>ERZ1026894.333-NODE-333-length-36445-cov-3.831932_pt1 | contig 36445 bp, 39 predicted proteins | sample MGYA00380177_ERZ1026894 | MGnify/ENA primary metagenome ERZ1026894 (study PRJEB33269, sample SAMEA4719813) | human gut metagenome | biome: human-associated habitat; feature: organic feature; material: feces | place: Cameroon | collected 2013-10 ... | reverse complement strand
TCATCCAGACAAGCCCTGATGACCTACCTGGGGTGAAGCAGCCAATTCAACCTGTTACAACCGAACATCACAAGTGCTTGACATACTGAACCAGGACATACAATATCTGCCGGGCGTGGGACCAAAGAAGAGGGACATGCTGCAGAAGGAGTTGGGTATCTCGAAGATATCCGACCTTCTGGAGTATTACCCATACAAATACGTGGACCGCAGCCGCATATACACCATCAACGAACTGCGCAGCGACATGCCCTTCGTACAGGTGAAGGGACGGATTCTCGGTTTTGAGGAGTTTGGCAACGGACCGCGCAAGAAGCGCCTCGTCGCCCACTTCACCGACGGAACGGGGATAGCGGACATAGTATGGTTTTCCGGCATCAAATATGCCACGCAGCAATTCAAGGTGAACACGGAGTATATCGTATTCGGCAAACCCTCTCTCTATGGCGGCAGATACCAGTTCGCACATCCCGACATCGACAAGGCGGAAGACCTGCAGCTCTCGCAGATGGGAATGCAGCCATACTATACCACCACGGAGAAGATGAAGAAGGCGGGACTGACATCGAGGTCGATAGAGAAAATCACGAAGGCGATGCTCGAAAAGATGCCCCAGCCGCTGCCGGAGACACTGCCGCCGTTCATCGCCAACAGACTGCGCCTCGTGGAGAGGGACACGGCACTGCGCCACGTACACTATCCGAAGACCGCCGAAGAACTGCAGCACGCCCGTTTCAGACTGAAGTTCGAAGAGCTTTTCTACGTGCAGCTCAACATCCTGCGCTATGCCTCCGACCAGAAGAAGAAATACCGCGGATATGCCTTCCCGCGCATCGGAGAGATATTCAACAGCTTCTATTCCGACCATCTGCCATTCTCACTCACCGACGCCCAGAAAAGGGTGATGAGGGAGATAAGGAGCGACCTGGGCAGCGGACGGCAGATGAACAGACTGCTGCAGGGCGACGTGGGCAGCGGAAAGACTCTCGTGGCACTGATGACAATGCTGATAGCTCTCGACAACGGCTATCAGGCTTGCATAATGGCACCGACGGAAATTCTCGCCGAACAGCATCTCGCCACGATACGCGAGTTTCTGGGCGACATGGACATAAGGGTGGAACTGCTCACCGGCATCGTGAAGGGCAAACGGCGCAAGACCGTGCTCGAGGGACTCGCCGGCGGCAGCGTGGACATCCTCGTGGGAACACACGCCGTGATTGAAGACACGGTGCAGTTCAGCAAACTGGGACTCTTGGTGGTGGACGAGCAACACCGCTTCGGAGTGGCTCAGAGGGCAAGGCTGTGGAGCAAGAGCCAGAACCCGCCCCATGTGCTCGTGATGACCGCCACACCGATACCGCGAACCCTCGCAATGACAATATACGGCGACCTCGACGTGAGCGTTATCGACCAGCTGCCGCCGGGAAGGAAACCGATCGTGACGATACACAAATACAACAACCAGACCACAAGTCTGTACTCCGGCATCAGACAGCAGATAAAAGAGGGCAGACAGGTGTATATCGTGTTTCCGCTCATCAAGGAGAGCGAGAAGCTCGACATACAGAACCTTGAGGAGGGGTTTGAAATACTGAAGGAGGTGTTCCCGGAATTCCGCCTCAGCAAGGTGCACGGCAAGATGAAACCGGCGGAGAAGGACGAGGAGATGCAAAAGTTTGTTAACGGAGAGACGCAGATTCTCGTCGCCACAACGGTGATAGAGGTGGGTGTCAACGTGCCGAACGCTTCGGTGATGGTGATACTCAACGCTGAACGCTTCGGACTGTCACAGCTGCACCAGCTGCGGGGCCGTGTGGGCAGAGGGGCGAGCCAGTCATACTGCATCCTCGTGACGAAGCCTCAACTGACCAACGAGACGCGCAAGCGCATCGACATCATGTGTGACACCAACGACGGATTCCTCATTGCCGAAGCCGACCTGAAACTGCGCGGCCCCGGCGACCTGGAGGGCACCCAGCAGAGCGGAATGGCTTTCGACCTGAAGATTGCCGACATAGCGAGAGACGGACAGATAGTGCAGATGGCAAGGGAGGAGGCACAGAAGATAATAGAGCAGGACCCGGAATGCAACAAAACGGAAAACAGCATGCTTTGGCAACGCCTTGCCGCCCTAAGAAAGACCAACGTGAACTGGGCGGCGATATCTTGACCGGCGACATCACTGACTGTGATGGAAAAGGAGGACCAGGAGGCGGGGCAAGGAGCTTAACAGTGCTCATTTATAAGTTGTTATACAACATGCCTATATGTTAACGACGACCTAAAAACTGTTAACTGACAAACGACTTTAAAATTTTTTTACTACCTTTGCAGCGAAAATTTAATCACAATGACGAACGCGCAATTGACAGTCCGTCATCATGATTAGTCTTACACAAACATAATGCGACAGACAGGAAGACATACCGTTGCATTATAAAATATTTATTTTATGCAATTCAAAAAGACAATCAAGACACTGGCATTAACGGCAGTCATGGCTCTGGCCACAGTACCAGCAGCAGCACAAGACCTCTTGGCACGCCAGGCACCAGTAGACAAGAAACTTAAAGCAGTTGACACTCTCGCACTTCGCGAACTCATACAAAGAGAACAGGCTGGAGCCCCTTCGGCACAGCTATACAAAGACTGGAACAACAGATACGCACACCGCGCCACTGAACTTCCAGACTCTTTCAGCATAAACCTGAAACACTTCTGCATGCCTACATCCAGCAGAATCATCACTTCCAACTTCGGAAGCCGTTGGGGACGCATGCACAAGGGTCTCGACATCAAGGTATATATCGGCGACACCATCCGTGCAGCATTCGACGGAAAGGTGCGCATCGTGAGATATGAGGCAAACGGATACGGCAACTACGTGGTGATACGCCACAACAACGGTCTGGAGACCATCTACGGACACATGTCGAAGCATCTCGTAGGAGAAAACGAGCAGGTACGTGCCGGAGACCCTATCGGACTGGGCGGCAACACCGGACGAAGCACCGGTTCCCACCTGCACTTCGAGACCCGTCTCTGCGGAGTGGCGCTCAACCCGGCATTGATGTTCGACTTCCGCAACCAGGACGTGACAGGCGACACTTACCTCTTCCGCAAGGAGTCTTACAACAGGGAGTCGCTGGCTGCCACACGTCAGCGTGGCAAGAACGACGACTTGGTTGCTGCAAACGACAATACCTCGAACAACATCGGAAACAATGTGGAGAGCGGCGACGTGCGCTACCACAAAGTGGCAAAGGGAGAAACTCTCGCTGCCATCGCCAGAAAGCGCGGCACCACAATCGACAAGATCTGCAAACTCAACCACATCAGCAAGAATATGCGTGTGAAGCCGGGACAGATCCTGAGATACTCATAACGAAGGTGCCCACACACTATCGAACCATAGCGAAACTGTATAAACAACACAGGCAAGGAAAAGGCTATCAGGAACATTCCTGGTAGCCTTTCTTATTGGCGTCAGCCTGCACACTTTGTCACGACGTAGTCCTACTCCAACCGGTCATCATGCCGCCTTGTGCCCGACATGGACAAACCAGAATGACCACCCTCCGAAAACCAACAAAGGCTACCGGCAGAAACCGATAGCCCTCATCGTTAAATATTCATCCCTAAACGGTCATCCGGCCGCTATAATGCAGTAGCCGCTTGCAGCCGTTTGGGATTTCTCATTACTTCTTCTTGTCACACTTCTTAGCGGTAGTCTTGCATTTCTTGTCGCAAGTAGCGCTCTTCTTGTCGCATTTCACCTTGCAGCAAGAAGTCATCTTTGGATCCTTCAAGGTGGCAGAACTTACGCCATTAGTCTTTGCCTTGCAGCAGGTGGCAGCCTTGTCACACTTCTTTGCCTTGTCGCACTGCATCTTGCAGTCCTTCTTGCCGTCTTTCTTGCATTCCTTCTTTGCCTTGTCACACTGTGTCTTGCCATCACACTTCTTCTGGCATGTGGCCTGTGCGCTGGCGCTCACCGAAAAGCTCAAAGCCGCCATCACGACAGCTGCGATAATTGATTTTCTCATTTCTTCTGTCTCCTTTTTAGTTTATATTATTAAGTTAAGATACGAACAGGAATTTCATTGCCACCCACTACCGTATCCACCAGCAGCTACATTGTGCAACAATCCACTGTTCACGCTGCAAATGTAGCATTTAGTAAGACAAATGAGAAATATTTTTAGTTATTAATATCTAAAGGATATAAAAAACGTCAACGCTTCACCACTGCCCTCACCACAAACCAGGCATGGAGCATATAGGTGGTGAGAAGACCGTAATATGTCGCCATTATCTTGAAGCGCTCACCTAGCGATGCCTTGTGATGGCGTGTGGTGGTGCCTTCTTTCAGATAGTCGGCGAGCACGATGCCACTGTTGGCAAGCGGCAGGTTCTTGTCCTCAGCCTGTTTCATTATCCTTATACACCAGTCGAAGTCTGCCGAATAGCGATACATCAGATTGAAGGGTGTGCGCTTGGCAATGTCGGTGCGGGCATAAAACGCCTGATGGCATACGAGCATGCCCTGGCGGAACGACCGCCACGTGAGCCTCTCGGGAGGCGACAGCCGGCGGTGAGCAAGAAACTGGCGGTTCTCGTCCACGATGTCGGTATAGCCATAGAGCACGGCAGGCAGTGCGTCCTCTCCCCCATCGGCAGCCACATAGCTGTCCACTCCCGTGTTTGCCACGAGTTCGGCGATGGTATCGTCGGCAGGCAGTGAGTCGCCGGCATTCAGGAAGCACACATAGTCGCCGGTTGCCATCTGCAGTCCCTTGTTCATGGCATCGTAGATGCCATTGTCCGGTTCCACGAGCAATCTCACCTCATGACCATTGTCAGAGGCGAACGAGCGTTCCATATAGTCTTTTGCCACTACGGCGGTGTCGTCGGTAGAAGCTCCGTCGATGACGATATGCTCCAGAGCGGCATAATTCTGTCGGAACACGCTGTCGAGAGTGGGCTGCAAGAGCTTCTCGGCATTGTATGTAACGGTGATCAGAGTAATCTTTATCATAGTTTATAGCGTTTTAGGGCCAATGCCTCATTATAAGCCTCGATGTATTTCATTGCCACAGAATATTGCGAATAGCAGGTGTTCACCTTTCGCAGCGCCTCGGCGGCGAGCGCCTCGCGGTCGGCCTCACACATCACCCAATGCATGCCTTTGGCAAGGTCGTCCACGCTCTTGTATTCTGCCACGTAGCCGTTTTTCAGATGGTCTATCATCTCCGGGATGCCGCCGGTGTTGAATCCCACACACGGCACTCCGCATGCCATTGCCTCCATGATGGTGTTGGGAAGGTTGTCTTCGAGCGACGGCAGCACGAACATATCCACTGAATTGTATACGCTCGCTATCTTCTTCTCGTCGCTCACGTAGCCCAGCGGATACGACGGCAGCGGCAGCTTCTCGGCGAGTTCCTCCGCCTGTCCGCCGAGGATGGCGATGCCGGTGTTCTGGCGCATCTCGGGATGCTGCTCCACCATCTTGTTCATGGCGGTGATGAAGTAGTCCATTCCCTTGCGCTGGTCGGTGACGCGCTGCGACACGAAGAGTATCAGACGCTTGTCGGCTGGCAGTCCGGCATAGATGCGTGCCTTCTCCTGGTCTTCCCTACAGAATATGTGGGTGTCGATGGGATTGGGGATGCTCATCACCTTCTGGCCGCTGAGCAGTCCGCTCTTCTTAGCCTTGTCGGCGAGCCAGCGGCTGCAGGTGACGAAGAGTATGCTGTTGGTGCCGAGGGCCTGACGCTTGCGGCGCCACACCTTGGCAGAGAGGTCGTTCCTGGATCCGCCGCCGGGCAGCAGCGGACAGTTGCCGCAACGGCTCTCATAGCGGTGGCAGTTGCGGGCGTAATGGCATATCGACGAGGCTGGCCACAGGTCGTGCATCGTCCACACCACGGGCTTCTTGCTTGCCAGTATCTTCCTGATGCCTCCGATGGAGAGCATGCCCTGGTTCACCCAACTGAGGTGTATGACATCTGCCTCGCGGAATTCCCGTGTTCGGGTGATGTCGGTGCCGGCATTGGCGATGTCTATTTGGAAGAGGTTGTCGCGCTTGAAGCGCAGATGGCAGAAAATGACGAAGCGTTCCCAGAGGAAGTTCCATCTCTGGCGCCACGACTTGTCAAGCTGAGCCACGGTGATATTGTCCGTCGCCTTGTCTCTCACCAGCATCTTTGTCTTTATGCCGTTGTTGTTCAGTGCGTCCATGAGCCTGTTTGCCGCCACGGCGGCTCCGCCCACATTCTCACTGGTGTTTACGATTAGCACTCTCATGATTTTCGTCTCCTTTTTGTTTCAACTGCAAAATTATGAATTTATTGAATAACGCCAAACCTATGTGCGATAAAAATCGCGGCATGGGAACAATAGTTCAGAATCTTTCTCCGCACATTTGCAGAGAAAATCAGTATTTAGCATCTCCTTAACGAACGTTTTCTTTTATGGAAACTTTGGGCACAGTTTTGGCCACCACCCGTGCCCACTTGGGGCAAGGTGCTTGCCCCAAGTGAGAAAGCAGCTTACCCCAAGTGGGCAAGCATGCTGCCCATTTCTTGAAGTTTTGCTATCCTTGCCCATGGCTATGGCTTTGTTGTCGGCAAAGCAGAAGCAACCTAAGGAATGCAAGCCATACTTCATATTGCATACAAAAGTCTTACCAGACAGTAGTAAGGCTGGCCATCCCTTTCCATACGATTTCTTCCCCTTATTCTCCAACCATCCAGACAATCACCCGATGGTTTTAGAGCACAAATAAAAGCGGAAGCACCTGTATATCAACCACTTCCATATCCACTACCAGATGGTTGACGGTTATTTTGAAAAAATGAGGTTATATATCAAAATCGGACCAAGAGACAAAGCAAAACAAATTTCAAGACATATCAATCACCATAAATAATCCATCGACCCGTCCTTTGCTCTACCAACTAGGAGATGGCGGCATAAAAAAGAGTCACTCCGAAGAATGACTCTCTACAAGTGGTACCACCAGAAATTGTAATCTAACGGTAAACGGCTGAATATAATTCTTTTTAGCAACTGCACACGATACCCCAAAGCGATAATCATATCAAGATTGTAGTGGTCAATGTTACGTTTTACCTGGCGATTGACCTCTTTCCGAACTAACAAGAAATTTTTGTTCGTTGTCTCTATGGTCAGTTCGCCATCTTTATATATGTTGTCCACATGTTGTCTGATATTCTGTTGTGTAGTACAATATATTTCCGCCAACTGATAGAGCTTATCATCTTTGCTTATCTGTTTGCAGAATTTCGTTCTCGCTTGAAATGTCTGCCAGCAAAATGTGCCAGTGTCCGTGGGTGCGTCCGCCAATTCGTTCAATTACGTTCAGTTCTTTTAAATGGCCTAACACTTTGTACACCTTGGTTTGCCCAATTGTCAATTCCTTGCCAATCGACTCATATGTTACCTTTTTGTCTTGCTGTATCAACCTTAGAACCTGTGTTTCAATAGGAGAGAGGTTGAGTAAATTCCTTTTATCGCTTCTTTCCTCGCTTTTTTCTTTTCTTTCCTCGCTTTTTTCTTTTTCCCTACATACTTTATAAGTGGTCCAGCGGCCTTTGCTGTCCTGTGTCAGCAAGCCTTTGTCCACCAAATTATGGAGCAGTCGACCGGCTTCAATAGAATTGAGCGACAAGAGTTGCTGCAATATGGTGTTGCTTATTTCGTCGCCATTCCACACATAAGCCAAGGTCAATTGTTCATTGGCAGACAACCGTGCATACTCATTCTTACCGATAGCCTGTTGCATTTCGAGGAGCGTTTGCTCAGGCAAGAGGCTGATCATGGGCAGAGTGAGGTCAACTTGTCTCAGCTCGCTGCGGTCAAGTAATGTCGGACAACGCCAATTCTGTTCGCTCCAAGCTTTTAATATCGTAGGATATCCGCTGCCGATATTATCGCCAAAGCCAACCATTCGCAACATATTCTGTATTCTGGGGTTGCGCGCTTTTGAGTTGCCGCCTCGTTTTATGTCTTCAATAGGAAGTTTCAGTGAACCAGGATTAGAGAACAACATTCCGTTGTTCATTTTTACTACCTTCAGCACTCCTGTTATGAGCAGGTCAGCGTGGATGATCATATTGGTAAGTCCCTCGCGCACAGCTTTATGTACGGGGGTGTCATCCACACGTTCCATCCCTTCAAGTTTGAATGGGCGTTTTAGATCGGCTGTGAGTTTAGGAAACCCTTAACCCAAATCTGATTTTCAGTGAGTTACACAATTAGTATGTGATTTTGTAGAATTATTGTAGAATTTCTGTATTTCATCATTCATTACTACGTTCATTTCGCCCACAAAGGTAATATAATTTTTTGGGAAACGAGCAAGAAAAAGTGCCGACTTCTCAGCCGACACTTCCCAACTTAATAAAAACAATCTTTAACCTTATGAAAGAACCTACTTTAATTCTATGTATTCGGTATAAGTGATTTTCGTGTGCGGATTGGTGCTTGTTATTTCCTGTCGTATGGCTTTTGTACCCCAACGGAAAAACAGGAACTTCTTAGGCACACGGTGGACTATCTGAATGAGCGTGTCCTGTGATACCACATTGAGCGACACATCACGCCCTTTGAGTTCACCAAGTATATTAACCCACGCATCATGCCAACTGAAAGCCTTGAGGGTATCAACAGTACCATTGCGATACACAATGCTGTCACGGACTTGTGTAATCACCTTTACCTCTGTTTCGGTTGCAGTGGTCATTGCTGATTGCAACCGCTTAACCTTTACCCCCAATTCCTCTGCTGTCTGGCACACTTGCTTGTAGTTGGCTTTCAGTTCAGAGTTGGAAAGTTCCAACTTTTGAACACTTGCTGCTGACTTGCCAGCCTCTGTTTTATAATAGGTGGCTTTCTGCATCAATGCCGTTTGGTTGGCTGTCAGCCTGTCGTTGTCAGCTCGTAGTGCCTTGTTATGGATATACAGAGCCGAACACAGACAGACCAACACCACCATAGCAATAGTTACCCACCTTTTCATTTCGCCACATTGTTAATGTAGTCAATGATACCCTCAACGTGGAGTGTGGTTATTGCAGTCTTGCCCTCTTCCGAAAGCAAGAAGTCCACATCTTCTTTGTTGTCTTGGAATAGGTTTTCCGTCAGAACTGCGGGGCAAAGCGTATCACGGCAAATGGCAAGGTTTTGTGTGATGTACTTTTCGTTTGGCACAGCACGGTTGCCTTTCAAGCCAAGTTCAATAGCCTTGTTCCACAGACAGGCAGCAAGTCGTTTGCTGTCGGCAGAGGCATTAAGTCCGACATGAGCGGTAAAGCCTCTTGCACTATACCACTTGCCATCACTGCCAACGGCATTGTTGTGAATACTCACCACAAGCACATTCTTTGAGCCAACCTTGCGGCATATATCGTTCACTCTCTTGCATCGAATGGAAAGCGAAATGTCAAATTCTTCTGGCACTATGCGCTCAACATCGTAGCCTTTACACTTGAGGCATTTTTCTACACGCTTTGCTATCTCCCTTGCATAAGCGTATTCACGCAAACGACCATCGGGCGATTGCTTGCCCGTGGTGTTCACTCCATGCCCATTGTCGATTAAAATTTTAACCATAATATATAATCTGCTTAAAATGTTGTAGAAATCTGCATATAATTTTACGCAAAAGTTGTATTTATGCGTTCAGCCGTTGGTAGAAGTCCGTTTTGATGTTGTCGTAGGCGAGCTTTACATTTGTGTAGGCACGGGCATTGTTCGCTCCATCCTCATTGTAAATCTCATTCTCCACGACCTTTGCCACATCCTCAACCCAATCAGTGTTGCAATACTCCGATATTGGCTTGCCCCTGTATGTGAATGGGTCAAAACGACTGTTGCGGTCATTGTGGATAACCATTAAAGACTTGCGTATCTTCAAGGCTGTTGCCTCATGGTCTATGATGTGGTTTTCCTCACGCACTCGTTTGACAAGCCTACAAACTTGCTCAATGGATAGGTCAAAGGCAAAGCCTGTAAGGTTGCGTATTCTTAGCTGTGTTTCTGTACGCAATCCCTCGGAAATGTCCTGTAACATATCATTCTGTGCGTTGGTAGTCTTGGCGAGTTCCTGTAAGCTCTCCTTGTTGTCTTGCATCATCTGGTTTATGATAGACTTGAACCATTGGAATATCGCCACCATCATTGCAGCCGACAACACCAAAAAGAAAGCAGCCGTAACCGCCATCATTCCAAAGTCGCTTATACCGTGTGCAACGGTAGTTACATCTGTCGTGTTCATCGGCTTCTCCTGTTTTTAGTACGCTTATAGAAGTCAAAGTTTTCTTTATCTTCCTTGGTTATCTCACTGTTTGGCGAGAACACACGAAAACCGTACATATTGCCGTAGCTCACAACCTTAATGATTGCACGGAACGGATAACGCCTTTTGGGGTTGCAAAAAACATCTTTCAGTTTCTTGCTGTCGGTAAAGAAAGCCGACCTATTGTAACCCTCCCCATAAGCGACAAGTGTACGGTCGCCATTCTCGGTTGCTCTGTTCTGCCAACCCGTGAACACTGTTATCTGATTGACAACCGCATCAACGGATGTAAACTCACAATCGAAAAGGTCGTTGTTCTCGTTGGGGTCTTCTACAAAATCTTCTATCTCTGTCATAAGTCCATTGGAATGTTAAGAGTTTCACAATCGTTGTCTATCATTGTGCGGATAGCCAAACGGTCTTTCAAGAAATCCTCATAGGGTTTCTTTGCGGATTCATCCATCAAGCCAAGTGTGGCACTCTGATACTCGTTCACCAGCTTGCTCTCTGTCTTAGCCGGGTACTTTGCAGTAATCAGTGAGCTAAAGATGTTGTCGGCAGTCTTGGGGTATTCCACACGGAGGCTGTCGTACTGCCACATCTTGCCTGTTGGAGTTTCCCCCTCCTTGGCTATGTGCGTACTGCCCATTTCGTCTGCTACTACTTCCACTTCTTTTATGTTGTGGTTGTAGAGAAATGTTCCCTGTCCGTTGTTGTAAGGGTCTATCACTTGCGGACGCTGTTCTGACAAAAGACCCATTGATAAAATACTTGTGTCCATAGTTCGTAATTTTATTAAAGACATTCTTCTTGTGCGCCTCGCTACATCTGCTTATCCAACCATATTCAGACGAAAAGAGGTGCTTTATATCACTCTCATCTTTAATAGGACATTTCTTAGCGATAATGGATGCCTTGCGGTAGAACTTCAACAATATGCTTTTTCTAAGCAATACGTTGTAGTGGTTCTGCAAAAAGCCGACATAATCAATGCCTCTATCATCAACGGGGAAAATCTGCCAGTTCGCCTTGTACTCCACTTTCAGCTCGGCTGCGAGATACAAGCCTGTCATGTCAAGGACATAATGCAGTGCTTCTTTACTCTCGCACAGGAAAACCATATCATCCATATAGCGAAAATAATACAGTTTCACACCAAATCTACGTTGGATATACGGTGCAAGAACTTCCTTAACCCAATGGTCGAAATAAGCCAGATACAAGTTGGCTAAGTATTGGCTTGTATAGTTACCTATGGGCAACCCCTTGTCTTTACCGTTACTGTCAATTATCTTATCTAACAGGCGCAACATCTGTACATCCGCTATTGTGTATCTTATCACAATCTTTAATGCGGCATGGTCAATGTTATCATAGAACTTGCGTATGTCCGTTTTCAGACAAAAGCGTGTTCCTTTCTTGTCACGCATTAGCGCACTGCGTACATCAAGCATACACTTGTGTACCCCACGCCCTTTAATGCAAGCATAAGTATTTTCAATGAATAGATGCGTCCAATGCTCACCTAACACATTTATCACGCAATGGTGAATGATGCGGTCGGGAAAGAATGGGGCAATCATCAAGACACGCTCCTTGGGGTCGAATATCTTTCTTTCCTTATACTTGCCGGGTACATACGTTTCATACGCCAACATTTCATACAATTCATCAAGCCTTTCGCAAATATGCTCATTGAAATCGTTAATCTCACTGCGTTCACCTTTGCCATGCTGTGCATTGTATTGAGCCAAGCACAAGTTTTCGCTTGTGTAGAGCAAGTGATATGCGTTCTTTATCATCTTGCTTGGAGAACAAGCGAGTTTGCCTGTGTCACCAACATAAAGACCGCAATCCTCAAAGTCGGAGTATTGATACAAATATGTATTTGCGTTCATCTACTATATGTGCCGTTAGTCTAATACAGAGCTTTCAATTTTCTTACTCGCACCGTGTTAATCACTATTTTTCTACCAAGAGGTAAAGTGTCGGCAGCTTCAGTATCTTATTTCTCAATTGAAACCAAACGGTAAAAGCGGAAGCCACTGTTCGCATTCGAGTTCGAGGAACGATTATTCGCATTCAGATAACCGAAACCCGCATTCGCACCATTATTCGCATTAGCAGACAGGAGGCAACCCCAAACTACCGACACTTAAAATATTTTGTTTTAATATTTCCTGTTTATTCTCTCACTCACTTTGCCCCGATTTTCGTTGCGCCGTGAACCGTTTTTGCAGTCTGTCAAAAACGGCACAAGCGGAAGCCACTGTGCGCATACGAGTACGAGGAACGATAATTCGCACTCAGAGAACCGAAACCCGCACCCGCACCATTACTCGCACCAGCAGACAGGAGGCAACCCCACCATCCACTTGCTGTTCTGCCCGGATGCCAATAGTAATCACAAGCACCTTGATTGCTGCTACCACCTATTACATCGGGGAAACAGATACCATTCGTTGATATGGCGAAGTGTAGGATATAGCCACTATCACGGGGCAAATCACACATTTCTTCATATCCATCGGGAACGGTTGTTGCGTTGTCTGAATGTGAGGTGAACTTTGTAGGGTCTTGGCACAGGTAAGCGATACTACGACCGCCCTCTGTATCGGGGATATGCCGTATCAGCACATCATCAGCCAACAGCCAAAGATACTCAAAGGGTGCTTCAAGTCCACGGTAAGATGTTACATACACGGTCTTGTCGCCACCCGTCCAACCTTTTATTACATAAGGTATGCGCCCTGTATTGTTTCCGAGCGTTGCAGTAACTCCACAAGGCACGAATGGATTGTAACCGCCCCATGTATTCCACTGACTACCATCAACAGCGGGACCACTGCCCAAACCGCCCTGTCTGAACCCGTCAGCGGTCAGCGTTTCGTTGTATGTGTCTTGGCAATGCAAAGAGGCATACTCTATGCGCTGTAACCATGCTATTTCTGTATATACACGATACACGCCAAGGTGAGTGCCATTCTTGCACAAAGGTCTTGCTCCAGCCTTGCTGATAGAAGTTCTTGGCATACCAAGCATAGAATGGTAAGTGCCATCCCAAGCCGAATTAGAGCCGTTGCCACCACGGAAACGTGCGGCATTGTCCGCCAACTTCAATATACCCTCATCATTACGCAAAAGTTCATCGCCATTCCATTGCAACCAACAGCCAGACACGGCAATGTTATTGTCACGGTCAATGGTAGCGCACCAAGGCGAGCAAGTCTTGCGTGTCATTTCCACAAAGCCGGGCAAAGGATATTCAGAAATGCCATACACCCACTTTGTACCCTCGAACTCAACACGCAAATAGTATTTGGGTTTCTCCAACATCACGTTTCCATCCGTGCTGTCAATGGTAGCCTTCGCGCCCGAATCCTTTTTACGGCTGTCGTTTTGGTGCAAGTAGTATTTTACAGAGCCGTCCGTGTTCTCCACGAAACGCCTCAACTTCTTCTGTATGGGTAACGTGCGGTGCAAGTCAAGGTTTCCAACTCTTGTGAGCTTGTAGTCCTTGCTTGTCAAGTCACCTTGCACACCGTACCACATATCGTAAGGATATTGCGGTTTCGTTGAACCGCTGCCTAAAATCAGTCCCATGCGCTTATACAATTTTATTTGGTTGTTCACTCGCTCCCCAATATACCTCATACTTCTGCAAGTCAATAGCGTTTGGGGAAATGTACGCTATCATTGCGGGCGACCAATCACCGATTGGTACGGGTAACGCTCCAACCTCTCTGTCACCTATCAGCCTACATTCAAGCAGTGTGTCGCTCAACATCGTGTTTTCCTTGCTACGGACATACACGGAGAACGGCACACCACCTTTCAGCGAAAAGCCTTTAGACAGGTCGGTAATCGTGCCTTTTGCTATCAGTCTTACATCTTCCATAATTTACCCAGTAAATGTTTACTGCAAAGGTAGTAAATTTGTGTCTAACAAACACATTTTAAGATGTAAATCAGCAATACTTGGAGCATTTGCCCCACGATACCGCCTAAGATTGTGGCTAACAAGTCCAACCAATCCCATTTACCACCATAAGCTCTGTCCTTAAACTCCATGCCACAAGCCAATCCACCCACGAATAAAATCGTGAGTAGAAAGGCACATGGTATGGCATAAAGAAAGTGCTTTTGCCTGTTGCTTTCTGTAATCCAATTTATAATGCCATTAAATTTGTTAAGTTCGTTTCAAGCGCATTGATTTGCGCTCTTTTCTCATTTCTATCTTCGTGTAATGCCTTGATGTCATAAGGCAGTTCTTCACCGACAAGGGAGGCTTCATAACACTTGATAACTTGATAATCTGTTTCTGACAATTCAGCTTTGATAGCGTCAATCTCACCCTGTATCTTTGTCGTGTTCACAACCTTTTCATAGTTGAACGAGATACGGTTTCCATTGTCGTAAGGAACTAATCTAATGGTGTAATTATCATCATCGGATATAGTCTTACTTTCATCAATATCATCAACAGGCTTCCAATCAGAAGAAAGGTTCTGCACCTGTCCTTGCTCTACCTCCCTTGCTCTTAGAAAGCCATTCTCTATATATCCATATTTTGCCATAGCTTTATTGTTTTAATACTTCCATCTTGATACTATCCAAGCCTCTTTTTTCACACCATTAACATAGCCGATTGTAAAAACAAACATACCACCTTGTCCCTCGCTAAATGGGTAATACGTGTTTTCGGAAGTATCATCGTAAATATAATGCCCCGTCAATGGATAAATATTCAGCGAGCCACTCCACCATTGCTTAACGAATATCACTTGCCCCTCTGTTGGATTAGATGGCAGATATACCGTTTCATCGTAACGAGAATAACCGATAACCACACTATCACTTCCCGACAGGTAACTTGTATGTCCTTTCGTTCCGCTTTCCGTGATGCACTTACGCCCAAGTATAAGACCACCAGCATACAGATTGTAGAAGAATCCACCAAAGGCGGGTGCAGTCCCGCTGTTGTCCGCTCTACCATATACACCAGCAATGATTGTATCTACCATATTAACCGACCATGTTCTTTTAGCAACATTGGCGAACCCAAGACCAACAATTGCCCCACGGTGTGTATATCCAGAGCTTGAGGGCATACCATCCGTACCAGCCATATTTGAAAATATGCCTGTTGGGGAAAGGTAGGATGTGCCAGTTGAATAGCTTGGCGAGTTTTTAGCGTGAACTTCAACATTGCCTCTATTCAGACTAAGCCGAATGTTTGCACCAAACTGATTGCCATACTCCGACATAATGTTATCATAGTCATTATCGGATGTTTCAAGTAACACCTCGCCACCCTTTGCGTCAAGCGTTATCTTATTGCCTGTTTCAAGCGTTGATACTATCTTGCCTTGGCTTATAAACCAATCACCGATATTTGCGCCCTCTGCCAAAAGTAGATTTGTAGCAATGCTTTCAAATTGCGCACCGAATGGATTCCACTTTGATGTGTTTGTCGGTAGGACATTTGAAAAACTGCCCGCATCAATTCGTGCGACATAGTAAATGCCATTGTATTTGACTGCATCCACACGGTACTGATTGCCGTAATAGGTCTTGCTGCTATCATATACACCACGATACACCAAGGCAGGACTTTTGCCATTCTCGCCATCCTTTCCGTCATAAGGTGTAATGCGCACAGGGTCGCTCCAATTGGTGAGCAATGCGCCTGTTGCGCTCTTGGTTGCAATGGTCATCCACAGGTATTGTAGCGTACCAACAGACGGCTGTGTGGTAGTCCAACCGCTCGGCTCTGCATCCGTCTTAACCAAACTTGGCGCACTTGTCGTTGAGCCATTCTTGGCAAAGCGGTACTCTTGGTAGTCGGGGCGATTGTCGTTTGAATTTGCATCATAGGCAGTTGCCACCTTGCCAAGTTCCAACTTTGGCATACAGATATAGAGATATTGCGAGTTACCCTCAATTATGATTGGTTGCAAGCGGAATAGCACATATTCAATGTCAGCAAAACTTGATTTTGTCTTGAATGTTATAGTGTGTTTCTTCCAACTTGTATATGTCGGATAATTAACGGCACAATCTGCACCAATTGTATTGTTATTTTGCACACCGTCCACAAACACCTTGCTTGTATCAATGGCACTTGGAAATACATAGGTGCTGAATATCGCACCGCCTGTTTCAAGTATGCGTACCCAATTAAGGGTTGCTTTACCTGTGCGTGGGTCTGTACTGTCATACAAGTATGCCGCAAAATGATACACACCATCTGCGGGTACATCGTCAAACGAAATGGAGGCTGTCGTGTTATAAGTATTGCTGACAGAAATTTCCTTTTGCCATTTCCATCCGTCTTGCCATATAAAGCACCTTAATTCCTTTCCGTCCGATTTCGCTTGTGCATCAATGCGTCCATTGAATGAAAACGTGTACTTATGCCCACTTCTTAGATACAATGTGCGCTGTGCAAATCCGTATGCGCTACTTGTTTCGTTTACGGTCAATGTGTTAGTTCCACACTTTGCCCAAAACGAAAGGGTGTACCATGTTGAAGCCTTTAACTTCTTAACGGTCGAGGACTGCAACACTTGGCGCAACACTTCTTTGTACGCACTTTCATCTTCTCGCTTTTCGTTCTTGTCATAGAAACAATTATGCCCGTCCACACCGCTTGTATTGATGTGGGTAACGCTTGTATCTATGCCACTACCACCATTATTGCGAGAAACGACATCCCATTTATCCAGCCTGTCCATGCTTTCAAACTCTGTCTGTTCAAGCAGATTGGGATTCCATACAACGTAATTGTTCCAAATCGTAGGCTCGGAGAAAGACCCCCATTTGCCATTTGTCTTGTGCCTTATAGATACCCATTCAAAAGGATAGTCAGCCGACACACCGCTTGGTTCATCAGTCCAACCCGTAGGCACATATCCGTCAGCAGTGGAACTTACCGAAATTGCATCGGGTGCTTTTTCTACCTCTGTGCGCTTGAATACATATTCAGTACCATCGCCATCCGTACCCTTATCACCCCATTTCGCCCAAATAACAGGCGTACTAAAAGCCGACCAAGTATCAGTACCGCTTGGTTTGGTTCTTACACATACCCACTCGTATTTGTACGTTTCGGTTATTCCTTGTGGGTTGTCAGTCCAACCGCTCGACACATAATCATCAGTGTTTACGGATGTTGGTTTACTTGGTGTACTGCCAGTGTTGCGCAAATAGATAAACTCTATATCTGTACCGTCAGCACCCTTTACACCATCCTTGCCAGATATGCGTATCGGTGCAGTCCATGAGCCAAACCGCCCTGTATTCGGGTTGTATATGGCTTGCGACATATACAGATATAGCGTATCTGTCGGTGTTGGCGGCTTGATAGCCCATGCCGTTTGCCCTACCAAGGCAGAGGGTGTGGTGAATGTAGGTGTGCTTGGAGTTGTTGATGCAAGCGTGTAGATGAAATAGAACACAGAGCCATTGTTTCCACTGTTGCCTTTCTCACCCGAAATCCTTACAGGCGTACTCCATCCAAAGATAATCGCCTGTTGCAAGTGTTGGCGGTTCATCACTCCATCCGCTTGGGTTGCGCTCTGTAACCGTTATTGCGGGAAATAATGTGCTTGATGTGTTCTTGGCATACTTGAAATCAGTATAAGCACCGTCCACACCATCCTCTGCCGTGGTCTGTACTGGCTCGCTCCACGTTCCAGCCTTGCCTGTTACACCATTGATTGTTGCCTTTGACATCCACCACTTGCCTGTTGCGTTTGGTGTGTCGCTCCAGCCATCGGGGATAGGTGCGGTAGATGTGGGCGTTGCAGGTTTCGTGTCGCTTTTCTTAAAGACAAAGCTCACCCAATCGCCATTGTTTCCACTTATGCCGTCAGCACCTTGCGCCACAATCTCCCAATAGGTAGAATTGGTTGGTAAGTTACCCTTGGTAGGTGTTGGGTGTATGTAGCGGTAGGTACACGTTGCACCATTGCTTGTATAAGCCACTTCATCGCCTGTGTAGTAGATGTAATCCTTATTCCATACTCCACGATAAACACCCAACGGCACGACATCACCGCTGCCACTTGCCACGCTAACATTCTTCAATGTCAGACGGCTTTTTGCCGACACGTTCCAATCAATAGAACTTGTGCTGTCCCCAATGCGGAACTTGTTTCCGTCCAAATCCAAGTAACACTCGCCATCACTCGTTATGATGCGCCCTGTCGTAATAGTGTTGCCATTGATGCGAGTAAAGCCGTATGTGGTCTGAAAATCTCTGAAATTATCATCTGCATACAGGCTTGATACTATGCCAACTTGGAAATAGTAATTGTTGGGGTCGCTCGTAGGCTCAAACTTCAATTGCTCTTGGGTAAGATACCACACACCGTTTTCACCGCTCTTTGAACACTTGGCAAACAGATAGTAACCGCCTGTGCTTTGCAGTTTGAACGAGGCTTCATTCATCTGCCAGTTCCTAATCTTGTCGTTGTCAATGGTGAGGTGCGAGAGTATGCCAGCCGTTGCGACAAACATATTCGGATTGCCCCCAAAGTTGGCTTGCAACACACATCCCGACAAAACAAACTGTTGGCTCTTTGCTCCAACAGTCAGCATATTTGTGTCAATGGAGTTTGGCTTGATGTTGTCCGTGTCAAAATATCCGTCCGTGTCATAGACCATGTTACGCAAATCCTCTGTGGTTCTCCATCCTCGCCTTGCTTTATTCAAATCACGGAGGCGGTTGTTGTTTATGATGTTTTCATGCTCAATGACAGTAAGCACGGTTTGCGTCTGTATAGACACGGCTGTTGTGTCTGCCAAAGTGATTTGGTAGTCCTGTTCCAACAAAAGGTTGCGTGTTACTTTCTGTATGCGCATTTGTTTCTCAATGCCAAAACGTGTGTCCTTAACAGGCACATAATCGCCCACCTCAAACACGCTTGTATCGGTATCACGGCTTAGTTCTTGGAGAAAGTAGAGCCTATCTAATGTCAGCGTGTATTGAGCCTTTGCCTGTGTCGCTGTCTTGAAATCTTCCATTGCAGCATACCACAACGCCTCTTCTGCCTTTTGCTCGTAGCTTTCGGGCAGATATATGTCGGTTATCTTGTAGGTGTTTCCGACCTCAATTTTGTAAGCGTCCTGTGTTTCAGTGGAGGGAATGGTCAAACCTCTATTATCCGTGAATGGGATAATGCGGATTTTTTTTGTTTCGTGGTTGTAGCCACCTTTCGCCTCAAGCTCAAACTGTTGCCCAGCCAACCGCCCAGAAGTGAATGTTATCTTTGCGCTCGTTCCGTCCACAAGGTACACCGTGCCTTTATCGTCTTTCTTGTTAAGGTCGAAGTCCATTGTATCATCAATGAAAGCGCAAATATCATCAGCCACAACAGCCGTAACGGTTCCCGTGCGTGTGGGGTAGATGTTATCGTAGGTCTTTACATCTTCCTCACTGCCTATCTTATCACGAAGTTCTGCATCCTCAATGTAGCGTTTTGCATCGTCAGCAATGCCGATTGTTTCAGTACCCACCTTTACAACCGTTCCGTCTGAAAGGGTATGCTCGTACTGGTTCTTTCGCTGTGGGTATGGCAATTGCAGTCGCTCCGAATAGTCCCTGTAATTACTCCGAATGTTGGTTGTGCCACCCTCTGCCCACAGACGGGTTATAATGGCTTTATCGTCTATCTTCTGTTCTTTGAGGTTGTACAATCCGTTACCCTTGCCCCATTCAAAGAAATCAGCACCACTTGGCGGATTGATACGCTTGCCGAACTTGCCTATGTGGATAGTGCGCACACCCTTGTCTTGGGTTATCTGAAATTCCAAGTTGAACTGTTCGCTGTTGCAAAGGGTCTGCAATGCTTGCAAGCAGTTCACCCCCGAAAACTGAATAGTCTTAGCCTCCGTGTCGGGGCAATTATCCACATCGAACTTCCACAACCCCGGATAATCCCTTTCCATGTTGTAGATAAGGACTTGCACAAATTCCTTGATTGTATAGGTCAAGTCAAACGTGCTTTTGTCGCTCTTGCCGTACTTGTCGCAATTGCGGTAGATTGTTTTCATAAGGTCGTACATCACGCCATAGAAAACAGGCTCATAGTTGTAGTAACCCTCCGAAACAACCTCACGGGTCGTTGTGGCTCTGATACTATATTCCTTGCCACCAACTGTTATCTTATCCCCCTTGGAGAAAGAAAGCCAGTTAGCGGAAACTATTTTGAGCGAAATGTAATCATCGCCCATCAAGGAACTTGTAAGCGTAGCCTCTTTAACGAAACAAAACGGCTCGTTGGTGTTGAGCTGTATTGTTTCGCCATTGCGCTTTGTTATTTGAGTAATTCCCATACTACAATATCGTTTGTTTCAAAACTTTCAATATCTTCAATCACACCAGCCACAATGATGTCATACTCGCCAGCAAGTGCGTAGGTGTGTTCAACGGCTGTTTCGTTGCCACTCACATTAAATGTGTGTGTACCGTCCCCCCAATAGATGTTGAGCAACTTTGTGGATGTAACCTTTATTGTTGCCTTTGAGTTGTCGCTTGCCGATATGTGGCGCAAAACTCGCTTTACGGGTTCATCCTCTATAAGTTTCATCTTGAACGTGCCGACCATAAGCTCATTGTTGTATTGCCCCCATGTCTTTGTCATGTCGGTTTCATCGTACAAGCCTACCTCATAGACCAAAGGCTTTGCCTTTCCGTCATACTCCACGGTCAAACGGTGTGTACCATCCCCATCGAACAACGACATAAAGCGGTCAGTCCATTCCACAAATGCGCTGCGACCGCTCGCCTCAAGGAAACAGTCAAGTGTAATGGTGCGCTCCTTGTAACGCTTTCTGTTCCTGTCACGCACAATGCCGTGGTAGTTGTCCCAATCCACTTGCAATGCGTCTTTCTGTGCAAGCCGACCTACCAAGCCAGTAGAGCCAGACACATACACGCCATAGTCCTTGAAATTCACACCGTCAATGTAGTATTCCACATCGTTGTCTGCCTGTACTTCCAACAGGTCTTTTTCGGTCTTTGCCACGTTGTACACTTTCACCTCGTCAATGATTGCAGTCGTTGTAAGCAGTTCATCAGTGCAAAGGCTCAAACCCTGTGGAGTGCCACCAAGTGAGGCGGTATATACACACTCGGAATCTATGTACACTCTGAATGTGTCGCTGTCACGCACAAAGGCAATAAAGTACCATTGGTTAGGCACAACATCAATCCACTTTTCACGATAGTTATCTACACCAAGTAAATTTACCACCCAACCGATACGGCGTTGTGTTGTCATTACATAGGCAGACACTGTGAAGTTTCCGCTAAACGGAATGGCTTTAGTTGTTAGACACTCACCGCCATTCAAAGCAAGTGCCTTTCCTGTCTTGGCGGTCTTGGTAAATGCTGCACCGTCTGAAAGTGTCGCATCAGCACGGCTTGCCGAATAGTCGTAAGCCTTATTGCCATCGGGGTCGTCAAATGGCAAGTAAAGTATCAAGTTCTTATCTACCATATCAGTATGTAGTTTTATTGTTATAATTCACAATCACACAGCTTGGCTTTTCACCGTCCACAAAGTCTATTTGAGCAGTGCTGCCATACACATTGAGGATAACACTTGCATCATCACCAACCACGGACAGGTGTAACTTGGCATGGTCGAACACGTCTATTGTCAATATGGCATGGTCGGAAACATTCACGGCTGTTTCGCTTGTGTGGCGCACATACAGGCGTGAAACGCTATATCCGTCATACTCCAACATACCCCTACAAGCACCATTAAGCACCAAATCAGCCTTGTTTGCGAGTGTGGGCATATCTTCATCTATATAGACACCGTAAGGCTCGCTGTTGCCCTTAAAATGCGTCCTAAGAAAATCAAGCGTGGGGTAATCCTCACAAATGCAAAAGTCAATGCCCTTGATGTAGAGCTTTACCAATGCCTCTGTGTCTAAGTTGCCCCTCAATTTCATCTGCCAAAGGCGGCACAGACCTTTCTCTGTGCCATCCTTTCTAAGTTGTTCTACCAGTTCCATATTACGAAATGCCTTGTGATAGTAATGAATTGTCCTTTGTTTCTATGCGTTTAAGCGTGCTTTCAATGTTTTGCAGTCGTTCAGCCGACAAAGCCGTGTTTCTCGCTATCTCCGACTGTTGCAACAACTGTTCACGCATTATGCTTGTCTGTTCACCTTGGTTAATGATGAAAGCATTGAGCCTACCAGCAATCACACCGCCTGTTTCCTCACTCATTGAGGTTACGGCTCCCGTCAGTGGGTCGCTTGCCACATCATCAACATCTTTTATCCAATCGCCCACTGCTTCCAAGCCTTGCTTGAATTTCTCGCCCGCTGCGTTGGCTTGGCGTTCAAACTCTTTCTTTTCCTCGTCTGTCAATACTCCATCTTCCATCGCCTTGCCCAGATACTCAACCGCATCATTGATACCCTTTGCAAGGAAATTTCGTTTGAGAGCCTCAACCACAGCGTTTTTAAGCACTTTCTTTGTCGTTTCTCCCAAAGCCTTTGCCGCATCCTCACCAGAGCAATACGCATCCACTATTGCATCCGCAAACTCATCAATGGCACTCTTTACATCAGTGCCAGCGAATGTTTCCATCATCTGTTGGTCTAAATCCTCGATTTGCTGATTTATTTCCTCAATCTGATTTTCCCATTCTTTGATTTTGTTGTTATCGGTTTTCTTCTTGCTCTTTTCTGCCTGTATCTGTTGGCGCATAAGTTCCTGTTGCTCTCGCAATGATTCCTTTTGCGATTGCCACAAAGCAAGCATATCACCGCCCTCCTTAGCTTTGTTAAGTTGGGCATTGAGCTGCTTTATCTGTGTAGTCAGCTTGGCATACTGTGCGAAGTCCCACGCTTTCTTTGCTACCTCACGTTGTTTCTCCAATGCTGCGATTTGGTCTTTGATAGCCTGTATATTCTTTTCGTAGCCTTGGCGTTGCTCATCATTGAATACCCAATAGGTATTATTGAAAGCTCGCTCCAAACGTGAATAGGCTGTTTGCAAGTTGTCTATCTGCTTCTGTAAGTTCTGTATTCGCTTTTCGTACTTTTTATCGTGCAACTTAGCGAATATACCAACCACAGAAGTAATAGAGGAAACCATGCCCGTTATACCGCCCAAGATGTCACCGCTCATAAACTTGCCGACAGAAGCAGCAGCATTGCCCAACTGCCCCATGAGGTCTATTGCAGTACCCAAGCCGTCAGCCACACCATCCATACCTAACGCATCAAACATTGATTGCAATGACGAAGCGCAATCCGTGCTTATGCTCGTTACTTTCTGAATGGAGTTGGTAATGCCTTGTGCTGCCGACTTGACATCTTTCTTGGCTTCATCAACACTTTTTTGAGTTCCCTTGCCGCTTGCAAGGTCTGCCTCGGCTTTCCTTAGTTTCTTCTTAGCCGCCAGATAATCATTGAAGAACGTGCCAAGTGCCTTGAACGGATTAAGTTCTTGAATACGGTTCTTAGCTTGGTTCAGACTATCAATGACAGCCTTGTAATCAACAGGGCTTAGTTTGAGGTTGCCAGCATTGAGTTGTTTCTGTATGTCACTTATCAGCTTTTGTATTTGAGCGACAGTAAGCGTGTCAATGTCTGTAAAGAGGTTTTTCCAACTTTCAGACTGTTGTAAGAATGACATATTGAGAGCCGACAATGCCTCTTGTTCTGCTTTGTTGATTTGTGCCAGACGCTCTGCATCGCCCATTTTCTCGGCTTGGGTGCGAAGTAAAGCGTACTGTGTGGTGATAGACTGCCTTTGTTCCTCAAAGGTGCGGTAATCATCAAGCACGGTCTTTTGCAGTTCCTTTTGCAATTCTGCGTCCTGTTGCGACAGGCTAAGGCTTGCCTCTGCCCGTTCATCAGTGCTGACAATTCCGCTTTCGCCATTCTCCAACTTTTCTTTGGCTTTGGCTACGGCTTCTATCTTTTCGGCAAGAGTTTGGCACTGACCGATAGAATCACTAACTTGCTGCTTGAACTTTTCAAGTGCTGTGGTTTCACCGTTCAACTCGCCTTTCTGTGTGTTAAGCGATATAAGGTAATTGCCCTCACCCTCGGTTAGAGTGCCGTTCTTACGCTTTTCTTCAAGTTTGGATATTTCATTTTCAACATATTGTTTGTAGGAATTACCATCAGCAAGCAACTTTTCAAATTGCTTGTCGGCTACTTCCTTGCCCATATTCTGCACCCAACGGAAATATAGCTGATATTGCTTTTTCTTATAGTCAAGCTCACCCTCAAACAACTTGTTTTGCGATTGGGTGTAACTTGTGTTTTCGATATTGCGCCTTTCTTGGAAATTCGCCTTTTCGTCAGAAGTAAGACCACCCTTGCCCGCTTTCTTTCGTGCATCGGCAAGTTCCTTTTCTTCTTTATCTATCTGTTGGAGGGATTGCTTGTGCTGCAAGTCAAGTTGTGCCTTGCGTTTCTCATATCCCTCTTCCATGACTGCAATCCTCGCCTCTTCAAGTCGCTTTTCCGCTTCAAGTTGCTTTTGTTTTAGGCTTTCAGCATTTCGTTGTGCATCATTTGCACCACTACGGCTACGACTGCCACCACTTCCCTTGCGGTTCTTGCCAGTAGCATTATCCAAGCGTGTCTGTAAGCGTGTTATCTGATTGTTGTAATCGTTCCATGCCTTACTACCAAGTTGCGCCTCACTCCTAAGTTTTTTGAGGTTCTGAATTTCCGCACCGATACCACTTTCTGTATTCAAGTCGTTCTGTTGCTTGTTTATCTCTTTGTTCACCTCTCGTAAGAGGGAAAGTGCATCCTCAAAGCCATAGGTCTTGCAATCAATCGTTACCTCTTTGCCGTTAAGATTATTGGCGAGTTCATGTAATTCTTCAAGGCTCATTTTTGTAATATCCACATTGGTAGTGTCCTTTGGAGCAAGGAAATTATCCAAGTTCTGATTTACCAAGTCAATTGCAGAATTGAACGTGCGCACATCCCTAACCTCATTGTCGAGGTATTCTTTCAGTTGGGATGCAAAGGCTTCCATTTCTTTGTCGGTTGCGTGTGTGCCAGCCTTTGTGCCAGCAACAACATTATTCACAATCTCGTTATACTTCCTTGTGAAATCATCGCCCGACAGGGTAGCCAATTCTTTTGCACCAGCCTCCACCAAACTACGCACAGCTTCCCTTATTTCGGGTGCCATGTTTTGTATATTTTCGGCTGCTTTGGTTACATACACCTTAACCTCTCCATCCATACCATCATCTACCGTGTGGTACTTGTCGGTTTTATATTCCGCATAGTTCAAGCGTGTATCAAACGAATCATAGTTCTTGTTACTATTTTCGTTCAACTTATTCATTTCTTCTTCTGTGCGCTTTGCCTTTATCTTTTCTGCGGTCGTGGCTTGGATTGCATCTTTGACTTCCAAGTATTTTTTGCGTTGCTGTTCCAACGTGTCATTTTCTTCAAGCAACGTGGAATTATACTCTTTGCACACTTCATTGATTTTCTCCACCATTTCCTTGTGTGTCTTGCTGTCTTTATTGGAGCGTGAAAGAATGGCAAAGTACAAATCCAACTTATCCGTTACCTTCTTGGTACTATCCTCAAACTCATTCATCGTGTCCTTTTCTTCTTCGGTCTTTTTGCCGAATAGCGTAAAGGCACTGATAAGCAAGCCTACAATGGAAAGTATTGCACCAAGCGGATTTGCAGCCATTGTTGCCCACAATGCTTTTAGTCCAGCCGACAACTTTGTGGTTGCCACTGAAAGAATGTTTGTCGCTACGGTCTGTGCTGTCTTTGCGCCTGTATCAGCAATAGAAGCCGTGCGAGCTTGGAGTGTTGCTGCTGTTTCAAGTTGTTTCTTCTTTGTATAGAAATCTGTCTGTGCGGCAAGTGCTGCCTTGCGTGTGGCTGATTGCGCATCCACCGCTGCATCAAGTTTCTTTTGTGCGGTTGCAATGGTTGTCGCATTGCCCGACTGTTGCGCCCAATATACCTCATATCGTGCTGCCTCGGTTGCTTGTGTAGCTGCAATAGCCTTGGCTTTGGCTGCTTCTACGCTCTGTGCTGCTGCCCTTACATCGCTACGCATAGCCTCAACCGTTTGCGCTTGGTTGGCTGCTTTGGCTTGTGCCTCTTGCATTATGGCGGCTCTATACGCTGCGCTCTTGGCTGTGTAGTCTTGCTTTGACAAAGCCAAGCGTTGCTCTGCTGTCATAGCACCAACGGCTGCTGCCTCGTAACCTTGGCTTGAGGCTGTCAGATTGAGGTTGGAGAGATATTCTTGCTGTTGTGCTGTCAGTAGGCTTTGAATGGCTGCTATACGCATTTGCTTGGTCACTGCTGCCTTTTCCTCGGCTGTCAGTGTGGTTTCAAGTGCTGCGTAATTGGCTTGCTCTGCTGCTGCCATTGCCTTTTTCTGATTGACAACCTCACCACTCAATGCTGATTGCGCTTTCATCAAGGCAAGCTGTGCTGTCTTTGCGGCATTGTCAAGTACGGTTATTCCAGTGTACCCCTTGGTGGCTACACTTGCAAGCACGGTAGCGGCTTTCACAGAGCCGTAAGCAATGGCTACTGATTTGAGTATGCGCACAACATCATCCATGTGTTCAACAACGTATGTTGCGCCCTGTATGCCAGCCGAAAGCGCACCCTCGGTTTGCTCACCGAAACTATTAAGCGCACTGTCCCAAGCATCCTCCAAGTTTGCAATCTGTCCTGTCAGCGAAGAACTTTGTTTCTCCATGAGCTGATAGAATTGACCGCCCGCATTTGTCATTTTGTTTAGGACTTCCTCAACATCTGGAAATCCTATTTTGCCAGCCGATACCATAGCGTTTATGTTGTCGGCTGTTGTGTGGTACTTTTCTGCAAGTTCTTTTACAAGTGGAATACCACGACCCGTAAACTGCCTTACATCCTGTGCGTACAAGCGTCCCTGTACCATTGTCGTACCATACAGATAGACTATATCGTTAAGCGGAATGGAAAGACCACTTGCAATGTTACCAAGCCTTACAAGCGTGTCGTTCACCTTGTCGGCACTCACACCATAGGCTAACAATTGCTTTGCACCCTCGGCAACTCCCATGAGGTCGAAAGGCGTTTTTGCAGCCGTATCTACCATCTGTTGCATCAAGTCAGTAGCCTTGGCTGTGCTGCCTAACATCGTACCAAAGGCAAGTTCTAACTGTTGGAACTGACCACGGACAGACACAATGCTACTGACAAGATTATTCATACCTTGCCCTATCAGATAGTAGGAAATGTATTGTCCCGCCTTTTCTGCCATCTGCTGAAAGGAATCCTCAACGGCTGCTGCCTCTTGTGCTGCCGTGTTGGAAAAGTCCTTTATGTGCCGTTCCATTGTCGCTGCCGACACGTTGAAATCGTCTATGTCAAGTGTAGCCTTAAAGCCTAATCCACCGCCTATATTCTCCATTTATAACATTCCTTTGATATAGTTCTTAATATCTTCTTTCGTTTTCAATTCGTGGTGTTCAATCTTACTTTCATCAATGACATTGCCGTTTTCGTCTGTTGGCAATTCCTTTGTGCGTGGTGCATCCGCTATCATCAGTTGCACATTGAGCCACGAAATACCCCAAAGCAAGTAATCATAAGTCCACCCATAACTACGCATGAGTTCGCCACGATTACCCCAAGGACTGTTTAATCCCGTTACTCTATCCGCTCCGCTTCGGGGTTTGGTTTTGTCGTTCCGACTTCCCGTATCAATCGAATAGAGGTCGTAAAACCCGCCGGGTTCATCATTTGGCTTATAATGGCTGTGAGTTTCTGCAACCGTGCAACTGTCAAGTGTTCCAAGAAGAACTTGGATAATTCCTTAACCGCTTTGTTGGTCTTGTCGGTAACACTTGCATCATTGATAACTGCAACGGCTGCTATCTCTGCCATCTGCCTTGTGTACTTAAATAGTCGTTTGCTTTCCTGTATCGGCTGTTCCTGTATGGTCTTTTCGTCATACTCAATGCCTATGTACATTTGGCGCAAACGGTCTATTGTGCCAAGGTATAGCGGTTTCACGTTGAATTGGCGCATATACACTTCTTTCATGCGCTCTGTTTCCACATCGGGAATTTCAACAATAGACACGTTCCAATCTTTAGGAATACGCTTGTCGTGCCATACCTTAGTGCATTTCGGGAATAGGCGTTTTCGGAGATTGAACCACTTGGAGGGTTTTACTGGGTAAATCTTCAATGGCACGGAAAACTTGCACCCCATTTGTAGCAAGGCTTGCAATGCGTTTTCTTCTATCTCCAAACGCTGCTCTCTTGTAAGTTCTTTCTGTTCTTGATTGTCTGCCATAACTTGTAAAAGTAAACAAGCCCCCTAACCATTTTAGGGAAAGGAGGCTTGAATTGGTAAGTTGTTTTGTTTGGTTATCCCGCCTTGGTCGGGTCCACCATTTCCTCATCAACCGTGAGTGAGTCTTGGAAAGTAATTTTCATCGGTGCAAGGCAGATACCCTTTGCTGAATAGGTAATCTCAAACTTTGGAGTAATGCACACATTAGGACACCCGATAAAAAGTCCCTCCTCTGGCTGCATCCAAACTGCCCATTCCTTGTAAACAGGCTTGCGTGGACGCAACCATTTACGCTTTGGCTTTGTACCCGACACCGTGCCACCGAAATAGCGTGCCATCAAGTCCAAATCCGGGTCCATAAGCGTAAGCTCAACAGTTGTAACGTATTCGCCCATAAGGGTAATAACCTTGCTTGATGTTTCGGACTTGTGCTGTGTTACTTCCACATCATCATCTTTCAATGTACAAGTGTCCTTGTACACATCGCCCAAATCAAGCCAAGCATTGCCTTTTGCTGGCATAACACCTGCTGTTGTTCCTGCTGGGGTAACATATATTTTCTTTAACCCCATTGTAGAAAGTATTGGCATAACTTATTAAATTAAATTGTTCGACTTCTTTTCTCTAACAACAATATCCAATGAAAACGATACAAAATGCTCATTGTGGTTTGGCTCTTGCATAGGTGGATTGATAAGACCAATCACCCAATTGTAACCGCAACCATGCTCATAATGGTTTTGCAGTATCTCCATAGCCTTTTTGCGCAACTCAATGAGCCTTGGAAAATTGGTATGGAAAAGAGCCTTGCCACATCCCACGCCTTGCGGAATGTCTGGCACATGAATATTGACATTGATACTACCATTACGCACAGACCCCTCGCCATCAATAGACCTTGGCACTATAATAATGCCCTCCTTGGAGTAGTCCTTTCTTTGGTAGTCGGGATTTTCTGCATAGTCGGTGTTTATCCCCATGCCATCAATCAGCATTTGGCGCACCTTGATTGCAATTTCTTCTGTCGTTATCATAATACACTGCCAAATAGTTCATCTGCTTTTCTTTTCGCTTTATCCATGAGCATTTGCATCGCCTTTGGAAAGTCTGTTCTCGCTTTGAGTTCTGCGGGCAGAATGACATTGTAACCTCTTGCTTCTACATAGGCGGCATAGTTCATACCAGCCACAATGATAAGTGTGAAAGAGTTTGTAAGGCTTTCAGCCATTTTCATAGCCACCTTTAGCGCATTGTCTGCGCCCTCTCCCTGTTGGATAGCACCACCAAAGAAAACTATATCACTACCTCGCACTATTGCGTAGCCTATTGAGTTGGTGAGGTTGCCTGTTCTGTCTGTGTAATTATGCTTATCCTTGGCATACTTGGTGAGTTCTTCGCCCAAGTCTTTCAACAGGAATAAGGCGGCTCTCTCCAATCGTTCTTGGAACAATCGGACTTGTGCGCCTATCGCATCATCACCAAACATCGGAGTTATCCCCATACCTCAATATATTTGCGGTTCATATCATCAATACCCAACACGGAAAATTCGTCAGTCGTTCCGTTTTCGCCTGTTACTCGCACGGTGCAACCAATAGCCAACTTGCCATTGAAGTATTTAGGGATAAACACATCATAGTTGTAGGCGTATGTCTGCCCATCCGTGCCAATAACTTGCTTTGCGGGAATTGACTTGTCAATCTGACATTCACAGCCTTTCAAAAAGGGTGTATCGTCAGCACTGACAACAAAGCCTGTTGTCGGGTCTGTTTGCACATCCCCAATCGGCTTGTATTCAAAAGTTCCGTTTATTCTCATAGTTACCACAGATTAGAGCCGTCCGTAATTGTTGGCACTTCATCGAAATTTTCCAAGTCCAAACCGTTCTCACTGCAAATAGCCTTGATGCGCTTACGCAACATATCCACGTTGTAGCCTTGTGAGGATTTTCCGAGGCTATCGCTACTAAGCACCACCATTTGGGATAACACCTTTACGGCTGCTTGTGCGACAATCCTTTTATCCGTTGTAGGGTCGTAGGGCGTTTCTGTGTCGCTCACTCCAACATCGGATAAGGCTTTCACCATAGACAGCTTGCTTGGCACATAAGGCTCAATTTCTGCGGTCAGTGCTTGGATTTTCGTTAGTTCCATATACTGTTACTCTGTTATGTTGTTGTCATTCTCGTTAAGGTATTCGGCAAGTTTCTGTACCTGTTCCTCTGTCAGATTGCCAAGAGCCTTTGCAACACCACGTTCTTTTGCGTTGGATGCAAGGCTTACACCGATAAGTGTAAGACCCTCTTTCAATGTGTCAAGCGGATAAACCTTACCGTTAAAATCTACAACACCTTTGACAACATTTGCATCATCTTTGTGTGCATTATCATCATCAGCGTTGTTGTCATTCTCGTTAGGTGTATCAGACAGGGAAACAATGGCGCAAAAGCCACCGCCAACAAGGGCATTGATACGCTCCACATCAGTAGAGTGTACCAAATCGCCTTTGTTCATAACCTTGTTTTCCACCTTGCCGTTAAATGGCTTGATAACTTTCAGTTCCATACACGAAAGGGTTAGAGTGAAACAAGGGTTGTGTTCGTGTCGTATTCGGACTTTGTGATGTAATAAGGCACAACACCGTTTTCATCGGCTTTAACCTCTTTCTCTGCAAAGCCACGCACCTGTGCGCAAATAATCTGCCCCATCTCTGTAATGAGCGGTAACAGGCGAGCTGCGCCCTCTGTGTATTCGCCAGCGGTCTGTCCCGTGGATGCACCCGTGCGCCACTTTGATATGCGAATACCATTGCCAGCATTGATGTAGTCCACGTTGTCCTCTTCGATAAGCTCACTATCTTCAATGGCGGGTTGTATCTCGCCAATGACACCAGCAGGCTTGATTGCGATAAAGTTAGAGTTCCACGGCTGTATCGTGTTGCGCTTGCCGTCCTTATCCACACCCATTTTACGCTTGATAACCGTGATAGGCGGTATCTCGTTTTCAGTGAGCAATGCGGAAAGTTCGGATGAAGTTACGACCTGTGCCAGTTTGTCCGTGCCATGAGCAAGCAAACGTGTGGTTGCATCCATGCGCAACCAAGTGTAAAGCTCCTGTGACATGAGGATTTCGCCCGGCTCAATACCACGGTCACGCAAATCAGAACAAAGGGCAGAAAGCCACAGAATAGGAATGAGCTTGCCAGCCTTGGTGTTTGCAGTAGTCCAGTTGCACACGCTCACCAACTTGTTCTGCTCGTCCATGCTGTAATCAACCTCGTATGAGCGACCGCCCGGATTGTTGATTTCTGGCTTGAACTGTGCCACACCCCAATTGGAGAAAGCCATAAGGCAGATAAAGTCCATTACATCCTTGCAACCAAGATATGCGTCTTGAATGTCGTGTGTAAGGGTCTTTTCAATCTGCTTTACCTTGTCAGCCTCCTTGAGGCGAGGGTTCTCGTACACTTCCTGTAACTTGCGATAGTCACGGGCAAACATAACGAACTTGTGACCGACACGGGGAATTTCCTTAGTCCATACATCAAAGCCGTCAGTTCTGCGCAATGGTGAGGGTGATTCGTCAGCCAACAGAGTAGCCATGAAACGAATGTTGTACTTGCCCACGATAGCCTCGGCTGTCAATGACATCTGAGGCGTGTTGTAGGTAAACCAACCATCGGAGTACATCTTCTGAAAAAGCGATACTTCCTTTTCAGAGGCTTTGTCAAAGGTCTTTCTCCATGTTGCCAATAAATCCAATGGCGCACCGTTCTTGTGCAAGCCAGTGAATGTTGTAAAAATGGATTTCATTGTAATTTTACCTTTTTAGTGAATAAACGATTAGTACGACTGCGTGAGTTTAACGTGAGGATTGGCAGACAGGAACATTCCCGTGCTGTCTTTCTGTGAGGTCGGAATGGGAGGCACTCGCCTTTCATACAATGCGTATTGCATTGTGTCTGCCGACACATCAACACCTGTTTCAAACTCGCCTACCTCGTATTCTTTGAATAATACAGAGTTAGCCTTGCCACGCTCAACGGCATTTTTGCTGCCGTCTGCCACGACCTCAACAAGTACATCACCAGCTTTCAAACCGCTAATAGCGGCACTAAGTGTAACTACATACACGTTGCCTGTGTTGTTAAGGCATTTGCCGTTGTCAATGGCTGTGATAGTCGGAGCGGATGCAAGTGTGCCACTGATAGCACCAGCTTTAAGCACACTGTCACCAACAGCGAAACAAGGAGCGAAAAACTCATCAACGTAGAGTGTAACTTTCTTTGTGTTCTCTGTGTCAATCTCCACGACTTTTGCAGTCTTGATTACTTGCACCTTTCTTGTGGTTTCGTTGAAAATGGCGAGAGTTCCAGCGGGTATCACATCACCCACACGGAACTTCTGACCGTCCACATCAAGATTAAAGCCACCCTGTACGATAGACGGGCTACCTGTAAAGATAGGGCGCATACCCGTAAATGAAGCTGTCTTGCGTTTCATCTTTGTTGTTATTTTGCGGTTATAGACTCCAGCAATGCGTCAGCGGCTTCATCAACTTGCTTTTCGCTTGCTGCCTTTGCACCCTCTGCACTGTCAGACATAAGACCGTTGGTTATACAATCCTGTTTGAGAGCCGACACAGCCTCCTCCACATCTTCATCGTCAGAAATGGACTTAGCAAGCCTTTCACGAAGAAATGCGGGGATGTTGTGCTTTTCAAAAGCGGCATTGATTGTGGCGGTTCTTTCGCCTTTGTTCTTTTCCGCTTTGAGCGCATCAATCTGTTCTTGCAGTTTCTTGATAGCCTCGTTTTCTGTTGGATTGCCATTACCGCCACCCTTACCCCCTTTGTTCGGGTCGGTGTTGTTCGGGTCTGTATCATCATCGCCCTCCTCACCGTCCTTTTTGGTAGTCTTTGGTTTCGGTGTTCCCTTTGCCTTGTTCACCCACCTTGTAGCCTCGCTTTGGCTTGCTGTTGCCACCGACACTATTAGGTTTGCGGTGCTTTCGATTGCGTCCGTATCGGTCGAATCATCTGCCACGCTGCCACCCATAGCCTCGGTTATCGCTGTCAGACACTTCTCCGATAGTCCCATGTCTTTGCACTTGTCTTTGACCTTTGCAAAAAGTTCTTTGTTCATAATTTTATGGATTTATACCCCTTGTTTGGGGTTGTTTACATTATACTTTTGCAAAGGTAAGCAATTTATTTAATAATGTGTTCAAATAACACAGATAAATTTTACTTGGTAAATTTGGCTTATTTGTGGTCTCTTTGTTCACTTGGTGAATTTTTCTATAAAATTTCTTGCAAAACATTTGGTGTATTTAATAAAACACACTATCTTTGCAATGTGTTTAAGGAGCACAGATATAAACAAGTAAAAACAAAACGATTATGAAAGTAATATACGCAAAGGACATAAAGGCAATGGTTAAGAAATTCAACCTTACAGAGGATGAAAGCGAATACTTGAACGACATAGCCGAGGCTATCAACAAGGAGCGCACAGAGATTTGCGAAGAAATACAAATGACACTTCTTTATGGCTCATGGGCGCAAGCAAGGAACAACGCAATCCGTGCATTGCTTGTTTACTTTGGAGCAAAGGCACAGAAAGAAAACGATTTGCGCATGAAGCTTGACAGAACGACTTGGGAGATAGCAAAGGTTCTCAAATGCGGTTCTTACCAAGTGATGCAATGGTTAAAGGGCATAGCAATTCATAAAGACCGTTTCGGCAAGTTCGTAGAGTGTTCGGACACATTCGGATTGAATTATTTGGAGATAGCATAACAAAGGTAACGCCCCACCTAACCAGTGGGGCAAACAAAACGACATACGACATGATTACAATTATCAATAAATACACAGGTGAGGAAATTTGCAAGTATAGTAGTGCTTTGGTTAGTGAATCCACAAATGACAGTTTTATTGCCCCTGTCAAGGCTTCGGGCGTGTTCCGTGGTCGTTGGAATGCTGTTGTTGATTACTTCATTGTACTTGGCGATGGTAAAGGCGGTTACACAGCCACACAATGCTTGCTCAAAGACCAATTCGCAGTTAAGGAATGTTTGAATAAAAAGTAATGAGCTATGAAATATTGTACTTGGAAAGAAAACGGAAAGAGTTTCATTTTTGAGGATGGCTATATCATCAATCCCTACAATGGCGATATGCAATATATGGGGGAATGCATTTTCAATCATGGAAGCAAAGTGTTTAAGGACTTTATGACAATACAAGAATTTTAAGTATGGAATACACAATCGAAGAAATGAAAGCAATGCTGAATATCGTTTCGGCTGTGCTTGGAAACAGACACTTTCAACAGGGTAGCGCATTGCGCACATCCACGGTTTACGACATTGACGATTTCGATATTGCAACAATGCAGAAATGGACTGCATACTGGCAGCAAACCATTGACGCAGCAAAAGCAAAGTGATATGGCAAATTCAAACTATACCCCTAAGTGCATGGAGTTTTCCAAGCACTTCAAGGGGATGCAAGGTGTAACGACACACCAAAGCGACAACGAAGAGGCACACTACTTTTCGGGTACGGTCTATATAAACAACTACGAGTTTGTTTGCATAGACCAACTGACAGAAAACAAGTACATGGTGTATATAAACGACCCAAGCGGACATGATAACGAGCAATGGGTGTTCGGGTATTACAAGACATTCGCCAGAGCCTTAAACAAGGCAAAGACAATCGTTGAAAAGCGAGAATACCCAAAGCCTGTTGAAACATGGTAACAACTTATAAAACATACGATATGGGAACAACAACTATCAAAATACCCAAATGGGACATTGAGCAAGAAACAGGCTACAAGCCGATAACAACCTTTTGGATGGATTTCTCCATTGCCGACAATTACGGCTTGCAAGCCATTCAAGACACATTTAATCGTGCTTTTGAAGCGTGGAAAGGTGATTATAAGTACCTCACAGAGCTTGTGCTTGTGTTGAACCACAAGATATTTCACCACTATACAGAGAAAGGCACAGAAGAACAAAATGAGGTAGCCTCGCTTTACAATGAGCTTTGGCGCAAAGCAAATGATTATGCCTTGGATAACTTGCAAGGCGAGCAAGCAGCATACTTTTATCACTTAACAGATTGAGATATGGAACTTACAACTACAATCACACTAACGGAGGGCATGGTGTACAATGCCATGAAAGAGGCAATACAGGAGTTCTTCACGAACTTGCCCTCACAAGCCGACAGCAAAACAGATTGCCCCACAAGTCGGCTATGGGGACAGATATTGCGCAATGGAAAGCCTGTAACAGACAGCGACATTGAGCCAGTGAAAGACAATACACTTGGTGAAACAATCTACGGTGTTGTGCTGTTGCGTGGCGCAAAAGAAATAGGGACAATCGAAATGTAAGGATATGGAAACAAAAAAGTGTGAGGTATGCGGACAGACTTTGCCACTGTCCGCTTTCTCCAAGTCCTATAAGGGACGGTGCAAGGAATGTGTGGCAAAACAGACAAGAGAAAAGCGCAACGGCATTATTGCAACAGATAAGCCAAAGCAGATTGATTGGGAGCAACGCAGATACGAGATAGCAAAGGCTGCTATGGTCGGACAACTTGCCTCGCCTGTTGTTGAGGGCATAGACCCAAACCCAAGTATGCCAGATGTGTGCAAATGGTCTGTCATGTTTGCGGATGCACTCATTAACGAACTTAAAAAGCATGATAATGGGGCGCACCCGACAAACCCTGTGGAGTAGGCCGTGCAGATGCTAACCCAAAACTG
>ERZ1026894.331-NODE-331-length-36621-cov-11.711617_pt1 | contig 36621 bp, 27 predicted proteins | sample MGYA00380177_ERZ1026894 | MGnify/ENA primary metagenome ERZ1026894 (study PRJEB33269, sample SAMEA4719813) | human gut metagenome | biome: human-associated habitat; feature: organic feature; material: feces | place: Cameroon | collected 2013-10 ... | reverse complement strand
TAGGATAATATTATAACAGAAGTATCGCTTAACCTCCTTTGCGATATTTCGCCAGGTGGCAGTGCATTCATAGGATGTGTTTTACTGGCAGGCGGGGCGGGGATTTTCTCCGTTCCGCCAACTTTTTACGGGGAAACGATGAATATTTTTAGGAAAATTTACATACTGGTTCTTGCATCTCTTGCAGGCATTTCTTTTGCGACGGCACAGAGTGCTGTTCCGGGTACATTTGAAAATGCAGCTCCTGCAGGACTTGAGAAAATCCTTCAGGCAGACAAAAAAGTAAATCCTTCTGAAAATGAACTTGTTGTATATTATCTTCGAGATGATGCTTCTTACGAAAACTGGGCTTTGTGGATTTGGGCTATTCCGGGTGGAGACGGAAACTCCATGTGGAAATATTCAAAGGACTGGAGCGTTACCGATGGCGTTGCATACATGCGCTTTGCACTTGACGGTTCTTCCAGCGGCGGAATAAAACCCGTTTCTTCTGACGGAACAGTAGGCCTTATTGTAAGACAAGACGGCGGCTGGACAAAAGACGGCAGTGATGACCGCATCTGGAATATAGAAAAATCAAATAAAGTTGCAATTATTTCGGGCGACCAGAATACCTATGCAGCAGAAGAGTACAAACCTTCTTTTGTGTCTGCAGAACTTCTTTCACAGGACAGCATAAGCCTTACGCTGTCAGGAAAATATGCGCTTTCTTTGGATGGTTCTGATTCCGGTTTTACAGTAAAGAACAGGTCTGGCAAAGTTTACGATGTTCTTTCGGTAACAAATGCTGATTCTGCAGATAAAAATGACAATTTTACTTCACGCATTCTTATAAAGCTCAACGAAAAAGTTTCTGTAAGTGACAGCCTGTCTGTTTCAAACGCAGCATTCCGCGGAACAGCTGCAGTAGACAGCCGCAAGCTTTCTGTAAAACTCGCAGAGTCTATGATTCCGGGGACAGATGTTGAACTTGGAGCCTCTTATTCAAATGGAAAAGTGCGCTTTAATCTCTGGGCTCCGACATCTTCAAATGTACGCGTAAATATTTATAAAAAGGGTGATGCATCAAAGGCAGACTACACGGTTCCGATGACTTTTGATTCTTCTACCGGTGTCTGGACTGCGGAATTTTCCCGCGTAAACCCCGACGGAATGTTCTATGACTATACGCTTCAGAATTCAAAGGGGTTGGTAACTGTTCTTGACCCTTATGCAAAATCAATGGCGGCCTATAAAAATCTTGGCGGTTGTGGTCGTGCAGCAATTGTAGACTTGAACAGCCCCAAAGCTTTTCCCGAAGGCGGAATGGATGCTCCTTATTATAATCTTGCAAAAAGGGAGGATGCTGTAATTTACGAAGTTTCTGTACGTGATTTTACGATTGGAAACGATTCCAGTGTCAAAGCTGTTCCGGGAACATATAAAGCCTTTATAGAAAAAATTCCGTATCTAAAGGAACTTGGAATTACACATGTTCAGCTTCTGCCTGTTCTTAACTTCTATAATAATGACGAAACAGACAAATCTTATGATAACCGCGGCGTCGTAAACGGCAGCAACTACAACTGGGGTTATGATCCGCACAATTATTTTACTCCCGAAGGCTGGTATGCCTCTGACGCTTCTGATCCCTACGCAAGAGTAAGGGAACTGCGCGAACTTATTAACGAAATCCATAAAGCCGGAATGGGTATTCTGCTTGATGTGGTTTACAATCACATGGGAAATGCTGCTCTTCTTGACGATATTGTTCCGGGTTATTATTTTAGAATGAACGAAAACGGCGGTTTTAAGAGCAATTCTGGCTGCGGAAACGATACCGCAACTGAACGCGCCATGATGAAACGCATTGTGACAGATTCAACGGAACACTGGGTAAAAAATTACCGTGCAGACGGATTCCGCTTTGATCTTATGGGACTTATGGAAGCTTCTTCTGTAGAAGATTCATATAAAGCATGCGCCTCAGTTAACCCAAGTGTTCTTTTTGAAGGCGAAGGCTGGAAGATGTACAACGGTGAGCGCGGTACAGTTGGAATGGACCAGAACTACATGAAAAAGACAGATAATGTTGCTGTCTTTAACGACGAGTTCCGTGATCTTGTAAAGGCAGGCGGCTTTAACGAAAGAGGACTTGGTTTTATTACCGGCAAAAGCGTGAATACCGCGCGGCTGTTCAGCAACATATGCGGTGTTCCGACTGCAAACTACAGGACAGACGACCCGGGCGACAACCTGCAGTATCTTGTGTGCCATGACGGACTTACTCTGCATGATGCTGTTGTAAACAATGTGCACCTTGCCGAACCGCAGAATACAGCCGAAGTGATAAGCAGAATAAAGCTTGGAAACGCGCTTGTTCTTACATCTCAGGGAATTGCCTTCCTTCATGCAGGACAGGAACGCGGCCGTACAAAACCGAATGTAAACAAAGCGCGTGCAGAAAGCATAAATAATTTTGTACGCAACAGTTATGATTCTTCTGACAACATAAATCAGATTGTCTGGACATTGGATGAACAGTACGGAAACCTTCTTGAGTACACTAAAGGCCTTGTTGCTTTAAGAAAAAACACAGAAGCGTTCAGACTGGGGGACGCAGACCTTGTACAGAAGTCGGTGAAGTTTATAAATACCGGTGATGAAGAAAGCCAGGTTCTTGCATATTCAGTTAAAGCAGACAAAAAAACTTACATTGTTGCATTCAACTGCAGTACAAAAAAAGTAACTGTCAAAACAAAGATGAATCTTAAAAATGCAGAAGTTCTTGCAGACGCAAATACAGCCGGAACAACTGCAATAAGCATACCTGAGGGAGTTGTTATAAAAGGAAAAAACGTAGTTCTGGAACCGCTTACGGCAACAGTTATCTGCGTTCAATAATACAGTAAGTTTTCCGGTAAAAACGCCGGCGAAATAGGAGGAAAAAATGAAAAAGACACTTTGTCTTATGGCTGCGGTCGCTCTTTGTGCAACAAGCGTATTCGCAAAAAAAGTAAACCTTACGGTTTGGGAATCTGACGGTCCTGAAAAGAGTTATATTCTTTGGGCAGCAAAGGAATACCAGAAACTCAACAAGAACGTTAAGATTAAGTATGAGCCTGTTGCTTCTACAGATGCACGCGCAAAAATTGAACTTGACGGACCTGCAGGAGTAGGAGCAGACATTTTCGTAGCTCCCCACGATCATATTGGTGCGCTTGTAAACGGAGGACACGTTCTTCCAATCGAAGATGCATCTTATATTGATTCATTTGTTGACGCAGCAAAGATGGGTGCTTCATACAAAGGCAGTGTATACGGACACCCGCTCGGAATCGAGACATACGGTCTTTTCTACAACAAGGATCTTATTCCTGAACCACCAAAGACTTGGGACGATGTAATCAAGTTTGCAAAGACATTCAATGACAAGTCACAGAACAAGTATGCTCTCGTTTGGGCAGTAGGCGACGGATACTACGGATATATGTTCATGTCATCTTTCGGAGCACAACTTTTCGGACCAAACGGTGATGATCGTGCTCAGCACAACATCAACAGCCCCGAAGCTATACAGGGTCTCAAGTACTTCCAGAGCCTTCGCTCACAGATTCTTGACGTTCCTTCAGCAGATATGACAGGCGACTTCTGCAACTCTTCTTTCACAGAAGGAAAGGCTGCAATGATTATCACAGGTCCTTGGAAGACTACTGACTTTAAAAAGAGCGGAATCAACTTTGGAATCGCTCCTCTTCCTGAATTCCCCGGACAGGGAAAACCTGCAACTTCTTTCTCAGGTGTACGCCTTGCATTCGTCAGCGCATACTCAGAGAATCCTGAAGAAGCAGAGGACTTTGCAAAGTTCCTTACTTCACGCGTAAATCTTCTTCGCCGCTTTGAGTTTACAAAGCAGATTCCACCACGCAAGGACATCTCAACAGATGATCCTCTCAGCAACGGAATCCTTGAGCAGACAAAGTACGCTGTTCCGATGCCAACTATCCCACAGATGGGCACATACTGGTCAGCAATGAACAGTGCTTACGGCGGAATCTGGGACGGAGACGATGTAGTAACCGATCTTAACAGTGCTGCAAAGGCAATGGAATCGGCCCGCTAAGCGTTTTCAAAAATAATAACTGCGGAGAGAGAGTTTTTGTGCATTCTCTTTCCGCGGTTTTTTTTCGTAAAAATTAATTGCCACCATTGCAAAATAAAACAAGGAGTTTTTGATGAGGCAAAATGAAAACCCGTCAAAGGTTAACCAGGCTCTGCCACTTTATGCAACAATTGCTTCCTCTTGTTGCATGGGAATGGGCCACATTCTGTTCTTGAAGCAGTACTTCAGGGGCGCGCTGTATCTTATTTTTGAAATTCTTATGATATTGGGCTGCACTCCGGTATTTGATTTCGGTATTCCAAAGTCAATTTATGGTCTTATTACGCTCGGTTCCCCAAAACCGGCCGGAACACCGGTAAGGCTGCTTGACCATTCAATTTTTATGATGGTAGAGGGAATTCTGACCCTCATTATTATTGCGATTTTTATTGTCTTTTATATAAGCAATATCCGCTCTGCAAGAAAAGATGCAAAGCAGATTGTTGCAAACGGACGTTTTCCTACTCTGACAGAAACAAGAAACGAGCTTTCGCAGACTGCATTCCCAATTATCGGAGTAGCACCGTCTGTTCTTATGATTGCTATTTTTACGGTTATTCCGCTTGTTTTCTCTGCACTGGTTGCGTTTACAAACTATTCTTCACCGGATCATATTCCGCCGAAGAACCTGGTAGACTGGGTTGGTTTTGAAAACTTCAAGCACCTTTTCGTTGGTAAAGGAATAGGTGCCAGCGGAAGTAACTGGCCTAAAGCTTTTGCACGCGTTGCTGTCTGGACTGTAATCTGGGCGGTTTTTTCTACATTTACTTGCTTCTTTGTTGGTTTTTTCTTTGCAGTTGTTCTTCAGGACAAGCGCATCAAGATTCCAAAGTTCTACAGAACAATTTTTATTCTTCCTTATGCCATTCCGCAGATGCTTTCGCTCTTTATCTGGGCAAACCTTCTTAACGGAACATTCGGACCTGTTAACCGCACGCTCCAGTATTTCGGAATTATCCAGAAGGCTATTCCGTGGATGAGCGACCCGAACATGGCAAAGCTTACACTTATTCTTGTAAACATTTGGATCGGATTCCCGTATTCCATGATTTTGATTACAAGTACAATGACTTCAATCTCTTCTTCAATGTATGAAGCAGCACAGATTGACGGTGCAAACAAGTGGCAGCAGTTTAAGGATATTACGTTCCCGCTCGTTATGTACCAGCTCAAGCCTACACTTATTATGCAGTTTGCCGGTAACATAAATAACTTCGGTGCAGTTTTCTTCCTTACAGGAGGCGGACCTGCTCTTAACATCGGAAACACAAACGTAAGTATTTCTACGCAGGCTGGATCAACGGATCTTCTTATTTCGTGGATTTACAAACTTACAATGTATTCGAATGAATACAACACTGCTTCGGTTCTTTCAATTCTTGTATTTATTGTTCTTGTACCGTTTGCCCTGTACAACTTCACCCGTACCAAATCATTTAAGGATAGCGAAATATGAAACAGAACAGAACGAACAGCAACTCACCGGTTGTCTGGTTTTTGACAATCATTCTGATTGTTCAGGTTTTGATGATTTTGTATCCGATTGCCTTTACAATCAGTTCTTCTTTGACAGAATCGAACTCACTTGCTTCTACAAGCATTGTTCCGTTCCCGACACATCCGTCCCTTTACCAGTATCAGAGGCTTTTTACAGAGTCAAGCTATCTGCACTGGTACGGAAACACGCTTTTTGTTGCCTGTCTTAACACGATTATTACTGTAATTGTATGCAGTTTTACCGGTTATATTTTCAGCCGCTTTAAGTTCCCGTTCCGCAAGGGAATTATGGCTTCTATGGTTATTCTGCAGATGTTCCCGAGTTTTATCGGAATGGTTGCAACTTATGTAATTCTGTGGAAGCTTAATGCCCTTAACACGCTGTGGGGACTTGTGTTGGTTTATTCTGCCGGCAGCATTCCGTTCAACTCCTGGCTTATGAAAGGCTACTTTGATACTGTTCCGAAAGACATTGCCGAAGCAGCTTACATTGACGGTGCTACTCCGTTTACTGCTTTCATCAAGGTAATTGTTCCTTCTGCAAAGCCGCAGATTGTGTTCCTGGCGCTCACAAGTTTTACCGGACCGTGGATGGACTTTATCTTCCCGAAACTTGTTCTCAGAAGCGATGACAAAAAGACTCTTGCCGTAGGACTTTATGAAATGATCAGCGGACGTTCTGCCGACCGTTTCACAATGTTTGCAGCCGGTGCCCTTCTTGTTGCCATTCCGTTTACCATTCTTTTCTGCGCAGGACAGAAGACACTTCTTCAGTCTCTCGCTGGAACAGGTGGAAAAGAGTAATATAGTTTCCAACTTCCGCTGGTGGCGGAAGTTGGAAACGTTCAGAATTAACACTTCTGCTTTGCAGAATTGTTAATTCTGACAGGGCTCTGTTTTAAAAAGAGCGGACGGTCGAAATTGCAAGAAACCGAATATAATTCGCTTTCTTGCGGACTAAGTTTGAAACTGAGCTGACGATTGAAACTTATAATTTAAGTGAGGATTTATGAAAACATCTTCTTTCAAAAGGCGCCCGTATTTTGCTGCGAGCGCCGTTTTTTTTGCAGCAGTATTTGCCGGCCAGCTTTTGTCCTGCGCCGCAACATCACCGGCCGCCAAAACAGTTGATCCTGCAAAGGCAGTAACAGAACTTGCACCTGTAACAAGACTTGCAGCCAAACCTTCAGAAGGCGTTTACTACAGCTTGTTCGTTCGTTCTTTTGCAGATTCAAACGGTGACGGAATAGGTGATTTTAACGGAATAACCGCAAAACTTGACTACCTTAATGACGGCAATGACCTTACTACAAGCGATCTTGGCATTACAGGCATCTGGCTTCTGCCAATATTCCCGTCACCTTCCTACCACGGGTACGATGTGGATGACTATTACAACGTAAACCCCGACTACGGAACAATGGAAGATTTTGAAAACATGCTTGCTGAATGCAAAAAACGTGGAATCTCTGTAATTATTGACATGACATGCAACCATTCTTCCTCTTACAACGACTGGTTCAAGGCTTCACGCGACCCCAATGATCCCCATCATGACTGGTACCGCTGGGCAAAAGAAGGGGATGCGCGCTACAATTTAAAGCAGCAGATGTGGGGACACGATCTCTGGAACGAAGATTTCAAGAACAAGGGCTATTATTATGCCGGACTTTTTGGAAAGCATATGCCCGAATTCAATCTTGACAACAAGGAACTTCGTGCTGAATTCAAAAAAGTAATGAAATTCTGGTTTGACAAGGGCGTTTCAGGATTCAGATACGATGCTGCGGGGCATGTTTATAACCGTGCTGAACTTGCTGCAGGTGAAGAGTCTGCGTCAAAAGCTGTAGCCTGGTGGAAAGAAATCATTGACTACAACAAAAGCGTTTACCCCGACCAGTATTCTCTGGGCGAAGTATGGGAAAACAATTCCGTCCGCGCGCAGTATGTTGCAGGACTGGGATCATGCTTCCATTTTGACATCGGTGACAAGTACATTGCTGACGAACTCAAATACAATGATGCAGGAAAAAACACCTATGCAAATATGCTTGAGTCCGACCTTGGACGCTATGCGCGCTCAAATCCTGACTACATAGATGCACCGTTCCTTTCAAACCACGACCAGCCCAGAGTTGGCGGAGTGCTGAGGGGGGACACTGCAAAATTAAAGACAGCCGCTGCAATGTATCTTCTGTCTGAAGGAGTCCCGTTCATTTACTACGGCGAAGAACTCGGAATGAAGAGCGGAACAAAAGACGAATCAAAGCGCACACCCATGCTCTGGAACACAAGTAATTCTGCAGGCAAACCAAAAGACAAAATGCAGACAACTTGGGCAGCTGCAAGTGACTGTATTTACAACAAAAAGACACTTTCTGTTGCAGAACAGGAAAAAGACCCGTCATCACTTCTTGAATATTACAAACGCCTGATCCGCGTAAAGACAGCACATCCGGCTTTGTTCAAGGGAAGACTTCACGCTGTAGATACAGGAGCGGCTGGAATTTCATCATGGGCAATGGTATGCGACACTGAGCGTGCCTTTGTAATGCACAATCTTTCAAAAGAAGCGGTAACCTTTAATGTACCTGCTGAATATGCAGACCTTGCAGCCGTTTTTGTATCAGGCGCAGACGTTGCAGTTAACGGCAGCCAAATAACAATTCCTTCACTCGGAACAGTTGTTCTGGCTGGAAACTGATTTTTGCAGACCGATTAAATCTTTTGTATATGCAGTGCGCAGCTTCTGAAGTCGCCCCACATGCGCTCAATGCGCAGTCCGCAGTTTCTTAAAGTTGAGCCTGCATAGTTTTCCAAAGAGCGGCTTGTTCCGTCGTCGCAGTACATGCACACGGAATAGGCCGCCTTTTCGTCAAGGCCGCGTATCTTAACGAATCTTGAATGAAAATTGGGTCTGTTCAAAACCTGTACGCAGACCGTGAAAGCCTGTGAGCAGTCTTTTGCCGCAACTTCCCAAACATCCCAGTCACTTTCCGATGCCGAACTTATCCTGTAGTAGTCGCCTTCTCTTACAAGCGGATTGATTTTTTTGAATAGTGCAATCTGTTCACGCGCAATCTTTTTTTCTTCGGCAGAAAGTTTTGTAACATCCAGTTCGTACCCGAAAGAGCCGTGCATTGCAGTAAAAGCCCTGGTCCAGAACGGGGTAGTGCGGCCCACCGTATGGTTCGGACATACAGCCACGTGCGCTCCTATAGAAGAAAGCGGGTACACAAGTGCCGTTCCTTCGTGGATTGCAAGTCTTTCTACCGCGTCGCAGTCATCGCTGCACCAGATCTGTGGACTGTAATAGAGCATCCCGGGATCAAAACGTGCGCCTCCTCCGGAACAGTTTTCCAGAAGCAGATTGGGGAATTCCGCAAGCAGTCGTCTCTGAAGTTCATAAACACCAAGCACAAATCTGTGGAACAGTTCTCCCGACCGTTCACTGCAGAAAGCCGCGCTTCCAAGGTCAGAAAGCTGGCGGTTCATGTCCCATTTGACATAAGAAATATCTGCCGACCTGATTATGCCGGCCACACTTTCGTAAACATAATCGCGCACTTCACGCCGGCTCAAGTCCAGTACATACTGCGCGCGGCTCTGGACCGGTTCGCGGCCGTTGATCTGTATTGCCCAGTCGGGATGTGCACGGTAAAGATTGCTGTCGGGAGAAATCATTTCGGGTTCAAACCAGATACCGAATTTAAGGCCTTTTTCGCGTACACCGGCTACCAGAGAAGGAAGACCGCATTTTATTTTATCTGTATTGACTTTCCAGTCACCAAGTGAACTGTCATCTTTGTTGCGCCTGCCAAACCATCCGTCGTCCATGACAAGCATTTCTATTCCCATGTCACGTGCAGCGTCTGCAATTTGTAAAAGTTTTTTGTCGTCAAAGTCAAAGTATGTTGCTTCCCAGTTGTTTACAAGAACAGGGCGCGTTTTGTTCTTCCAGCTGCCGCTTATAAGATGCTGCCGCCACAAGTCGTGGAAAGTGCGGCTCATTCTGCCAAGTCCTTCGTCAGAAAAAACAAGAACGGCTTCGGGTGAAGTAAAGGTTTGTCCCGGTTCCATAAGCCATGAGAATCCGTCGTGGTTAATGCCAATCTGCGCCCTTACAGAGTCAAACTGGTCAACTGCAGCCTGCGCTTCAAAATTGCCGCTGTACACAAGCGAAAATCCTATTGCAGTACCATGCTCATAGTCAGCATTGTGTGAGGCAAGTGCAAAAAAGCAGTTCTGCTGGTGGCTGGTTTCGCCGCGGATTGAAGAAATACGTGTTGTTCCGTGAAACAGCGGAGTGCGGCTTATATGGCGTTCCCGTCCCCAGGAGCCGTAAAGTGAAATAAAGTCAAAACCGTCGTTGTCCAGATGCAGGCATGCTGAATGAACTTTTGAAAGTGTAAGTGAAGAAGAACCGCAGTTGGTAAGCCGCACGCTTCTTGCAACAGTATCAAGCCCTTCAAAGACAGAATAACACAGCACTGCTTCAAGACCAAGAATATCGTCGCGGCACAAAATCTCGAGCGTCCTGCAGTCACCGTCACCTGCGTGTGTAGAAGGAAGTCCTTTGAGTGCAGGTTTGCCTTCATAAATTGAATGTGACACGTATTTTAAGCAACATCCTTTCTGACCGTAAGCATTCATGACATCAAGTGCACTTTCCCTAAAGTCGCCAAGTCCGCCGCAGGGCAGTTCCCATGGAAAAGTGTCGTTAAAGGAACAGCGTTCGCGGTTGTTTTCGGATGGAACAAATGGAGGCTCGTTTATTCTCATGCGGTACGAAAGATTGTCGTCTGTGCAGAGTCTGCGCCCAAAGTGAATGTGGCCCAAAAGCCCGTCATCTGCAATTCCCATATAGTAGCCGCAGTTTTCTGTTTCTATTGCAAATACACGTGTATTCAGGTTGAACGAAATTTCCATTTTATCCTCCATGCAAAAAAAAGTGCGCATACAGAAAATGCAATCTGCACGCGCACCCATTAGGAAGTTTCTAAAAATTGCAATTTTTAGAAACAACTTTGAAAATGCGATGTTCCAAGTTGCGATATTATAGCGACTTGGAACTCGACAGCAATCAGTAAAAAGCCAGTTTACTGGATGTTTACTGATTGCATTCTATAATAAAACAAACGGAATAAACAAGTTCAAAACCGCAAAAGCGACGCGGCGGGCAGTATTCAAAATGCCGCGCCTTCTTTAACGGAATAAAACCGGTCTTCGCATTTCATGAACAACTTAAATAGAGTTGTTTATGAAAACTTATTTCAAAGAATGCTATTTAATGTTGTTGTTCTTTCTGGCCTTTGCCCAGCGGCGGTTCCAGTCGTTCATGATGTCATCGAAGTTCTCGCTTGTTGTTCCCATTGCGGCGTCAACAATGCGCTTCTTTTCGGGTTCTGACCAGAAGCCAATCTCTGCTTCCTTGTCGAGTGTATCATAAACACCTTCATCTTCCGGAGCAGGCTTGCTCATTTCAAAGTAAGTAACACCCATTGTGTTGAATGAATCAAGAACTGCGGGATACTTTCCGCCCTTCTTTGGGGGAATAGACTCGTTGAATTCAACCCAGTCTGTGTCTTCTGTAAAGAACTTGATCCATGCGTATGCTGTAGCCTTGTTTTTGCTGTACTTGTTGATGCACAGGGTCATGTCAAGTGAAGCTTCTGCATACTTGTCTCCGTCTACAACAGCCGGAATAGGCATATAGCCGATGTCATCAGGATTGTCTGCAAGATTTTTGATCTGCGGAATAGCCCATGAACCCAGTACCATACAGCCGATTTTTCCGTCTGCACACATCTGCTTTGAAAGCTCCCAGTCAGAAGAAAGCATGTCACGCTCGCAGAGACCGCGCTTTACTACTTCGTACATCATCTTGTATGTTTCGTAGTGTGCGTTTCCCGGAATAAAAGGTGCATCTTGCTTGATAATCTTGTTCTTGTACTCTTTGTCTCCCGAGAATGCGCTTACGGCACCTTCCCACTGGTTTAGTGTCCATCCTGCAGGGTAGTTCATGAAGATGGGAACAGCGTCTGTCTTTTCTTTGATTGCTTCGAGTGCCTTGTAGAAGTCTTCTGTTCCGCGGGGAACTGCAACACCGGCTTTTTCGAATACTTTTTTGTTGTAAAGAATACCGCTTCCTACAACACCGTTTGTCGGGTAGCAGTAGACTACGCCGTTATAGTCAATTGGGTTTGAACCGTTTGTAAAGTTGAAAACCTTTGCAAAGTCTTCGCTTTTTCCGAGCGGCTCAAAATAGTTTGCATAGTCAACGCTTCTGATGGAAGGGCGGCAGAGAACGTCGCCGTATTCATGTGTAGACATACGTGTACGTACTGTTCCGTCATAGTCTGTGATAGCCTCGAATTCTACAGAAGTTCCGGGGTATTTTGCTTCAAAAGCTTCTTTATAATCCTGAAGCTTTGTGTCTACGATGTCTGTGCGGTTTGTAAGAACGGTGATTGTTCCGCCGATTTTGCCGTTTATTGAATTCTCTGAAGCTTCCTTTTTTGAACATCCGCTCAGAGCAAGAACTGCAGCAGAAACTGCCAGAACTACGATATCTGTCTTCTTCATTTTTTTTCCTCTTCTGATTAGGGTTTGGAAAACGGTTTCTTTATATTTCCAGTATACTACAGATATAATATAAGTCAAGGAAAATTATTTCGCTGAGGAATAAAAAACCACAAAATATTTCTTTGCTTTATAAGAAGAAAAATTGAATTATTAGAATTACGAAAAAAAAAGTGGAAATTTTTAAAAAAAACATTTGACAAATTGCAAAAGTCGAGTGATACTGAATTCGTAAAGAGAAAACGGTTTCTTTATATTTTCTCATTTCAATATTCAAAAAGGAGGATAACCGAAATGAAGAGAACAATTCTTGCGGTATTGGCAAGTGTCTGCGTACTTTCTGCCGTTGCCGCAAAGCCCTCGGAAGATGTGATCGAAGGTTTTGAAAAAGGCTCTACTACCTGGGTTGCCGTAAAGACAAACTGGGGCGACGGAGACAAATCTACCGGAGTTTCACTTTCTACAGACTGGGCTGCGGAAGGAAAGCAGTCGCTTAAATGCGAGTTCAAAACACCTGACGCAAAGAAAGAAAGTGCCACCTATTACACAGAAAAAATGAGCGCAAGGGATATTTCTCCTTACGATGCTGTTTCATTTGATGTGTACAACCCTACAGGACAGACTGTACAGTGCGCAATTGCACTTACAACAGGAGCCGGATGGGACTGGTACGAAAGCAAGGCCGTGGACATTGCAGCAGGCGCAAAACAGACTGTCCGCGTTGAACTGTATGAGGGAGCTCTCAAGTGCCCGGCATCAAACTGGCAGTTTACAGCCGACCTTGAAGATTCTGACGACCTCAGAAGAATCGCCGTTAAGTTCTTTATCCCGGCAGAAACAGCAGAGGGAGTTGTCTACCTGGACAACATAAAGATGATCGTGGAATAAGAAAATTTCCTTAAGGAGACTTTCTTATAGAAAACCAACAAATTTATTAGGAGTAAACAATGAAAAAGACTTTGGGAATTATTTCTGCACTTGCAATGATGGCTGTAGCAACAGTATTTATGGGATGTCCTTCACAGGCAGATGACAAGGAAGATGAAAAACCATCAGTAACAGCTGATTATGACTTTGCTGTTTATTCAAAAGATACAGACACTACTGAATTTAAGTCATGTGTACATGCTTACCTTGCTGAGTCTGAAAAAACAAAGACTGTCAAGCAGATCTCTTTTGAAGCAAAGGCAGATAAGGCTGGAATTGACCTTAACTTCTTCTTTAAGAACGGTAAATGGAATTATGTAAAGCCGATGGTAGGAAACGCTGACGGAACTAAAGCAGCTGATCAGTATCCAAAGACAACCACCGAATGGCAGACTCTTTACACTGTAAATCTTCCTGCAGGTGCTCTTGATGATACAAATACACTTTATATGGCAAGTGGAGCAAAAAATGACGGAATAGCAGATATCGGATTTGAAATCTACCAGACTTCAGGTCCTCAGGCTGTTACAGTTTATATCAGAAACTTCAAGGCAATTGATCAGGACGGAAAAGAAATTGCAATTGACAACAGTGCATTTGTATTTGCTTCTGCAACTGATGGATATCCTGAACAGACTGAACAGACAATTACACTTGCTGACGGAACAAAGATTTATCCCAAGGCAGAGTAATTTAGTATCTGTATTCTGAACTTATGCAGAGCTGTTCAACAAGTGATTGTCATACAGTAACTTATTGAACAGTTTCTTTTCTAAAAACAACGAGAGGAAAAATGAAAAAAATTATTGCTGCAGCAGTTGCTGCTACAACACTTATGACAGTTGCTTTTGCAGGCGACGAACCGGTAAAGTCAAGCGCATGGTTTGACCTTAAGACACACACAACCATTGGTTACAACTTTGAAGAAGAAATCATGGGTATGGAATCTTCTCTTGATCAGGCACAGATCTGGTGGGAATTCATGCCTTATGCAACACGCGGTGTTCCTGCTGCAGAAACAGATACATTCCAGGCTTCTGTAAGAATCGAAGGCCTTAAGTATGCTTACAAGTTCTTCAACAGTAAGAATGATTACCAGGATAAAACAAACGGTACTTCACAGCCTGGTGATGATTTTTACTATGAGAATCCTTCTCAGGACAACAAGGCTTCAAACTATTTTGACTTTGAAAGAATTGTTGCTGAAGTTACCTACAACAACTTCTTTGCAGAATTCTATAACTACGACTGGAGCGATGGTCCTGTTGTGGGGTTCAGCCATGCAAGCATGAAGTCTCTGTTTGATGACTTCCGCAATAAACACGTGTTTGACGCAGACAAGGACAACAACATTGGTTTCCTTATGTACAACGGAATTAAGGACACACGCAATATTCTTGACAATGATTCATCATTCGGTCTTACAGGAATTATGTCTGCAGGATACCGTGCAGATGACTGGAATGTAAGACTTTCTGCAGGTATGCCGGGCAGCTGGTACTCTTCTGATACAGAAGGTGCTGGTGATCTTAAACAGGGTAAGCGCTATATGAAACTTAACAAGTACAACCAGGCTGTATTCCAGCTTGATGCAGGTCTTTCTTCTATAGAAAACCTTACCCTTAACGCCAGTGCCCTTGCCACACTCAACTATGCAAAGGATGATGACGAGACCGACAAGAATGAATATACAGGCAGCGGTTTCTTTGCATCTTCACAGGATATCATTGCCGCAGGACTTTCTGCAGAGTACAACATTGCTACATCTAGCCTTGGTGTAATAAAGCCTTATCTTGGTATGGACCTTAACTATGCAAAGAGAAATGACAAGAGCGATGATCTTCAGCTCGAGTTCGGTGCAGCAGTAAGCTGGCTATGGCGCGGTGCAGACTACAAGGGATACTCAGAAGTTCTTGACAACTGGGGCCGCAAGTTCCCGGTAGGACTTTCACTCGGTATGAACGTAGACCAGACAGGTCTTGCAAATGCTGTTTTGAGCGTATTTGAAATTGCAGACAAGGATGCCCTTATTCCCAACCTGGGTGGTTTCGTAGAAGTAGAAGCTGTTAATGTTGCAAAGTCAAATGATCAGGACATGGGGCTTTTCGTAGCAGCTCAGCTTGAATATATGTTCAACGTACCTGTAGCAAAGAGAAAGACAATGGGCATTAAGCCTTATGTATTCGGACGCTATATCCAGAATACATTTGAAGGTGAACTTACAGAAAAGAATAATCTTGACACAAGAGTCGGTGTTATCTTCTACCCGTGCTCACGCTTTACTGTAGATGTACGCTACGAGCGCGCAGATGTAATTAACACAGCTGACGGTGCAGAAAACGACCTTGACAAGGGTTGTCTTACAAGCTGCTTCAGTATCAAACTCTAAAGTTTTGTAATACGGAATATGTGCTGCCGGACTGCCACAAATAACTTCCGGCCGGCCAACCTCCTGATATTCCGTCAGCAATCTTGGGCGGTTCGTGAAATGTCATTTTACGAACCGCCATTTTTATAATATTGACAATTTACAAGAGGTAATTCATTATGTTCAGAAGATTTGTTTTTGCGGCACTTTCCGCAATGACCATGCTGTCACTTGCAGCATGCAGTTCAACCCCGTCAGATGTCAAAGCCACAGAAGAGGACGATAACAACATGACACTTTCAGGAAGTTCCAACAAAGAGAGACTTTTTAACTACATTACAGAAATCTATGACACCGGTAAAACTATCTCGGGACAAATGGATCTTACCTGGGCGCCCGGTGTAGACATGGCACAGACTGTTTATGAAGATACAGGCAGATATCCTGCCATCATGGGATACGACTTTATGAACTACACCTGCAGCTACAACAATACCGACCAGACAAACGAAGCCCTTTCCTGGTGGAAGGATGCAAAAGGTACAGGAAAGCATGGTATTGTTACATTCTGCTGGCACTGGAGAAACCCTCTTAATCCCGACAAACGTGAATCTTCTTCAGATGACAATTTCTATACAAAAGGCACTTCGTTCAGAATTCCATTTGAAAACGGCAAACTTAACGAAAGTTCAGAAGCATTTGTGGCAATAAAAAAAGATCTGGACACTGTTGCAAAAGAACTTACAATTCTTAAAAATGCAGGTGTTCCTGTTTTGTGGAGACCACTTCATGAAGCTTCGGGCGGATGGTTCTGGTGGGGTGCTTCGGGCAAAGACGCATATATTGCCCTTTACCGCTACATGTATGACTATTTTACACAGGAAAAAGGTCTTGATAATCTTATCTGGGTCTGGAACGGCCAGAGTGCACAGTGGTACCCCGGTGACAGTTACTGCGACGTAATAAGCTGGGACGAATATGACAGTTCAAAGTTTGATGCAGACTATAAAGCCCTTGTGGAAATGGACACAGACAAAGTTATTGCACTTTCAGAAAACGGCCCAATTCCAAAAGAGCCCTACGGCATGAACTGCAACTGGGCATGGTTTATGACATGGAACGACAGCGGTGATGCCGGTAATGACAATGAAGACGGGGACTTCTGGAGCAACGAAAAGTTCAATACTCTTTCGCACCGCAAGGAAATCTACAACCACAACGATGTTCGCACTCTGGATGAGCTGCCTGACTTTACACAGGCTCAGTAATTTTAGAAAGGCTCCTGACTCTTTCGCTTCGGGAGCCTTTTGTAGAGAAACCGTTATCTATTCTATTTCTTGAAAAAATATTTCAGAAAGAGTACAATAATGAAAAAATGAAGTATACGATAAAACAAATTTCAGAAATAGCAAATGTAGCACAAAGCACTGTTTCAAAGGCTCTCAACGGTCAGAAGGGTGTAAGTGAAGAAAAACGGCGCGAAATTCTTAAACTTGCGGGCGAGGTTAATTACAGACCCAACGCAAATGCACGCGCACTTGCCCAGAACAAGACAGAGACAATAGGACTTATAGTTCCCGAAAGTGCCGGCTATTCACTTACCGGCGTATACTGGTCAGAAATGATTTCTTCGGTCGCAGAAGAAGCAAACAAGCATAACTACAATCTTCTTCTTATTGTTTCGGATAAGGAAAAACCTTTCCAGTCAATAGAAAATACAATTCTTAAGCGCAGTGTTGACGGCCTTATTATTCCGGCTGAACAGCTTACCATTCAGGAACTCAACCTTCTTAAGGAAGCAGACATGCCTTTTGTAATACAGGGACGCTCCCTTCTCTGCGAGCATTACTGTGTTGATGTGCGCAGTGTAGAAGGAATGGAACGTATTACAAACGAACTGATTGGCCGAGGTTACAAAAATATAGGCTGTATTACCGGCCCCGAATCTTTTTTGTATACACGCGAACGCATTGCCGGTTTCAAAAAGGCCATGGCAGACAGCGGACTCAAGGCAGACAAAATAATCAGCACGCTTTATTCAGAAGAAGAAACAATAGAAGCTGCAGAACGCATTATAAAAGACAATCCCGCTCTTGATGCCCTTTGTGTTGCTGCTGGCGGTGAATTTATATTCTATATTCTTGAAACGCTAAAAAAGTCCGGCGTAGATTTGAATCACTTCGGAATAGCGACTTTTGACGAATATAAACCGTTGCACTGGCTTCCGTTCCCTGTTATTACTGCAAAACAGCCTATAAAACAGATGGGAACGCAGAATGCACGCAATCTTTTTCAGCTTATAAACAAGGAAACACCTCCGTCACTTTCTCTTTTTGACATTACGATAATCAGGGAATAAAACAGTCCCGGCTTAAGGAAACTTACGACCGGGATTTTTTTTTATGCTTTTCCGCCTGGTTGCCTGAAGAAAATAAATTTAATATTAGTCAAATAATTTTGCTTGACATTCACCAAAAGTGGGTTATACTGGAATTAATAGAGAAACCGCTTTCCTTAAAGTTTCTCATTTTCAGCAAAGGTACAGAGGTGCGCATGAAAGGTCAAATGTCTTACAAAAGACAGCAGAAATGGGTAGTTTTTACATTCCTGCTTATTCCTATTTTACTGGTAGTTGTGTTCGGGTTCCTTCCTGTATTCAATATGTTTGGATACAGTTTCCTTAAGTGGGATGGAATCGGCACAAAGAAATTCATTGGACTGGACAATTATATTGAATTGTTCTCAAGGCCCGAAAATCTTCGTGTTTTTGGCGTAAGTATCTACTATTTTGTGGGTTCTCTTATTCAGCTTGCGATTGCTCTGCTTTTTGCAGTTATTATCTGTTCAAAAATCAGAGCCACAAACTTCTTTAAGGGTGTTCTTTTCTTCCCAAACCTCATTAACGGTGTTGCCATAGGATTTATCTTCCTTTATTTCTTTAAGGACACAGGTACACTCAACACTCTTCTTAAACTGATGGGTGTAGAAAACCCGCCGCTCTGGCTTACCGACCCGGGAAAAGTAAACTATTCGCTTACATTTACTTCTATCTGGAGATACACCGGATTTAATGTTGTTATGTTCGTTGCTGCCATTCAGTCTTTGCCTTCTGATGTTTACGAAGCTGCAAACCTTGACGGTGCAAACGCCTGGCAGCAGTTCAAGTACATTACCTTCCCCGGAATTGCCCCTGTTGTTCAGATTAACATGATTCTTGCAATCAAGGGTGCCGTAAGTGTATTCGAGATTCCTTACATAATGACCGGCGGAGGGAACGGTTCTTCTACCTTCGTTATCAAGACTATGGATACTGCATTCAAGTTCAACAAGATTGGTCTGGCTTCTGCCATGGCTATTGTTCTTACAATTATTGTTATCGTAGTGTCCGCAATTCAGGATCGTTTGTTCAGCCAGAAAAATGGAGGTCAGGCATGACGCATGAAGTTAGTGTAGCCGCTACTCAGGCAAAAAGAAACAGAACTCTTGTTCAGACTTTAAAATATTTTCTTTTGGGACTTGCGACAATTATTGTTATTCTTCCCATTATAGTAATTTTCCTGGGTTCATTCAAAACAGGTGAAGAATTCAACCGTGCGACTCCTTTTGATTTGCCGAGCTTTACTTCTGATACAGAAGTCTGGAAGGGAGGACGCAAGCTTTCTGAAGGAAACGGAATTGCAGTTACAGCCGGTAATCTTAAGGATCACGAAATCCGCCGCCTTACACTCGTAATTGATGATGTAACTGACGGTGCCGTAATCAATGTTGGTACTTTTTCAGAACCTTCTCTTATTAAGATTAATCCACGCGTTTCTGATACAGAGGCAAAAGTTATTGTGGATGATGCAACAGAAGCAAAACTTCTTGAAAACGGTTTTTCTGTTACGGGACAGAACTGCACAGTAAGAAGAATAAAGATTCTTGAAGGATTCTCTTTTGACAATTATATTACCGCTTTTGTTAAAGGAAAGATGGCACTTGGTTTCTGGAATACATTTATTCTTATTTTCTTCTCGGGAATCGGAACAGTTCTTACAGGTTCAATGACAGCCTTTGTTCTGAGCCGTTTTAAGTTTACCGGAAAGAAAATAGTTTATACCATGTTCCTCTGGATTGCGCTTATTCCTACTATTACTACGCAGGTTGCTACGTTCCAGATTATTCAGAAGCTTGGAATGTACAATACAAGACTTTCATGTATTATTCTTTCTATGGGAACCGACATTATTTCCATTATGATTTATCTTCAGTTCCTTAACAATATTTCTGTTTCTTTGGACGAGTCTGCAATTATGGACGGTGCAAATTACTTCCAGGTTTTCTCGAAGATTATTTTTCCGCTTCTGCAGCCGGCTACAGTTACAATTCTTATTCTTAAGTGTGTTAACCTGTACAACGATTTTTACAACCCGCTGCTTTATATGCCCAAGTCTAACCTTATGGTTATTTCTACTTCTTTGTATAAGTTCAAGGGACCGTTCGGTACAAACTGGCCTGTAATCTGCGCCGGTGTTGTTATTGCGGTTATTCCTACACTTGTCGTGTTTATAGCTTTGCAGAAGTACATTTATAACGGAATGGTTTCAGGTTCTGTCAAAGAGTAATTTATGAATAAAATTTTGGTAAGTTTTTTTGGAGGAAATATGAAGAAATTCGGACTTAAACTTGCGGCTCTTGCTGTTTGTGCTGCAGTTTCTGTTGCGGGACTTGCTTCCTGCTCAAATTCTGAGGCCGCGAAAAAAGGATTCGTGACCGTAAAGAAAGACAAGTTCATGCTCAACGGAAAAGAATTCCGTTTTGTAGGAACAAACAATTATTATATGCATTATTCACCCGACAAGATGCTCACTGACGTTCTTGATGACGCACAGGCCATGGGAATCAATGTTCTTCGCTGCTGGGGATTCCAGTTTGGACCAAACCGCGACCACAACTCACACGGAATGGGCGAACCCGGTGAATTCGGAGTACCGCAGAAGTATCTTAAAAGAAACAAGAAGACACCTGACCAGTTCGGCTACCCGCGTGACATTTTTGAGCGCCTGGACTACACAATTGCAGAAGCAGGAAAACGCAACATTAAGCTTGTAATTGCAATGAACAACTACTGGGATCCGTATGGCGGACTTATGAACGCAACGACCTGGCAGAGATGGTTTGACCTCGAGAATGCAGAAGACTTCTATACAAACGAAGAATGCCGCAAGACTTACAAGGAATACATCAAGTATCTTGTAACACGCAAGAATACATATACAGGAATCGCCTACAACGAGGATCCCACAATTATGACATGGGAACTCATGAACGAGCCCCGTGACCAGAAAGATCCTTCAGGAAACACAGTTACTGAATGGGTAAAAGAGATGAGCGCTTATGTAAAGTCCCTTGCTCCAAACCAGCTTTGTGCTGTAGGTGACGAAGGCTTTATGAATCTCAAGGACTTTACACCTTATGCAGGCGAAGGAAGCACAAGTTACAATGGATTCGAAGGAAGTGATTTTAACGCTCTTATAAACGTAAAGGACATTGACTACGGGACATTCCACCTTTATCCCGAAACATGGGGAATCCTTGAAAATGCACAGGTTGCCTGGTCAGAAGAGTATATCCGCAAACATGCTGAATCAGGACGCGCTGCAAAAAAGCCTGTAGTTCTTGAAGAATACGGAACATCTGCCGGCGGAAACCTTAACCGTCTTGCAGTTTATGACATCTGGAACAACCTTGCCTACAAAGAAGGACTTGCAGGTGCAATGTTCTGGATTCTTACATCTTCAAACACTTACGAAAACAACGAAGGCGGTGACGGAATCTACGATGACTACGACGGATTCAGAATCATGAACGACGGATCTGACGTTTCAAATCTTCTTTCTGACTATGCAGCACTTTTTGCAGGAAAGGGCGCATCAAAGAAAATTTCTGAACCGCGCGTTTACATTCTTAACCCGGCACGTGACCAGGATGCAAAGGGAATCTTTGAAGTCCGCGCCAAGTTCCTTCCGGGAGACAAGAGTGACGTCAAGGTAAAGCGTGCAGAACTGTACATTAACGGTGAACCTGCTCCTTCACCGCGTGTTCTTAACTACAACGTTGAGTCTGACACATACAGAATCAACTTTGACACAATCGGCTGTGCAAAAGTTTTCCCCGACGGAAGCACACTTTCAATGAAGGTCGTATTTACACTTTCTGACGGAACAAAACTCGAGACACAGTCAAACTCTATTACAATTTCAAACATCATCACTTATTCAGTGATTAAGCACTATGACTTTGCAGACGACGTTGCAGACGCTTCTTCTATGGGCGGCTACATGGCAGAAATCAAAGACATAAAGCATACGTCCCTTAACGGAGGAATGGTTGAAGTTGACGGTTCTTATTCCGGCGAAAATACCTGGGAAGAGCTTAAGGTTAAGTTCGGTACAATGCGCGAAGTTGCAGATGCCGCAAAACTTGATTTTACTTTCTACTACGAAAAGGCAGCAATGATTCCGAATGCAACAAAGGGCAATCCCGAAGAAAAGCTTCCCGGAGTTCAGCCTTACGTAGCATTTGATCCGGGCTGGGTAAAAACAGGTCTTAAAGAAAACAACATGTTTCTTAAGGATGTTCCTGTTGTTACTCTTGATGACGGAAAAGAATATTACAAGGTTACAACATCACTGGAATTTTTCCAGAATCCGTCATACACGTTTGTAACGATTTGTCCGACACTCGGATACGTTAAATATGACGGCCCGATTTATATCGACGATGTAATTCTTTACAGGAAAGATTAAAAGAAAATGGTTGAAACTATGCTTGCGGAATTCGAAAACGAACTTAAGGGACGCATTGTTCCGTTCTGGGAAAAGATGCGTGATGATGAACTTGGTGGTTTTTACGGACTGCTGGACTTTGATCTTAACCTTCACAGAAACGCAGAGAAGGGATGCATTCTTAACAGCCGCATTTTGTGGTTTTTTTCGAATGCATACAAACTTCTTAAAGACGAAAAATGTCTTTCGTGCGCAAAGTGGGCTTTTGATTTTCTTGAGTCACACTGTCTTGACAAAACAAACGGCGGTGTGTTCTGGTCTTTAAATGCAGACGGAACCGTGCTCGATTCCACCAAGCATACTTACAACCAGGCTTTTGCGATTTATGCTCTCATCAATTACTATGAGATTTCAAACGACGCAAGGGCTTTGGAAACAGCGGTAAGCCTGTTCAATATAATTGAAACAAAATGCCGCGATAAAGACGGTTATCTTGAATCTTTCAATGCAGAGTTCAAGCCTTCAGAGAATGACAAGTTGAGCGAAAACGGTGTAATTGCCGGCCGAACAATGAACACACTGCTTCACGTGCTTGAGGCTTACACCGACTTGTACCGTGTAACAAAGGATTCTGCTGTCGGCAAATGCCTGCGCTTTATTCTTGACGTGTTCTCTGAAAAGATTTGGAATCCGCAGAAAAAGAGACAGGAAGTTTTCTTTGACCTTAACTACAATTCTCTTATTGATTTGTATTCTTACGGTCACGACATAGAAACTTCATGGCTTGTAGATAAGTGTCTTGATGTTCTTGACGATGCCGCATGCAGAGAGCGCATTGCTCCAATAACAGCGTGCATTGCCGAACAGATTTACAACATTGCGTACAAAGACCATTCGCTTTTGAATGAGTGCGAGCGCGGTGTTGACAATACAACCCGAGTCTGGTGGGTTCAGGCCGAAACTGTTGTCGGTTTTATGAATGCCTACCAGAAGACCGGTGACAAAAAGTTTTTGGATGCTTCTTCTGATGTCTGGAATTACATAAAGAAGTACATCATAGACGTCCGTGAAGGTTCTGAATGGTTCTGGTGCGTAGACAAGGACAGAAAGCCTTCTAGCCGCCAGCCTATCGTAGAGCCGTGGAAGTGTCCGTATCATAACGGAAGAATGTGTTTTGAAATGATTCACAGAATTAAAGCTGTAGAATCTGGAAAATAAAAGGGTGTAAAAATGACTTTTGAAGAAAAACTTGCGGAACAGACAAAAAAATATGAAGCTCTGGTTTCGCGCAAAAATGTGAAGTCCGATTTCTATAATGGAATTTTTGACAGGTACGTGAATCCCGTTCTTACAAGAAATCACGTTCCCCTGTTCTGGAAGTACGACATGAACCCACAGACAAATCCGAATTTTATGGAGCGTCTTGGAATCAATGCAGTAATGAATTCCGGAGCAATTTATCTTAACGGAAAATACTGTCTGGTTGCCCGCGTAGAAGGTGCAGACAGAAAGTCATTTTTTGCCGTTGCAGAAAGCGAGTCTGGTATTGACGGCTTTAAGTTCCGCGACTATCCGGTAAGACTTCCCGACACATGTGCCGAAGAGACAAATGTTTACGACATGCGCCTTACACAGCACGAAGACGGTTGGATTTACGGTGTGTTCTGTTCTGAAAGCAAGGATACAAAGTCAAAGGATCTGAGTGCGGCTGTTGCATGTGCAGGAATTGTACGCACAAAAGATCTCGAAACATGGGAACGCCTCCCAAACCTCAGGACATTGCGCTCACCTCAGCAGAGAAACGTTGTTCTTCTTCCTGAATTTGTAGACGGAAAATATGCCTTCTACACAAGACCTATGGACGACTTTATTGATACAGGAAGTGGCGGTGGAATTGGATTTGGTCTTTGCGACGATATTACAAATGCTGTAATTGACGAAGAAAAAATTACCAGCATGCGCAAGTACCATACAATTACAGAAGTAAAGAACGGGGCAGGTGCAGTTCCCATAAAGACTGACCGCGGCTGGATTCACATTGCACACGGTGTACGCAATACGGCAGCAGGTCTTCGCTACGTACTTTACTGTTTTGCTACAGACCTTAAGGATCCGTCCAAGGTTATTGCAGAGCCTTCGGGAATGTTCCTCGGACCTCTTGGAATTGAACGCGTGGGTGATGTTTCAAACGTTGTCTTTACAAACGGTGCCATCGTAGGACCTGACAAAAACGTTTACATCTATTACGCTTCAAGCGACACAAGACTTCATGTTGCAACAACAACTGTAGACAAGCTGGTAGATTATGTCTTTAACACTCCGCGGGATCCGGGAAGAAGTCCTGACTGTGTAAAACAGCGCTGCGAGTTTATAGAAAAGAATCTGAAATTTCTTGCAAAGAAATAAATTTTACGGAGTATATTATGATTAAGATTAAAGGTGAAAATATCCCCAACATGCCTTGGGAAGACAAACCTGCCGGATGCGACAAACCTGTATGGCGCTATTCACAGAACCCGGTTATTGGAAGAAATCCTGCACCGAATGTTTCAAGAATTTTCAACAGTGCAGTTGCTACATGGAAAGGAAGTGAAGGTGCTTTCGTTGGAGTATTCCGCGCAGAAACGTGCAACGGAATTCCTTACCTCTATTACGGATTCAGCAATGATGCACTCAACTGGAAGTTCAGCGAAGGTGCAATCAAGATTACTGACAAAGACGGAAACGACGTAAGCCCAAGCTATGCATACGACCCGCGCCTTGTAAAAATTGACGACACATACCACATTATCTGGTGTACAAATTTCCACGGTGCTTCCATCGGAATTGCAACAACAAAGGACTTCAAGACTTTTACTTCTGCAGGAAACGGATTCCTTCCTTTCAACAGAAACGGTGTTCTTTTCCCAAGAAAGTTTGACGGAAAATACTACATCATGACACGCCCTTCTGACAGCGGTCATACTCCTTTCGGCGACATTTTCCTTTCTGAAAGCGATGATCTTCTTCACTGGGGAAACCACAAGTGGGTTATGGGAAAGTCATCAGAATGGTGGCAGTCAGTAAAGATAGGTGCAGGTTGTGCTCCTATTGAAACAGAAGAAGGATGGCTTTTGTTCTATCACGGTGTAACAGGAACATGCTCAGGTTTCGTTTATTCTATGGGTGCTGCTCTTCTTGATTTGAATGATCCGTCAAAGGTAATACACCGCTGCGGAAACTTCATTCTTACTCCAGAAGTAGAATACGAAGAGCGCGGTTTTGTAGCTAACGTTGTATTCCCATGTGCCGCTCTGGTAGATGCTGCAACAAACAGAATCGCCATTTACTACGGTGCTGCAGATACAAACACAGCTCTCTGCTTTACTACAGTAGATGAAGTTATAAGCTACATCAAAAAGTACGACATTATAAAATAAAGCAGATCTGTAAACAAAAGGCAGTTCCTGAAGATTTGTTGGGACTGCCTTTTTGACATTAAAACAATCAGAGGAAAAAAATGACAGAACTTGAACCCATTCAGTGTGATAAAATCTGGGGATATGAAAGATGGATTGCGTCTACCCATAAAGACGGATGTCAGAAAAAATTCCTTGAAGCCGTTGGCGGGGACTATCCGCTTCTTATAAAAGTAATTCAGGCGGACACACCGCTTTCTGTTCAGGTTCATCCCGATGATGATTTTGCTGCACGCTTTGAAGGCGGACGCGGAAAAACAGAATGCTGGTACGTGCTTTCTGCTGTTCCCGGTGCAAAACTTGTTTACGGCCTTAACGGAACTTATACCCCGGCGCAGATAGAAGAGGCAGCCCGCGGTGGTAAACTGGAGCCGCTTCTGAATTTCGTTGATGTAAGGGCAGGCGACTTTATTTATATTCCGGCAGGAACAGTACATGCAATTGGTGGCGGAATGCGTCTTATGGAAACACAGCAGTCCAGCAACATAACTTACCGGCTTTACGACTGGAACCGCGGCCGTGAACTTCATGTAGAAAAAGCCGCTGCAGTTGTAAAAAACTACGAGCTTCTTCCTGTAAAACAGTTTCCCGGTTCTTTTGACTGTAAATATTTTTCAATGAAAGAAATTTCTGTAAACGGAACATATGAATATTCAGCTCCTGCAGGTGAAAAGCGCACTCCTGAAAGCTGGATCCTCCTTTACGTAATTGAAGCCGAAGGTGCGTCTTTTGCGCAGGGGCCCAAGTCGGTTTCAATGACTGCAGAAAAAATTTATGCAGTTGCTCCTTCCGAAAGGGTAAACTTTTTTGGAAAGTGCCGCTTAATGGAAATCCGAGCCAAGTCCGAATAGTACATTTTCTGTTATTCAAGGCTATTCCGTGGCTGTTTGAGGCCGGCCGCCCTTATGTGAGATTTGCGTTAAAAAAACTTTGCTTTTTTTAACATTCCATATTATAATTATATAAAAGGGCGGCAGTTTGCCGTATATATCAAAATAATAACAGGAGAAATAGTATGAATAAGTCAATATCTGCACAGGGATTTACATTAAAAAAGGATCAGTCTGATCTTATCAACCAGAAACTTCAGCGCATTGCATATGCCGAAAGCCATATTGTTGATTTAATCATTCATGTTAAGGAAGATAAAAAATTCTATTTTGACGCAACAGTTAATTTCCGCTGGGGTGCAAATGCTCATGTAGCAAGCGATGATTTTGATTTTGCAGCCGGAGTAAACAAACTCATGGATGTTCTTGACGTAAAGGTTAAGAAAGAAAAGGACAAGGTTCAGGAAAAGAAATAAATTGAATTAAAAAAAGTCTTTTTTTGTGTAGACTTTTTCACGACGCCCTCTGAAAACGGTTGAATCTGTGAGTACTGGGGGCGTCTTTATTTTAAATGCGCTTTTCTGCCCGTTTATCTTGTGTAGGAAGATTCTATTGAAAGATTTGCGCGGTATTTTGCAACTGTGCGCCGGGCTATTTTTATTCCCCTTTTTTCGAGCTCATCTGCAATTTTCTGGTCACTGAGCGGTTTTGTGTTGCCTGCGTTTTGGGCGAGTATTTTCTTTATTTCATGCAGAATATTGTCCCGGCTTAAGTCGGCTTTGTCTGCGACCTGGTTTGTAAAGAAATATTTTATGTCAAAAAGTCCCCATTCGCACTGCAGGAACTTGCTGTTTGCCATTCGCGAGACTGTTGTTTCGTGAACGCCGAGTTCGGCAGCTACATCGGACTGTCTGAGCGGTGAAAGATGTCCGGGACCTTTTTCAAAAAATTCGTGCTGTTTTTTTACGATAATACAGCAGGCCCTGTGTATTGTTGACTCGCGGTATTTTATACTTTCTATAAAATCACGTGCCTGCTTTAAGTTTTCCTGAATCTTTTCCGAGCCGGGCGTTTCTTTCGATGCCAACTTCTGCAGTTCAGGATTGACGGTTACAAGAGGAACATTGTCCTGTGAAAGCCGCACCAGCCAGGCGCGTTCCCCGTAAGTAACAATGCCTTTGTCAAAGTTGTCTGCATCAAAACTCTGTGCAAGCGGTTCTATAAAAATGTCCGGTGCTATGTAGTGCGTGCCCGAACTTCCGAAATTTCTTGCAGGAAAAGGATCCAGCGTGCGTATAAACTTAAGAGCTTCTTCTGCTTCCTGTTCTGTTCCGGTTACGGATGCATATTTCTGGTCAGCGCTGTCGGCAATCATCTGTGCGCGTTCTTTCTGGAACTGCTTTATTTTTTTTGCTATTCTGTCTATTTTTGGCGGATCAAGAAAGTCAAAGTGCCCGTCCAGAATAAAAAGCGCACTCTGCGGTGCATCTTCCCTTAACCGCGCCTGGGCAAAAAGACTTTCTTCTGTTCCCGAAGTGCATGTGCCCACCGGATCCAACTGTTGTATCAAAAGAATTGTTTCTTTAAGAAGAGCCGGCGTTTGTGAAGGATCGTTTTTGTCAAGAAGTGACTCTGGGGCAAGAATATGAAAGCCCTTGTCGTTAAGGTTGTAGATGAGCCGCTCACCGATTTTTCTCTGTGCATCACTTATCCTCTGACTGCGGAACTGTGAAAGAAGGTGATCCTGGAGAGACATTCTTTCATCGGCCTTTGCCTCAAGTGCTGCCTGAAAGTTTTCTGACGCAAGTTCTGCTGCGGCTCCTGTTGAAGAGGTAACCCTTGTGTAGTCAGAAGGACCGCGCGTATGGCCCACAGTAACTGCCGGATTTTTTTCGGCCTCGTCGTATACGGCTTTGCAAAGATCCATATTTCCCATGGCAAGAAGTTCAAGGGACTGAATCTGCTTTTGGCTCATAATCTGAACCTGAGTCTGTTTTTGCTGCTGTTTTAGCTCGAAGCCTGTCATACAGATACTATAGCATAAAAAACGCATTGGCGGTATACTGGAAGCCATGAAAAACTTTGAAGAATTCGGTCTTGAAATTCCCGAAATACTTTTACCAAAAGACAAAAACCTGGAAAAATGGAGCGTGATTGCCTGTGATCAGTACACACAGGACGTTGACTACTGGAAGCGTGCCGCAGAAATAGTGGGTAGTGCTCCATCGACCCTGAATATTATTCTTCCCGAAGTTTACCTTTCTTCCCCTGACAGAAAAGAAAGAATAGAAAAAATACGTTCAACAATGCGCAGTTACCTGAATGACGGCACATTTGATCCGCCCAAAAAAGGCTTTGTTTATGTTGAACGCAAGACCGGCTACGGCAGAATACGCCATGGACTTGTTGCAGCCGTAGATCTTGATGCCTATGAGTGGAAGCCCATGAGCAGTGCCCTTGTACGCGCAACAGAAGCCACAATAGTTGACCGTATTCCGCCTCGCAAAGAAATAAGACGAGATGCTCCTGTAGAGAGCCCCCATATAATGCTTCTTGTAAACGACCCGGAACACAAACTTGTAGAAGCTGCCGGTGACTATGCAAAAAAGAATATGCCTGTTTACGATGGAGACCTTATGCAGAATGCAGGTCACATAACAGGATGGATGGTTTCTTCGGAAAGTGAAATAAACAGAGTATATGAAGCTCTTGATTACCTAAAGAAAGCCGGAACAGCATCTGACGGAAGTTCGTTCCTTTTTGCTGTAGGAGACGGAAACCATTCGCTTGCCACTGCAAAAGCTGTCTGGGACGAATACCGTGAAGAACTCAGTGTACAGGGCAAGTCAAAGGAAGAAATAGCCTCTTCACCGGTAAGATATGCGCTTGTAGAAATTGTGAATATTTATGATACAGGCCTTACTTTTGAGCCCATTCATCGTGTACTTTTCAATACAGATGCTCCTGCCCTTGAACTGTTTGTCAAAGAAAAGCTTGGCGGTGTAATTACGCAGTGTGACAGTGAGCGCGAACTTGAACAGAAAGTCAGGGAATCAAAGGCTTCGTTTGGTTTTGTACACTATTGTGATGAGTGCAATAAAACTGTGTACGAGTGCCTTGAAACTCCTGTGACAGAACTTGCAGTAAGCCGCCTTCAGCCTGTACTCGATGCCTTTATTGCGCAGAATACAGAAATACAGATTGACTACATACACGGAAGCGATGAAGTATTCCGCCTTGGCCAAAAGAAAGGCGCAGTTTCCATACTTCTGCCGCCTGTTGCAAAAGATTCGTTCTTTGACACAATCAACAAAAGCGGCCCTCTTCCAAGAAAGAGTTTTAGTATGGGTGAAGCAAGTGAAAAGCGTTTCTACCTTGAATGCAGAGCGCTGTTCCGCTAGATAATACCAGGCGCATACAGGGATGCATCTTGTGTGCGCTTAATTTTTTGTGATTCTGATTATAAAATACCCGAACTTTTCGGCTTTGGAATCTCCTATTCCGTAACATTCCTTGAGTTCCTGCTGCGACTTCGGCTTTTTTGTCGCTATGTCAAGGAGTGTTTTGTCTCCGAAAATGACATAGGGCGGAACATTGAGTTCGTCTGCCGCCATTCTTCTCCACCGTCTGAGTTCTGCTTCTATGCGTTTTCCTTCTTTATCATCATCAGGAATCTGCTTAGGTGCTTTTCTAAGGACAGCCGTGCTCTTTTTGGGAGAATTTTCATCAAATGACACCGGCAGACGGATCTCTGTTCGTGAACGCAGCGCCTGTTTACCTGTATCTGTTACGTAAAGGACCGAATGTTCTTCTGTTTTTGCAAGAAGACCGTATTCTATAAGACAGTCGCAGAGTTCCAGCCATTTCTGGCGGTCAAGGGTGCGGCCTATTCCCCAGGTGCTTATTTCATTGTGCCCGTTTTCTACAATGCGTGAGGCCTTTGATCCCATAAGAACGTCAATAACGTAATGTGTCCCGAACCGTTCCCCTGTACGAAGTACGCAGGAAAGGAACTTCTGTGCGCAGACAGTCATGTCTTTTTCTTCACCGCCGCCACTGGAACATATATCGCAGCACTGGTCAGTTGTGGCTTCCGTATTGAATTCCCCAAAGTAAGACAAAAGGTGCCGTCTTCTGCATGTGTGGGATTCGGCATATTTTATCATTCCCTGCAAAAGTTTTTCTGACTTTGTTCCGTCTGCATTTTCGCTGAAAAACCATCTTATTTTTCTAATGTCTGCAGGACTGTAGAGAAGAAGTGCTTCTGCAGGGCTTCCGTCACGGCCGGCGCGTCCTATTTCCTGATAGTACTGTTCAACTGACTTTGGCATGTCATAGTGAATTACGTAGCGCACATCGGGCTTGTTTATTCCCATACCAAAGGCAACTGTTGCTACAATTACGTCGGCCCTGTCGCTTATGAATGCTGCCTGGTTGCGGCTTCTCTCTTCGTCAGAAAGTCCTGCGTGGTATTTAAGGGCTTTTATTCCGCTTTCACAGAGGACAGCATGAAGTTCATCTACCTGTCTTCGTGAAAAGCAGTATACTATTCCTGTCTGGCCTTTGTGCGAGCGTATAAAATCAATTACCTGCAGGGGAGGATTGTTTTTTCTTCTTACGTCAAGAAAAATATTCGGCCGGTTGAAGCTTGTTACAAGAACTGCCGGGTTTTCCATGCGCAGGTTGCGTACAATGTCATTCTGAACCTGTTTTGTTGCGGTTGCTGTCAGTGCAAGGCATGTTGCCCCTTTGAATTCTTCACGCACCGATGCAATTTCCATATAATCGGGCCTGAAGTCGTGTCCCCATTCGCTTATGCAGTGTGCTTCATCTATTGTAATGCAGCTGAGTTTTACGTTTCTTGAGTGAAGCAGATCGCGTATTCTTTCTGTAGCAAGACCTTCGGGTGAAACGTAGAGAAGCTTTATCTGCCTGCTTCTTATTCTGTCGCAGACGGCCGTGTATTCGTTCCATTCCAGTGAAGAATTGATAAAGGCGGCGGCGATCCCAAAAGACTCAAGCTGTGTTACCTGATCCTGCATCAGGGCAATGAGCGGTGAAATTACAACCGTGAGTCCTTCTGACAAAAGGGCAGGTATCTGGTAGCAGAGAGATTTTCCGCCGCCGGTGGGCATTACGGCAAGAGTGTCCCTTCCGTCCAGAACATTCTGGATAACGGTTCTCTGCAACGGCCTGAAACTGTCATAACCGAACACGCTTTTGAGAATCTGTTCCGGTGTACCTTTGTAGCCGGACTGAACAGAATCATCCTGTTCTACAGAAAAATCATCACCCGTAAATAAAAAAGAAGTCTGTGCCGACAAGTCGCGAATTTTTGCCATAAGCAGATTATAGCCGACTTCGTTCATTTATTGAACCTCCGTTTTTGGCATTTTTGGCTTTGGTACTTGAAAATAAATTAAAAATATGCTATAGTATCAAAACATGCCGGCTTGGTGAAATGGTAGACACGAAAGACTCAAAATCTTTTGCGCGCGAGCGTGTCTGAGTTCGAGTCTCAGAGCCGGTATATAGGGTTGCTCAAAAAGTTTGGGCAACCCTCTTTTTTATTTTAAAGCATGCCCATGTCTGTGAGTGCATTTCCTTCTGCCTTTCTGAAGTCAACCGCTTCCTGCATACATTCTTCATCAATACAGAACTTTTCTGTCATATCGGCTACAGTTCTTGCAACTTTCATGCAAAGTGACGCTGCCCTTGGCGAAAACCCCAGTTTTTCCTGCGCTTCGTTAAGTATTTTTTTTGCGCCGTCAGTACAGCGGCAGAACTTTACAATCTCTGAAGCATTGAGTTTTGAATTCCTTTTGCCCTGTCTTTTCCTTTGTGCACTTACAGCCCTTGCTACCTGCACACGCAGCTCTTCACTTGAAACACCCTTTGTATTTTCGCCGGCGTTATTGTATGCGCGCACCCTTAGTTCAATCCTGTCCAGAAGGGGCGATGAAAATTTTTTCCAGTACTGTTCCACGGCTCTTGCTGAACAAAGACACAGTTTGTCGGTAGAACCGTAGTTTCCGCAGGGGCAGGGGTTTGTGGACATAAGAAGCTGAAAGTCTGCCGGAAAAACACTCGTGCGCCCGGCCCTGCTTAGAGTAATGCTTGCTGTTTCAAGCGGAACTCTGAGCATCTGCAGAACCGAAGTCCTGAACTCTGCCGCTTCGTCCAAAAAAAGTCCTCCGTTGTGGGCAAGTGAAATTTCCCCCGGAGTGCATTTTGGTCCTCCACCGCACATTCCTTCTATAGTAGCAGTCTGGTGCGGCTGCCTGAAAGGTGCTGTTCGTACAGAAGGAGAATTGTGGGGCAGCAATCCTGCAATAGAGTAAATTCTTGTAACGCTCTGAGCTTCATCCGGTGTAAGAAGCGGAATAATTGAAGGGAACCGCTGCATGCATAAAGTTTTGCCGCAACCCGGAGGACCGTATGCCAGAATGTTGTGCCCGCCTGCCGCCGCTATCTGCAAAGCTCTTATAAGTTTTGTCTGCCCGCGTACTTCCTTAAAGTCCAGTTCCGGACTGACCGGCGCAAAAAGAACTCCTTCTATGTTTACAGAACCTTCCGGTATTCCTGCCAGTGCGTTTGAAGAACCGCTTCTTTCTTTTTGCGTAAAAGCCTTGGAATCGTTAAGTGCGCAGAAAGCTTCTGAAAGTGTCTGTGCGCCGAATACACGCATTCCCGAAACTTCACGTGCTTCTTCTGCATTTGCTTCGGGAACAATGCACTTTCTAATACCACCGGCACAGGCAGTGCAGACAGCAGCATGAACTGCGCGTACAGGTCTTATATTGCCGTTAAGTTCAAGTTCCCCCATGACAAGAACAGAATCCCCCGTATCTTCAGGACTTTCGGCTGTCCATATGCTGTCATCTTCATTTGTTTCGCGGGAGTTTTCCTTTGCACCAAGAACGGCCACTGCCACGGCAAGATCAAAACCCGCGCCTTCTTTTTTTAAGTCAGCAGGTGAAAGACTTATCAGAACCCGTTCCGCAGGAAATTCAAACCCAGAATTCGTTATGGCGCTCCTCATCCTTTCACGTGATTCCTTTACGGCACCGTCTGCAAGTCCTACTATGTCTACGGCAGGAATTCCTCTTCTCAAGTCAACTTCTACACTCACAAGCGAGCCTTCGTATCCGAATGGTGAAAAACTAAAAATTCTCATAATTGTTAATATGTCCTCTGTTATATATATATGCCGCGTTTTTTCATTTTCGCAAAATAAATGAAAAAAAAATTGAATTCTGCTATAATTTAAAAATGCTTGACATAACAATTTTATGCCGTGTCGTGGACAATTACGGCGACATTGGCTTCGTATACAGACTTGCGCGAGAACTTTCATCACTTTCTTCTATAGAAAAGACTCAGATAAGACTCATCGTAAGTGATTTGAAATCCTTTAACGCAATGGCTCTTCCACCCGGAATTTCTACATCGCTTGCAGTACAGAATTACAACGGCTGGAAAGTAATAGACTGGAATGCCTGTGCCGAAGGAAAGTGTGAATTTACAGAGCATCCGCCAAAAATTATTCTTGAATGTTTTCAGTGCGGGCGTCCTGAATGGCTTGATGAAATTTTATTTTCTGCGCAGACAACACAGACTGTTCAGATTGTAAATGTTGAATATCTTACTGCCGAAGACTGGGCCGACGACTTTCATCTTTTGAAATCAGGAACAAGAAGTGCGCTTGTAAAAAAAATAAATTTCATGCCGGGCTTTACAAAAAAAACAGGCGGCCTTGTACTGGACAAAAACTTTGTTTCCTGCGTGCATTCCAAAACAGTGGCGCTTGAGTGTCTTAAAAAGTATGCTTCAAAAAAAACTGTCGCTCTGATAGAAGACACAAATTTATTCCGCGTGATTGCGTTCAGTTATGAAAGGAATTTTGAAAATGAAGCGCGTGCTCTGTCTGAGTTCGCCAAAAATTCAGGACTAAAAGTTCAGGTTCTGCTTGCACCCGGATTGGGAAATGTTCCATTTAAAAAGGCTGCAGCTGCCTTTAAAAATATTTCTGTTTACGACCTTGAATATCTTCCGCAACTTGCATGGGACGCTCTTCTGACACTTGCAGACTTTAGTTTTATACGCGGTGAAGATTCGTTTTCAAGGGCATGTCTTTCGGGAATTCCTTTTGTGTGGCACGCTTACCCTCAGGAAGAAGAGTTTCAGCTGGTAAAGGCAGACGCTGTCCTTAAGCGCATGGAACCGTTTTTTTCTGCCGGGGATATGTCTCTGGTAAAAAATGTTTGGCTTTCGTACAACAGAAAACCTTCAGTAAAAATGTGTGATGAAGCCTGCAAAGTTTACAATGAATGTACAGACGCGGGGTATATTCCGCTTTTGAGAATTCTTGAAAATTACGGCGGAATAAAAAAATCATTTGGGATGTTCGCACAGTCACTTTTTGCAAACGGAAACCTCGCCCAAAAACTGCTTGCCTTTTTGCAGAACAGCGTGCAGTAGGGGCTGGCGGCGGACGTGTCTTAAACTGAATTAAGTTTGCAGTTCAAATTTACGCTGTTTCGTGATATTCTGATAAATAAGAAATTCCTGTCAGTAAAAATGACAGAAAACGAGTCTGCAATGTCAAGAGGAGAAATTATGCTGAACATAATTTTTGGAAAAATTGATGACGTTATTTACAATACAAGCGTTTTCTTTAAAAATACATATGAAAAAGAATGGCTTTTGGAAGAAGAAACAAAGCAGATGATTCTGGACATAGACAAATCCAAAGTTTTGGGAAACGGAGCAATAGAAAGTCCCGTTTTGGGAATTATTCCTCCTACATCTCTTTCTGGTGGTGTAAAAACCCTTATTCTGATTTCTCATATCAAAGATAAAATTTTTAATGCATCCAACTGCGGAAACAATTGTGCTTTCTGGCTTTTGAAAATTGCAAAAGAAAAAGATATTACCATAAACCTTCGGCATTTAATGGATTTTGGCAATGGTGAATTTGAAATCAATGTTGTAAATAAAAACAAAATTGTACATTCAATGAATGAACTTTTGGAAATTGTCGGGGATTTATTATGAAAGGCTCATTTTCAATTTCAGTTCAAAACAATACAGTAAAATACGCATTTTCTCTAAAACGGAATATCACCATAATTCAGGGTGACAGTGCAACAGGAAAAACAACTCTTGTAGATTTAATCCGTGAATACGAACAGAATGGAACAGATTCCGGCATTTCTCTTTCCTGCGAAAAAAAATGCAGGGTTTTGGAAGGAAACGACTGGAACAGTCATCTTTCACTGTTAAAAAACTGCATAATTTTTATAGATGAAGGAAATAGATTTGTAGAAAGCAAAGAGTTTGCTTCAGAAGTCAAAAAAAGCGACAATTATTTTGTTATCGTAACAAGAGAAGGTCTTGAAAATCTTCCGTACAGCATAGAAGAAATTTACGGAATCCACACTTCAGGAAAGTATTCCGATTTAAAACAGGTTTATCACGAGTTTTATAAAATTTACGGAAACTTTAATTTGGAAAACAAAATACAAAAACTGATTACAGAAGATTCAAATTCCGGTTTTGACTTTTTTAATTCAGTTTCACAGAAAAAATACATTTGCGAATCAGCAGGTGGTAAATCAAATATTTACAAAAAACTTCTGGAATCAGGCTCAGAAAATGTTCTTGCAATAGTTGATGGTGCTGCTTTTGGTTCTCAAATGAATCTTGTTTCAGAATTATTGGAAAAAAGAAAAAATCTTTCTCTTTTTGTGCCTGAAAGTTTTGAGTGGATTATTCTGAAATCCGGTGTTGTAAAAGATGTTGAGAAAATTCTTGAACATCCTGAAGATTTTGCAGACAGTACAGAGTTTTTCAGCTGGGAACAATTTTTTACAAAACTTTTAACAGAAAAAACAAAGGGAACATACCTTAAATATTCAAAACAAAAACTCAATCCCAATTATCTTTCTGATTCAATAAAAAATAAGATTCTGAATCTGGACTTGCTTGCCTTTTTGCAGAACAGCGTGCAGTAGGGGCTGGCGGCGGACGGTGTCAATAGCTTTTTAAT
>ERZ1026894.330-NODE-330-length-36627-cov-5.672454_pt1 | contig 36627 bp, 27 predicted proteins | sample MGYA00380177_ERZ1026894 | MGnify/ENA primary metagenome ERZ1026894 (study PRJEB33269, sample SAMEA4719813) | human gut metagenome | biome: human-associated habitat; feature: organic feature; material: feces | place: Cameroon | collected 2013-10 ... | reverse complement strand
GATTAATTACCGTAAATTACCGTAAATAACATTCATTAGGTGAATAAAAAAGCCAAAATCATTCATAGGAATGATTTTGGCTTTTTAAATATGCTTAATGCTTAAAACGGTGTTGGCAAATTAATCGTAGCGATTTAACACGATTTTGCGTTTGTCGTTATTACCCACAGTTACCACTTCTGTCGTAACGCCTTTTGCAGTAGAAGAAGCACGATAGTTGGTTTCAACTCGTTGTAACAACTGCCCACAACGTTGCTGAAGATGATTATTAACAACATCCATACTGCATGTAGGGGAACTAATTCTGCCATTGATGGTTAATGTTGCAGTCTCTGAAGAGAACGCGGGAGAAGCCAATCCATAGGCAAGAAAAATAATTCCTGACAGCCAATACTTATTCATTGAACGTTATCCCTGTAGTAAAGGTTATGCCTGGATAGAATGAGTGCATAACAAACTATAGCTGTACATCCACTACACAGCCACGAAGGATGATAATGAAGCATTGCCTGTACGATCAATCGACTTTGTAGAGTTTCGGACGAAGGTCCGCAGAATATTCGCAGTATTAAATAAGTGTTCATTAATGCGGCAAAAACAAATACACCGCATCAATATAACATCTCTGCGGTGTATGAAGAATAACCAGAATGGTTAATAGGCGTTAGACCGCGCGGAAGGAAATCTCGCCTGGAATGACTTCACCCTGCCAGTAGAGCTGAGCTGCAACGCGGTCAGCCAGCTGGCGGTAGATAGCGGTAAATTCGCTCTCCGGACGGCTGATAACCGTTGGCGTGCCTTTATCGAGATCCTCACGTAAGGAGATGTGTAACGGCATCTGCCCCAGCAGCTGTGTATGGTATTTTTCAGCCAGTTTCTCTGCACCACCGGTACCGAAAATCGGTTCATGGTGACCACAGTTACTGCAAATATGCACACTCATGTTCTCGACAATACCGAGCACCGGAACCTCGACTTTCTCGAACATCACAATGCCTTTTTTCGCATCGATCAACGCGATGTCCTGCGGGGTGGTGACCACGACTGCACCAGTTACTGGAATGTTTTGCGCCAGCGTCAATTGAATGTCACCGGTGCCTGGCGGCATATCAAGCACCAGATAGTCGAGATCCGGCCACAAGGTTTCCTGCAGCATCTGCATTAACGCCTTGCTCGCCATCGGTCCACGCCACACCATCGCATTGTCGTCAGTGACCAGATAACCAATTGAATTGGTTGCCAGGCCATGAGACATAATCGGTGCCATATGGGTACCGTCCGGCGAAGTTGGACGCTGATTTTCTGCGCCCAGCATGGTGGGAATTGATGGGCCGTAGATATCGGCGTCCAGAATGCCGACTTTCGCCCCTTCCGCCGCCAGTGCCAGCGCCAGGTTTACCGCCGTGGAGGATTTACCCACGCCGCCTTTACCGGAACTGACCGCAATGATGTTCTTCACGCCATTAATACCCGGCTGATTCTTCACGCGTTTTAAGGTGGCGATATTGTGCGACAGTTTCCAGTCGATAGCTTTCGCCCCGGTGATACGCAGCAGTTCGGCGCTACATTGCTCTTTTAACTCTTCAAACGCGCTATGCCAGACGAATGGCATAACCAGTTCCACATGCAACGTGTCGTCCATCCAGGCGACATGGTGCAACGCTTTCAGCGTGGTGAGGTTATGCTTCAGGGTTGGGTGCTGAAAATTGGCCAGTGTCCCGGCGACCATTGCGCGCAAGGCTTCTGGTGATTTGGCCTGGGATTGTTCGTTCATCCCGACTCCTTTTTTGTATAGATAAACCATCAGCTGATAGTTTACCTGAAGAATATAGAGAAGTACTTACTTAACATTTTCCCATTTGGTACTATCTAACCCCTTTTCACTATTAAGAAGTAATGCCTACTATGACTCAAGTCGCGAAGAAAATTCTGGTGACGTGCGCACTGCCGTACGCTAACGGCTCAATCCACCTCGGCCATATGCTGGAGCACATCCAGGCTGATGTCTGGGTCCGTTACCAGCGAATGCGCGGCCACGAGGTCAACTTCATCTGCGCCGACGATGCCCACGGTACACCGATCATGCTGAAAGCTCAGCAGCTTGGTATCACCCCGGAGCAGATGATTGGCGAAATGAGTCAGGAGCATCAGACTGATTTCGCAGGCTTTAACATCAGCTATGACAACTATCACTCGACGCACAGCGAAGAGAACCGCCAGTTGTCAGAACTTATCTACTCTCGCCTGAAAGAAAACGGTTTTATTAAAAACCGCACCATCTCTCAGCTGTACGATCCGGAAAAAGGCATGTTCCTGCCGGACCGTTTTGTAAAAGGCACCTGCCCGAAATGTAAATCCCCGGATCAATACGGCGATAACTGCGAAGTCTGCGGCGCGACCTACAACCCGACTGAATTGATCGAGCCGAAATCGGTGGTTTCTGGCGCTACGCCGGTAATGCGTGATTCTGAACACTTCTTCTTTGATCTGCCCTCTTTCAGCGAAATGTTGCAGGCATGGACCCGCAGCGGTGCGTTGCAGGAGCAGGTGGCAAATAAAATGCAGGAGTGGTTTGAATCTGGCCTGCAACAGTGGGATATCTCCCGCGACGCGCCGTACTTCGGTTTTGAAATTCCGAACGCGCCGGGTAAATATTTCTACGTCTGGCTAGATGCGCCGATTGGCTATATGGGTTCTTTCAAGAATCTGTGCGACAAGCGCGGCGACAGCGTAAGCTTCGATGAATACTGGAAGAAAGACTCCACCGCCGAGCTGTACCACTTCATCGGTAAAGATATTGTTTACTTCCACAGTCTGTTCTGGCCAGCAATGCTGGAAGGCAGCAACTTCCGCAAGCCGACCAACCTGTTTGTTCATGGCTATGTGACGGTGAACGGCGCGAAGATGTCTAAGTCTCGCGGTACCTTTATTAAAGCCAGCACCTGGCTGAATCATTTTGACGCCGACAGCCTGCGTTACTACTACACTGCGAAACTCTCTTCGCGCATTGATGATATCGATCTCAACCTGGAAGATTTCGTTCAGCGCGTGAATGCCGATATCGTGAACAAAGTGGTTAACCTGGCCTCCCGCAACGCGGGCTTTATCAACAAGCGTTTTGACGGCGTGCTGGCAAGCGAACTGGCTGACCCGCAGTTGTACAGAACCTTCACTGATGCCGCTGAAGTGATTGGTGAAGCGTGGGAAAGCCGCGAATTTGGTAAAGCAGTGCGCGAAATCATGGCGCTGGCTGATCTGGCTAACCGCTATGTCGATGAACAGGCTCCGTGGGTGGTAGCGAAACAGGAAGGCCGCGATGCCGACCTGCAGGCAATTTGCTCAATGGGCATAAACATGTTCCGCGTGCTGATGACTTACCTGAAGCCGGTACTGCCGAAACTGACCGAGCGCGCAGAAGCATTCCTTAATACGGAACTGACCTGGGATGGTATCCAGCAACCGCTGCTGGGCCATAAAGTGAATCCGTTCAAGGCGCTGTATAACCGCATAGATATGAAGCAGGTTGAAGCACTGGTGGAAGCGTCTAAAGAAGAAGTGAAAGCAGCTGCCGCGCCGGTAACTGGCCCGCTGGCAGATGATCCGATTCAGGAAACCATCACCTTTGACGACTTCGCCAAAGTTGACCTGCGCGTGGCGCTGATTGAAAACGCAGAGTTTGTTGAAGGTTCTGACAAACTGCTACGCCTGACGCTGGATCTCGGCGGCGAAAAGCGTAATGTCTTCTCCGGCATTCGTTCTGCTTACCCGGATCCGCAGGCACTGATTGGTCGTCACACCATTATGGTGGCTAACCTGGCACCACGTAAAATGCGCTTCGGTATCTCCGAAGGCATGGTGATGGCTGCCGGTCCTGGCGGGAAAGATATTTTCCTGCTAAGCCCGGATGCTGGTGCTAAACCGGGTCATCAGGTGAAATAATCCCCCTTCAAGGCGCTGCATCGACAGCGCCTTTTCTTTATAAATTCCTAAAGTTGTTTTCTTACGATTTTGTCTCTCTCTAACCCGCATAAATACTGGTAGCATCTGCATTCAACTGGATAAAATTACAGGGATACAGAATGAGACACTTTATCTATCAGGACGAAAAATCACATAAATTCTGGGCGGTTGAGCAGCAGGGAAACGAGCTGCATATCAACTGGGACAAAGTCGGCACTAACGGGCAAAGCCAGATAAAAAGTTTTGCGGATGCTGCGGCAGCGGCAAAAGCGGAGCTTAAGCTGATCGCAGAGAAAACGAAAAAAGGCTATGTGGAAAATGCTTCAGCAAACGTGCATATCCCCCCCATTACCAAAGCCACTCCTGAAGTTGAAACTTCCCCTGAGAGTAAAAACCAACGCCCCTGGCTGGCTGATGATGCGGTCATTCGGCTAACTGACGATATTAATCGATTTGCTTTTCCTCATCGCTCTCGCCCCAGAGAGATCAATTATCTGCACAAAGATGGTCAAATATGGCAGCTCATCGCGAATAACACCAGGGCATATGATCCCGCCAACAATTACCGTTCTTATCCAGAAAACTGGCAGCAGGCTTTTGCTGAGTTACAAATGCGAGTTCAGGGTAATCAACAGACAGGGAGTGCACAATCTGATGCAGCATTGCTCTGGAGTTTCTGGAACTCTTACTCTGCAGATGAACTGGTCGATGACTTAGTCATTCGCTGTGGTCTGGAAAGTGCCGTTGAAATTGCCCTTCTCGCTCTTCAACTTAGATATAAACCAGTAAAAGGCGCAGTAACCACCATCATTCCACCTAATCACAAAGCAGAATCGCTGCCGAGTTGGCATCAACGTCTATGTCATCATCTTTCACTCGCTTCAGAAGATGAGTGGCAACGCTGTGTAGATAAAGTACTCGCCGCCATTCCGACGCTATCCCCAGCACGGCAACCTTTTGCGGCGTTACTGCTCCCCGAATGCCCGGATATTGCCAATGCTATGGCGCTACGTTATGCAGACCAAAACGTTCCGGCGATGACCTGGTTAAGTATGATGGTAAGCGATGATGTTGCCCTGGCCATCCAGGAAAAATATGGTTTCCCACCGCTATATAATGATTTCCGCAAATATCTGGCTACGTTGCTGGCAAATAATGGAATGCGTGGTGTAAGCCGGATTCTTCTCAAGCTACCTGTCGACTATCCCGTAAAATACACGGACCTTTTCACTCACATACACGCCAATGCTGAAGATCTTGTCAAATGGCTATGGAAAACGAATCACCCGGATGCGATTCAAATTCTGATCCTCGGTGTAAATGGCAAGAAAAAGCACCTGGAATACTTAAGCAAAGCCTGCCAAAAACATCCCGCTGCGGCTATTGCCGCTTATGCTACTTTGCTGGCAATACATGAAAATAATGAGTGGCGTAAAGCGCTTGTCAAACTGATTACCGCCACGCCAGAGTTAGTATGCGAGGTCATTCCCTGGGTTAATGCTAAGGCGGCAGGCATCTTATCTGAATGTCGTCCGCTGCCAGTAGCTGAAGAATGTGAATATGCCACTGTGGATATGTTGCCGGAGCTGCTTGTCGCTCCACCGTGGGTAATAAATAAGAAAAAGAATGTCATACCCGTATTTGATTTACCGGTACTTCCCATTCCTGCCGTCACGGATATCACACCAGGAATTACAGAGTTAATCAGTCATACTGACATATCCAGATTCAGTGAAATTGCGCAATATCAGGCATCACAGCAAACCTTATTTACCGATCTGCCACTAATTGAAAAAGAAAGCTGGGAGACATCTTTCATTCCTTTTACACCAGAACAACAAATTCTTTGGCAATTAGGTTTTAATGAATGGCTGCATTGCGAAAATGACTTACATGAAAAAAAATATATACCGCAAAGCGCTGTTGATGCCTTGTTGCGCTTTGATTTTTCAGCACTAAAAGCTGAGTTTGCGAAATATCACAACAATGCCAACAAAAGCTGGAATCTATCTGCGCTTTGTTACTTACCGGGACAACAGGCGATCTCATTTCTCAACCAAATAATCATTGAGGAGCGATATTCAGGTGAGAAAGAGATTCTGGCGGTTTTTGGTAGTACGGCCATTCCTGCGTTTATGACCTGCTTGCAACGAGATCATCAACGCCTGTGGATATTCACCCTTTTTATTGGAGCCAGTGAACTAGCCTTACCAATGGCGCAGCGGTTACAGAAAAAAATAGCTTACAAGGATGCCGTTAATTGGCTGGCAAATAACCCGCGCCATGCCGCCGCCGGGCTACTGCCTTTGGCGCTGGGCAAACCGTGCCAAAATCGGGAATATGCCCGCCAGGCACTCCTCCTGCTAGTGAAATTAAACCAGCGAGAAACGATTGAGGAAATCGCCCAAGGATATAATCAACCTGATGTTTTAGCTGCGCTGGCAACATTATTTGATAGCGACCCACTGGAAGAATATCCTGCAAAAATCGCCCCACTGCCCGGCTTTTATCAGTTCCCCTTATGGCGCAGACCTCGGCTTAAAAGTAACAACCAGCCTCTGCCAGATGACGCTATGCGCCACCTCGGCACAATGTTGAGCTTTCCACGCGACATTACCTCCTACGCTGGGCTGGCGATCATCAAAGAGACCTTCACCCGCGAATCACTGGCTGACTTTGGCTGGGATCTCTACACGGCATGGACAGAAGCAGGCGCACCCGCAAAAGAGAACTGGGCATTTACCTCGCTGGGGATTCTAGGCAATGACGACACCGCGCGTAAACTAACCCCGCTCATCCGCGCCTGGCCGGGTGAATCCCAGCATAAACGCGCGGTTTACGGGCTGGATGTGTTAGCCAGTATCGGTAGCGACATTGCGCTTATGTTGCTTAATGGCATTGCGCAAAAGATTAAATTCGTTGCATTACAGGAACATGCCAGCGACAGAATCAATATGGTCGCCGAAAATCGCGGACTGACAATGGCCGAACTGGAAGATCGCCTGGCACCGGATTTAGGGCTTGATAGCAGTGGCTCGCTGACACTGGATTTCGGCCCACGTCAATTTACCGTTGGTTTTGACGAAACTTTAAAACCTGTAGTGCGCGACGCAAACGGCAAAGTCCTGAAAGATTTGCCCAAACCAAACCAGAGCGATGAAAAAACTCAGGCAACTGACGCGGTTAATCTCTTCAAACAGTTGAAAAAAGATGTACGCGCCATAGCCAGCCAGCAGATTGATCGTCTGGAACAGGCTATGTGCCAGCGCAGACGCTGGACGGCAGAGCAGTTCCGCCTGTTTCTGGTGGAGCATCCGCTGGTACGTCACTTAACCCGACGGCTGTTATGGGGGGTTTATAACGATGAAAACGCCCTTATCACCTGTTTTCGCGTGGCAGAAGACAGCACTTACAGCGATGCGCAGGATGAGTTATTCACGCTGCCAGCAGGAAACATCGGTATACCGCATGTGCTGGAAATCCCCCCTGAATCCGCCGCTGCATTCAGGCAAATTTACGTTGATTACGAACTGCTTCCCCCTTTCCAACAGCTCGAACGTGGTAGTTACCACCTTGCTGATAACGAACGTAATGTCCATGAATTGTCACGCTGGGACGGACGTCTCTGCCAGGCCGGACGCATTGTCGGGCTGGAACGCAGAGGCTGGCAACGTCTGGAAGAAAGCGGCAGCGTCTATGCGATGCGCAAATCTACCCCTTATGGTGCTCTCGAACTTGAAACAGAACCTTTTTCATTAATTTATGGCGAAACGGGGTATAGCGACCTGCTGCCTGTCGAAAGCGTAAAAATCACCGCCCCTTATGATCGCTATGGTAAACAATCCTCACCCACTTTCTCCGTGCTCGACGACATCACCGCCAGCGAGCTGATTAACGACATTGAATCACTGTTTGATTAAAAGGATTTAACAATGAAAACCTATATTTATCAGGACGAAAAATCACATAAATTCTGGGCGGTGGAGCAGCAGAGAAACGAGCTGCATATCAACTGGGGCAAAGTCGGCACTAACGGGCAAAGTCAGGTAAAAAGCTTTGCTGATGCTGCGGCGGCAGAAAAAGCGGAACTGAAGCTGATTGCGGAGAAGGTGAAGAAGGGGTATGTGGAGCAAGTAGACGCTAACGCTCACTCACATGATGCCTCAGCAAAGAAAGTCCTAGTCACAGAGGAAAAAGCCTCAATAAATCACCAGGCAGCAACTAATGGTTTACCCTGGCTGGCAGACAACGATCCCATTATTCTTCCCCCGAATATTGCCCGCCATGCCCTCAGCCACCGCCTTTGGCCGGGAGAGCCAGTAAAAAAACCAACCAAACCCGAGAAACAAAATTTAATTTCCCGATTGGCAAATCGTACTTATCATTATTATAAAAATCTGACTTTCGATTACAGCTCATGCTCTGATGAATGGGCTGATGCGATTAGCCAGGCAATCAGCTTAATTAAGGCCCAAAAGACTGAGATACCCGCGCGTACTATGGCGGTACTTACTTTTCTGGAAATATGTTTTTGTCAGGGCTGGAATGATGAAACCTCATCCGAGTTGCTGGATGAAATTGTAAGCACCTTCGGTATCGAATACGCAACTGAAACTGTCATCTTCTGGTGGCAAATTGATTTCGATTTTGACTATAAAGATGAACATTTGACTTTCTTTATTAATTATGCAGATAGCAGCAAGGACAGTTATAGAAGGAATAACGACAAATTTAGTTTACGTCTGCGTAAACATTTATCACTAGCAGAAGAAGAAGTATGGCAAAATTGCATTGCAAAATTACTCGTTGCGTTACCAGATATATCACTCTATCGCCAACCGTTAATTGCCATTTTAATGCCAGAAATACCCGAAGTGGCCCATGAGATCGTACATCGTTTACACCAGGTCGCAGATGTTCCACAACTTGAAATGTTGAAACTGGTAGCGACAGATCCATTCACGCTCGAAATACTGGAGAACTATCAATACATTGATGTATTTAACACCTATGGTGCCAGTTGGTCAGCTACGGTATTACGGGAACAAGGTATAGCGGCACTGGCTCGCCTGGCTTCCTATGCTGAAGAAGATAATTGCGGTGACGTACTGAAATGTATTAATCATCCGTTGGCCATTACGGCACTCATCGAAGCCGCCGATACTAATAAACGCTGTTATGAACGACTAATAAAAAGTGCCGAAAATTTTCCTTCTGCCACGATAGCGGCATTAGCCGAAGCATTGGTAAAAAAAGATGATAAACGCAAACATACGTTGCTGGTTTCATTACTTAATGCAAATCCTTTATTGGTCGAAAAATTAGTCATCGGATTATCGTCGCAAGCGGCAAATTTATTGCAACAATGTCAGCAATTGCTGAATAGTCGCAATGAAGATTTTGCAAACTCAGAAATTCTACCAATGGTACTAGTCTCGCCGCCCTAGGAAACTCAAAATAAAAATAACGACAACAGTCCTGTGGGTAAATACCCGGCGAAAATCCCCCCTTTACCGTTGTTTTATCAACCTCCATTATGGACTCGCCCAAAACTCAAAAATAGCAGCAAGGTACTGCCAGATAACGCCCTCCTCCACCTCGGTGAAATGCTCCGCTTCCCTCAGGAAGAGGCCCTGTATCCGGGATTATTGCAGGTGAAAGATGCCTGTACCGCCGACTCACTGGCTGAATTTGCCTGGGATCTGTTTACCGCCTGGCTGACTGCGGGCGCACCGTCGAAAGAGAGTTGGGCGTTCACTGCGTTAGGCGTTCTTGGTAACGATGACACCGCCCGCAAACTGACGCCATTAATACGCGCCTGGCCTGGTGAATCCCAGCATAAACGCGCCACCGTTGGGTTGGATATTCTCGCCGCTATCGGTAGTGATATCGCCCTGATGCAGCTTAACGGTATTGCCCAGAAACTGAAATTCAAAGCATTACAGGAGCGGGCAAAAGAAAAAATTGCCGACATTGCCGAAAGCCGCGAACTCACGGTGGCAGAGCTTGAAGATCGGTTAGCACCGGATCTTGGTCTGGATGATAACGGTTCGTTGCTGCTGGATTTCGGCTCACGCCAGTTCACCGTCAGCTTTGATGAAACCTTAAAACCGTTTGTGCGTGATGTTTCTGGCAGCCGTCTGAAAGACCTGCCCAAACCAAACAAAAGCGATGATGAATCACAGGCGAACGATGCTGTTAACCGCTACAAACTGCTGAAAAAAGATGCGCGTACCGTCGCCGCCCAGCAGGTAGCAAGGCTGGAATCCGCCATGTGCCTGCGTCGCCGCTGGTCACCGGAAAACTTTCAGCTCTTCCTGGTTGAGCATCCGCTAGTTCGCCACTTAACCCGCCGTCTGATTTGGGGCGTTTATAGCGCCGAAAACCAGCTACTGGCCTGTTTCCGGGTAGCGGAAGATAACAGCTACAGCACCGCTGACGATGATCTTTTCACCCTGCCGGAAGGCGATATCTCTGTTGGTATTCCTCACGTTCTGGAAATATCACCGACGGATGCCGCCGCATTTGGGCAGCTTTTTGCCGACTACGAACTGCTACCGCCGTTCCGCCAACTCGACCGTAACAGTTACGCCCTGACAGAAACCGAGCGCAATGCCAGCGAACTGACCCGCTGGGCAGGCAGAAAATGCCCGAGCGGTCGGGTAATGGGGCTGGCGAATAAAGGCTGGATAAAGGGCGAACCACAGGATGGAGGCTGGATCGGCTGGATGATCAAACCTCTGGGCCGCTGGTCGTTAATCATGGAAATCGATGAAGGCTTTGCGGTAGGCATGTCGCCAGCCGAACTGAGTGCCGAGCAACTCTTAAGCAAGCTGTGGCTATGGGAAGGCAAAGCGGAAAGCTATGGCTGGGGGAGTAATTCAACACAGGAAGCGCAGCTCTCCGTACTCGATGCCATCACCGCCAGCGAGCTAATTAACGATATTGAAGCCCTGTTTGAATAAGGAAAGAGCATGGACAAGGAATTACCGTGGCTGGCTGATAACGCCCAACTGGAACTGAAATATAAAAAGGGTAAAACACCACTCAGCCATCGCAATTGGCCGGGCGAACCAGTGCCTGTTATCACTGAAAGCATCATTCAGACACTGGGTGATGAATTGCTACAAAAAGCTGAGAAGAAAAAAAACATTGTCTGGCGTTATGAAAATTTTTTACTGGAGTGGCAGTCCGCCATCACGCAGGCCATCAACTTGATCGGCGAACACAAACCCTCAATCCCGGCCCGGACAATGGCGGCGCTAGCCTGTATCGCGCAAAATGACAGCCAACAGTTGCTCGACGAAATCGTCCAACAAGAGGGGCTGGAATATGCGACGGATGTAGTGATGGCGCGTCAGTGCATTGCGCGGCGTTATGAGAGTGATTCACTGGTCGTCACTTTGCAGTATCAGGACGAGGACTATGGCTACGGTTATGGCTCCGCGACCTATAACGATTTCGCTCTCCGTTTGCGTAAGCATCTGTCGCTGGCAGAGGAAAGTTGCTGGCAGCGTTGTGCCGATAAACTCATTGCCGCACTGCCAGGAATACCCAAAATTCGCCGTCCTTTTATTGCGCTGATCCTCCCGGAAAAGCCTGAAATAGCCAATGAACTCGCCAGTCTTGAAAGCTCCCGGTCAAGTCTCCATTCAAAGGAGTGGTTAAAGGTCGTTGCTACTGATAATACGGCGGTAAAAAAACTCGAACGATACTGGGGCCTGGACGTATTTAGCGATCGCGAAGCCAGCTACATGTCACAAAAAAACCACTTCGGCTACGCGGCCTGCGCCGCCCTTTTGCGCGAACAAGGACTGGCAGCCATTCCGCGCCTCGCGATGTATGCCCATAAAGAAGATTGCGGCAGTCTGTTGGTACAAATTAACCATCCGCAGGTCATCCACACCTTGCTACTGGTGGCTGATAAAAACAAACCCAGCCTGCAACGTGTGGCTAAATACAGTAAAAACTTCCCCCACGCGACGCTCGCGGCACTGGCAGAACTGCTGGCGTTAAAAGAACCACCAGCCCGCCCTGGTTATCCAATCATCGAAGACAAAAAGCTGCCTGCCCAGCAAAAAGCACGCGATGAATACTGGCGTACGCTGTTACAAACGCTGATGGCATCGCAGCCACAACTGGCAGAAGAGGTGATGCAGTGGTTAAGTACTCAAGCCCGGGCAGTACTGAATAGTTATTTATTGGCACCGCCCAAACCGGTTATTGATGGCACCGATAACAGCAATCTGCCTGAAATCCTCGTTTCACCACCGTGGCGTAGTAAGAAAAAAATGACAGCTCCACGTCTTGATTTGGCACCGCTCGAATTAACCCCGCAAGTTTACTGGCAACCAGGCGAACAAGAGAGGCTTGCCTCCACTGAGTCTGCCCGTTATTTCAGCACGGAATCTCTTGCGGAACGCATGGAACAAAAAAGTGGGCGAGTTGTATTACAGGAACTGGGTTTTGGGGATGATGTATGGCTGTTTCTGAATTATATACTCCCCGGAAAACTGGATGCTGCACGCAATTCACTCATTGTTCAGTGGCATTACTACCAGGGGCGGGTTGAAGAGATCCTGAATGGCTGGAACTCCCCGGAAGCACAATTAGCAGAACAGGCGCTCCGCAGCGGTCACATAGAAGCGTTAATTAACATATGGGAAAATGACAACTACTCACGTTATCGTCCGGAAAAGAGTGTCTGGAACCTGTATTTATTGGCACAGTTGCCGCGTGAGATGGCTTTGACCTTCTGGCTGCGTATCAATGAGAAAAAACATCTGTTCGCGGGTGAGGACTATTTTCTTAGTATCCTCGGGTTGGATGCGCTACCAGGTCTGATGTTGGCTTTTTCACATCGTCCAAAAGAAACATTTCCGTTAATTTTAAATTTTGGCGCAACAGAACTGGCCCTGCCCGTTGCCCGCGTCTGGCGACGTTTCGCGGTGCAGCGTGGTCTGGCTCGCCAGTGGATTTTACATTGGCCGGAACATACGGCTACTGCACTTATCCCTCTTGTCTTCACCAAATCCAGCGATAATAGCGAAGCTGCATTACTTGCCCTGCGTTTACTTTACGAACATGGGCATGGCGAATTGCTACAAACTGTAGCCAATCGTTGGCAGCGTAAAGATGTATGGCCTGCCCTGGAACAATTACTGAAACAGGGTCCAATGGACATTTACCCGGCACGCATTCCAAAAGCCCCTGATTTCTGGCATCCGGCAATGTGGTCCAGGCCTCGACTTATCACTAATAATCAGCCTGTTACCGATGACGCTCTGGAAATTATCGGCGAAATGCTGCGCTTTACCCAGGGGGGACGTTTTTATAGCGGGCTGGAACAACTGAAAACGTTTTGCCAGCCACAAACGCTGGCCGCTTTTGCCTGGGATCTCTTCACTGCGTGGCAACAAGCTGGTGCCCCCGCAAAAGACAACTGGGCATTTCTGGCGTTAAGTCTCTTTGGTGACGAAAGCACGGCTCGGGATCTGACGACACAGATCCTCGCCTGGCCACAAGAAGGCAAATCTGCCCGTGCTGTCATTGGTCTGAATATACTTACCTTGATGAATAATGATATGGCGCTGATACAGCTGCATCATGTATCACAACGGGCGAAATCCTCTTCATTACGTGAAAACGCAGCGGAATTTCTTCAGGTGGTCGCAGAAAATCGCGGGCTAAGCCAGGAAGAGTTAGCGGACAGATTAGTCCCAACACTGGGTCTTGATGATCCGCAGGCGTTGATTTTTGATTTTGGTCCCCGGCAGTTTACCGTTCGCTTCGATGAAAACCTCAACCCGGTTATCTTTGATCAACAAAACGTTCGCCAGAAAAGTGTTCCCCGGTTGCGTGCCGATGACGATCAACTGAAAGCGCCCGAGGCACTGGCCCGACTAAAAGGGCTAAAAAAAGATGCTACTCAGGTGAGCAAAAACCTGCTCCCGCGTCTTGAAGCTGCCCTACGTACCACCCGACGCTGGTCGCTGGCAGATTTTCATTCTCTGTTTGTTAATCATCCCTTTACCCGCCTGGTTACCCAGCGATTAATATGGGGGGGTTACGCACTGACTGGCTGGATGCCATAGCAGGCTCGCTGATTAAAGAAGCCCTGAACGCGCCGTTGCCGTGGAGCTATCGCGGAGTTATTCATCCCGACACCGATCCGATTCTGCTAACGTTGATAGACACATTAGCGGGTGACGGATTCGGTAAACTTGCCCCTTCTACGCCACAACCGCCTCTGCCAAAAGATGTCACCTGCGAACTGGAACGTACCGCAATCTCTCTTCCGGCGGAGCTTACCTTAAATCGCTTTACCCCCAATGGACTAGCGCAAAGTCAGGTGTTACATCGTCTGGCAATACTGGAGATCCCAGGGATTGTACGCCAGCAGGGAAGCACACTGACACTTGCAGGCAACGGTGAAGAACGCTGGAAATTAACCCGCCCACTTAGCCAGCATGCGGCATTGATTGAGGCCGCCTGCTTTGGTGCAACACTCCAGGAAGCCGCACGCCATAAATTAGAAGCCGATATGCTGGACGCGGGTGGAATCGGCAGTATCACCACATGTCTTAGCCAGGCGGCGTTAGCGGGTCTGGCGTCCTTCAGTCAACAATTACTGGAACAACTCACATTATTAATCGCCCAGGAAAATCAATTTGCCGAAATGGGCCAGGCGCTGGAAGTGCTATATGCCTTATGGCGGCTGGATGAAATTAGCGGTATGCAAGGCGCGCAGATATTACAAACGACGTTATGCGCGGCTATCGATCGCACGCTCTGGCTGTGTGAATCCAACGGCAAACCGGATGAAAAGGAGTTTCACGCTCACCTGCATAGCTGGCAGGCGCTTTGCCATATCCTGCGCGATCTACATAGCGGCGTTAATTTACCCGGCGTTTCGCTTTCTGCGGCGGTAGCCTTACTGGAGCGACGCAGTCAGGCGATTCATGCCCCGGCGCTGGATCGCGGCGCGGCTCTTGGCGCACTGATGCGTCTGGAACATCCCAACGCCAGTGCCGAAGCGGCGCTGGCGATGCTGGCACAGTTTTTCCCGGCACAATCCGGCGAAGCGCTGCACGGTTTGCTGGCATTAGCCCGTCATCAACTGGCCTGTCAGCCGGCATTTATCGCCGGTTTCAGCAGCCATTTGAATCAACTAAGTGACGACGATTTTATTAACGCCCTGCCCGATTTACGCGCGGCGATGGCCTGGCTACCACCACGAGAACGCGGGACGCTGGCGCATCAGGTGCTTGAGCATTATCAACTGGCGCAACTTCCCGTTTCGGCGCTGCAAATGCCGTTGCATTGTCCACCACAAGCCATTGCACATCATCAACAACTCGAACAGCAGGCACTGGCATCGCTGCAAAACTGGGGAGTTTTCCATGTCTGAACTGAACGATCTTCTGACCACCCGTGAGCTACAACGCTGGCGATTAATTCTTGGCGAAGCGGCAGAAACGACGCTTTGTGGGCTGGATGACAACGCCCGGCAGATAGACCACGCGCTGGAGTGGCTGTATGGGCGCGATCCTGAACGGCTCCAGCGTGGTGAACGTTCCGGTGGATTAGGTGGCTCAAATCTCACCACCCCTGAGTGGATTAACTGTATTCACAGGCTGTTTCCGCAACAGGTGATTGAGCGGCTGGAAAGCGATGCCGTACTGCGCTACGGCATTGAAGATGTGGTGACAAATCTCGACGTGCTGGAACGTATGCAGCCTTCTGAAAGCCTGCTACGCGCCGTTTTGCACACCAAACATCTGATGAATCCCGAAGTACTGGCTGCCGCCCGCCGGATAGTGCGCCAGGTTGTTGAAGAAATTATGGCGCGCCTGGCAAAGGAAGTTCGTCAGGCTTTTTCTGGTGTCCGCGATCGCCGTCGCCGCTCATTTATTCCACTGGCGCGAAACTTTGATTTCAAAAGTACTCTTCGCGCCAACCTGCAACACTGGCACCCGCAACACGGCAAGTTGTATATCGAATCCCCCCGCTTTAACAGCCGCATTAAACGCCAAAGCGAACAATGGCAACTGGTCTTACTGGTTGATCAAAGCGGATCGATGGTGGACTCGGTGATCCACTCTGCGGTGATGGCGGCCTGTTTGTGGCAGTTACCCGGCATTCGTACCCATCTGGTGGCGTTTGACACCAGTGTGGTTGATCTCACGGCAGACGTTGCCGATCCGGTAGAGTTATTAATGAAAGTGCAATTAGGCGGCGGAACCAATATCGCCAGTGCCGTGGAATATGGTCGGCAACTTATTGAACAACCAGCAAAAAGCGTCATTATCCTCGTGAGCGATTTTTACGAAGGGGGTTCATCATCATTGCTGACGCATCAGGTGAAAAAGTGTGTCCAGAGCGGCATCAAAGTGCTGGGACTGGCGGCGCTCGATAGCACAGCAACGCCTTGCTATGACCGCGATACGGCCCAGGCGCTGGTTAATGTCGGCGCACAAATAGCCGCCATGACACCGGGCGAACTGGCATCATGGCTTGCGGAGAATCTTCAGTCATGAATTCACTACGTCCGGAATTATTAGAACTGACACCGCAGGCCCTGACAGCGTTAAGCAATGCCGGTTTTGTTAAGCGCAGTCTTAAGGAACTGGAAAATGGCAACGTCCCGGAGATCAGCCATGAGAACGGCGCTTTAATCGCCACCTTCAGTGACGGTGTCCGTACCCAGCTGGCGAACGGCCAGGCACTGAAAGAGGCTCAGTGCAGCTGCGGGGCCAGCGGCATGTGCCGTCATCGCGTGATGCTGGTGTTAAGTTATCAACGACTTTGTGCCACCGTCCAGCCCACAGAAAAAGAAGAAGAGTGGGATCCGGCAATCTGGCTGGAAGAACTGGCTACCCTGCCCGATGCCATCCGCAAACGCGCGCAGGCGCTGGTCGCTAAAGGCATCACCATTGAGTTGTTCTGTACGCCGGGCGAAATTCCCTCTGCCCGCTTACCGATGAGCGATGTGCGTTTTTATTCCCGTAGCAGCATTCGTTTCGCCCGTTGTGATTGTATTGAAGGCACACTTTGCGAACATGTCGTACTGGCAGTACAGGCCTTTGTCCAGGCAAAAGCGCAGCAAGCGGAATTGACTCATTTAATCTGGCAGATGCGCAGCGAACACGTCACATCATCTGACGATCTGTTTGCCAGCGAAGAAGGCAAAACGTGTCGTCAATATGTTCAGCAACTAAGCCAGGCATTATGGCTGGGCGGCATCAGCCAGCCGCTTATTCACTACGAGGCCGCTTTCAGCCGCGCGCAGCAAGCAGCGGAACGCTGCAACTGGCGATGGGTGAGTGAATCGCTACGGCAACTGCGCGCCAGCGTTGATGCCTTCCACGCCCGCGCCAGCCACTATCATGCCGGAGAATGCTTACGTCAGCTTGCGGCATTAAACAGTCGATTAAATTGCGCACAAGAGATGGCGCGGCGCGACAGTGTTGGTGAAGTTCCTCCTGTGCCGTGGCGCACGGTCGTTGGCTCTGGCATTGCCGGAGAAGCAAAGCTTGATCATCTGCGGCTGGTGTCTTTAGGTATGCGTTGCTGGCAGGATATTGAGCATTATGGTTTACGCATCTGGTTTACCGATCCCGACACCGGCAGTATTTTGCACCTTTCGCGCAGTTGGCCGCGAAGTGAACAGGAAAACTCACCGGCAGCTACGCGTCGGCTGTTTAGTTTTCAGGCTGGCGCACTGGCGGGTGGGCAAATTGTTTCACAAGCAGCAAAACGCAGTGCCGATGGCGAGCTGCTGTTAGCTACCCGCAACCGCTTAAGCAGCGTTGTGCCGCTGTCGCCTGATGCCTGGCAAATGTTGAGCGCGCCGTTACGCCAGTCGGGCATTGTGGCTTTGCGGGAATATTTACGCCAGCGTCCCCCCTCCTGCATACGGCCTCTTAATCAGGTCGATAACTTATTTATTCTGCCGGTCGCTGAGTGTATTTCGCTCGGTTGGGATAGCAGCCGCCAGACGCTGGATGCGCAGGTAATCAGCGGCGAAGGTGAAGATAATCTGCTGACGTTATCACTGCCAGCCTCAGCCAGCGCGCCTTATGCCATTGAACGCATGGCGGCGCTTTTGCAACAAACAGACGACCCCGTGTGTCTGGTTTCTGGCTTTGTCAGTTTTGTTGATGGGCAATTGACACTGGAACCACAGGTAATGATGACAAAGACTCGTGCCTGGGCGCTGGACGCAGAAACTGCGCCTGTGGTGGCATCACTACCTTCTGTCAGCGTTCTGCCTGTGCCGTCTACTGCTCATCAGTTGCTGATGCGCTGCCAGGCATTACTTATTCAACTGCTCCATAACGGCTGGCGCTATCAGGAACAGAGTGCTATTGGTCAGGCAGAGTTGCTGGCGAATGACCTCACCGCGGTGGGTTTTTATCGGCTGGCACATGTATTGGGACAATTTCGTAATACAGAAAGCGAGGCACGGGTAGAAGCAATGAATAACTGCGTTTTGCTGTGCGAACAATTATTCCCCATGCTTCAGCAACAAGGATGAAATAGTGCTTTTTACTAAGAGTTCTACTCCAGTTCCGGACTGCTCACACCACGGTATTAGGCATATCCTATATAGCCCCTGGTGAGAGTCACCAGTTCCTTGATTAAATAAAATGGAGTTTTACATGAAGGCTTTCAATAAGCTGTTTTCCCTTGTTGTTGCATCTGTTCTGGTTTTCTCTCTTGCTGGCTGCGGTGACAAAGAAGAATCGAAGAAATTCAGCGCCAATCTGAACGGCACTGAAATTGCCATTACCTATGTCTACAAAGGTGACAAGGTGCTTAAGCAATCTTCAGAAACCAAAATTCAATTTGCCTCTATTGGTGCAACCACCAAAGAAGACGCTGCCAAGACACTTGAGCCGTTAAGCGCCAAATACAAAAACATCGCGGGTGTTGAAGAAAAATTAACCTATACCGATACCTACGCGCAGGAAAACGTGACTATCGATATGGAAAAAGTGGATTTTAAAGCCCTGCAGGGTATTTCAGGAATCAACGTTTCTGCTGAAGATGCCAAAAAAGGTATCACTATGGCGCAAATGGAACTGGTGATGAAAGCCGCTGGTTTTAAAGAAGTGAAATAATCTGTCGGCGGCCATGTTTCGCATGGCCGCCATACCCGTCTTAGCTTTTCTTCACATGCTGGCGCGCTGCCAGTCCACGCAGAAAATAACGTAAAAATTGATCGCCGCATTCGCGGAAGTTTTTATGATCCGGTGCACGCATCATCGCCGTAATTTCCGGCATCGAAACGCGGAACTGCTGTTCGGTGAGGATCGCCAGAATGTCATCGGTTTTCAGCGAAAACGCGATGCGTAATTTTTTTAGCACGATGTTGTTATTAATGCGACGTTCCGGCTCCAGTGCCGGAGCAGACTCATCCTTGCCGCGTTTTTCATAAATCAGGCCATTGAGGAATGACGACAAAACAATGTCCGGACAACGCTGAAAACCCTCTTCGTCTTCTTTACGTAGCCAGACGGCGATCTGTTCCGCGGTGGCTTCGACATTACCCAGCGCCAGAATACGCACCAGGTCATTATTATTGGCTTTCAAAATGTAGCGCACGCTGCGCAGAATATCGTTACTTAGCATGAGGCCTTCAGGTGTTGATGAGGCAAAAAGCCATTTTAGCAGTCTTTTACAGGCCAATCGCCTCTTTTAAGCTTTTCAGATAACGGCGGCTGACCGGCACGGTTAAGCCATTACGCAAAATCAACTCGGCCTGGCCGTTATCTTCCAGACGAATCTCCTGTAAATGCGCGAGGTTAACCAGATACTGACGATGGCAGCGCAGTAGTGGTGTACGACTTTCCAGGGTACGTAATGTCAATTCGGTAAAGCCCTCTTTCCCTTCGTGGCTGGTAACGTAGACACCGCTCATCCGACTGCTGACAAATGCCACATCTTTCATTTGCAGCAAATAAATCCGACTATGCCCAGTACAAGGGATAAATTTCAGCGCCTGTTGATTTTCTGGTAACAGCGAAACATCCTGCTTGCTGCGTTCCTGCCGCAAACGCGCCAGCGTTTTCTCCAGTCGCGCTTCATCAATTGGCTTCAGCAGATAATCAAAGGCGTGTTCTTCAAAGGCTTTAATGGCGTATTCGTCAAACGCGGTGAGAAAAACAATATACGGACGATGTTCCGGGTCGAGCATCCCCACCATTTCCAGACCACTGATGCGCGGCATCTGGATATCGAGAAACAGCACATCCGGGCGCAGTTTATGCACCGCGCCGATCCCTTCCACGGCGTTTGAACACTCACCAACGATTTCAATATCGCTCTGCTCCTGCAAAAATACGCGCAGGTTCTCCCGTGCTAACGGTTCATCATCGACAATTAAGACTTTAATCATGCCTCGTCCCTCCATGGTAGTCGTAACGTTATTCGGGTGTAACTATCAGGCTCACAGGCGACGCTTATCCCATAGTCATCGCCAAACCGTTCACGTAAACGCTTATCCACCAGATTCATCCCCAGCCCACTGGCATTGGTTACCGGTTGATACAAACCGGCATTGTCTTCGATCTCCAGCATCAAATGTTGCCCCTCACGTCGGGCGCTGATTGCCACTCGCCCTGTATCCAGCAGTTGTGATGTCCCATGTTTAATGGCGTTTTCCACTATCGGTTGCAGGGTAAACGCGGGCAATTGCTGCTGGGATAATTCTTGCGGAATAGCAATGTTGACCTGCAACCGCGACTGGAAGCGCGCCTTTTCAATTTGCAGATAAGCGTTCACATGTTCAATTTCGTCGGCGAGAGTAACAAACTCCGAAGGCCGCTTTAAGTTTTTGCGGAAAAAAGTGGAAAGATACTGCACCAGCTGGCTGGCCTGTTCGCTGTCGCGACGGATCACCGCTTTAATGGTGTTAAGCGCATTAAACAAAAAATGGGGGTTCACCTGGGCGTGAAGCAGTTTGATCTCTGACTGGGTGAGCATCGCTTTTTGCCGCTCATATTGCCCGGCGAGGATCTGCGCCGAAAGCAGTTGCGCAATCCCCTCGCCCAGCGTGCGGTTGATTGAACTGAATAAACGGTTTTTGGCTTCATACAATTTGATGGTGCCCATCACCCGCTGATTTTCACCACGCAACGGAATTACCAGCGTCGACCCCAGTTTGCATTGCGGATGCAAAGAGCAACGATAAGGTACTTCGTTGCCATCAGCGTAGACCACTTCACCGGTTTCAATCGCTTTTAAGGTGTAAGTCGAAGATATCGGTTTGCCGGGTAAATGGTGGTCGTCACCAATTCCGGTAAAGGCCAGCAATTTCTCTCGATCGGTAATCGCGACTGCACCAATATCCAGCTCCTGATACAGCACCTGTGCCACTTTCATGCTGTTCACTTCGTTAAACCCCTGGCGCAAAATGCCTTCCGTCGAGGCAGCCACTTTCAGCGCAGTGGCAGAAAAAGCCGAAGTGTATTTTTCAAACATCGCGCGTTTATCGAGCAATATACGCATAAACAGCGCCGCGCCGACGGTATTGGTGACCATCATTGGCGCAGCAATATTACTCACCAGACGCACCGCATCTTCATAAGGTCGGGCGATCGCCAGGATGATCAACATTTGCACCATTTCAGCGACGAACGTGACGGCACCGGCGGTAATGGGGTTAAAGACTTTATCAGTGCGCCCGCGACGGATCAGGATGCTGTGTACCAGGCCGCCGAGCAATCCTTCAACGATGGTCGAGATCATGCAACTTAGCGCGGTCATGCCCCCCATCGAATATCGATGTAACCCGCCGGTCAGGCCAACCAGCCCACCGACGACCGGACCGCCGAGTAAGCCGCCCATTACCGCGCCTATCGCACGGGTATTGGCAATAGAATCGTCAATGTGCAACCCAAACCAGGTGCCCATGATGCAGAAGATGGAAAAGACGATGTAGCAGAGAAATTTATGCGGCAGACGAACCGTGACCTGCATTAACGGTATGAATAATGGCGTTTTACTCATTAACCATGCAATGACTAAAAAAACGCACATCTGCTGAAGCAGCAGCAACACCAGATTAAAATCGTACATACCCGCAAACCACACTTCCCTTTAAAACGCGTAACATACATTGCCTGCGTTTAACTTTCTTTGAACTCTTGCAGAAAAATGAGAATTCGTGAGTACGATCACTCAAAATCGCCTGGCAAAAATAAAATCACCCTATAAATGCACAAAAAACGGGCAAAACTACCTGGTTCGCAAAACTGCGTCTAAAGTTAAACCGGGACCTCGCGAGCAAGGGTGAGACGATGGCGCTTTACACAATTGGTGAAGTGGCGTTGCTTTGTGATATTAACCCTGTCACGTTACGCGCGTGGCAGAGGCGTTACGGATTGCTGAAACCGCAACGGACAGACGGCGGTCATCGGCTGTTCAACGATGCCGATATTGACCGGATCCGCGAGATCAAACGCTGGATCGACAACGGCGTGCAGGTCAGCAAAGTTAAAATGCTGCTCAGTAATGAAAATGTTGATGTGCAGAACGGCTGGCGCGATCAGCAAGAAACATTACTGACTTACTTGCAAAGCGGCAATCTGCATAGCCTGCGAACGTGGATCAAAGAGCGCGGTCAGGATTACCCCGCCCAGACGCTCACCACGCATTTGTTTATTCCTCTGCGTCGACGGCTTCAGTGCCAACAACCGACTCTCCAGGCGCTGCTGGCGATCCTCGACGGCGTACTGATCAACTACATCGCCATCTGTCTGGCTTCGGCACGTAAAAAAAAGGGTAAAGATGCGCTGGTGGTTGGCTGGAATATTCACGATACCACCCGTCTGTGGCTGGAGGGCTGGATTGCCAGTCAACAAGGATGGCGCATTGATGTCCTCGCCCACTCGCTCAATCAACTACGCCCTGAACTGTTCGAAGGCCGTACATTGCTGGTGTGGTGCGGTGAAAATCGAACCTCCGCCCAACAACAGCAACTCACCAGTTGGCAAGAACAAGGCTATGATATTTTCCCACTCGGCATTTAATGATTCGTTAACAAATGCGCTTTACTGTACAATCCTTTCGTTAACATAAGGAGTGCATTATGCGCATAGCTAAAATTGGGGTCATCGCCCTGTTCCTGTTTATGGCGTTAGGCGGAATTGGTGGCGTCATGCTCGCAGGTTATACCTTTATTTTGCGTGCTGGCTAAGCGCCTGCACCAGCCTTTCAAACAGGCGGTCTGCGATGATCGCCGCCAGTGCCACCAGTAACGCCCCCTGGATCACATACGCGGTATTAAATCCGCTAAGCCCGATGATGATGGGCGTACCCAGCGTGCTGGCCCCTACCGTTGAGGCGATCGTCGCCGTACCAATGTTGATAATCACCGAAGTTCGCACGCCCGCCAGAATCACCGGAGCCGCCAGCGGTAGCTCGACCTTACGCAGTCGCTGACCACGACTCATTCCCATACCTTTCGCAACTTCTGTCACGCTGGCATCAATCGCTCCCAGCCCGGCAAGTGTCGCCTGCAGGACGGGCAGCACACCGTAAAGGATCAAGGCGATAATCGCTGGTTGCAGACCAAACCCGATCACCGGAACGGCGATCGCCAGCACTGCGACGGGCGGAAAAGTCTGTCCAACGGCGGCAATAGTTTCCACCAGTGGGCGAAATTCCGCGCCCCACGGGCGAGTGACAGCAATTCCGGCACCAGTACCAATGATCACCGCAAACAAACTCGAAATTCCCACCAGCCAGAAATGAGCCAGTGCCAGAGCGGCAAAACTTTCTTGCTGATAAACGGGTCGTGGCAGTTGAGGGAACAAGGCAGCAAACAGCGGCTGGCTGTAAGGCAGCCAGAAAATCAGTGCCACAAACAAAGCAATGAGCCAGAACAGCGGATCGCGCAACATCTTCATACGCTTACGCCTCCTCCAGCAGATCCTGAAAATGCAGCGTGCCGCTAGGCTGGCCCTGCGTGTTCACCACCGGCAGCACCTCGCATCCCCGCGCGACAAACAGGGAGAGCGCATCGCGCAGCGTCATCTCTTCTGCCAGTGCCTCACCTTCTGCCCGTTCTTCGCGACGCACGTAATCCGCCACACTACGTAACGAAAGCAGGCGCACACCCAGTTCACTACGTCCAAAAAACTGGCGGACAAAATCATTCGCCGGACGAGTCAGCATCGTCAGCGGATTCCCCTGCTGCACCACTTCACCGTGATCCATCAATACCAGATGTTCTGCCAGCCGTAGCGCCTCATCAATATCATGAGTGACCAGCACAATGGTACGCCCCAGCAAACGGTGAATGCGCGTCATCTCTTGTTGCAACGCGCCGCGCGTTACCGGGTCCAGTGCGCCAAAAGGTTCATCCATCAGTAAGACTTGCGGATCGGCAGCCAGTGCGCGCGCTACTCCCACACGTTGCTGCTGACCACCGGAAAGCTGATGCGGATAACGCTCACGTAAATTTGACTCCAGCCCCAGTAGCGCCATTAATTCGTCGATACGATCGTCAATCCTCGCCCGCGACCATTTTTGTAATTGCGGCACGGTGGCAATGTTTTGTGCCACGCTCCAGTGGGGAAACAGGCCAATAGATTGAATGGCATAGCCCATACGGCGGCGCAACTCCAGTACTGGCAGCGAGCGAATTTCTTCTCCGGCAAAGCGGATCTCTCCGCTGTCATGTTCCACCAGGCGGTTAATCATTTTCAGGGTGGTGGATTTGCCGGAGCCAGATGTGCCAATCAGCACCGAAAAACTCCCTTCCTGAAAATTGAGATTGAGATCGTTAACGGCTTTTTGTGCGCCAAACAGTTTGCTGACATGGCTAAATTCAATCATTACGTTTCACCTTCAACAGTGCGATAAGTAAATCGAACAGCGCATCGATCAGCACCGCCAGAACAATTACCGGGATCACCCCCAGCAACACTAAATCAATGGCGCTGCTTAGCAGCCCCTGGAAAACCAGCGCACCAAAACCGCCTGCGCCGATTAACGCCGCAATCACCGCCATGCCTACAGTTTGCACCATCACCACCCGCAGGCTGCGCAGAAATACCGGTAACGCCAGCGGTAACTGAACATGCAGGAATCGCTGCGCCCCGCTCATCCCCATCGCTCTGGCGCTCTCCAGCACATCGCGCGGGATCTGGTTCAAGCCTACTACCACGCCGCGCACCAGCGGCAGCAAGGCATAGAGCACCAGCGCAATCAGTGCGGGTGTCATTCCGGTTCCTGCTATGCCGAGCTTCCCCAGCCACGGAAAGGCCGTCACCAGCGCGGCAAGCGGCGCAATCAACAGGCCAAAGAGCGCCACCGAAGGCACGGTCTGAATGACATTGAGCAGAGAAAAAATCGCCCCCTGCCGCGCGGTGGAAAAGTAGCACCAGATGCCCAATGGCACACCAATCACTAACGCAGGCAGCACCGCACCAAACAGCAACGTCAGATGTTGAGCCAGCGCGTCGTCAAACACATCCTGACGGTTGGCGTATTCTTTCATTAGCGAGAGATCGTTAAGCGTGCCGGAGTAAAGCAACCACAGCGGAATAATGGCAATCTGCATATGCAACAACCAGCGCCACAGCGGATGCGTGGAGATTCGGCGGATGGCATAGCTACAGGCCAGCAATGCCAGCGCCGCAGCCAGCCAGAAACCACTGCCGAGGCTGGTACGCGCCAGCGCACTGCCATTTTGCGCCAGTTGGGTCGCCGCCTTTCCAGCTCCCCACACCAGCAATACGAAGACGAATTGCGCCAGAATGAGTGCAAAAATGCTGCCTTTTTTAGCGGGAATAAAACAGGCTGTCAGCCAGGCGCAACCAACGCCCACCAGCATCCAGATCGTTTGCGGCCACAGTTGCCAGAGATGACGCCCTTCACCCGAGACTAAACGATTAGGCGCGTAGCTGATAAACGGCAGCGCTGCTGCGATTGCCGTCAGCAACAGCAGCAGCGCCAGAACAGGATTAATACGTAGATAAGTCACGGGAAATTACTTCGCCCACCCTTTTTGTTTCAGGTAGTCGGCAGCCACTTTTTTGGCATCCAGTCCTTCCACTGCAATGCTGGCATTCAGTTGCTGCAATGTTTTTGCATCGAGGCTGGCGAAGACTGGCTGTAGCCACTGTGCCATTTGCGGATACTCTTTCAGCACCGACTCACGCACCACTGGTGCAGGCGCGTAGATAGGTTGCACGCCTTGCGGATCGCTTAAGGTTTGCAGCCCCAGCGCCGCGACCGGACCGTCAGTGCCGTAAGCCATTGCGGCATTAACGCCAGAAGTTTGCTGGGCAGCGGCTTTAATCGTCACCGCCGTGTCGCCACCAGCCAGTGACAGCAACTGATCCTGACCGAGCTTAAAGCCATAGGCTTTTTCAAACGCGGGTAAGGCATCGGCGCGTTCGATAAACTCTGCCGAGGCTGCCAGTTTGAAGGTGCCGCCCTCTTTCAGATAACGACTCAGGTCAGCAAGCGAAGTGAGTTTGTTTTTCTCTGCCACATCCTGACGCACGGCGATGGTCCAGGTGTTATTTGCAGGTGCGGGCGTCAGCCAGATTAACTTGTTTTGCTCTGCATCGAGTTTTTTGACTTTCTCGTAACCTTGCTGCGCGTTTTTCCACGCTGCATCGTTTTCATCTTTAAAGAAAAACGCGCCATTGCCGGTATATTCCGGATAGATATCCAGTTCACCGGAAGTAATCGCCCCGCGCACCACAGGAGTCGTTCCGAGTTGCACTTTATTGACCGTCGGTACGCCGTGGCTTTCCAGTACCTGCAAAATGATATTGCCGAGCAGCGCGCCTTCAGTATCGATTTTTGAACCGACTTTAACGGGGGAAGCCGCGTGCAGCGGCAGGCTCACGGCTGCCAACAAAACCAGTGAACCTGCCCAGACCTTTGAGAGTGGCATGATGCTTTCCTCATTCTTTTACTGTTGTTTTCAGCGAATTAAGAGAAAAGCATAGTTGATAATGGCGGGATTAGCCTGAGCGGACGGATTCAGTTGCAGAATCAGATAAATACTTAAGAGGCATATTCGGTCCGGCGTTTCCTGCCGGATGCGGCGCGAGCGCCTTATCCGGCCTACAAAGGGCGAAAATTCAGCAAGTTAAGATATGAACATCAGGCAAAGGGCGCAAATGTCACGCCCTTACTAAAGCATTACAGCAACTCAAACTCGCCTTTCTTAACGCGTGCGGAATCAGTGCCGATAAAGACATTGAACTTGCCAGGCTCGGCGTCATATTTCATCTGTTGATTCCAGAACTTCAGCGCCTCGATATCAATCGGGAAGCTAACGGTCTGAGTTTCGCCCGGTTTCAGGGTGATTTTCTCAAAGCCTTTCAGCTGTTTCACCGGACGACTCATGGAAGCCGTCACATCCTGCAAGTACATCTGCACTACCGTGGCCCCTTCGCGTTTACCGGTGTTCGTCACCTGCACGCTGGCCGTCACTTTGCCGTCACGCTTCATGGTCGGCGCAGAAAGTTTCACATCAGAGACGGTGAAAGTGGTATAGCTCAGACCATAGCCGAACGGATAAACCGCCCCGTTAGCTTCATCAAAATAACGCGAAGTGTATTTGTTCGGCTTGTCGGCATTATACGGACGACCGGTGTTCAGATGGCTGTAGTACACCGGGATCTGCCCGACAGAACGCGGGAAGGACATCGGCAGCTTGCCGGACGGGTTGTAATCGCCAAACAACACATCGGCAATTGCATTACCGCCTTCAGTCCCCGCAAACCAGGTTTCCAGAATCGCATCAGCCTGCTGATCTTCTTTCACCAGCGCCAGCGGACGCCCGTTCATCAGCACCAGCACCAGCGGTTTACCGGTGGCTTTCAGCGCCGCAATCAAGTCACGTTGGCTTTGCGGAATAGTAATATCGGTACGGCTGGAGGCCTCGTGCGCCATCCCCTGTGCTTCACCGACTACAGCCACCACCACATCAGATTGTTTCGCCGTCTGCACCGCTTCATCAATCATCTCTTGCGGCGAACGCGGATCGACTTTGACCGCTTCTTCATACTGATTCAGGAAATCGATAATGCCTTTGTCACTGGTAACGTTCGCCCCTTTGGCATACAGCACTTTACCGTTTTCACCGACGGCATTTTTAATCCCGGTCAGCACGGTCACGGATTGATCTGCAACACCTGCCGCCGACCAGCTTCCCATCACGTCACGCTTGCTGTCTGCCAGCGGGCCAACCACCGCAATGGTTGCGGATTTTTTCAGCGGTAACGTTTCGAGACGGTTTTTCAGCAACACCAGGCTTTCACGCGCCACTTCACGCGCTTCTTTGCGGTGCAAGCGGCTTTCGGCATTGGTATCCACCGGGTCAGACTCTTTCGGACCGAGATGGCTGTATGGGTCGTTAAACAACCCCATATCATATTTAACGTTCAGTACATGGCGGGCAGCATCGTCCAGCTCTGCCATCGTCACTTTACCGGATTTAATCAACCCAGGCAGATACTTCGAGTAGTACTCGTCGCTCATACTCATGTTGATTCCGGATTTCAGCGCCACGCGCACCGCATCTTCCGGGTCTGCCGCCGTGCCATGTTTAATCAGCTCTTTGATTGCACCGTGATCGGAAACGGTGATGCCTTTAAAGCCCCACTGGTCGCGCAGAACATCTTTCAGCAGCCAGGAATCGGAGGTGGCTGGCGTGCCGTTCAGCGAGTTCAGCGCCACCATCACCGCGCCGCTGCCTGCGTCCAGCCCCGCTTTGTACGGCGGCATATAATCATTAAACAGGCGCTGCGGACTCATATCGACGGTGTTGTACTCTTTACCGCCTTCTACCGCACCGTATGCGGCAAAGTGTTTGACGCTGGTCATCACCGAGTAGCGATCTGCCGGGCTTTTACCCTGCATCGCTTCCACCATGGTTTTACCCATTATTGAGGTGAGATACGTATCTTCGCCAAAACCTTCGGAAGCACGTCCCCAGCGCGGATCGCGCGAGACATCGACCATCGGTGCCCAGGTCATATTCAGGCCATCATCTGCCGCTTCATAAGCAGAGACACGTCCGACCGTTTTCACTGCATCGAGGTTAAAAGACGAGGCCAGACCGAGGCTAATCGGGAACACCGTGCGCTGACCGTGCAGCACGTCGTAAGCAAAGAAAAGAGGAATTTTCAGGCGGCTTAATTCCATCACCTGATCCTGCATGGCGCGGATATCCTGACGGGTTACGGTGTTGAAAATCGCCCCAACCTGACCGTCTTTGATCATCTCGCGGATCGCCTCTTTCGGGTTATCCGGGCCGACGCTGATTAAGCGCAGCTGACCAATTTTCTCATCAACTGTCATTTTCTTAAGCAGTTCGGTGACGAACGCATCCCGCGCTTCGGGCGTTAATGGATGGTTGCCGAATAAATCATCCGCCAGTGCTGGCTGCAGGGCCAGACTCACCGCGATTCCTACTGAACATAGCCATTTCATATGGATTTTTCTTCCTTTGTTGCCCGACGTGGCAGCGAAAATGGTGCAAAAACCGTAGTTTGCCATAAGCATGATGGAGAGAGAAAAAGAATGCTCAGTTTATTGTCTGAATTTTCAAAATATTCACTCGCTGAATTGTTATACAAGGCGCTATTCTAGTTTGTGATATTTTTTCGCCACCACAAGGAGTGGAAAATGTCTTCCATGACAACAACTGATAATAAAGCCTTTTTGAATGAACTTGCTCGTCTGGTGGGTTCTTCACACCTGCTCACCGATCCCGCAAAAACGGCCCGCTATCGCAAGGGCTTCCGTTCTGGTCAGGGCGACGCGCTGGCTGTCGTTTTCCCTGGCTCACTACTAGAATTGTGGCGGGTGCTGAAAGCCTGCGTCACCGCCGACAAAATTATTCTGATGCAGGCCGCCAATACAGGCCTGACCGAAGGATCGACGCCAAACGGTAACGATTATGATCGCGATGTCGTTATCATCAGCACCCTGCGTCTCGACAAGCTGCACGTTCTTGGCAAGGGCGAACAGGTGCTGGCCTATCCGGGCACCACGCTCTATTCGCTGGAAAAAGCCCTCAAACCGCTGGGACGCGAACCGCACTCAGTGATTGGATCATCGTGTATAGGCGCATCGGTCATCGGCGGTATTTGTAACAACTCCGGCGGCTCGCTGGTGCAACGTGGCCCGGCGTATACCGAAATGTCGTTATTCGCGCGTATAAATGAAGACGGCAAACTGACGCTGGTGAACCATCTGGGGATTGATCTGGGCGAAACGCCGGAGCAGATCCTTAGCAAGCTGGATGATGATCGCATCAAAGATGACGATGTGCGTCACGATGGTCGTCACGCCCACGATTATGACTATGTCCACCGCGTTCGTGATATTGAAGCCGACACGCCCGCACGTTATAACGCCGATCCTGATCGGTTATTTGAATCTTCTGGTTGCGCCGGGAAGCTGGCGGTCTTTGCAGTACGTCTTGATACCTTCGAAGCGGAAAAAAATCAGCAGGTGTTTTATATCGGCACCAACCAGCCGGAAGTGCTGACCGAAATCCGCCGTCATATTCTGGCTAACTTCGAAAATCTGCCGGTTGCCGGGGAATATATGCACCGGGATATCTACGATATTGCGGAAAAATACGGCAAAGACACCTTCCTGATGATTGATAAGTTAGGCACCGACAAGATGCCGTTCTTCTTTAATCTCAAGGGACGCACCGATGCGATGCTGGAGAAAGTGAAATTCTTCCGTCCGCATTTTACTGACCGTGCGATGCAAAAATTCGGTCACCTGTTCCCCAGCCATTTACCGCCGCGCATGAAAAACTGGCGCGATAAATACGAGCATCATCTGCTGTTAAAAATGGCGGGCGATGGCGTGGGCGAAGCCAAATCGTGGCTGGTGGATTATTTCAAACAGGCCGAAGGCGATTTCTTTGTCTGTACGCCGGAGGAAGGCAGCAAAGCGTTTTTACACCGTTTCGCCGCTGCGGGCGCAGCAATTCGTTATCAGGCGGTGCATTCCGATGAAGTCGAAGACATTCTGGCGTTGGATATCGCTCTGCGGCGTAACGACACCGAGTGGTATGAGCATTTACCGCCGGAGATCGACAGCCAGCTGGTGCACAAGCTCTATTACGGCCATTTTATGTGCTATGTCTTCCATCAGGATTACATAGTGAAAAAAGGCGTGGATGTGCATGCGTTAAAAGAACAGATGCTGGAACTGCTACAGCAGCGCGGCGCGCAGTACCCTGCCGAGCATAACGTCGGTCATTTGTATAAAGCACCGGAGACGTTGCAGAAGTTCTATCGCGAGAACGATCCGACCAACAGCATGAATCCGGGGATCGGTAAAACCAGTAAACGGAAAAACTGGCAGGAAGTGGAGTAAAAATTACGGATGGCAGAGTATCGCCATCCGAATTCACTTAATCGTTCTGTGCCGTCTGCCCCGCCGCCGCCATTTGGGCGGCTTTTTGTTTTTTATAGCTCAACGCTGCTGCCGGCACAGGCATCACTTTACCGGTTTCAATCCAGGTACGCAGGCGGCTGGCATCGGCAAAATGGGTATATTTGCCAAACGCGTCCATCACTACCAGCGCCACCGGTTTATTATTGATAACCGTACGCATCACCAGACAATGGCCCGCCGCATTGGTAAAGCCGGTTTTGGTTAACTGAATATTCCAGTTATCGCGATACACCAGATGATTAGTATTGCGGAACGGCAGCGTATACGTCGGATTAGAGAAGGTTGCCATATCTTCCCGGGTAGTACTTAACTGCCCGATCAACGGATATTGTTTGCTGGCAATGAGCAGTTTGGTTAAGTCACGGGCAGTTGAAACGTTATGCACCGACAATCCGGTAGGTTCAACAAAGCGCGTGTTGTTCATTCCGAGCGATTTCGCTTTCGCATTCATTGCCTTAATAAAGGCTTTGTAACCACCGGGATAATGGTGCGCAAGGCTTGCCGCCGCGCGGTTTTCTGAAGACATCAGCGCCAGCAACAGCATATCTTTACGGCTGATTTCGCTATTCAGTCGTACGCGCGAATAGACCCCTTTCATCTCCGGCGTCTGGCTGATATCCACTTTTAGTTTTTCATCCAGCGGCAGTCGTGCATCCAGCACAACCATCGCGGTCATTAATTTGCTGATAGACGCAATCGGACGCACCAGATCCGGGTGGTTCGAATAGATCACTTTGTTGGTATTCAGATCAACAATCATCGCGCTACCGGAGGCAATTTCCGGTTGTGAAGCGGTGGTAGCGGCTGCCGTTTTCGCAACGGCCTGCGGTGCAAAAGGCACAGCCAGCATCAGGGCCTGGCTAAATAAAGAAACTCGAAATTTCGGCATGATGAGCATTCAGATAGTGGTTCACGCGCACGGGTTGCGCACCGCCGGAGTAAGGATTTACTGAGGCTAGCGACGCCATCATAACGAGCAAAAAGTGCGATCGTCAAAGGAGAATCGTGAGGAAATGCTGCATTGCTGACATTTACGCCAGCAATGCAACGTCAAAGAACTTTCTAGAACAAACGATAACCGTAGCCCCATAGTATAACGGTTAGGGCGAGCAGCACTTCCAGTACCAGCACGCCAATCGCCAGCGTCGAACTAGAGAAGCTAAGGCCTTCCTCTTTGTTGATATTCAGGAAGCTCGGAATACCAAGGTAAAGCAGGTAGCCGGTGTAAAACAGCGCCACCGTGCCGACCAGCGCACACAACCAGACCAGTGGATAAAGCGCCACCAGACCGCTTAAAAACAGCGGAGTTGCAACGTAGCCCGCGAAGACCATGCAGTGCGCAAGTGACGGACGCTGCGGATAATTACGCGCCATCCACCAGATGACCCGCCCCATCACCGCGACCCCAGCCAGCATAACGCCGTAAAACAAGACAGCCAGCGCCAGTCCGGTAAACCAGGATAACTTCAGGATAGTGCCATCGCCAAAATTCCAGCCAATCTGTGTAGTGCCAATGAAGGCGCAAATCACCGGAATCGCCGCCATCAGCAAAACGTGGTGGGTGTAATGGTGAGAAATCGTTTCGTTTTCGCGATTAATCACCTGCATTTCACGATCGGGATGGGAAAACAGTCCCCAGACATGGCTCATACCGCCCCCTTGTTGTGAGTTCATGAACCTGACAGTTCAAGTATAAGTCAGCTTGTGATTATTTTTTGTTCGCCCATGTAATTTTCACTGTCTGATGAACGTCCTTTTTCAGCGTGAATGATTCACAGGGTGTATGCTTACTGGCAACCAAAGGGAGACAGACTGGCCTATGGATCTCAATACACTTATCTCACAATATGGTTATGCCGCGCTGGTGATCGGTAGCCTGGCGGAAGGTGAAACCGTGACTTTGCTGGGAGGCGTTGCGGCGCATCAGGGGCTATTAAAGTTCCCGCTGGTGGTACTTTCTGTGGCGCTTGGCGGCATGATTGGCGACCAGGTGCTCTATCTGTGCGGGCGGCGGTTTGGCGGCAAGCTGTTACGCCGTTTCTCGAAACATCAGGATAAAATTGAGCGGGCGCAGAAACTTATCCAACGCCATCCGTATCTGTTTGTCATTGGTACGCGCTTTATGTATGGCTTTCGGGTGATTGGCCCGACGCTGATTGGTGCCAGCCAGCTGCCGCCGAAAATCTTTCTGCCGCTGAATATTCTCGGCGCATTTGCCTGGGCGTTGATTTTTACCACTATTGGTTACGCTGGTGGTCAGGTGATTGCGCCGTGGTTGCACAATCTCGACCAGCATTTGAAGCACTGGGTCTGGTTGATTCTGGTCGTGGTTCTGGTGGTGGGCGTGCGCTGGTGGCTGAAACGACGCGGGAAGAAAAAGCCGGATCATCAGGCGTAAAACCATTGCCCTGGATAAGGCGTTCGCGCCGCATCCGACATCCGGAGTACCATGCCTGATACGACGCTTGTGCGTCTTTTCATGCCGACCAAAATATTACCCAATGAAATATCCACGCACCTCACTGCGCTATTCTGGGTTGAACTGTGGATTCGCCAACATAAAGCCGCCATCCACTATCAACGACTGCCCGGTGGTGTAATTTGCGCCCTCCGAACAAAGCCACACCACCAGGCTGGCAATCTCATGCGTTGCGCCAAAACGCCGCAAGGGAATCGAAGGCTCCGCGTCGGGCTTCACGTCGCTGTCATCCATGCCATTCATTGGCGTGGCGATCGCCCCAGGCGCGACTGCGTTCACCAAAATCTTATGCCTGACCAGCTCCAGCGCCATCGCTTTGGTTAACCCACCGAGCGCATGTTTAGCGGCTGTGTAGGCGCTGGCATCCGGCAGCGGCGTATGTTCATGTACCGACGTAATGTTGATGATGCGACCGCCCTGCCCTTGTTTCACCATCTGACGAGCCGCAATTTGCGAGCATAAGAATGCACCATCGACATCAACGGTAAAAATCTTGCGCCACTCATCAAAAGCCATATCAAGAAACGGCGCTTTGGTCATTGCACCCGCATTATTCACCAGCACATCAATGCGCCCCAGCCGTTGAATGAGTTTCTCCAGCGCCAGTGCCCCTTCTGGTAGATTGCCGAGATCCAGCTGCACGATCTCCGCACGTACGCCGTGGCTAACTACCTCACGCGCGGTATCTTTTGCCCCTTCTTCATCTGAGTGCCAGGTAATACCAATATCAAACCCCTGCTGCGCCAGTAATAACGCGCACTCTTTGCCGATCCCCGAATCGGAGGCGGTAATAATCGCAACCTGTGCCATCGAGTTCTCCACTTAACGCTGAATAAACGTTAAGTATAGAAGGCGCATATCATCAGCGTTTGTAACCCCCGCCCAACGCACCAGTGAGTTGAATGGAGGCATCCAGCCACTGCCCTTGCAATAACAGGCCATTGGCCCGCTCACGCAGCGCGGGGATTCTGGCTTCGCTGACGCGGGAACCAGCAATGATGCCCGCGTTAAAGCGCGCCTGCGCAAGACCTACCACACGCAAGGCATCGCGCTCAATTTGCGCCTGATGCTGGTTTTTCTCCGCCAGTGTCTGAACCTGACTGGCTGCCCGCGCCACGTCATTCACCGCTTCAACCACCGCTTTGTTGTAGCTGGCGATAGACAAGTTGCTTTCGGCTTTTGCGATATCGAGATTGGCGTTAAGACGACCACTATCGAAAATGGGTAGCGTCAGGCCTGCCGTAACGCCCATTTGCTGCGCGGAATGACGGAACAGATCGCTTAAGTGCAACGCATCCTGTTGCAGGAAGGCCATCAGGTTGATGTCAGGATAAAATGCCGCTTTTGCCGCATCAATGGTGCTTAGCGATGACTCAACGTACCAGTGCGCCGCCTGCAAATCTGCCCGCCGGGCCAGTAAGGAGTACCCCAGTTCATCAGGAAGCTGGCTTGCCACTTTCGGCAACGCGACCGGTTTAAGCTTCAATGACTTTGTCTGGTTATTTGTAAGTGCGCTTAACCGTGCCTCAATAATTTTCATTTTCCCCGCGACATCGTTGAGCTGCTGCCGGGTTTTGCTGGCATTAATATCGGTTTCCACACCTTCAACTGAAGAAGTAATCCCGTTCTGATATAGCTGGCGATCGGTCGCGATAATGGTGTTCTGCTCTTTTTCTATTTGCTGCAAGACCGTGTTTAACGCCGCCTGGGTTTGCCACTCCCAGTACAGGCGGGCTACGCTGCCAGCCAGCAATTGGCGGGTTTGCTCGCGTTCCGCCGCCCGTGCTTTAACCGTACCCAGGCGGGCAGTAACCTCCGCCCGATTCTTTCCCCAGATATCGAGATGCCAGCCCGCCGTTAAGCCAAAAGTACCGTTGGTGTACCACGGGCCGGTCGTACCTGCGGCCGGATCGTTCAGAGCAAACGGCCCCATTAAGCCTTCTGCCGACATTTTTTGCCGCTCCATATCCGCCGAAAAGTCGATCTGCGGACCATCCTGAGTGGCAACTGCCTTCGCCTGGGCTTCAGCTAGCTGAATGCGCTGTTCAGCCACCTGCATATCCGGTGCGTTCTGTAGTGCATTGTTAATTAAGGAAGTGAGTTGATTATCGTGATACTCCAGCCACCATTGGCTGTCTGGCCAACCATTTTTCAGCGCCGTGGGTAATGCGGTGTCAACTTGTGCAGCGGGCGTTTGCTGGCTTAACGCCTGGCGGGTTTCATGCATAGGCGCACACCCGGCCAGCATCAGTAACAGCGGAAAACAGGCGATGGCTGGATAAAAGGAATCACGATTCATGGGGGAATAATCAGGTAAGAAAAGGTGCGCGGAGATTACCGTGTGTTGCGATATATTTTTTAGTTTCGCGTGGCAATACATCAGTGGCAATAAAACGACATATCCAGAAAAATATACACTAAGTGAATGATATCTTCCGATTTATCTTAATCGTTTATGGATAACGGCAAAGGGCTTCGTTTTTTCCTATACTTATTCAGCACTCACAAATAAAGGAACGCCAATGAAAATTATACTCTGGGCTGTATTGATTATTTTCCTGATTGGGCTACTGGTGGTGACTGGCGTATTTAAGATGATATTTTAAAATTAATTAATGTCATCAGGTCCGAAAATAACGAGAATATTTCAGTCTCTCATCCTGTTGCGCTCCTGTCATGTGCATTGCTTCATATAATCACTGGCGCAAGGAGCGCGCCGGGGGGGG
>ERZ1026894.328-NODE-328-length-36732-cov-15.402623_pt1 | contig 36732 bp, 36 predicted proteins | sample MGYA00380177_ERZ1026894 | MGnify/ENA primary metagenome ERZ1026894 (study PRJEB33269, sample SAMEA4719813) | human gut metagenome | biome: human-associated habitat; feature: organic feature; material: feces | place: Cameroon | collected 2013-10 ... | reverse complement strand
GTGTCTCCTGTGTGATGCTAAAAAAGTATTCCGGGTGGTACGGCATGTGCTGGCATCGGATCCGGAATGCCTTGTGACGAAGCCGGAGATCCCCACAGAGCGGTGGATGAATTTTGAATAGAAAAATAACTATTCAGAACCGCATTCGCAAAAACGCTGCTGCGCAGCTTTCCTTTTGCTCATGTGGTTACTTCGCCCTATAAATATCATAAACTATTCTTACGAATGCGAGCATTCGACGAATAGTTGACGATATTTACATGGCTCTGAATAGTTACAAAAAAGGATCAGTCCTAAGGGACTGATCCTTTTGGTTTGTCTTGCTATTAAGCTACAACAGTAACGTTGGTAGCACGGATCTTGCTGCTGTTCTGAGGATCGCACTCGGTATCGAAAGTTACCTTCTGGCCCTCTTCCAGAGACTTGAAACCATCAGCATTGATTGCGGAAAAGTGTACGAATACTTCCTCTCCGTTAGCATCGTTGGTGATGAAACCATAACCCTTCTGAGCATTGAACCACTTAACTGTACCGTTATTCATTATTGGTACCTCCTTTAATAATTCAGGCTTTGCCTGATCCTTTTGATGATTCTAAAACGTAGGACAAAAAAATCACATATTTTTGTAAAGCATCCGTGAAAAAGTAGCAATGTCTTACAAAAATATGTGAGATCAATGACTTTCATTTAGAATACGGTTAGAGTATACCATTGCCCTGCTTGAAATGTCAATAATTATCTTTGATTTTTAGACCTATTTTCCTAAGGAAAAAGCATATGATTTTAAGAGAAACAGGATGCGGAGAATGGCGATGGATCTTAGATTTTTGGGAAAAGTATTACAAGGGGCGCTGATCGGTCTGGGAGCGGTACTCCCGGGGATATCCGGCGGCGTTTTAAGTGTGGTGTTCGGAGTTTATCGACCGATCATGGAGCTTTTGTCGGATCCGGTACATAAATGCCGGAACCATCTGCCGGGATTATTCCCTTATATGATCGGATCGGCAGCGGGATTTTTTGGGGTGGCGAATCTGTTATCATATATATTAGAGACTTACCCGGAGCCTTCCGTCTGCGTGTTTGTGGGACTGATCGTGGGAATGCTTCCCTCGCTGTGGAAAGAAGCGGGAGAACAGGGCAGGACTGTGGGAAATGTGATCTTATCCTGCGTGACATTGGTGGCAATGCTTAGTCTGTTATTCTGGCTGCAGAATTCCCAAAATACCGTGGAGCCGGGACTTGTAAGCTTTTTGTTCTGCGGCTTTGCCTTTGCCCTGTCAGTGATCGCTCCGGGCATGAGCTTTTCAACAATATTGATGCCCTTGGGTCTGTATACGCCTTTTGTGGAAGGGATCGGTCATGTGAGACCGGAGGTTCTGCTTCCGGGAGTAGCAGGGTGCGTGATGACTTTCATCTGTCTGGCAAAACTGGTAAACCGGCTGTTTGAGAGGCATTATACGGTGATGTTTCATGGAATTCTCGGGATCGTCGGTGCAGCTACGGTGATGACCGTTCCATGGGGCAGCTTTGCAACATCGGCGGATGCGGCATCCCGGAATCTGTTCTGCATGGCGGCGGGGATCGTGGCAGCGATACTCTTGGATTTTATGAATGAAAAACTGGCATGTTTTCCCGAAAATGAGACAGAATAAGATGTAAGAGTCTTATCATTGAAAAAGGAAGGTAGAAACATGCAGATGTATGCTGTGGTGGCAACGGGAGTGCTGGGACTGCTGATCGGTTTCTGGTCAGGCAGGAGCATCCGGTGGAACATGGAAGAAACAGAAGAAGAGGCGGTCAACAGACAGGAAGAGAGAAGAATAACAGGGAACAGACAGCTTGTTATGGAAGGCACTGCCATAGGGAGCCCGGTGAACGGTGAGATCAGGAAAATATCGCAGGATACTTTGCAGGACACAACGGAAGGAGCGGAGGATAACAATACTAAGTGCATTACCATCCTGCCGGCGGATGGAAGAGTCTATGCTCCCACTGCCGGAAAAGTGCTGAAGCTTTATCCTATGGGCAACCGGATCCGTTTCCGCACGGACAGTGGGTTGGAACTGCTATTGAATATCTGTAAAGATAAAGAAGAACTTCATAGCACCTATTACCGCTGCAATGTCCTGCCCAATGAGATTGTGAGAAAAGGCAAGCTTCTCGTAGAATTCGATCAGGAAGGGCTGGCGAGAGAAGGCGTGGATACGGCGGTGACAGTGGAGATGTGTCAGACACCTGACCGGGGACGGATCGTTCGTACCTGGAAGGATTATATCCGGGCGGGCGAGGAGCTGTTGTGGGTAGACACCGTCTGCCTGCGGTAGGCTCCCGGAGTGGTATGGAAGGTATCCTGAAAGGCACGGAAAAAGGTGCGGGAGCTTCCAAAGCCCGCATCCAGTGCGATCTGTGTCACGGACAGCTCTGTGGACAGCAGAAGATCTCTGGCATAATCAAGCCTTCTGGAATTCACATAATCCGGGAAAGTGGTGTGGAACTTTTCCGTAAATATCCGGGAGAGGACAAAACGGCTGACACCGAATTCTCTCGAGAGACTGTCCAGGGACAATTCCTTCGTGTAGTTGGCATCCAGATAGAGAAGCAGCCGTTGCTCCAGCTTCAGATCCTCCGTGCTTTTCCGGGCCTGCAGGGGGAGGGAAGGCAGGAGATCTGCCAAAAGGAGCGTCAGATACCCTTCCGCATAGATCTGCACATCGGAGGGGGTGGGACGATCTTTTTCCATGGTGGCAGCTAAGGTCTCGAGACCCCGCAGGGCAATATGACTGTGCTCCGAGAGGGTGGAGACGGCAAAGTCATTGCGTGAGGGCTTTTTATTCTGGAAAAAATGTCGGAAGGAATGACAGAAATCCGGCTCGAAGATACAGAGCAGATTCTGACCGGGTTCCACATGTTTTAAGCCGTGCATCTGGTTTGGAAAGACGAGGACACCCTGACCGGGAGTCAGAGAAAATTCCTGCTGTTCCACAGTGACCGTGGTGGAACCACTTAGGACATAGATCAGCTCCAGCTGCCTATGAAGATGGACGGCGTAAGGGTTATTTTTGGACAGATACAGATAGAGTTGTTCTTTGCGGTTCTGATAAAAGAAACTCAAGGTGTTTTCCTCCTGCAACGATTGTCACTTTGATGCCTACGGATTGTTCCGTGCTGCTCATGTGGGATTAGACCTATTGACACTGGCATTATTATATTATGGCATTGCAGTATAGATAATGCAAGATTTGTCATAAATAAAATGATAAATGACACGCGATATGACGGAATATCTGCTATACTGATTTTATAAAACAAACGGCGGCAAAAGGCTGCGGAATGGAGAAACTATGGACAAGACGAAGATACATAAAATGTGGATCGCCGATCAGGGCGATGGCACCTATACCAACCCGATCCTGTATACAGATTACTCGGATCCGGATGCCATTCGTGTGGGAGAGAATTATTTTATGATCGCTTCCAGCTTCTGTAATACCCCCGCAGTTCCTCTGCTGCATTCCAAGGATCTGGTGAACTGGAAGGTCATTAATTATATCATTGACAAACTGCCCTTTGATTATTATGACAAACCGGTGCACGGCTGCGGTACCTGGGCTCCCGCTATCCGTTACCATGAGGGAACTTACTATGTATTCATTCCCATGCCGGATGAAGGGATTATGATGTGCAAGACCACAGACCCTTTCGGCAAATGGAGTGAGCCTGCCTACGTGCGTAAGGTAGTGGGCTGGATCGATCCCTGTCCTTTCTGGGATGATGACGGCAAAGCATACATGGTGACGGCTTTCGCCAGAAGCCGTATCGGCTTCAAGAGCATGTTGTATATGTCTCCCATCGAACCGGACTGCTCCGGAGTGCTGGATGACGGTCAGTTCATCTATGACGGTCATGCGACCCAGCCTACCATCGAGGGTCCGAAGTTGTACAAGAGAAACGGCTATTACTATATCTTCGCTCCGGCAGGGGGCGTGAAGCCCGGCTGGCAGACCGTACTGCGGTCGAAAAATATTTATGGTCCCTGGGAAGAAAAAATCGTCCTGCACCAGGGCAATTCCCCCGTCAACGGACCTCACCAGGGTGCCTGGGTGGATACCCCGGACGGACAGGACTGGTTCTTACATTTTCAGGATGTGGGCAATGCGGGGCGTATCGTACATTTACAGCCCATGCACTGGGAAAACGACTGGCCGGTGATCGGAGTAAATGCCGTGGACGGCTGCGGTGAGCCGGTACTGCGTTATAAGAAGCCGGAAGTGGGAGCTACATACCCCATCGATACTCCGGAGGACAGCGATTTCTTCGAAGGAGATCGTTTAGGACTGCAATGGCAGTGGAATGCCAATTATAAAAAGGAATGGTACGATCTGAAAGACGGTCAGCTCCTTCTCCATGCACAGGCGGCGGATCCGAAGACACAGCTGTGCGACATCAGCAATCTGTTATTACAGAAGTGGCCGGCACCGGAATTTTCCATTACCACCTGTCTGCATCTGGAGCAGATGAAGGACGGCGATGTAGCAGGACTGGTATCGCTGGGCGGATGTTATACAGCACTTGCAGTTCAGAAAATACACGGTAAAATGAGCCTGCAGCAGCGTACCGGTAACTGGACGAAGGACGATGAAGTACGAACTGATCTGGGCGAATGGAACAGTGATGTGATCTATATGCAGATGAAGGTGGAGAAGGAGACTTACCGCACATTTTATGTAGGAACCGCGGAAGAAAGTTTACAGCCTGTGGGACAGATGGTGGAAGCAACTCCGGGCCGCTGGGTCGGTGTCAAGGACGGACTGTTTGTCATTAACGAACAGGGTGTGGCTGGCGGTTTGGTGGCTGCGGATTATTTCGTATATCAAAGTTTGTAGAAAATACCATTTACCGTATTTACAATGCAATGACAATGTGCTATTTTGGCAGATGCCAATGTAAGGATAAAGGAATGATGTAAATTATGACGGAAGAGAAAAAAATGTTATTTTCACAGGATGCACTGAAAAAATTATTGTGGCCGCTGATCATAGAACAATTCCTGGCAGTGGCAATGGGAATGGCGGATACCGTAATGGTGGCAAGCTGTGGCGAAGCCGCAGTATCCGGCATCTCTCTGGTGGACAGTATCTGTGTGTTATTGATCGGTCTGTTCACGGCCATGGCCAGCGGCGGCGCAGTGGTGGCGGCACAGTACATGGGACGCGGAGATAAGGAAATGGTAGGCCGGGCCTCCAACCAGCTGTTTTTGGCGGTTGGAGGTGTGGCCCTTCTGTTTATGACGATAGCGCTGATCTGGAACAGGGGACTGCTGGCATTGCTTTACGGCAATGTGGAAGCGGATGTCATGAGCGCAGCCAGGATCTATTTTTACATCGTGGCGGTATCCTTTCCGTTTCTGGGTATCTATAACGGCGGGGCGGCACTGTTCCGGGCAGTGGGCGATTCCAAGGTGTCCATGAAGGTATCGCTGGTGGCGAACCTGATGAATATTGCGGGCAATGCCATACTGATCTACGGAGCACAGATTGGTGTCGCCGGTGCGGCATTGTCCACACTGTTTTCCAGAATCCTGTCAGCAGTGATGATCGTAGTTCTGTTGACAAGAAGTGACAAGATTTCCATGAGTAAGAGCTGGAGAGTAGATACGAATATTTTAGGAAAGATCCTGTACATCGGTATTCCCAACGGCCTGGAGAACAGTATTTTCCAGATCGGTAAGCTTCTGACCACCAGTCTGATCGCAACCTTCGGCATGGTGGCGATTACCGCTAATGCCGTTACTTACAGCATTGCGAATTTCCAACAGATACCCTCTAGTGCCATCGGCGTGGCCATGATCACGGTGATCGGGCAGTGTATCGGTGCCGGAGAGACCGGGCAGGCGCATTATTATCTGAAGAGGATGATAAAATGGGCATATCTGTGCATGATCGTGCTGGGAATTCCTATTATCCTGTTCGCACGCCCGCTATGCAGTATCTATCACTTAAGCCCGGAGACTACGGATATGACGATATTTTTGCTGGTATATAACTGTATCTGCTGTATGATCGTGCATCCGTTGTCCTTTGCACAGTCGAATGCACTTCGTGCTGCGGGAGATGTGAGATTCACCATGATCGTGGCGATCGCTTCCATGTGGCTCTGCCGTGTGGGCATGGCATATATCCTGGGACAGGGTCTGGGACTTGGCGTCATCGGCGTCTGGATCGCTATGACCATGGACTGGGTCGTACGGGCATTTTTGTTTACTAACAGGATACGGACGGGAAAATGGCTGAAGTATAAGGACCGGCTGGTGAAGTAAAAAAATTTGCTGCACTAAAGTTTTACATTGACATATTTTTGAATGTGTTTTAGCATGTTTTTATAGTAGTTCCCTAGGAATAGATAAGCTACTATATGACTAATACACAGCACACGGATAAGTGCAGAAATGAGGCAGAACATGAGTAAAAAGCCCTATGCAGAGCGTAATTTGAAATTTGAGACATTACAGTTACACGTGGGACAGGAGCAGCCCGATCCTGTGACCGGCGCGAGAGCCGTTCCAATTTATCAGACATCTTCTTATGTATTCCGCAACTGCGACCATGCAGCAGCACGCTTCGGACTGGAAGATCCCGGTGAGATCTACGGACGTCTGGGCAACCCTACCCAGGGTGTCTTTGAGCAGCGTATTGCAGCATTAGAGGGCGGTACCGCAGCTCTGGCAGTAGCCAGCGGAGCGGCAGCCATCTGCTATACGATCCAGAACCTGGCAAAACAAGGAGATCACATTGTTTCTGCAAATAATATTTACGGCGGAACTTACAATCTGCTGGCGCATACCCTGGTGGACTACGGTGTGACCACTACTTTCGTGGCTCCTTCCGATTATGACAGGATCGAAGCAAGCTTTCAGGAGAACACCAAGGCGCTCTACATCGAGACCCTGGGCAATCCCAACTCTGATGTAGTAGATATCGAGCGTCTGGCACAGATCGCCCATGCACACAAGGTTCCTCTGGTAGTGGACAATACTTTTGCTACTCCTTATCTGGTACGTCCTTTTGAGTACGGCGCAGATATCGTGGTACATTCCGCAACCAAATTCATCGGCGGACACGGCACCAGCTTAGGCGGTGTGATCGTAGAGAATGGTAAATTTGACTGGGAGGGCAGTGGCAAGTTCCCTCATCTGTGCACTCCGAACCCCAGCTATCATGGTGTGACTTTCACCAAGGCAGCACCGGGCGCAGCTTTTGTGACCGCTATCCGTGCAATGCTCCTTCGTGATATGGGCGGCTGCATTTCCCCTGTCCATGCGTTTATTTTCTTACAGGGACTGGAGACACTGTCTCTGCGCGTGGAGCGCCATGTGGAGAATGCACTGAAGGTTGTACAGTATCTGAACAATCATCCGCAGGTAGAGCGCGTGCATCATCCTTCCGTATCCACCGATCCGGAGCAGCAGGCATTGTATAAGAAATATTTCCCGAACGGAGGCGGTTCCATCTTCACCTTCGAGATCAAGGGCGGCAAGGAGACAGCCAAGAAGTTCTGTGATAATCTGGAGCTGTTCTCGCTTCTGGCAAACGTGGCAGATGTGAAGTCTTTGGTCATCCATCCGGCTTCCACCACTCATGCACAGCTGTCTGAGGAAGAGCTGAATGAGCAGGGAATCTACAGCAATACGATTCGTCTGTCTATCGGTACGGAGAATATTGATGATATCATTGAGGATCTGGAAGGCGGTTTCCAGTCTGTTTAAGGAGAGACCATGCTTTCATTAGCTGTTTTCTATTTTGTATTTTTAGGAACAGAGTATCTGTTTGATAACCGGATGGCGTTATATACGGATCCCACAGGAGTAGTGCTGGCACAGAGCTATATTCTGGGAGTCAGTGCGCTGGGTTTTCTGGCATATTCTCTGATTGAAAAATGGAAAAGCAAATCCGGGAATCCCACTGTGTTCAAAGCAGCGGGATTCTTCTTGTCGGTACCGGTGATCGCAGGATATATACTGCTGTTTGCCGGGACCGGATACCGGGTACTATTGGGCAGCGGGTGTTTTCTGTTCCTGATACTGGGATATCTGGGCAGCAGGATACATTACCTGGCAGCACAGCTGCTTAGGGGAAGCAGACATCCGGCGAAGACCGTGAGTGTGGCTTATGCTGTGGGGCTGCTTTTTCAGTTTCTGAACCACAATCTGTTGTGGGGAGAGACAGTGGAAGGTATCTTCCTGGCGGTAAGCTTTGTGGTGCTGTGGATACTGACTGTCGGAATGGAACAGAGTGCACTGCCTGGATATCACAGGAGACAGAAGGCAGAGGACGGAGAAACGGTGTCGGTGAAAAACGCGCAGGAGGGTGTTGCTGCGGAGCGGATTTCATGGAAGAATCCCCGGCTGGCAGGTGTGGCATTACTGGTGACGGTTGTTCTGATGACATGTATCTTCGCGACACTGGACAATGCGGTGACCCTGGCGCATGCAGCGGGTACCATGGATATCGGTCAGTGGCCGAGACTGTTCTTAGCACTCAGCGGATTGCTGGCAGGAGTACTGTTTGATCTGAATAACGGAAGATATCGTGGACTGATCATGTACGCGGTGACGATTCTGTCCACCATATGTGTGCTGATCATTGAAAGCGGCGGACCGTTTCTGCCGGGACTGCTGATCTTCTATGTGTCTGCGGGATTTTTCGTGGTGTTTTTCACGAACGGATTTCTCCAGCTGTCCTATCGCATGCAGGATGGCAGGCTATGGGCAGGTATGGGAAGAGCGGCGAACAATCTGGGCGCTGTGATCACAGGAGTAGCTTCCGTAAGCCTGCTGAATGGAGAAAATCATATCCTGACGGCAGTAGTGGCGCTGGTATTGTTTGTACTGATCAGTGTGGCACTGTTGTGGTATTATAGTTGTACGCAGATTGTAAAGGCTCCCGAAGGAATGGAAAGTCGCGAAATGTCCGGCGGTCAGAGCCGGCTGGAGAGATTTGCGGAATATTATGATCTGACGGAACGGGAGCAGGAAGTGCTGCAGCTTTTGCTGCTGTCTGATGACGGCATGCAGGAGATCGCCGACAGTCTCTTTGTATCCCGTGCGATGCTCTATCGGCATATCGCTGCATTAAATGAGAAGACCGGTACCAGAAGCCGCATCGGACTGATCCAGTTCTACTACAACTGGGAAGAAGATAAGAAATAGCGAGAGAACTATAAAATTTCTATCATTTTTAGAAATTTTTGCTTTTTTTCGTTATCACAATTTTTTAATGCTCTTAATATCTCATTGTCTAATGCCAGTGATGAGTTTTCATACTGGTCAGTTAAAAGATAATCTATAGAGGTATTAAGGGCATTTGCAATGGCGAGAAGTACATTTAAACTGACTTTGGTATGATTATTCTCAATGTTTGAAATATGTGAGGTATTACAGCTAACCATTTCTGCCAGATTTTCCTGGGTCAACCCTTTGTTAATTCGTATCTCTTTAATTTTCAACCCTAACAATTTATAATCTATTTCCTGTTGCAATCAGAACACCACCTTGCCTATATAAGTACTTTTATATTCTGATTGTATTATTGATAACTTTGTGTTAGAATAATTCACATAAGTTAAATATACTCATATAGACAAAAAAGATAAAATGCAACAGAGAGTAAAATAAATGAAATTCAGATATAAGGACGCAGAAAATGCGTAAAACCAGCAGGTTGAGACAAATGTCAACTTGAAAAAGGCAGGTATCCTATGAATATATATAAGTATATTATAAAAGGAGGACTTGCGCAGATGAAAAAGAACAGAAAATCTGTATTTCATTTTGGAGTTCCGTTCTTATGGATACTGGGAGTTATTTTTTTATCCTTGATGTCGGTGAAAGGTGTTAAGGCGGGGGAAAATTCACCGGAATCGACGTCAACGCCGATCATGATGTTCCGACTGGATGGAGTATGTACTGATGAACTTATGTAATGGAAATCATGCTACTTTTCGGGGGAATTCTTCTGATCACCATGGGAATCTTACTTCAGAGAAAGCGCGGATAAAAGAATTAAAAGAGGAAAAAGCATGAAGAAAATGGTCAGAATATGTGGAATTATTTTCTTATTCATTTTCGTTATCAGTGGTTGTTCCAATAATGAAATCGTATCAGATAAGTGGGAGGATGGAAATACACAACAGGAAGAACACTGGGAAAACATCAGTTCAGCTTCTTATCAATATACGATATTACAGGAAGCTGAGATGATTGAACCAGAGGATCCGTATTGCAATACAGACTACGATGGTCAGTTACATATAAATGATTGGATCATAGAAGGAACGCCATATGAATCGGTGGGAATTGTATATGATGATACATTTTTTGATGTGCAGCAGAGCGTTAATATTACAGAAGGTCTTGAATACGAAGCTGGCGGAGGAAGCATGGAACTGCAATGGATATTAAAACCAAGGTGCAGTGGAGAAACACAGATTCTGGTATTGAAGAGGTATCTTGTGACAGATAAACTTGAGGGACGGTTGTTTCAGATTTCTGTGACAGAAGATAGAAATTGTTATATTGATTGGTACATGGATGGCGTACAGGATGAGACGTTTGCTATTTCCCATAAATAGAATGTGAAAAGAGGAGTACATGATTACTATAAATACTGATTTAGTAAACGGGAGAACAAGTGTATTTGTGGAAAAAACGGAAATGAAATTTCCTGGATTTTTACTACAGTTGATAGAGTGTCCTAATGCATATGTAATATTGCTGGGAGATAGCGAAATACAAAAATGTCCGGAGAATAATATATATGCGATAGCCAAGACGGGTGGAATCCTTTGGAATATAAAGGAAGCGGTGGAAAAACAGTTGGGAAAAAGAAAGGATCAATGGTATCCGGAAATGCGGATGACGGTGGAGGGATTGTCTGTGCTTGGGTTTTATGGTGTCCGGTATTTGATTGATATAGAGCAGGGTAAATGCATTCGTACCCAAACCGTAAGATAAAAGGGAGAACAAAATGAGAGTAGCACAGGATGTGTATTTTCGTAAATACGGAGATCAAACATATGTCAGACATGTAGGACTGACAAAGGATTTCCTGATGAATGAGACTGCTTTTGATATTTTGGATTATTTGAATCATCATGAGGGAAGTTCTCTTTCGCAACTATGTGAATACTTGAAAAGAGAGTATGAAATTTCAGAAGATGCAGATTTTGAAAAAGATATACAAGAGTTTACGGAGTTGCTCGCAGAAGAAGGGGTTCTGCTACTGAACGATGTGCAGACTGTTGGAGAGGAAGATATACGGGCGATTGTACAACAGAAGTGTTTTGACCATCATTGGCTTTTTACAGCTTGTCTGGAATTGACCTACCGGTGCAACGAAAAATGTATACACTGTTATGCTGATACGCCTTATGACAGCAGAGAGGAGCTTTCCACAGAGCAGTATCTGAATATCATAAATCAACTGCATGATCTGGGATGTATGGGAGTATTGCTGACAGGTGGAGAGGCAACACTCAGACAGGATTTTTTTGAAATAGCGGAGTATATCAAAAAAAAGGAAATGTTGGTTGATGTATATACAAATGGATTGATGCTGTCAGATGCTTTTTTGGACAGATTGATAGCATTGCACCCAAATAGTGTTTCATTCAGTTTCTATGGTGGTACACCCGGGGTACATGATCTGGTGACTACGGTTCCGGGTTCTTTTGAAAAGAGCTTAAAAAGCCTTATGACTGTGAAATGCGCGGGGATAGATACTTACATAAAGACAGTGGTGATGCGGCAGAATGTGGATGATTATGAAAACCTGCTGAAACTAGGCAGAAGATTGGGGACTGCTATTCTCACATCCATATCCATCATGCCGTCCCATGGTGGTAAGTCAGCGGAGCAATTTCGATTATTGAACAGGGAACAGTATTGTAAAATTCTGGAGCTTCAGGAAAAGTATCAGGCAGCGGATTTTGGCAAAGAGGTTCATAAGAGAGGAAAATATATATGTGCCAGTGGACTGGATGCTTTATCAATCGATCCTTTCGGAGATGTACATCCGTGCAATGCGCATCCATTAGTACTTGGAAATGTGAAACAGAGACTGCTAAAGGACATTTGGGAGAAATCAGAAGAACTCCTGGCCATGCAGGAGATTCGACCGGTGAATCTTGATCCAAAATGTAATAATTGTGAAGACTTTGACTGGTGTAGCGTATGTATGGGGAGTGCTATTCGGGAAAACGGAAAAATTGCTCCCTGCTCTGATACCTGCATGATAGCAAATGCATATCATTGTATGTATAAAATCAAAAAGGACCAAGGAAAGGAGGAACTCATATGAAAAAGGAGTATCAGAAGCCTGTAGTAGAGAAGAAACAGGTGAGCACCGCATCAGATAGAAATTGTTGCGGAATGTGGAACCATTGTGGAAATAACAATTCTTCCAATAATGATTAATGGATTGGAAGCCGTCCCTTTTTAAGGGACGGTTTTTCCATCTGTAATTGTGAGTGAGAGGTGGATTTCTATGGGATGGAAGGAATTTATAGATACAGCGCTGGATACATCCGAAAATGGTGCAGGTGTTTTGCTTCAATATGGATTACTGGGAAATTATATTGCAAACAAGCAGAGTGAATTAATGAAGGAAAGTGAACGGAAGGCAGGAGCACTTTGTCCGCCAAAGTGTCTCAGGGCGGCAGAACAGTGCGGGGAATGCTTGAAAATACAGGAAGAGATTCTGAATGAAATAACGGAGTTGGAATTGTTAGAACAAAAAGCACAGGAGGTGCATGATAACCCTGAGAAAAAATCGAAAAGACATTTATCCAAATGCACTCTGTGCGGAGCACCTCTTGATATAAAGTATCGTAAATGCCCATATTGTGATACTCCATATCCGATGGAAGCTATGATGGATGAAATTCCGGAAAACAAGGTGGAACGGGATAGAATGGTATTGGAGAGGGCAACGCAGGTGTACAAGTTGTATACTGACTGGAGTGCGGGACATTGGAAGTCAAGTATGGACAGTTTGGGAAAGGAAAAAAAGGGAAAGGTTATGTCAGTTATATCCGGTGGAATATCTCAAATGGTAGAATCCCAACTGAAAATGAATAAATTTCAGTTACAGCAGGGAGCAGCACATTATGGAATATCCTATTCGGAATATATCAGTGGTATTATAGGCGGTAGATATAAAACAATTGGACAGATGCAACTGGAACAAATATCCGGGGAACATCGGACATAAGGAAAATGCTATATGTATACATGAGAAAGGATAAGGGATTTATGGGGTTATTAAAAGCGGTTGTAGGAAGTGCAATGTCATTTCTTGATGATATGTGGGAGGATTATATATATTGTGATGCATTGGAAAATGACGTTTTGTTAAAAAAAGGACATAGAAAAACAAATCCGGGGACCGGAGCAAATAGTAATGAAAATGTAATTACAGAAGGAAGCCGGATCGCGGTAAATGCCGGGCAAATATTGTTGGTAGTGGAAAATGGTCAAATTGTGGATTTTACAGCAGAGCAGGGGGGATATGAATATCATAGTGATTTAGAACCTTCATTGTTTTGCGGAGATTATGGCGATATTTTAAAAAAATCATATCAGGCAATCGGTAGACGTTTCACTTATGGAGGTCTGGCTCCTTATGATCAGAGAGTTTATTTTGTGAATACAAAAGAAATTTTGAACAATAAGTTTGGATTCGGGTCTGTGCCTTATCGCGACAGTGAATTTAATATTACAATATTGCTGCAGGGATATGGTGTATTCAGCTATGTGATAACAGATCCCATTGTGTTTTATACCAATATCTGCAGCAATGTAAAAGAAGAATATAAGAAAGATATATTGAATACACAGTTGAAAACAGAAATTCAAAATGCGCTTCTTCCGGTTATAGGAGAACTCTCCAATAAGGGGATTCCGTATGACAGATTAACTTTACATACGGAAGAAATGATTCAGATTCTAAAGAAATATTTGCAAAAGGATTGGAGTCAGAATCGTGGCATTGAGATAAGGACAATGGTATTTGGTAACTTGTTACCTGACGATACCGGTATGGAAAAAATACGACAATTGCAGGAAGCAAGAGTATATTCCGGAAATAAGTCCATGCTTGGTGCACGAGTAGGCGCAGCACAGGCAAATGCGATGGAATCTGCGGCTGAAAATCCGTCCAGTGCAGTAAACGGTCTGATGGGAATGGGACTTGTAAACCGTGTCGGCGATATTAACGTTAATGAGTTGATGCGAGAGACAACATCGGTCATAGTGCAACAGCAGGGCGACTGGATATGTAATTGCGGAAGAAGAAATACTTCAAATATGAATTTTTGCCCTAATTGTGGTCGGAAAAGAGAATGATTCATATAAAGAGGATCAGTAAATGAGAAAGAAAACTAATATCGTAAAAAATATTTACAGGTGCATATGCGCGTGCCTTTTAGTTTTTTGCATGGCGGGCTGTGGTTCGGTGAAGCAACCATCTTATTCGGCATTAGAGCGCATGAAGGAAATGACAATTGATGGAAACAAGGTTACCATCGTATTATATCAGGATGGAGCACTTCCGAGCAGATGGGAGATTACCGGGCTGGGGGAAGGTGTAGAATTGTTGGAAGACTATCAGGTGGAGGAGCCGGATGCATTTCCTTTTGATATGGGGAGCGTGGGTAGTGCTCCGGAATATCAGGTTTATGTAATGGAACTTACAGCAGAAGATAAGTGCTGGATCCAGATTGATAAGAACCGTATCAATACAGACCCTAAAGAACTTTTGGAAAGAAAAAGTTATTTACTGGAAAAAGATGGAGAAGCTTGGAAACAAAGTGGAATGTGATAGCTCTATAATGAATACGATTATTTTTCTATCGCTGGAAATCTACCTTGCAAAACGGAAAGAAGTTCAGTATAATAGGAACGAAAACCAAATACAGTCAGCTGAAAGGCCGCAGCAATGCGGCTTTTCTAAGACACGTAAGTTAGTGCAAGCTAACCACATAACTCTATACAACGGTTAGACAAAACTAACGAAAAAGAAATGGTAAAAATGCAAGAAAGTGAGAGACGTCCATGAAATACAAGATTGAGAAGAACACCGTACAGGAGACACTGATCATCCCGCTTTATTCCCGAAAGCTATGCTCGGAGTTGTATCCGAACCTATATCGGGACGAGATGGCGGTACACCTGATCGACCAGATCGACTATGACTTTTCACAGGTGGAGAAAAAATCCCACGGCCTGATGCAACGTTTCGGTTCGCTGGAGGTTGCCATGCGGCAGAATGACCTTGCATGGGAAGTACAAAATTATCTGGCAGACCATCCCGATGCGGCGGTGGTCAATTTGGGCTGTGGACTTGACAGTACCGGAAGAGCCTGTGACAATGGCAGCTGTAAAATTTACAATCTGGATTTTCCGGATGTTATCGCCGTACGCAATCAATTACTGCCTGCCGGAGACCGTGAGGAAAATATTCCCTGCAATTTGAATGATACGGAATGGTTTACTAAAATTGACGCGTCCGGCGGGGCGATATTCTTTGCATCCGGAGTATTCTATTATTTTCTGACGGAGCAAGTCAGGACGCTGGTACAGGCAATGGCTGACAGTTTTCCCGGTGGTGTGCTGGTATTTGACGCAGCGAACCGGACAGCGGTTAAGATGATAGCAAAGACATGGCTAAGGAGCGTTAAAATTCAGGATGTGGGAGCGTATTTTGCGGTTTCGGATGCGAAAAGTGAGATATCCCCGTGGGACAGCAGATTACAGGTCACAAGCCGTGGATATATGCTGGGCTACAATGATCTTCGAGACCCTTCCGTCAGCGGGTTATTCCGTTTCCTTGCCAGGACCGGTGACAGAATCATGAAGATGCAGATCGTAAGGATACGTTTTGGAAAGGAGCAATTATAATGAAACACATTCATTTTGATGTAAAAAGTGACGGATTTTACGGAGCATATTGGGAGTGCAAGGGTGGCTCGGACTGCACCGTCATCGCTATGCTCGGCGACGATCCTGAGGATCATATGGCGCGCTCAGCGGTAAAATGGCTGCTTCGTCTCGGCGTAAACGTATTGACCATGTCGCCAGCAAAAAAGGATTATAGTCATCACAACTACCCGCTTGAGTGCATCGAAAAAGCGATATCATGGCTTAAATCGCACGGCAGCACAAAGATAGGTATTGCGGGGGCCTCGACTACGGGAACTCTTGCTCTGACGGCTGCTTCGATATTCGATGATATTTCTCTGACCGTCGCAATGACACCAAGCGATTTCGTATGGCAGGGTTTCATGCAGGGTAAAAAGGACGGTTGCAAGGAATGGCCCATAGAGGGTGAATCGCTCTTCTCCTACAAGGGCAAGCCCCTGCCCTACATGCCGTTTTGCTATAAACATCCAGACTATTGGCATACAATCTCGGAGGAGTCCAAACGCACCGGCAATATGGTAGCCTCGCGCAAACTGTTTGACGACTCCGAAGCGGCACACTCGATAACTGAAGAGGAATTCATAAAGGTCGAGAATATCCGTGGCAAGCTGTTCCTTGTCGGTGCAGAGGATGACGCTCTATGGGACACTGCAAAATACATCCGCCGCATGGAGAAGCGTCTTGCGGTGCAACCGCACACCTGTGAAGTAGAAGTGGCCATATATGAGCACGGCACACACTTTGTTTTCCCGGAGGGGATGCTCAGGACGATGCTGCCCGTCGGTTCTGCACTCTTTGTCACACTGGCATTCAGTGCAGCAAAAAAATATCCAGGAGAGTGCAAAACGGCGCGCATTGACATTGACCGTCGTATGACCCGCATTATATGTGAGTGGCGTGACAAAAAGTGACCTGTTTCGAAATATCTCTTGACAAATACCCCACAGGGGTATATCTTGTAGAAAAAGACAAGATACCCCTATGGGGTATTTTGTATAGCTGCAACAATTAGTCCTTCTACATATATTGAACGCTGCGATGTGACCGGAGGACAATAAAGAATATGTGGGCAGTTAGAAAAAAAGCAGGAACCGGCTTTAGAATGGGAGAAAGTATGGCAGAACAAATAGAAGAAAAAATAGAAGAAAAATTAGAAGAGAAGGGCATGGAATGTTGTCATTGTCATCAGAAAGCAACACCTCGCTCTGAAAAAGAAAGAAAACAATTACAGAACCGTTTAAGCCGCATGACGGGACAACTGAACGGTATCAGCCGGATGCTGGAAGAGAACCGCTACTGCGGAGATATCCTGACGCAGGTAGCTGCGGTGGAGAGCGCCCTGCAGGCTTTTGGCTATGCAATCCTGAAGGAACATATGGAGACCTGCGTGGTGGAAGAGATCCGGAAGGGGAATACTGCTATCGTAGATGAAGCAGTGGATCTGGTTAAAAAATTGAAATAAGAGAGGCATGACTGCAGATAAAACTGTAAATTTGTGCTGTAAGGCACTGAAAATAACAGAAACTTTGCAGGTTATGGAAAGGCAAGGTTATTTTTATGAAGGAAAGATATCATGTAACGGGAATGTCCTGCTCTGCATGCTCTTCGCATGTGGAAAAGGCAGTCAATAAACTGGAAAATGTGGAAAAAGCATCCGTGAATCTGTTGACAGAGACCATGGATGTGACCTATGACGAGACGAAGATCACTTCGGCGGAAATCATCGATGCTGTGGTGAAAGCAGGCTACGGTGCTTCGGTAATGACCGAAGGCAGTGCGGCAGGTGCAGGCGGACAAAGCACTTCCGGAAATGCGGGAAGTACAGGAAGATCCGCAGCCGACGGCAAGCAGGAATTGCAGCAGAAGCTGGATGCGGACGCAAGAGCCATGAAATGGCGGCTTGGAATCTCCATCGGTTTCCTGATCCCATTAATGTATGTGTCCATGCACCACATGCTTAAAGAATGGTTTGGAATTCCGGTTCCTGCATTTATCGTGAATACCATGCACGGCAATGCCAACGCCATGAATTTTGCATTGACACAGTTTTTACTGTTGTTGCCGATTCTGTATGTGAACCGGAAGTTTTTCTCCGTAGGATTTAAAACCCTGGCGCACCGCAGCCCGAACATGGACAGCTTGATCGCACTGGGATCCGGCGCGGCGCTTGTGTACGGCATTTTCGCCATGTATCGGATCAGCTATGGCTTAGGCTACGGTGACATGGCAGTAGTAGAACATTATTCCCACGATCTGTATTTTGAATCCTCCGGTACGATCCTGACCCTGATCACGGTCGGAAAATATCTGGAGAGCCGTTCCAAGGGTAAGACCAGTGAAGCTATTACCAAGCTGATGAACCTGGCACCTAAGGTAGCAATCCTTGTAACTGAGGACGGACAGGAGAAGGAAGTACCTACGGAGAGCCTGCAAAAGGGCGACATTTTCCTGGTAAAGCCCGGAAGTCTGGTACCGGTGGACGGCATCGTGCTGGAGGGTAACTCCAGTGTGGACGAAGCAGCCATTACCGGTGAGAGTGTCCCTGTGGAGAAGCAGGCGGGCGACCATGTGGTCTCAGCTACCGTGAATAAGGCAGGCTTCTTAAAATGTCGTGCGGACCGTGTCGGCGATGACACCACGCTGGCACAGATCATCCGCCTGGTGGAAGAAGCCAGCGCCAGCAAGGCTCCGATTGCACAGCTGGCAGATAAGGTGGCAGGGGTCTTCGTGCCTACGGTCATGACCATTTCCCTGATCACTCTGGTCGTATGGCTGTTAAGCGGCGCCACTGCGGAATTCGCTATTTCCACAGCCATTGCCGTATTGGTGATTTCCTGTCCCTGCGCGCTGGGACTGGCTACTCCGGTGGCTATCATGGTGGGGACCGGCGTAGGAGCAGGTAACGGTATCCTGATCAAGACCGGGGAAGCCTTACAGCAGGCTAAGGAGATCGACACAGTGGTACTGGACAAGACCGGAACCATCACAAGCGGCAAGTTAACGGTAGAAGAAGTAGGTGGTTATCAGAGTGATTTCCCTGCGGATGCCATGATGCAGATTGCAGCGGCACTGGAGAAAAAGAGTGAGCATCCCCTGGCGGAGGCGGTAGTGGAATATGCGGAAAGCTTCCGGCTGACAATTCCGGAGATCGTGGATTTCAAGGCAACCTTCGGGCGTGGTGTAGAAGGTGCGCTGGCAGCGGATTTCCGGGCAGTGGAAGTAACAAAAAATGACGGCCCTACGGCGGTATTTTATGCCGGAAAACAAAACGACACCACAGATGTCTCTGGCAAGACCGCAAAACAGAACCTGATGGCGGAAAACGCACTATCGCATACCGACAACGTAATAATTCCGGCAGGTACGAAGTTTTATGTAGGCAATCTTGCATTTTTACAGGAAAAGAATATCATACTGCCGCAGGGAGCCGCAGAAGGTCTGAACCGGATGGCAGACGAAGGCATGACACCGCTTCTGGTGGCGCAGGAAGGAAGATTCTTAGGCATCATCGGGGTATCAGATACTGTCAAAGCCACCTCCTATGAAGCAATCAATGCATGGGAGAAAATGGGCGTCAGAGTCATCATGCTGACCGGAGACAACCGCCGCACCGCGGAAGCCGTACGGCAGAAGTTAGGGATATCCGAAGTCGTGGCAGAGGTATTGCCACAGGATAAGGAGAAAAAGGTCAGTGAGTTAAAGCGTCAGGGACACAGGGTAGCCATGATCGGCGACGGTATCAACGATGCTCCCGCACTGGCGGCAGCAGATGTGGGTATGGCAATTGGCGCAGGTACAGATGTTGCCATGGAGAGTGCCGACATTATCCTGATGAAAAACGACCTGCGGGATGCGGTGACCGCCATGAAGCTGAGCCGTTCCGTGATCCGCAATATTAAGGAAAACCTGTTCTGGGCATTTTTCTACAACTGCATCGGCATCCCTCTGGCAGCCGGTGTGTTGTATCCGGCATTCCAGATCCGTCTGAATCCCATGTTCGGTGCGGCAGCCATGAGCTTAAGCAGTATCTTCGTCGTGGGAAATGCCCTGCGGCTGAGAGGCTTTAAGAGCGGATTCACCCCACTGAAAAAAGGAGCACCGGAAGCAGCCCGTAAGGAAATAGAGATAACGCAGGCAACTGCGGAGGGAGAACAGTGCATACTGAAAGCCCCCGCAGAGCAAAATAACAGACAAAATGTAAAGCAGGAGAAAGAGAGGACAAACACAATGACAAAAGTAATCAGTATCGAAGGAATGATGTGCAACCACTGCACCGGAACCGTACAGAAGGCACTGGAGGCAGTAGAAGGCGTGAAAGCCGTAACCATGAGCCTTGAGCAGAAGAACGCTACCGTGGAACTGGCATCCGATGTGGCAGATGATGTACTGGCTAAAGCTGTGACTGACGCCGGTTATGAGGTGAAGGCCGTTAGCACAAAATAAGGTTTTACCGTCAGATTTTGCCAACTTAAAAGGGAAAAGAAAAAAGAGAAATTTCCAAAGATTCTATATAAAGTTTATAATTTCTTAATTGATTTTCTTCAGATAAGTGTTATAGTAACAATAGAACAGATGAAACAGAAAGCCTGTAAGTCTGTTCTATGCCAAATAAATATTGTGAAAGCTTTTTATGAATGCAAGCATTCAACAAAACTCAGGCAATATTTAATGGCTCTGAACACTTGCAAATTGCATAACCTTATGTGAGGAGGCGAACGATTATGAATATTGATAAATTTACACAGAAATCCATAGAAGCCGTCAACGGCTGTGAAAAGCTCGCCATGGAATATGGCAACCAGGAGATTGAGCAGGAGCATCTGCTGTACAGTCTGCTGACACTGGATGACAGCCTGATCTTAAAGCTTGTGGAGAAGATGGAGATCCAGAAGGATCACTTTGTAAACCGTGCAAAACAGGCTCTGGAGAAAAGAGTAAAGGTGCAGGGTGGTCAGCCTTATGTCGGTCAGTATCTGAACAAGGTACTGGTCAGCGCATCGGATGAGGCAAAGCAGATGGGAGATGAATATGTCTCCGTTGAGCATCTGTTCCTTGCCATGATCAGGAATCCCAACAAGGAGATCGCCGAGATCTGGAAGGAATATGGCATCACAAGAGAGCGTTTTTTACAGGCTCTGTCTACCGTAAGAGGCAACCAGAGAGTCACCAGTGACAATCCAGAGGCTACTTATGATACTTTGGAAAAATACGGTCAGGATCTGGTGGAGAAAGCGAGAAACCAGAAGCTGGATCCTGTCATCGGACGAGACAGTGAGATCCGTAACGTAGTACGTATCCTGTCCCGTAAAACGAAGAACAACCCTGTACTGATCGGTGAACCCGGTGTTGGTAAGACCGCTGTTGTGGAAGGACTGGCACAGCGTATTGTAAAAGGTGATGTACCGCAGGGACTGAAGGACAAGAAGATTTTCGCACTGGATATGGGCGCACTGGTAGCCGGCGCAAAATACAGAGGTGAATTTGAGGAACGTCTGAAAGCTGTACTGGATGATGTGAAGAACAGCGACGGACAGATCATTCTGTTCATTGATGAGCTGCACACCATCGTCGGTGCCGGCAAGACGGACGGTGCCCTGGATGCGGGCAATATGCTGAAACCTATGCTGGCCCGTGGTGAACTGCACTGTATAGGTGCTACCACCCTGGATGAATACAGACAGTATATTGAAAAAGATGCTGCTCTGGAACGGCGTTTCCAGCCGGTTATGGTCGAGGAACCTACTGTGGAGGACACGATTTCTATCCTGCGTGGACTGAAGGATCGTTACGAAGTATATCATGGTGTTAAGATCATGGATAATGCACTGGTAAGTGCAGCCGTACTTTCCAACCGTTATATCACCGACAGATTCCTGCCGGATAAGGCAATCGACCTGGTGGATGAAGCCTGCGCCCTGATCAAGACCGAGATGGACAGTATGCCTACGGAGCTGGATGAACTGCAGCGTAAGGTGACACAGCTGGAGATCGAGGAGACTGCTCTGAAAAAAGAGGATGACCGGATCAGTAAGGAACGTCTGGCTGATCTGCAGAAGGAACTGGCAGAGTTAAAGGATCAGTTCAATACGAGAAAGGCACAGTGGGATAACGAGAAGGCATCCGTAGATAAGCTTTCCAAGCTGCGTGAGGAGAGAGACCGTATCAACAACGAGATCCAGATCGCAGAGCGGGAAGGAGACTATGAAAATGCGGGCAGATTAAAATACAGTGAACTTCCTGCACTGGAGAAACAGCTGGAGCAGGAGGAAAATAAGGTCGGCGAATCGGATATGTCGCTGGTACATGAAAAGGTATCGGAGGAAGAGATCGCAAGGATCATTTCCCGCTGGACCGGCATCCCGGTAGCTAAACTGACCGAGAGTGAACGTAACAAGACCCTTCATCTGGACGAGGAACTGCACAAGCGTGTGGTTGGACAGGATGAAGGTGTGACCAAGGTTACCGAAGCCATCATCCGTTCTAAAGCCGGTATCAAGGATCCCAGCAAGCCCATCGGTTCCTTCCTGTTCTTAGGGCCTACCGGTGTAGGTAAGACGGAATTGGCGAAGAGCCTGGCAGCAGCCCTGTTTGACGACGAGAACAACATGGTCCGTATCGATATGAGCGAATACATGGAGAAATATTCTGTCTCCCGTCTGATCGGTGCGCCTCCCGGATATGTAGGATACGAAGAGGGCGGTCAGCTGACCGAGGCTGTCCGGAGAAAACCTTACAGTGTGGTATTGTTCGATGAGATCGAAAAAGCCCATCCCGATGTATTCAATGTACTGTTACAGGTACTGGATGACGGACGTATCACCGATTCTCAGGGTCGGACCGTAGATTTCAAGAATACGATCCTGATCATGACATCCAACATCGGCGCAAGCTATCTGTTGGACGGCATCAATGAAGACGGCACAATCAGGCCGGAGGCAGAGGCAGCAGTCATGAACGACCTGCGTGCACATTTCCGTCCGGAATTTCTGAACCGTCTGGATGAGACGATCCTGTTCAAGCCTCTGACCAAGGATAATATCGGCGGTATCATTCATCTGATCATTGCCGATCTGAACAAGCGTCTGGAGGATAAACAGCTCACGATCCGTCTGTCGGACGAGGCTATGCAGTACATCGTGGATAACGCATATGATCCGGTCTACGGTGCACGACCTCTGAAGCGTTATATCCAGAAGTATGTAGAGACCCTGGCTGCCAAGATGATCCTGGCAGATCAGGTGGAGGAGGGCGATACCATCGTCATTACCGTAGAGGACGACAAGCTTTCCGCAAAATGTGAGAAAGGCTCTAAAAAATAAATAAAGAGTAATACGAAAAGCGAAAGTGGCAGACTTGTCATTTTCGCTTTTTTCGTTTAAGATAATATTAATAAAATTTAAAAAGAGAGGTTTTTTTATGATACCACAGGATCCGGTCATGTTATTAAGCTTTATCAATCTGAAACTCCGTGACTACTACGGAAGCCTGGAGCAGCTCTGCGATGATCTGGATGTGAAGGAACAGGAGATCAGGGATAAGCTGGCATCCATCGATTATCATTACAATGAGGAGAGGAATCAGTTTGTATAATACAACCAGCAGTCTTACAGGGAAAAAGGGAACCAGATGTCTGATCTGCACCGGCTGCGGCAGATGTCCCGGAGTGATCCGCGGGATGCAGGTGGTGACGGAAAAATTGGAGCTTCCTCCGTTATCTTTGCAGAATACGGAAGGTATCCGGCTGATGACAGTGGATATCGGAACTACCACCATTGCTATGCAGCTCTATGATGCAGACGGTAAAGTAGTGGACAGTTTTCCGAGTGTGAATCCACAGGTCAGCTACGGTGCTGATGTACTCTCCCGGATAGAGGCGGCAAGGGATCCGGGGAAAGCTGCGGATATGCAGAAAAAAGTCCTGGACCTCATTGAAAAGGGAGTGCAGCGGTTTTCCAAAAAGCTGCAGCCACGGGAGTCTATACATATGGTCATTGCGGCGAATACCACCATGACCTATCTGCTGATGGGCTGGGATCCGGCAGAGCTGGGCAGGGCCCCTTTTCGGGTAAGTCATTGCGGAGCCACAGACACACAGATTGCAGGCGTACCCTGTCATATTATTCCCGGATTGTCTGCCTTTGTCGGCGGGGACATCACAGCGGGAATACTGGCCTGTCAAATGCTGGAGCAGGAGGAACCTATGCTACTCATCGATCTGGGTACCAACGGTGAGATGGCGCTGGGGAACAGACAGAAGCTGTATGCCTGTGCCACGGCGGCAGGACCTGCCTTCGAGGGCGGGGCAAACCGTGGTATCTGGGGTGCGGATATGGTGAAATTGTTACAAAAGCTTCTGGAAGAAGGACTGATGGATCGGCAGGGATTGTTAAAGGAACCATATTTCACGAGGGGGATCCGTATCGGAGATGTACTTGTGACGAAAGAAGCCGTGCGTGCGGTACAGCTGGCGAAGGGAGCCATTGCCGCAGGCATAGAGATCCTGACGGAAAGCTATGGAATAGGACTTTCGGATATTTCCAAGGTCGTGCTGGCAGGAGGTTTTGGCTATTATCTGGATCCGAAGGCAGCTGCCGCCATTGGACTGCTTCCGAAGGAACTGACAGATCGTACAGTGACCGGCGGCAACACGGCACTTAGTGGTGCAGCACTGGTGGGAAACAGGATACTGACCGGACAGCTGCAATCATGGGATGATTTGCGCAGATGGCAAGAATTACAGATTCAGATATTGAATCTGGCGGAGCAGGTAAAATTCACAGAAACATTCCTAAAAAAGATGGATTTTTGTTAAAATTGCGCAAAAAAATATAACAAAACGCATAAAATGTTGTTTCATTATAGCAAAAATTATGGTATACTTCTTAATATGATTACATGTACCGGAGGATATTGTATGAGTACGAATGTTGAGAAACACAAAAAGTCTCTTTTTGCGGGGAAAAAAGAGAAAGCTTCCAAAAAGAAGCCAAAACCTGAGAAAAAGGTGACAAAAGTACCGAAGGAGAAGGCTGTAAAGACAAAGACACCGAAGAAGACATCCGGCAGGAGTGGGAAAAGCTCCAAGCTGTTCAGTATACGCAATAAGATCGTAGTATGTTTCCTGGTGCCGATCGTGTTCATGATCATTATCGGCGTTTCGGCATATCAGAAGTCTGCGGAAGGCTTAAGTGAGAAATATACGGATTCCACGTTACAGACTGTGCGCATGGTGACAGAATATTTGGATATGACCTGTGATTTTATCCGTTCCGAGGGCTTAAAGTATGCGTATGACGATGATCTGCGGAAATATTTCCTGGGAATGTTCGAGGATAATCCGGTAGACAAGCTGAACTTCCTGACAGCTACAAAGTCGAATCTATTATCGGTGCAGACGTCGAATCCGTTCATCAGTCATATGCACATTATTCCCAAGGAAGGTGTGGGACTTTTGTCTACCAAGCTTTCTTCCGGTGTGGATGGATTCCTGGATGAATATAAGGAGTCGGTAGCTTCCGGCGAGGGCAGAAGAAGCATTCCACAGTGGATAGACAGCCATCCGGTGCTGGATGACAAGGTAAAAGAGACGCAGCAGGACTACATAATGTCTTTCCAGATGATGAGCCAGTCCAACAATGCCTGCGTTGTTATTGACATGAAGCCTCAGGCTATTACAAACTTTTTGAAGGAGATCGATATCGGTGATGACAGTGTCATCGGATTTATCACTCCCGGTGGAAGAGAACTGGTAGTGGAGCAGCTGGAAGACGGTGAAGAGAGTACTCTGGCTGAGGATGAGAATGTATTCGTCGAGCAGGATTTTTATAATGAAGTAATGGATCAGGCAGTATCGGATTCCGGTACCGCGGAAGTGGATTTCCGTGGAGAAAAATACCTCTTTATATATAGCCGTAGTGCGGAAGTGGGCTTTACCACCTGTGCACTGGTGCCTATGCGTGTGGTGACCAGCCAGGCTATGGAGATCCGTAATATGACGATTGGCCTGGTGATCCTGGCGTGTGTGATCGTAGTGATCGTGGGTATCTTTATTACAGTCGGTATTGAGAATAACATGAAACGCATCTCCAGAAAGTTTGGTGATGTGGCACAGGGCGATCTGACCGTGACGGTATCAGCAAAGGGTCACGATGAGTTCCAGGATCTGGCAGGATCCGCGACGAATATGATCGCGAATACTAAGAAGCTGGTAAATCAGGTAAGCAATGCCACCGGAGAATTAGAAGTTTCTGCGCAGAATGTGGGACAGGCTTCCGAATTGATCCATGAATATTCCCAGGATATTACCCGTGCTATCGGAGAGATCAATGAAGGTATGGAGGAACAGTCCAGACACGCACAGGAATGTGTAGAGAAGACGGATATTCTCTCCAATGAGATTCAGGAAGTCAGCCATGTGGTAGAGCGTGTTGAGAAACTGGTAGATGAGACCGAAGGCATGATCAACAAGGGAATGGAGATCGTACAGGTACTGGGTGAACGTGCCGGTGAGACCACACAGATGACTGTGAAGGTAAGCGAGAGTATTGAATCCCTCCGCAAGGAATCCGAGATCATCAACAGTTTCGTAGGTACGATCACAGAGATTACGGAACAGACGAATCTGTTGTCCCTGAATGCTTCCATTGAGGCAGCCAGAGCCGGAGAGGCCGGAAGAGGTTTCGCTGTGGTAGCGGAAGAGATCCGCAAGCTGGCAGATGATTCCGCCAGGGCAGCCGGTGAGATCGGCAACAATGTTGCGAACATTACTGCACAGACACAGAACAGTGTGGAGAGTGCAAGCCAGGCGAAAGCGATGGTAGAACTTCAGACCAAGGCTGTGGAAGAAGTAATCGCAGTATTCCGTGAGATGCAGGCTCGTATGAGTCAGCTGATCGAGGGACTGAAGGATATCGTGGTAAGTACCGAGAAGGCTGATGGTGAACGTAGTGCAGCGGTAGCGGCAGTGAAAAATATCTCAGATATTATCGAGGAGACCGCAGGCAGTGCAGAAACCGTCAATGACGTAGCCAACAAACTGCTCTCACATGTAGAGAAACTGAGTGACACCGCAAATGTGCTGGATGAGAATATGGAAGGACTCAAGAACGAGATCTCCGTATTTAAGATCTGAGGATAAGTATCTATAAGAAGGAGTTAAAGGAAGATCCGGAACAGAAAGGGCCGGATCTTCTTTTACTTGACTCCGGAACGAATTGCTACGGCAGGAATTGCGGAGCGTTCTCATGCATATATTTGGGATGAAAGCTGACAGGCGGATGACTTGGCAATGAGAAAAGTGTTGGCGGGTATTCTGATCTTTGATGTGGTCATGGGCATATTATGTCTGGTAGTGGGAACAAGGCAATATGCAGGGGATAGGCAATTGGATATCCGGGAGAAAAAATTTCAGGGATTACGGGAAACACTGGCAGGAGATGTCAACTGTGAGGAAGAACTTGCTCAGAAGATTGCCCTGACTTTTGATGACGGACCGCATCCGAAGTACACGGAGCAGCTTTTGGATGGACTGAAAGAGCGGAATGTGGTAGCTACTTTTTTCGTGACCGGAGAGAATGCGGAGAATTATCCGGAGATCATTCGAAGAGAACAGGAAGAAGGGCACCTGATCGGCAACCATACTTACAGTCATATACAGTTGACTTCCCGTAACCGGGAGGCTTTCCGGGAGGAACTGGTGAGGACCAATGCGGTCTTAGAAGAGATCACCGGAGAGAAACCCAGTTTCGTCCGGCCGCCTTACGGCAGCTGGGATAAAAGCTTTGAGAAGGAACTGAACATGTTTCCGGTATTGTGGAATATTGACCCCTTAGACTGGTGCTCCCACAATGCGGAATGTATTGCAGCCAGGGTAGTGGAGAAAGCAGGAGATGGGGATATCATCCTGATGCATGACTATTATGATACTTCTGTTATTGCGGCGCTGGAAGTGATAGATGTTTTGCAGAAAGAGGGATTTCAGTTTGTGACGGTGGAAGAGCTGCTGCTTGACTGATAAATTATCCTTGCATCCTACAATAATGTACGCATATAATATGAGAAGCAAGAGTGGAAAAATATGTCGGATGGGTGCGATGAAATGTACGCATCGTACTTAAAGGAAAACCAATGATAAAAATAGCTTTTTGTGATGATGATCTGTCAGTGCTTAAGGAATTAAGCATATTGATGGACAGATATCGGGTGGAAAGAAATCAGGATATAACTTATGCGGCGTTTCACAGTCCGCTGGAGCTGCTGGCAGAAGTAGAGCGGGGAACTGAGCTTGATATTATTTTCCTGGATGTACTGATGCCGGGACAGGATGGGATCAGTACCGCAAAGGAGATCAGAAAATATGATACTTTGGTGAAGATCATATATCTGACATCCTCGGCGGAATATGCTGTGGATTCCTATTCGGTAGGCGCCTATTTTTACCAGCTGAAGCCGATTTGGCAGGAAAGCTTCTACCGCCTGATGGATTCGGTGCTCTCGGAGTGCCGCCGGAATGAGGAAAAGAGCCTGATCCTGCGCAGTAAGTCAGGAATCACCAGAATGGATCTGGACAAGCTGCAGTATTGTGAAGTGATGGGACGTACCTTATTGTTTCACAGGCAGGACGGAGTTGTCCTGGACAGCGCCGGAAAACTGGATGATCTGTGCGAACAGCTCAAGGATTATGATTGCTTTATCCGCTGCCACAGGTCTTACCTTGTGAATCTGGCATATGTGCAGAATATTTCCAGTAAGGCCGTCACAATGTGCAATGGTACCGAGATTCCGATCCCACATGGAAAATATTCGGAACTGAAAGACAGATTCTTTGATTATTTCTTTCAAAAAAATCAGACAATTCTTGGATGATTTTATGCGGCCACGACCGGAGAACACCTTCTCCGGTCGATTCATGTCATTTTCGGGTCGATTCATGTCAAAAATGGTTTTCCAATGAAAAAATAAGGTACAATTCTTTCAGACAACAGAAAACTGTTGCTGGAAGGAGAAAAATATTATGAAGAGAAAAATGATCGCATGCGTTATGGGACTGGTACTGGCAATGTCATTAGCAGCCTGTGGTGAGGAAGAAGTGGTTGTGGAAAACACCAACGAGGAAGTGACGGTAGAGGCACAGACCACAGAGGCGGCAGAAACTCCGGCGGAGACCGTTGCAGAGGCAGACACAGAAGCAGAGGGTGGCCCCCTGTTACAGGTGGAGGTTATGGAGATTCCGGATCTGAGCGGTACGGAATGGACTTTTGCAGGCGGTATGATCGACGGTGTTGAAATGGAGGAAGAGGATCTGAATGCAACACTGGAGACTTACGGCGGTACTTTAGGGCTGGTATTCGGTGAAGACGGTGCAGTTACCATGGTACAGGGTGGCGGAAATGCAGAAGGTACATATGAGTATTCCGATGATAACACTGCTATTAAGATGACCCTGGATTTCGGAGGAACAGAGATTTCTTACGCAGGCTTTTTGTCTCAGGTAGGTGATACCGTGACACTGATCGCCATGTCTGATATGAATGGTTATGACGGACTTTATTTCGTACAGTAAAACACAGCAGGAAATATTGGAAAAGTAGAAAGAATGAAAAGGGGAGGGAAGAAATGACGATGGAAATTGTAATTATCGTAATGTTGCTTGCCTCCCTTTTTGGAGCCTGGGTATTGTCGGTGTGGCGTAAACTGGAGATGCAGGAAGAAAATATCCGCAATGCCTTACATCAGACACTGGTACAGCTTTCCGCCGAACGGGAAGCATTGGAAGGATTGACGGAGCTTTTAAAAAATGTCATTGATGCAGATCTCTTACGGGAGATGAGATGTTCTCTGGAGAATGCACAGGATGGCGGAGAAGCACGACAGCCGGAGTGGATATCAGAACGACAGAGAGAATTATTAAGAGTACAGAATAAAATTGCAGAGATCTCGGAAAACATGCTGCTTTTGCAGGCACAGGAGACCTATCAGAAGTACTGGAAAGCAGCGAAAAGCTATGAACATATGGTGGAGACCAGCGGACTGATCTATAACGATTCCGTGGAAAGCTATAATGGGATGCTCCGTAAGATGCCGGATCGTATAGCAGCGGGAATCTGTGGGTCCCATCGGAAAAAATTGATCGAGATCATGTAAGCTATATATATTTTAAGGAGGGTAAAGTTATGGGATTGTTTACAAACAACAAAAAATTATGTCCGATCTGCGGAAGCCCAACACCGAGACTTTTGGCATCGGCAGTGGATGGACAGAATCTGTGTAAGGAGTGCGCAGGCAAAATCAATCTGCCGGACGGTGTACAGGATGGCATGACGGTGGACGATTTCCGGGAATATATCAACATCCATGATGCGAACAAGCCGTTACGCGACAGCTTTACAGAGACTTATCGCTATAATTTCGGCTTTTTCAAGGGAGCGTTATTGTTGGATCTGGACCATCAGCTGCTACGTCTCGGAGACGGCGAAGCGGTATTTGCCATGGAACCTGCAAATATCAGGTCTTTCCGCATTTTAGAGGATGGAGAAGTATTGTTTGAGGGAGAAAAGGGGAATTTCCGGAGCTACAAGAGTGATATTAAGGAACGGTTAAAAGAATTGAAGCCCAGGATTGAAGAATACAAGATGCTGCGGCATGAGTATGAGATCATGGCAGAGATGGAGCGCAACAGAGAGCAGAACGGCAGGGATAATGACCGAGATTTCAGGGACCGGGTAACAGAACCGGACTTCAATGTGCCTAATCCGGTAGACAAATTTGCAGTGGAGATCATCCTGGAACATCCTTACTGGAAGAACTTCTATAAGGAGACGGGTGCGCCGAAATTCAACAGCGATCATCCCAGTACCATTGATTATCTGGATGATTATACACAGAAGACAGAGGAACTGCACGCGCTGGCACAGAATCTGATGCAGCTGATCGATCCGCAGGCGCAGGAACAGGTAATAGATCCTCATGCCTCCGCACAGAGCCAGGGCACTCAGAGTGCACCGCAGGCTGCACCTGTACAGACAGAGGATCCGACTGTGGCATTGCCCAAGTATAAGGCATTGATGGATGCCGGCGTTATCACAGCAGAGGAGTTTGAAGCGAAGAAGAAACAGCTGCTGGGACTGTAAAAAGGACTGTAAAAAGTGAATAATTCAAATTGACGGGCACATGGCTGTCGGATATACTATAAGAGTATGATATCTTACATGGGTATGATACGGAAAGCAGGATCTGACAGCCATGAGTAGTTTACAAAAGAAAGAAACATTATTGATCGTTGATGATTCCAAATTTCAAAGAGTAGTGATCAGACAGTCCCTCGGGGAGTATTTTAACTTCGCAGAGGCTGTTTCCGGTGAAGAATGTATTCAGATCATGGAGAAGGAAAGTGATGCCATTGATCTGGTTCTGCTGGATCTGGTCATGCCGGGCATTGACGGCTTCGAAGTGCTGCGCCGCAGACAGAGTATGGAAGGCTTCAAGGATACCCCGGTCATTGTTCTGACCAATACAGAGTCCGTAGCTTCCCAGTCGGAAGCTTTTGCCCTGGGAGCAGATGAATTTATCATTAAGCCGGTGGATGCCCGTATCGCATTTTCCCGTATCAACAATACGCTGGGGGTAAAGCGCAGATTACAGAGCAGCCGGGATGAACAGAAGGCATGGGAGACCAAATCTCAGATCGATGAAATGACCAGTCTGTTCAACAAGATGACCGTAGAAAAGCTGATCACAAAGGCCCTGACAGAGCATGAGAACAGATCACATGCTTTGATGTTAATAGATATTGATAATTTTAAGTCTGTCAATGACGTCTACGGACATACCATGGGTGACCATGTCATCAGTGTGATCGCAGGGGTGATTTCTTCCCAGTTTCGCAGCACCGATTATGTGGGTCGTGTCGGGGGAGATGAATTCTGCGTATTGATGGCGGATATTCCGTCGAGAGAGATCGCACTGATCAAGGCAGAGAATCTGGTCAGTCTTGTAAAATATAAGGAGAACTTATCCATACCGGAAAATATATCTATCAGTGTGGGAGTAGTTTTTTCCGAAGCGGATGATCAGTGCTATGACGATCTGGCAGTAAAAGCCGATCAGGCTCTGTATGTCTCTAAAAGATCCGGTAAAGGGAGATACAGCGTCTACGGCGAGGAACAGCAGGCTCCCGAGAAAGTCATACAGGCTCTTGTATGGTCCGGCTCTCGTAATGTTACCAGCATGTTAGAATTTGCCCTGCCGGATTATGTACAGCTGAAGGCAGTGGCTTCGGTGGAAGAGATCAGATCCTGTATGGAAGACAAGACCGATGAAGATATTCCGGCATTGATCGTGGATGTATCGGAGGAAGAGGATCAGGGACAGAGGCGTTGGCAGGAGCTTCGTAAGCTGAAGGAAGAGCATACGCTTTCCGTGATCGCTATCTGCAAGGAGGGCAATCTGGCACAAATGAAATGTGCTTTGGAGACGGAAGAACTTTCAGATCTTTTGCTGGCACCGCTGGAAGCGAATACATTGAAACGACGTGTGAAGATCTGGATGCAAAATTGCAAGTTATGATAAAGTCTGTTATAATTGGCTGGAGCATATCAAAGGATGTGCTTCGGCCTTTTTTGGATGATAGAAGCAGAGGATGTAACAGTATGGATTTATTTGAATATATGCGAAGCACTAATATGGAAAAAGAAGCACCGTTAGCTGCCAGAATGCGTCCCAGGACTCTGGATGAAGTTGTAGGGCAGGAGCATATCATCGGCAAGGATAAGCTTCTGTACCGTGCCATTAAGGCGGACAAGATCAGTTCCATTATATTCTATGGACCGCCCGGTACCGGCAAGACGACATTAGCAAAGGTGATCGCCAATACTACCAGCGCTGAATTTTGTCAGATCAATGCCACCGTAGCCGGCAAAAAGGACATGGAGGAAGTGGTGGCGAAAGCCAAAGAGCTGCAGGGAATGTACGGAAAGCGTACGATCCTGTTTATCGATGAGATCCATCGTTTTAACAAAGGACAGCAGGATTATCTGCTTCCTTATGTGGAGGACGGTACGATCATTCTCATCGGAGCTACTACGGAGAACCCTTATTTTGAGGTGAACGGAGCGTTGATCTCTCGTTCCGTGATCTTTGAACTAAAACCGATCCCCAGAGAAGCTATTAAAGAGCTTCTGAAGAAGGCGGTTTACGATACGGATCGCGGTATGGGAGCTTACAATGGTACGATCGATGAAGATGCATTGGAGTTTTTGGCGGATATCTCCGGCGGAGATGCCAGACATGCCCTCAATGCCATTGAACTGGGTATCATGACCACAGAGCCCGGTCCGGATGGTAAGATCCACATTACGCTCGATGTGGCACAGCAGTGCATTCAGAAGAGAGCGGCAAGATATGATAAAAACGGTGATAATCATTACGATACGATCTCTGCTTTTATCAAAAGCATGCGGGGCTCTGACCCAGATGCCGCAGTATATTATCTGGCAAGGATGCTAAATGCGGGAGAGAGCGTGACTTTTATCGCGAGACGTATTATGATCTGTGCATCGGAGGACGTGGGAAATGCGGATCCGCAGGCACTGGTAGTGGCAGTGAATGCATCCATGGCAGTGGAACGGGTCGGTATGCCGGAGGCACAGATCATTTTAGCACAGGCAGTCACTTACATTGCTACGGCACCCAAGAGCAACCGCAGCTATGAAGCGGTATCCCGGGCGATGCAGGAAGTGCAGGCCAGCGGAGATCTGCCGATTCCCACACATCTGCAGGATGCACATTATAAAGGAGCAGCAAAATTGGGACATGGTACAGGATATAAATATGCCCATGATTACCCGAATGACTATGTGGAACAACAGTATCTGCCTTATGAGTTAAGCGGCAGGGAGTTCTATCAGCCTTCGGGCAACGGATATGAAGTGAAGATCCGTGAACATATGGCGAGAATCAAAAAAGAAGCGGAGAAATCAGAATAATTCCCGGAATTAGAATAATTCCGTGATCAGATATTTGTATATTTCCTGATTTTTCCGCTGCCAGTTATCGCAGATGGCAGCGGCAGTCTCTTCCACGGGGACGGACAGAGTGATATCTACCAGACTGATGCCTCTGTCCTTTGCTACCAGGTGAGCTTCGTACTCGCCGGAAGTGGATTTGTAGTAATCTCCGAGGACGGATACTTCGTTGCGTAGTGTGAATTCATTTTCCTGAAAATAGGTATCGATCTCCTGCTTGATGGTATCACCGATGCGGTTCTCGAAGAAATTCAGCGTTTCTTTTCCTTCGTCAGTGATGGACAGATGTGTCCGGTTGCGGATCGACTGGGTGGCGATCATGCCGGCATCCGTCAGCTCATTGATGACCTGCTGTAAGGTCAGAAAATTCGTGTATTCTTTCCCAAGGATAAAGTCGCTTACCTGTGCGGTAGTGAGGGGAAAGGTAACGCGGTTCAGCATATAGAGAACGATGAGTTTATATAGAGTAAGCGGATCTTGTAACATAATGTGAGTAACAGCCTTTCTTATAGTTATGAATAGTTGTCTTTTTGAAACAGGTCACCCTGACGGATGCCCTGTTTTTTCATGCGATGGTGTAATTCGTTGAGAACACCACGCTTGTCCATACTCCAGGTGGGAGCGATCAGCAGATTTTTCGGTCCGTCACCGGTGACCCGGTGGATCACGATGTCCGGGGACAGATGGGCGAGACAGGAGATGACCAGATCGATATAGGCATCGAAGGTCAGAGCCTCGAACTTCCCTGCCAGGTAATCGTCCGCCAGATCGGTATCTTTCAGCACATGTAAAAGCTGTAATTTGATGCCGAAAGGCCGGATCCGGTTCAGATAATCCATTGTCTGAAGCACCTGAGTGTTCGTTTCCCCCGGGAGTCCCAGGATCGTATGGACGATAAATGGAATCTGCAAAGCCTTAAGATCTGCACATGCCTGTTCAAAGCAGGACAGCGGATAACCTCTGCGGATATAGCGGGCGGTATCTTCGTGGATGGTCTGAAGCCCCAATTCAATCCAGAGGAACTTGCTCGGATATTCGTCACGCAGCTTCGCCAGCAGATCCAATACTTCTATGCCCAGACAGTCCGGTCTCGTGGCAATGGAGATCCCACACACATCCGGATGATCCAGGGCAGAACGATACACCTCTTCCAGATAAGGGAGAGGGGCATAGGTGTTGGTATATGCCTGAAAATAGGCAATCAGATCCTGCCCGGTTGCTTTGCTGCCGAACTTAGCCATACCTTCCGTGAGCTGTTCTGGCATTGACTTGCCTGCCATGTCCACAGCAAAATCGCCGCTGCCGCCTTTGCTACAAAAGATACAACCCCGAGTGCCCAGGGTGCCGTCCCGATTGGGACAGGACATCCGGGCATTCAGGGCTATTTTATAGCATTTATGGTGAAATGTATTTTTAAAATAGGAATCCAGAGAGTAGTAGGGCTTGCCGTGCCATTCTCTTTTTATGTTATCCGGATACATTAGCGGATATGACTTTTCACGGCATTGGCTACGACTTCCGCTACCTGAGGATCGAAGGCTTCCGGCATGATATTATCATCGGAGAGCTTATCAGCAGGTACCAGACCGGCGATAGCTTCGGCAGCGGCTAACTTCATCTCTTCAGTGATCTGGGTAGCGCGTCCTTCCAGGGCACCCTTGAAGATACCGGGGAATGCTACCACGTTGTTCACCTGATTGGGGAAATCACTGCGTCCGGTTCCAACGACACGGGCACCGGCTGCTTTTGCTACATCCGGCATGATCTCGGGAACAGGATTCGCCATGGCGAACAGGATGGAATCATGGTTCATGGAAGCTACCATTTCGGGAGTGACGATGTTAGGAGCGGAGACACCGATGAAGATGTCAGCACCCTTCAGAGCATCGGCAAGAGAACCGGTTTCGTTATTTAAGTTGGTAACTTCGGTCATTTTTTTCTGCATCCAGTTCAAGCCCTCGGTACCTTTAGAAACGATACCTACTTTATCACACATGATGATATTGGGGAAACCATAGGTCAGAAGCAGCCTGGTGATCGCCACACCGGCGCTTCCGGCACCGTTTACCACTACGCGGCAGTCTTCCTTTTTCTTACCGACTACCTTCAGGGCATTGATGACACCGGCGAGTACGACGATGGCGGTACCGTGCTGGTCATCATGGAATACAGGGATGTCCAGAATCTCCTTCAGACGTTCCTCGATCTCGAAGCAGCGGGGGGCACTGATATCTTCCAGATTGATGCCGCCGAATCCCGGAGCCAGATAGGTCACAGCCTTGATGATCTCTTCGGTATCCAGGGTATCTAAGCAGATGGGAACGGCGTTCACATTGCCGAATTCCTTGAAGAGGACTGCCTTACCTTCCATAACGGGCATTGCTGCATAGGGTCCGATGTTACCGAGTCCCAAAACGGCACTTCCGTCGGAGACAACGGCCACGGTATTGGCTTTCATGGTGTATTTATAAGCAGCTTCCTTATCCTGGGCAATTACCTTGCAGGGCTCCGCAACACCGGGAGTATATGCAATCGCCAGATCCTCACGGGTCTTTACCGGAGTCTTGGATACGGTTTCAAGTTTACCGTTCCATTTTTCGTGCATCAGTAACGCTTTTTCGTTGGTTGTCATGACAATACCTCTTTCTTGGATTATTTGATGCCAGGGTCATAAAGTCTTTCCCCCACTTATGAGCAAGCTCATGTGGGCTTAGACCTTTTGACCCTGGCATCAGATG
>ERZ1026894.325-NODE-325-length-36986-cov-29.920852_pt1 | contig 36986 bp, 28 predicted proteins | sample MGYA00380177_ERZ1026894 | MGnify/ENA primary metagenome ERZ1026894 (study PRJEB33269, sample SAMEA4719813) | human gut metagenome | biome: human-associated habitat; feature: organic feature; material: feces | place: Cameroon | collected 2013-10 ... | reverse complement strand
CTTTTTACTGAATCCGGTGCAAAGATACACATTTTATCGTTTATAGACGACAAAAACAATAACTTTTTATCGTTTATAGACGATGAAAATGCATAGCTTTTATCGTTTATAGACGACAAGCAACATTTTAACGCCATTGGGCGTTTTTCGTATTTTTGCACTAAAAAAATCTGCTAAGGAGTTAGGAAAATGAAAATTCGATTGTAATATAGGCAAAAGAAAATGACAAAGAATGTTTCTAAACACTTCAGAACCGATAGACAGCAAAGCTGTGTGGCTTCAGCGTGGCATGGAGCACATTGCCTTGCGCCTGCACTTCAGACTTTACAGGAACCACGGCATCCTTGTGTTCTATCGTGTTTTCGACATAAATATCATCGGCATAAAGTAGGGTGACCTGTCCTGGTTTCAGCTTCTTCAGCCCCTGGAATGTTATCTGTATGTTCTTTTCCAGCCCAGAAGTATTGGCTATTTTCACAATATAACTCTTAGTGGGCTTGTCGTAGCAGGCCGTAGCATAAAGTCCTTCCTCGCCCTCTACGGCCTTGCCGTCGCGGGTGAGCCTCAGCACATGAGTGCCAGTGTTCATGCCATAGAGCTGCTGCACATAATAGTTGGCAGAACGAACAGAGGTAAGGTTGTCAAACCAAATGAGGTCAGGACGCCACTGCCAACCCTCTACATGAGCAAAGAGAGGTGCATAAGTAGCTTGATAAACCACATCGGCATTTCGCTCCAAGCCCGTCATAAAGGCAGCCTCAGCAAGGGCAGCTTCCCATGAATTGGGACTATTCTTGGCATGGGCAGCATATTCGCCTGCAAACACCTTAGGACCCTTACGGTCGTAATAGTCGTAACGGCCAGCATGGGCAAGAAACCACTCCGGACTCTTGTAGTAATGCTCATCCACTAAGTCGACACCCAACTGGCGCATTTGCTCCCAACCATAGTCGAACATGTCACCATCAGCCGAAGGACCTGACGATCCACATATCTTAATCTCTGGATACTTGGTACGTATCTGCTCCACAAACTTTGCCAGACGCTCAGGATAGAGTGCGCCCCACTGCTCGTTGCCTATACCTATCTGCTTTAGTCCGAAGGGAGCAGGATGCCCCATATCGGCACGCAACTTACCCCAAGGGCTGGTTACAGCACCATTGGCAAACTCGATCAGGTCGAGTGCATCGTCAATGTAGCTCTGCAAGTCGGCTACAGCCACATGAGCATTAGGGTCTTTGTCGTCGTTCTGATACTGGCAGGCCAAGCCTACAGAAAGAATAGGCAAAGGTTCGGCACCTATCTTTTCGGCAAGCAAGAAATACTCATAGAAGCCCAAACCCAACGACTGATAGTAGTTGGGGTAAAGGCGATGGGTGAAGGTGTCGCGCCAACGGTTCTCGTTGAGTGGACGATTCTCAGGAGCGCCTACACTATTTTTCCACTCGTAGCGTGTGTCGAGGTCGGTTCCTTCGACAATACATCCACCGGGGAAGCGGAAGATGCCAGGATGAAGATCAGCAAGATCCTGCACCAAGTCGGCTCGAAGCCCATGCCAGTTGTCGGAGGGGAAAAGCGAGATATGGTCGAGATCCACACTCTCGGCTCCTTTCTCTAAATATACGCGCATCAAGCCCTTGAGGTCTGTCTGCGGCGAAGTGAGAGTACAGGTATGCTTCTGCCATTTGTTGTTGGTGATGGTGAGGGTCTGCTGTGCAATGACATCGTTTCGAGAGTTGACCAGTTCTACTCTTATTTTCGTCTGCTTACCATCGAGAAGATGCAGACGGGCATAGACAGAGAAGTCGTACTGCATATCTTTCTTTAGTCCCATGCCGAAGAAGCCGCGGTTCTCCAGTCCGGTCTGTTTCTCGCGTGCTCCTGCGCTCTCGAGAGTCACATAATGTGGATTGCGAGAGAAAGCGGGGCTCACATCGTTGAGAGTGACATGGCCGAAGGTGTTCCATCCCATCAGCCTCTGAGGAAACTCAAAGGAACGGTTCTCCACCATCTCGGCATAAAGACCGCCATCGGCTCCGAAGTTGATATCTTCAAAGAAGATGCCATACATGGTGGGCTGTATAGGCGCACCGAGCTTGTTGGCTTGGATAGTAAACTGCTGGGCAAAAGCTCCAAGTGAGGAGACTGCCAACAGCATAAAGGCTATCAGATTTTTGGATTGTAACATTGTTAATATTTTTATAGTTTAACTAAAGTTCGCATATGGAGAAATTAGGGAGAAGTTAGGAAGAAGTTAGGAAGTTAGGGAGAAGTTAGAGGGCCAAATGTTTTAAGTTTACGCTATAAGACTATTGTCTCTTAACTTCCCGAACGACCGTAGGGAGTGATAACTTCTTTAATTTCTATCAATTCCCCCACTTGCGAAACTTGATTGTGTTTAGTGCTTCTTTTAAAGGGACTTATTTCTTCAGTGGCACAAGGACAAAGCTGAAGCTCTTGTTGTCTGCATGCACACGATAAGGAGCCAAAGGCCATGCGCCCCAGGAGTTCTCGCCTCCCACTCCGTAATGTTCGCCATCGAGGAAGAGGTTGGTGAATTTTGACTTCTGTAGATCGAAGCTGTGGCGCTGGTCTTTCTCATCGCCGTCGTCAAGTTGTTCGGTATCGAAGTGAAGGGCAGAGGCATAGAAGGGCTTACAACTCTTCACCATCAGTCCGAAGCCCTCGCTGTCGGTCTGCTTCCACCAGCGCATATCGCTCTTGGTTCCGCTTTCCTGTGGGCGGATATAGGGGAAATACTGATTGTCAGCCTGGTCGCGATAGATGCCTATGCGCATACATTCCTTTCGGTCGGAATAGTTTTCTATCGGTCCACGGCCATAGTACTCGCTGGCAGACATATCGTATGGCAACTGCATGAGCATACCGAAGCGGAAGAGGTCGCTTGCCTGTTCGCCTTCTGCCATCTTGAGGTCTTCAGTGACTTTCACCACGCCTGTATTCGCCATAACGAGATAAGTCACAGAGAGTTCGGCTTTCTGCTGTGGCAGAGCGTAGGTGGCACGGATGCTGAAGGTGTTCGTCTTCTTGTCTTTAGCTGCCGTGAGAGTTTTCAGTGTCATCTCTGGCTGTTTCCACTGCTTGAACATTTTCTGCAGACTGGCACCCATATCATTGTCGGTGGGTGCTCGCCAGAAGTTGGGCTTCAAAGTTCCGCCCTCGCCCAAGAGCGACTTGCCCTGACAGGTAAAGGCTGAGATGAGACCCGTGGCACGGTTTACCTTCAAGGTGAGGTTGGGTGTCACGACAGCTAAGTCGGCTTCGCCTTTACGATCGATGAGCTTTGCCTTCACCTTCTTGACGGCAGGAACATGAGCCTGTCTTGCCGCACCATGTCCGCAGCATGCTTTCTCCTTCACCACAAGTTGATTGTAGGCAATGATGTGTCCTGCCTCCATGAGGGGTTCTGCCTTCTTCAGACGGAAGTCGATGTCGAGGAACACCTCCTTGCCCTTCACCTGCGATAGGTCGTAAGGGATGGTGAAGGTCTTGGTCTGCTGTGATGCCACGTCGATGTCGGCAAGTGTTCCGTTTTGGGTTTCCACGCCATCTTCTATCAAGCTCCATGCCAGGGCGCAGTGACTCAGGTCTACAAAGAAATTTTCATTATACACATTCACCTCTCCCTTCTGAGCGTCCTTCATCGTGGACCAGATATTCTGATACTGATAAGCCAACTCATAGGCATGAGGATTGAGTTGTCGGTCGGGTCCTATAATTCCATTGCAATTAAAATTGTTGTCACTGGGGTCGTATGCATTATAGTCGCCACCATAAGTATATTCTATCTGTCGGAGTTGCTCGTTGCTCATGCCGTCAGCCTTGATGCTCATCGGCTTCTGTGGATGGCGATGCAGTGCTTGGTCGACAAAGTCCCAGTCGAAACCGCCTTGGAAGATGGGATACTTACGTACAAGTGCCCAGTAGTCGCTCAGATTGCCCCCCGAGTTGCCCATGGTGTGGTTGTACTCGCATTGTATAAGTGGTTTGTCGCTCGCTGGATTCTTGCTGTATGTCTCGCAGTTTTTCACCGAATAATACATCGGACAGTAGATATCGGTTCCTTCGCCACGACCTGCCTGCTCATACTGTACCGGGCGGCTCTGGTCCTGGCTCTTTATCCACTTGTAAACCTGCATGAAGTTGTCGCTCATCACTGTCTCATTACCCATGCTCCAGGTCACGATTGAAGGATGGTTGTAGAAGTTGCACACATTGTGCCGGTTGCGCTCCATGATCTGTCGGGCAAACATCGGGTTTCCGGCAGCGGCATCCTTTTCGTAACCGAAACCATGACTCTCCTGATTAGCTTCTGCCACCACATAGATGCCATACGCATCGCAGAGGTCGTACCAACGGGGATCGTCGGGATAGTGACAGGTTCGCACCGCATTGATGTTCAATCGTTTCATCATCTGTATGTCCTGTATCATGCGCTCCATGCTTACCACATAGCCGCCGTCAGGATCCATCTCATGACGATTGGCACCCTTGATGAGTACAAGCTGGCCATTGACCAAGAACTGGCGGTTCTTTATTTCCACCTTTCGGAAACCCACCTTGACGGGTGTCACACTTGCCTGCCGCTGGTCGGCTTTCTTGCCGACTCCCGACAGCGAGACCTGTAGGGTGTAAAGATAGGGTGTCTCGGCTGTCCACTTATGAGGATTGTCTACCTTCATAGACAACAGAGTATGACCGTCATTGGCAGCATGGGTAGCTGTTGCCACCTGCTTGCCGTCTTGGTCGAAGAGGATGAGGTGGAGGTTGCCTCGCCCCTTCACTTGGGCTGCCACCTGCAGCACTCCGTCCTTGTAGTTATTCACCAGGTCGGGGGTGACACGAACGTCCTCAAGCTGCAGCTGGGCATCACGGGCATAGAGATAGTTCTCGCGTGCCACGCCACTGAGTCGCCAGAAGTCCTGGTCTTCGCACCAGGAGCCGTCGCACCAACGGAATGTTTGGAATGCAATGAGGTTCTTGCCTTTCTTCAAGAAGGAGGTGATGTCGAACTCGGCTGCCACCTTACCATCTTCTGCATAACCTGCAAACTGTCCGTTCACATATAAATATATATTGGAAGTAACACTGCCGAAGTGAGCAATCACCTGCTTGCCATTCCAGCTGGCAGGGATGTCTATCTGTCGACGATAAGAACCCACATGATTGTCCTTGACAGGCACGGCTGGTGGCTGCTCATTGAAGTGTCCGCGCCAGGCAAAACCTATGTTCACATATTCGGGTTGACCATAGCCGTTGAGTTCCCAGTTGCCTGGAACTGGCATCGTGCCCCATTGTGAATCGTCGAGGCTGGTAAGATAAAAGTCGGTAGGACGCTGGTCGGCATTCTCTACCCACTTGAACTTCCATATTCCGTCCAGAGAAAGGAAATTCTGGCTCATCGTCTTGTCGACATGGGCGATATCTCTGCTCTTCACTACTCCTCCCTCTTCATACACCATATCGGCAAAAGAATAGGAAAAGAAGGATGTGTGAAGGGGAAGTCGGTTGATTTCGTTCACCTGCAGGTCGTGCCACTCTGTGAAAGTGGGTTGCTGAACGATTGTCTTGTTCTGCTTCTGGACTGTAGTCATCGGCTTTGGGGCTGCAAAAGAGTTCATGGCCAAAGTTGCCAAGCCCCAAGTAAGGAATAGATTTCGTTTCATTTTTGTTGAATGTAATAAAGGTGTTAGTTGATTTTTTCTTGTCTCGCAGAGCGACTTATGTCGCAAAGCGGCAAGGTCTCTCCTATGCTAAAGGTTGTTTTGCTGCAAAAATAAGTCTTTTTTCAGACTTGACAAACATTCATTATGTTAAAAATGTTGTTTTTACACTTATTCGTAGACAAATGACAGAGTGAGCCAACAATATCCTGTCGCACAAATGCTTTATAGCAAAATATGCAACCCAAAAGGCTATTGGCTATAACTTCTAACGACCGAAGGGAGTGATAACTTCTTTAACTTCTATAACTTCCGTACATACGAAACTTCAGTAAATTACTCAGCTTTCGCAAAAGAAAATAATAAAAAGCTTTGCTCTTTGTAAGAAAAACTGTATCTTTGTCACCAGAAACAAACAACATAACTATACAACAGTATGATGACTATTGAAGAATACAGAGCTGCCGTATTACAGGCATTGCTCGATGCGAAAAACGAAGATGGAACTCCAGCTATCTCTCCCAAGGAGGCAGAAGAAGCTCTGCTCGGATTTACTGATGACGAACTGAAGGATGGCATCCTGTGGAACTCACCAGAAGACGTGGCAGAAATCATTCTCGAAGGGGTGTAGACCATTTTCGAATGGGGATGAAGAGGCAACAAGAAGGACAAGGCAACAAAATTTATCACGATTTATTTTGCATTGTCCCTAATTTGCAGTAACTTTGCACCGCAAAAAATTATTACCGGTAAAAATAGTTATAAATGAAGATAGAAAACGAAATCATTAGCTCGGTCATCGCTGCGGTGAAGGAGCTTTACGGACAGGACGTGCCTGAGAAAATGGTAGCCCTGCAGAAGACCAAGAGTAATTTCGAAGGAAACCTTACCCTCGTTGTATTTCCATTCCTCAAGATGTCAAAGAAAAAGCCTGAGGATACTGCTCTGGAAATTGGCGAATACCTAAAGAAAAACTGTGGAAATGTCATTGCTGACTTCAACGTTGTAAAGGGTTTCTTAAATCTTTCTATCGCTCCTGCCGCATGGGTAGGACTTCTTAACGATATTCATGCCGACGAGAAGTTTGGTGAGAAACCTGTCACCGAAAACAGCCCGCTCGTCATGATAGAATACTCTTCACCAAACACCAACAAGCCTCTCCACCTCGGACACGTGCGCAACAACCTCCTCGGATGGTCTCTGGCACAAATCATGGAGGCCAACGGCAACAAGGTCATCAAGACCAATATCGTCAACGACCGTGGTATCCACATCTGTAAGTCTATGCTCGCTTGGCTCAAGTGGGGCAATGGCGAAACTCCTGAAACTTCCGGCAAGAAGGGCGACCACCTCATCGGCGACTACTATGTAGCCTTCGACAAGCACTATCGTGAGGAAATCGCAGAGCTCAAGGCTCAGTACATGAAGGAGGGCATGGAGGAAGAAGCTGCCACAGAGAAAGCAAAGGCAGAGGCTCCACTCATCAAGGAGGCTCACGAAATGCTCGTGAAGTGGGAGAACAACGACTCTGAGGTTCGTGCTCTGTGGGAGAAGATGAACAACTGGGTGTACGCAGGCTTCGACGAGACTTACAAGATGATGGGTGTAGGTTTCGACAAGATATATTATGAGTCAAACACTTACCTCGAGGGTAAGAAGAAGGTAGAGGAAGGATTGGAGAAGGGTCTCTTCTTCCGCAAGGATGACAACTCTGTTTGGGCTGACCTCACCAACGAGGGTCTCGACCAGAAGCTCCTGCTCCGTTCTGACGGTACTTCTGTTTATATGACTCAGGACATCGGTACTGCCGACCTCCGCTTCAAGGACTTCCCTATCGACAAGATGATCTATGTAGTAGGTAACGAGCAGAACTACCACTTCCAGGTACTCTCTATCCTGCTCGACCGTCTCGGCTTCAAGTGGGGTAAGGACTTGGTTCACTTCTCTTACGGTATGGTAGAGTTGCCTAACGGTAAGATGAAGAGCCGCGAGGGAACCGTAGTAGACGCCGACGACTTGATGGCAGAGATGATCAAGGACGCTCGCCAGACCAGCGATGAGCTGGGCAAGTTTAAGGACATGAGCGAGGAAGAGCGTCAGGAGATTTCACGCATCGTAGGTCTCGGAGCGTTGAAGTACTTCATCCTCAAGGTAGATGCCCGCAAGAACATGCTCTTCAACCCAGAGGAGAGTATCGACTTCAATGGCAACACAGGTCCTTTCATCCAGTACACTTATGCTCGTATCCGCAGCATCATGCGTAAGGCTGCTGCCGAGGGCATCATGATTCCTGCCACATTGGGCGCTGATGCTCCTATCAACGAGAAGGAGATAGACCTCATCCAGAAGATGAACGACTTCGCTGCTGCCGTGGCAGACGCTGGCAACAACTACAACCCTGGTGGCATCGCCAACTACTGCTACGAGCTGACCAAGGAGTTCAACCAGTTCTATCACGACTACAGCATCCTGAATGCTGAGAGCGAGGCAGAGAAGACCACTCGCCTGGTTCTTGCTGCCAATGTAGCTAAGATTCTGAAGAACGGTATGGCGCTGCTTGGCATCGAGGTTCCTGAAAGAATGTAATGAATAACCTACAATTTGAAATACAAATATTATTGACTATTGACAATTTAATGAGCAACCCCAGAGTGATGTAACTCTGGGGAATGCTCATTTTCATTTTTACACAAACAAGAAATGAACAAGATGCCTGCAAATCCGCCTTCATGGCGAAACGACACCGTACTCCCCTTGCCTCCTGAGGCGAAAGCCAACGCATGGGCTGTAGATGCTGCATGCTCGGGAAATCCTGGTCCGATGGAATATCAATGCATCGACCTGCAGACGGGTGCCCAGGTGTTTCACTACGGACCTTTGCACGGCACCAACAACATAGGCGAATTTCTTGCCATCGTACATGCTTTGGCTCTTATGGAGCAAAGAGGCATTACCGACAAAATCATCTATAGCGACAGTGTGAATGCGCAACTGTGGGTGCAGAAGAAACAATGCAAGACCAAGTTGGAACGCAACGCACAGACCGAACAGCTTTACCAGATCATCGCAAGAGCTGAAAACTGGTTGCGCACCCACTCCATCAAAACACCTATCATGAAATGGGAAACTAAGAAATGGGGTGAAATACCTGCTGACTTCGGAAGAAAGGGATAATTGTGGTTTGTGGAGGATGTTTCGCCAGTTCAGAAGTTAAAGAAGTTTCGCCAGTTTAGAAGTTAAAGGAGTTAAGGAGTTAAAGGAGTTAAGACAAATGCCTTTTTGGACTTGAAATTAAACATTCAACACTTCACATTGGACAAGAAGGAACTGGGAGGGCGTGGCATCTTGCCCGCCCATAAAAAAATGTCACAACCTCTAAAAAGAACTCAACATAGTATCATTACGGGCGGGCAAGATGCCACGCCCTCCCCAGTGCAAGCTTGCCCATAAAAAATGTCCTACACACTAAACACAAAAAATAAAACACTAAACATTAACCACTATAATGTTATAATCTCTTAATTTACATATAAATTCTCTTAAAATAAAAGAATTACTTACGAAATCAAGCTATTTTACGTATATTTGTGCCAAGTTATTCATGAATTAACATTATCAACAAACAAATTAGTAACTCAAATTAGAGATTATGAAGAAATTACTTATCATCGCCATGGTGGCATTATCATCAGTTGGCGCTTTCGCACAGAGCAGAACAGGTTCGACTACCATTCAGCCTAAAATCGGTTTGAATGTGTCAAGCGTAGGTGACTTAGATTGGAAAGCAGGCTTCGTATTCGGTGCAGAAGTTCAGCATCAGTTTACAAGCAAGATGGGTCTTGCTGGCGGTCTGCTCTATTCTTTCCAGGGTGGCAAACATGATGACTATTCATGGAACCCTGGCTATATTAACATTCCTGTAACACTCAACTACTATGTTGCTAAGAACTTTGCACTCAAGGCAGGTCTTCAGCCAGCATTCATGGTGAGCAAGGATGATGCAAAAGAAGTAAATACCTTCGACCTTGCTGTGCCTGTAGGAATGTCTTACGAGTTTGACAGATTCGTTATCGACGCACGCTACAACATCGGTGTCACCAAGGTGCCAAAGCATGGTGACGGCTATACAAACGTTTTGCAGTTGACTATAGGTTACAAGTTCAACCTCTAAGCAAGCCAAAGCCTTCTCATGAAGGTTTCATCATAAAAATAACTCGTAGTTTCTTTCCTGTATAAGCTAAGACTTATCGGACAAGAAACTACGAGTTTTTTGTTTTTTATAGGGACATTCGTATTTCAGCATCTTTTCTCTTATTCCCAAAAGCACACTTTCCCCAATCTGCCACTTATCTATCGCAAATGGGGAAGTTAAAGAAGTTTAGTAATCCGTAATATATCCTTTGGTAAACATATCATAAGACAAAGCTTCCAGCTCGGAAAGAGTCATGTTCTCTACGGCATGTTCTATTTTGCGTATCAATTCTTCTCGCTTGAAATCTTCATTATCGCTCAGGCGCGATGTAAATCTATTGCTCATCAATTATCTATGCTTAATGTGTAGTGTGTTAATGTTTATGCTCGCTCATAGGTTTCAATGACATTACCATCATATTCCTCATGCCCAATCGGCTTTACACCGTGAGGAAGCCGAGGAGCCTCAGTACCTGTCTTGACAGACTGTGTTGTGGCAGTTTCTATCCTGATTTCATCCCAAAGACCAGCATCAAGGAAAGACTGGTGTGTGATGGCTCCACCCTCTACGATCAGCGATTGCACCTTATTGGTATATAGGAAGTTCATGATTTGTCGCAGCACCTCTGCCTTACCCTTGGAGAAATCGAGGCCCTCGAAACAAGGATGATGGCGGTCTATCACCAAGCGCAAGGGATTCTTGCCACTCCAGTCGCGAACATTCAGCTGACTATGGTCACGCTCGTCGGTGATTCTTCCTACCAGGATGGCATAGTTCTCTGCCCTGAGCTTATGGGAAAGCATCTTGGTAAAGGTCGATGAAATAGCCATTCCCTTGCCTTCATTATCGAGGAAACCATTGGCTGTCTGCGCCCATTTCAAGATGATGTAAGGACGCTGATGCGTGTTATAGGTAATGAAGCGCTTGTTTAGTTCGAGACACTCCTTCTCCAACACACCCACCGTCACCTCGATGCCTGCCTCGCGAATCTTCTGAATGCCACGGCCCTGCACCTTGGCAAAGGGATCGACACAACCACAGACACATCTTTTCACACGCTTGCGCACGATGAGGTCGGCACAAGGTGGTGTCTTGCCATAATGCGAACAAGGCTCAAGACTCACATAGATCGTAGCCCCAGCCAACAGATGCTCGTCCTCAGGCCTTACCGAAGCAAAGGCATTGACCTCGGCATGGCCCTCGCCACAACGCACATGATAGCCCTCACCCAAGATTCTGCCATCCTCGCTTACAATGACTGCCCCTACCATGGGATTGGGCTTCGCATTCTGACGCCCATTCTTTGCCAGTTGCAGACAGCGACGCATAAAGCGTTCGTCTATCTCTTGCTGAGTAAACGTCTCTGACGTCAGCGCTTTTCTTAAAGATATTTCTTTTTGCTCCATATTCTCATTTTCTCGCTTCTTTGTTACGCGTTTTCGATAAAATGTCGTACCTTTGTTCGCAAAATTATTCTCCATTAACAGATCTGAATGAAAACTTACCAGCAACTTTGGCAATCACTCACCCCACTCTACGATGCAGATGAAGCGAAAGCGATCGTCCGCACTATACTGGACGTGAAGTACGGAATGACATTCACCGACATAATATGTGGCAAAGTTACTGAATTATCCGCAGACGAGGGCATAAAACTCGAAGAAATTATTAACCGGCTGCAAAAAGCAGAACCCGTACAGTATGTGTTGGGAGAGGCTGATTTTGCCGGGCGAAGATTTCATGTAGAGCCGGGAGTTCTCATCCCTCGACCCGAGACGGCAGAACTATGTAGATGGATAGAAGCTGACACGGTACTTGGCGCCATGCAAATTCTCGACATCTGCACAGGCTCTGGTTGCATCGCCATCACATTGGCTTTAGACCTTCCTCATGCTACGGTTACAGGATGGGACATCTCACAAGACGCTCTTCGTATCGCACAAAACAATGTCACGTTGCAAGACGCCGAGAATGTAACCATCGCATATCAGGATGCACTCGCCCTGCCAAAAGCGTCAGAAAGCTCTCATGCCGAGAAATGGGACATCATCGTGAGCAATCCTCCCTATATCTGCGATAAGGAAAGGGACGACATGGAGCAAAACGTACTGGAATACGAACCAAGCATCGCGCTCTTCGTACCCGACGAAGACCCGTTGCGCTTCTATCGAGCTATCGCCGAATACGCATCCATCACACTCAAGCCCAGAGGAGCGCTCTACTTTGAAATCAACCCTATCTACGAACAGGCAATGAGAGAAATGCTCCAAGGTCTTGGCTTCACAGACATCACTACTCAAAAGGACTCTTTTGGCAAGAACAGAATGATGCGAGCCATCAGGCTATCATAAACATAAACATAATCATCCCGTCAGATGTTTAATTCAAAAATTCCCAAACACCCCAAACCGATAACAGAACAACAGGCTCTGCTGAAACTCACCACGCTCTGTACACAAGCCGAACATTGCTCACAGGAAATGCTCGACAAGATGAAGAAGTGGCAACTATCAGAAGAGGCTATCGCCCGCAATATGGAGTTTCTGATACAGAAAAAGTTTGTCGACGACGAACGCTTTGCTCGCTTCTTCATCAACGATAAGATAAAATACAACAAATGGGGACGACGCAAGGTAGAACAGGCTCTCTGGATGAAACACATACCAAAGGACATATCCGACCCTATCTTTGAAGAGATTGAGGACGAACTGTATATGGAAACCTTGCTGCCACTGATGAAAAGCAAGTATAAAACGATACAAGCCAAAAACGACTACGAACGCTCTATGAAACTCATCCGATTCGCTATGGGAAGAGGATTCAGTTTAGACCTCATACGCAAGTGCATCGACCAGATGGGTATTGACGCTGAGGAAGAAGATATGGAGCCACAAGAAGAAGATTTCTAACCGCCCCAAATTTTAACCCATCAATCTACCTATGCAAATCAGCCTATTAGCTAAGATTATCGAACTGCTGTGCCCACGCTATTGCCCCATTTGCGGAAAAAGGCTCTTGAGCGAAGAAGAGATACTATGCCTGGCTTGCAACCTGCACCTGCCACGCACAGACACCTGGCAAAATCCTGAAGACAACGAGATGGCTAAACTCTTCTGGCACAGCATCCCTATCATGAAATGTTGCTCCCTGTTTCACTATCACGGGCACACGCCCGCCAGCAGTCTGATCTATCAGCTCAAGTACAATCAACATTCGGAAATAGGTCCTGCCATGGGGCGTCTCCTTGCCCATGAAGCCCAAAAAATAGACTTCTTCGCCGACATCGACGGTATCGTACCCATACCTTTAGCAACCAAACGAATAAGAGAACGAGGCTACAACCAAAGCGAGGCCATCGCACAGGGCTTGCACGATGTGACACAGATAGACATCCTCAAGCATCTGATTACAAGAAAGTCATTTAATGAAAGCCAGACAGACAAAAACCGATGGGAACGCAACAACAATGTGAAAAACGTTTTTGCACTTACACCCGACTACGCCCCTAATGGATGTAAGGCTGCAACCCTCGTAGACAAACACCTGCTCATCGTCGATGACGTATGTACTACTGGCGCTACGATAATATCCTGCTGCAAAGAACTGCTCAAGGCTACCGACACGCTGAAGTTCAGTGTCCTTACCATAGGCTATGCGAAAGGAAAATAAGTCAAAAAAATAAATAATAAATTTGGTATTGTCTGCGTTTTAACGTACCTTTGCAAACAAAACTTTAATCCTTTAATGATTATGGACAAACTGAAGAAAGATTTCGCATCAAAGTTATTAAAAGTAAAGGCTATCAAACTACAGCCTAACGATCCTTTCACATGGGCTTCGGGCTGGAAATCGCCTTTCTATTGTGACAACCGCAAGACTTTATCGTTCCCTGAGTTGCGCAACTATGTGAAGCTCGAACTCGTACACACCATCCTCGAGCAGTTCCCTGAGGCTGACGCTGTTGCTGGTGTTGCCACAGGCGCTATCGCACAGGGTGCATTGGTGGCAGATGAGTTGAACTTGCCTTTCGTATACGTTCGTTCTAAACCAAAGGACCACGGCATGCAGAACCTCATCGAGGGCGAACTGAAGGCCGACGCTAAGGTGGTGGTTGTAGAAGACTTGATTTCTACAGGCGGTAGCTCACTCAAGGCAGTAGAGGCTCTTCGCCAAAATGGTAATGAGGTAATCGGTATGGTGGCAAGCTATACTTATGGCTTCCCTGTTGCTGAAAAAGCTTTCGCTGATGCTGGCGTGAAGTTGGTTACACTTACCGACTACGAGCATGTTGTAGCCGAGGCTTTGGAGACTGGTTACATCGCACAGGAAGACGTGGAACTGCTCCACGACTGGCGTAAAGACCCAGCCAACTGGAAGAAGTAAATTGGGAATTTAAGAGAAGTTAAGGGAAGTTAGAGAGTGTGTGAAAGAAGTAAAGAGGCAAATGTCATACTATACAACTTCATACTGTTGTCCCTTAACTTCCCTAACGACCAAAAGGGAGCGATAACTTCCTGATAAATTCTCTAAATTCATAAGATTAATGAGCACAACAACCTTTGAAAGCAGCATTAAGCAGATTTTCCACAAGCAGGAATCTGTTTACAATACTTTGAGCGACCTGAACAACTTGCAGCGTCTCAAAGATAAATTTGAACAGGTGAAAGACCAGATTCCTGAAGACAAAAAGGAACAACTCGACAAGATCAAGGACCTCACATTCGACTCTGACAGCATCTCTATCTCTGCACCTATGGTGGGAGAAATCAAGATGCGCATCATCGACAGAGAAGAGCCCAAGACCATCAAGTTTGAGACTGAGAACAGCCCCGTACCTTTCAACTTCTGGATTCAGCTGCTACCTACAAGCGAAGCCGCTTGTAAGATGAAACTCACCATCAAGGCAGACCTCAACCCTTTCATCAAGGGCATGGTGAAGAAACCTCTCGAAGAAGGAATAGAGAAGATTGCCGATGCCTTGGCAATGATTCCATACGAAGATTAAGTAAATATATCCATAATCCTTGCAAGGAATCTGTAGCAACATGATTTCTTGCAAGGATTTCTGTAATCAGTAAATCAACATAAAACAATGGCACAAAAACTTTGGGAAAAAAACTTTGAAGTAAACAAGGAAATAGAACGCTTCACCGTAGGGCGCGACCGTGAGCTCGACCTCTATCTCGCCAAGTACGACGTGCTGGGCAGCATGGCTCATATCACCATGCTCGAAAACATCGGACTGCTCGGAAAAGACGAGCTACCTCAACTCCTTGAAGAACTGAGAAACATCTACACCATTGCCGAGAAAGGCGAGTTTGTCATCGAGGAAGGCGTAGAAGACGTACATTCCCAAGTGGAACTAATGCTTACCCAGAAGTTGGGCGATATGGGTAAGAAGATTCATTCTGGACGTTCACGCAACGACCAGGTGCTCGTCGACCTGAAGCTCTTTACACGCCACGAGCTGAAAGAGATTGTTGATGCCGTGAAAATACTCTTCGACGAACTGATACAGAAGAGCGAACAATACAAGAACGTGCTGATGCCAGGATACACGCATCTGCAAGTGGCCATGCCATCTTCTTTCGGCCTGTGGTTTGGTGCTTATGCAGAGAGCCTCGCCGACGACATGCTCTTCCTGCAAGCAGCCTATCGCATGACCAACCGCAACCCATTGGGAAGTGCTGCAGGCTATGGAAGCAGTTTCCCTCTCAATCGCACACTGACAACCCAGTTGCTCGGATTCGACAGCATGGACTACAACGTAGTATATGCCCAGATGGGACGTGGTAAGATGGAGCGCAATGTGGCTTTCGCCATGGCTACCGTTGCTGGCACGTTGGCCAAAATGGCTTTCGATGCTTGCATGTTCAACTGCCAGAACTTCGGATTTGTCAAACTGCCTAAGGAGTGTACCACTGGTTCGAGCATCATGCCTCACAAGAAGAACCCAGATGTATTCGAACTCATCCGTGCAAAGTGCAATAAGCTACAGAGCTTGCCACAGCAGGTAATGCTCATCATGAACAACCTGCCCGTGGGCTACTTCCGCGACCTACAAATCATTAAGGAGGTCTTCCTGCCTGCCTTCGACGAACTGAAGGACTGCCTGCAGATGGCTGCCTACATCATCAACAAGATGGAGGTGAACGAACATATCCTCGACGACCCTCGCTACGACCCCATGTTCTCGGTGGAAGAAGTAAACCAGTTGGCTGCCAACGGCACGCCTTTCCGCGATGCCTACAAGAAAGTAGGACTGGAAATCGAAGCGGGCGAGTTTAAACCCAACAAGGACATTCACCACACCCACGAGGGAAGCATCGGCAACCTTTGCAACGACAAGATACAGGAACTGATGGAGAAAACGCTCGCCGAATTCCATTTCGAGCGTATGGAGAATGCAGAACGAGAGTTACTTCGTAAATAATCCTCCAAACAAGAAACATCTTACATGAAGCGAAGCAGTATATATAATAAGGTGAAGCATGGCTGTGCATGGAGCACGGTCATGCTCATTGTGGCGATACTCTTTGCAGCCTGCGATGCAGAGAGCCGTATCAGCACGCGCTTTCCATGCAATTTCTACTTCAATCCCAAGTTGCATCCAGGAACCTCCATTGAGACTGCCCTTAATAATTTAGGAAACTACACCTTCATCAGCGTGAAGAATAATGGCATCTGGCATATTTATTCCACACTCAACGATGGAAGAAACATCACCGAGGACATCAGAATTTCAACCGACCAAACAGAGGGGTGGGACAACCACATCAAGACGCGTGCCTTGGGAGCTAACAACGGAATCATCATCGGAAGGAGCAACTTTCAGGGGTTTGTGGCATGGGACAGACAATGCCCTAACTGTATCACACAATATGGCGGAGTAAACTATCCACTCGAGCTGAACGGAATACGCCAGTCGGTCATGTGCAAGAAGTGTAAACGCACCTATTCCTTAGAAACGGGTGCTATCACCGAAGGCGCTAAAGGCGACCCACTCATGGGATATGGCATCGACTATAATGGCATAGGAACCCCCGTAAGGGTGGGAAACTAAGCCAAATAACCCAATAGAAATACCGAAAATACAACTTTTCGTCTAAAAAAATGTATTTTTTTTTGGCTGTTCCAAGAAATAGCACTATCTTTGCACTAACATTTTGCGGAAATAGCTCAGTTGGTAGAGCACGACCTTGCCAAGGTCGGGGTCGCGGGTTCGAGTCCCGTTTTCCGCTCTTTTATTGTTTACCATGCCGCAATGGTGGAATTGGTAGACACGAGGGACTTAAAATCCCTTGGCCAGTAATGGCTGTGCGGGTTCGAGTCCCGCTCGCGGCACTTTCCTCCTACATATGAAAAAATTTGCCTATTTCTTTATTTTAATAGCAAGTCTCGCACTTACCGCATGTGGGGTAAGCAGCAAAAGATTTCAGCTTGAAGGCAGATTTCTTCACATGGACCAGGGGGAATTTTACGTTTATAGCCCTGACGGAGGCATCGAAGGAGTAGACACCATTAAGGTTATAGATGGACGCTTCTCCTACGAAGTACCCTGCAAGGACAAGTTCACCCTCATGATTGTTTTCCCCAACTTCTCCGAACAGCCCGTTTTTGCTGAGTCGGGAAAGTCGGTAGACATGAAAGCTGACGCCTCACATCTCAAAGAACTTACCGTTAAAGGCAACAAGGACAATGAACTCATGAACTCGTTTCGTGAGCAGATTCTCCATGTAGCTCCTCCTGAAGAAGCCAACATTGCCGAGCAGTTCATTCAGGATAACCCTGCCTCTATTGTGAGCGTCTTCCTCGTTAGAAAATACTTCGTGGCAAGCCTGTCACCCAATTATGCCAAAGCTTCACAGCTACTCAACCTTCTGAGCAAGCATCAGCCAGACAATGGTAACATCGCAAGACTTACCCAACAGCTCAAATGGCTCAAGAGTGTAGGCATAGGCTCTCAACTACCTGCGTTTACCGCTTACGACACAGAGGGCAAGCTCATCTCGAGCACCACGCTCGCCTCTGCTCCTGTTGCTGTCATCACCACCTGGTCGACCTCTGTCTTCGACAGCATGGACCTCTTACGCGAACTTAAGAAGCGCCAGCATAGCTCGCAGGGAAAACTGAAACTGATGAGCATTTGCATTGACGGCGACAAGGCCAACTGTAAAAGAAACTTAGAGCGCGACTCCATCGCATGGCCCAACGTATGCAATGGCGACTTGCTCGCTGACAAAACACTCCTGAAGCTCGGACTTATGGGTATACCCGACAACATCGTACTGAAGAACGGAAAAATCGTGGCACGAAGCCTTAAAAAGAAAGAGCTCAATAGTAAGTTAGACCAACTACTGAAGTAAACAGCCCACACCCCTCTCTGACAACACCAAATCTTCGAAACCATCTAAAACCTGAAGACATGTTAGTAAAAACCTATTGTGCAGCCGTAAACGGTCTGGAAGTTACCACCATAACCGTAGAAGTAAGCCTCAACCGAGGCGTACAATATCACCTCACTGGTCTTGGAGACGAGGCGGTAAGAGAAAGCCGCGACCGCATTGCAGCAGCTCTGCAATACAGCGGATTCAAGTTTCCCGTAGCCGACATTACCATCAACATGGCTCCAGCCGACCTTCGCAAGGAAGGAAGTAGTTTCGACCTGCCCTTAGCCATCGGCATTTTGGGAGCCAACAGCAACATCATAGAAGATCATCTCAAGGAATATATGATGGTGGGCGAACTGAGTCTCGACGGAACCCTCCAACCCATCAAGGGCGCACTGCCTATAGCCATACGTGCCAGGGCCGAACACTTCAAAGGGCTCATCGTACCTGAGCAGAATGTACGCGAGGCTGCCGTGGTCAACAACTTAGAGGTGTACGGCATGAAAAACTTACTCGAGGTCATCCAGTTCATGAACGACCAAAGCAATCCTTCACCCACAATCGTCGATACCCGCAAGGAATTTTACGAAAATCAGAGTCATTTCGACCTCGACTATGCCGACGTCAGAGGACAAGAGAACGTAAAGCGTGCCTTGGAAGTAGCTGCGGCTGGCGGCCACAACCTCATCATGGTAGGGCCTCCTGGTTCGGGTAAGTCGATGATGGCAAAACGTCTGCCGTCCATCCTTCCTCCACTCACACTCTCTGAAAGCTTAGAAACCACACAGATACACTCCATTGCTGGCAAGTTGGGTAAGAATGTATCGCTCATCTCACAACGCCCATTCCGATCTCCTCATCACACCATATCTCAAGTGGCATTAGTAGGTGGAGGAGCAACACCCCAACCAGGAGAAATCTCGCTGGCACACAATGGCGTGCTCTTCTGCGATGAGTTGCCCGAGTTCAATAAGACTACCCTCGAGGTATTGCGCCAGCCCTTGGAAGACCGACACATCAACATCAGCCGCGCCAAATACACCATCGACTATCCTTGTTCTTTCATGTTTGTAGCAAGCATGAATCCTTGTCCCTGTGGCTACTATGGCGATCCCACCCACAATTGTGTCTGCACACCAGGACAGATACAGCGGTACATGAACAAAATCTCTGGTCCCTTGCTCGACCGCATCGACATACAGTGCGAGATAACTCCCGTTCCCTTCAAGGACATCTCAAAGGCAGCTCCTGGCGAACCCAGCGAAGAAATCCGCAAACGGGTGATCAAGGCAAGGGAGATTCAGGCGGCACGCTTCAGCGGACAAAAGGGAATCCACTGCAACGCACAGATGAGCGAACGCATGATACATCAATATGCTGAACCCGACGAGGCTGGCATCAATATGCTACGCATGGCAATGGAGCGCCTGTCTCTCTCTGCCCGCGCCTACAACCGCATCTTGAAGGTAGCACGCACCATTGCCGACCTGGAAGGTAGCGAGCACGTACTTTCCCACCACTTGGCAGAGGCTATCGGTTATCGCACCCTCGACCGTGGTGACTGGGCTGAAAGAGGGGTATAGCAGTTAGAGGGAAGACATCAACATTTAGTAAAAAACGCAAACAGGGGGTAACAATTATGGCAAACTTCACCATTTGGTGATCTTCACATCCTTGATAATCAAGCGCCTTGCACTTTAATCGGTACGAACGGAATATCAACATTTAGTCGAACATCTTCAGAAAATTCAACTCCTTGATATTCAGCCGTTGCGCATATCTCTTCGTACCAGGCTTCTTCTTTGTGCTATTTTGCGGTAGCTCTGATGAAGCAAAGGTAGCTATAATCAGTGAGAAACGAGCAGAAAGTAGTTGGATTTTGATTGTAGAGCCTTGAATTGGTGCTATTTTGTTTAAAAATAGATGTAAAACGCAATAACATGGATAATTATTTCCGCAATCTTTCATGATTATCCAAGATAATTTTTACCTTTGTAGACTAAGAAACACATGAAAGGATATGGCAAAGAAAGATATCAATCGCATCAAGATAGTATTGGTTGAATACAAAAGGCAAATAGATTTGGCTCAAGAGGTAATGAGAGGTTGCACAAATCGTAAAAGATCTGTGATTGAGCATTACTTGAGTTAAGTTTAATATATACAAATAAGTGAACTATGATACAAAGCGTAAACAAATACCATATTTATGAGATATTCGCTTCGGATGGAAAGTTCTACTATTCCATTCCGAAGTATCAGCGTGAATATACATGGAGTTACAGAGAATGGGATGCTCTCTATGACGATATCAGCGAGAACAATCCCGAATATTTTATCGGTTCTATCATCTGTATTCCTTTGGGTGATTCGATTAACCCATATATGGAAGTGATTGATGGACAACAAAGACTTACTACTGTTAGTCTGTTTTTAGCTGCCATCTATACCCGCTTGAGGGATTATAAAAACTTCATGGATGAAGATGACGAGGATATTCTTCCGGCATTGCGAAAGTCGTTGAAAAGCGGTCTGTCTCCAAATGAAATGAAGTTGGTGCCTCAAGTTCAGAACAATAATTTGGAAGATTACAATTTCATCATGTCTGAACTTGGTTTGAAGAAGTCGGCATCAACGAAACACCCATACTTTGGTGTGCGTAAAGTGTCACGTTGCTATCAACATTTCCTTTGGCTAATGGACAAAGAAATGGAGAATACGACACCAGAAGAAAAAGTATCATTTCTTTTGGACAAGTTTGACAAACTGAAGCAGGCAATGCTTGTCAAGATGGAGGTGTCCACTCATTCGGATGCTTATGTGTTGTTTGAGTCGCTAAACAATCGAGGAACCCCACTTACAGCCATCGACTTGATGAAAAATCTCATTATGGCAAGGGCTGAATACAGTCATCTCACAACGGACGATTGCTTCAATCGTTGGCAGCAACTTTTGGCGTATCTTTCGGATGACTATGGAACCCAAGAACGTTTCTTTCGTCAGTATTACAATGCATTTAAACGTACTTTGAACGATCCTTTCCGTAGCGATAACGACAGAAAGAAAGATCCTCTTGGAGTAGTTGCGACAAAATCCAATTTGCTCAATATCTTTGAGAAACTGATAAACAAAGACCTCAATTCGTTTCTTACAGACATTCTAAAATGCGGACAATATTATTCGTGTTTAATACTGCAAGAACAAGACGAAAATCCATACAGAAAGAACTTGGAAGACCTTGACCACATTCAAGGTGCACCTTCTTATCTTCTTCTGATGTATATATTGAAGCATAAATCGGTACTAGAATTGACTGACTCTGACATCAACACATTGATAGAGTTGTTGAATAAATATTTTGTCAGACGTAATGTTACGGACTACCCAAGTACTCGTGACCTTACACGTATTTTCATGGACATTATTGCCCATATAGAGGATGAAATGCCCAAAGGCAAAGAAGTAACCAATACTATCATAAGGTTATTGGGTACAGCTAATAATTGTGCAACAGACGAAATGTTTGAGAAAAGTCTGCAAGGAGACATTTATAAGGAAAATGTTGGTGCTGCCCGATATATGCTTTGCAAAATTGCAGAGTCTGCCATGACACAAGAAACATGGACTGACCTTTGGGCTCGTACTCCGAAGAATGTGTATGTATGGACTATTGAGCATATCTTCCCTGAAGGAGAGAATATACCACAAAGTTGGGTAGATATGGTTGCAAGTGGAGATACAGAACTTGCAAGAAAGTATCTAAACGAATACACACATAAGATAGGTAATCTGACAATTACAGGCTATAACAGCACTTTGGGTAACAAGTCTTTCTTAGAGAAGCGTGACCGTCAGAGCAAAGATGGCAAGCGGTTTATTGGTTACAAGAATGGACTTGACATTAACAATGAAATAGCCAAGTTAGACGCATGGACTATCGAGAATATTAAGCATAGATCCAAAACTTTGATACAACAACTAATGGACATGTTTAGATTTCCAGATCTATAGATGTGGAAATGTAGAGAGTTCAATCTATGAGATTTAAATTAAAGGACATTCTCTATGAGTAATATCAAACAAAATTACACCGACTTCGATGAATACATACGTCAAGGAGAGCCGAGCCAAAAGGAGAAAGCATCCATTTGGCAGACTGCAATCGGGTTGCAGGCAGTGGATGGGTTGCAGACTTCTGATTATCTAAAGGCTACGGCTTGTAAACACATTGAAGGCGAGATTGATATTGATGAAGCACGTGAATTGATAAATAGTTATTACCAGTCGAAAACTCTGCGCGAACCAGACGATGACGAGAAGTTGGAGGCGGATAAGGTTTCGGCTAATATCACTAAGATTCTTTCATCGCAGACATTGGACTTTAGCATGGGTGGTTATATCTCTGTCCATCGGAGAGTTTTTGATGGCGTGTTCAAGCATGCAGGGAAACTGCGTGACTATGACATCACAAAACGTGAATGGGTACTTGATGGTGACACAGTAAACTATTTGAACTGGGAGGATTTGAGAAGAGCCATTGACTATGATATCAGTCATGAGAAGGAGTTTAGCTATAAAGGAATATCACCTGACGCCATGGTGGAACACATCACTCGATTTGTTTCTGGTCTGTGGCAGATTCATGCTTTCTGCGAAGGCAATACTAGAACGACGGCAGTATTCACAATTCTCTATCTTCGATCAATAGGCTTCAAGGTAGATAATAGTCTTTTTGCTCGGCACTCATGGTATTTCCGTAATGCCTTGGTTCGTGCAAATTATAAGAATGCTCTGAAAGGAATTGATTATACCTCTGTATATTTGGAACGTTTCTTCCGAAATCTGTTGTTGGGAGATAAATGGGATTTGCGTAACCGTTACCTTCACATCCATGCAACAGACGAATGGAAAGTGCAGCAGAATCTTGCAGGTGGAACAAGCAATCAGCAAGAGGAGTATAAGCACGGGACAAGTACGGGGCAAGTACAGGACAAGCTACCCACGGATAATGCTAATATCAAACGGCTGATTATTGTAATTGGAAATCAAGAGTTATCAGTGAAGAGTATGATGGATGCTTTGGAATTAAAGGGAAGAGACAATTTTCAAAACCTTTATCTGAAGCCGGCTATTAGTGAGGGATATGTACGTTTGCTTTATCCAAACTCGCCACATCATCCTCGCCAGAAATATCTTCTGACCGTGAAAGGGTTAGCGGTGTATGATGAGTGTGTCAAATCAATGTGAAAAATCTGCCAGAGCTTGCTCCCCGAAGGTGCTCAGCCGAGGAACTCCGAGGATGCTTGGCTTGACATTTATGAGCAATTATTGTTTCTTAGCCTCAGTATGAGCCATTCAAGGAATGGACAATCTCAGTTGTCTCTGATGAGGTAACCTCAAAAGTGTGAGCATCATGAGAAAAAAGTTCTCACACGATTTGATGGGACTGTCAGTTTGGAACAAAATAGACTTCAATCAATATGAGGGAAACGGCTATCAGAGTACCAGGTCTGTACCACGCAAGTGTTACTATGGTATTAAACAGCCGATACTCCAGTACCACCCGTATGAAACTCCAGTACCAGTTAAGTTACACAAAAAGTGGTACTGAGCGTAGAGAAACGTCTATCAGCTTTAATTATTCAAAAAGCGGACATTGGACTCAAGCCCAATGTCCGCTTTTTCATATTTCATTTCTTGCTAATTGATTAAGAACGCTTGATAGTCCACTTATAACCAAAACGTAATTGATCATTTTCATAATGGTTTACTTCCACAATGACCTCATCACTGGTCAACTTCTTGTAGGTCATCTTGAGAGTGAAAGGCGCGTCTTCTGTCCAATCGCAGTGATACTCCTTGATCAATCCCTTGGAACGAGTGCCCAACTTGCCACCAATAGCCAGGACATTCAGAATCTCACCATTGGTGCCATCAAAGAACTCTGCCTCCTCCAAAAGCAACAACATATTCAGGTCGAGAGCCTTATCAAAAGGTGCAGGAATGGCTGTTGTCTTGTCGTAAGCGAATGTAGAGACTGCATCCATGCTTTCACACTTCACCTTTGTGAGATAACCATTTTCCCAAACAAAAGTATGGTTGTCCCAGTCGTCAGAGCCATCAGCCTCACTGATGTCATTATAACGAGTCTGCTTCAGCGTACCATCAGTATTATAAGATATCTCAAATGGTCTTGTGCCTTTCATCCATGACTTGAAGATAGTACCACTGACTACCCTACCATTCTCCAATTTGGCATTAAAGTCTGCCACATCCTCTTCTGTCTTCTGAGAAGGATAATTGATAAATTTTCTATTCCAATCCGTCTTAATGCTTGTTCCCGAGTGAAAGATTGTTCCGGTAGTAGTCTCAATACAATAGTCATCGTCAGCATTATCAAATTCATCACGAAACACATGCTTGAACCTCGTCAAATTGCCATTCTGATACTGTAGCTCATAAGTCTCCGTCCCGTCATCTTCTACATGAGTACCAGTAATGACAGAACATTCTTTGGTGATAGTAAAGAGAGCCGTAATGCCACCATTATCAACATCGGAATCTCCTCCAACATTAGAGCTATTCTCAGTAGTCTGAGTAATCAATATGGGCACAGTCTTGTCGTCACATACTATAATAATGTATGCAGAACGGCTTTTTCCAGTATCGTTCTTATCAAGCTGAATTTTGATGTAACAGGTTCCGTCATCAAGGCGAGAGCCTTCATAATGCAGCCAACTGATTTCTTCTGTAGACGAACCATCAGACGTAGCTGAAACATAAGCACGATAAGCCTTGGATGCCTTCATGATGATTTCGGAAGAGGTTTGATCCGCCGCAACAGACAGTTTGCCGTCACGAACATTCTCAAACTTAAATCCACCCCACTCGTCTCCATTATCATCGGAGCTACAACTTACCAATGCCGAGGTAGCAAATGCCATCAGGCACAATACCCAGAAACTAAAGATTTTCTTCATAAATTCAAGTATTAAATCATTATTTTAAAAAAACTTATTTCACAACCCAACGGTTTCCATCCTCATCCAATCCCGTGACAGTATTGATGATATGGAAATTGCCCTTATTGGTCCATCCCTGTACAGAATTACCAAAGCTGAACATATCATGCAACTCAAACTTCATCAACTTGAAGAGAAACATCAATGAGCCCAACAGGATCAGCACTCCGACAATGGAGAATCCTGCCATGTAAGAAATACCTGCAGCCACAGCTTGGAAAACGATCTTACGCCAACGCGCCTCCTTGGGAGTATCCTCATAAGCGAAAACGACACACAAGATCACACAGAAGGAAGCTATAAGATACACATTGGCGTCCTCGCCAAAAAGCAAGCATAAGAAAGACCAAAGACCCAAGGCTACAGACCCTAAAAGTCGCATATTGCCACTACGCACATACGACTTATCCCCCTTATCAACTTTCAATACGAAACGATCAATACGCTCATAAAGAAGGAACATGACGACAAAGAGTATGGGACTTACCAAAGCCGGTCCGCCTAAGTTCTTGTTAAAGACGTCCCATAATCCAGACACAGAAATCGACAGTTGGGAGTCGGCTATCAGCACCGAAAGAATAACAAGCACCACACCTCCTACACACAGAACCTTCTTCTCGTCACAATAATGACTATCCTCCATATCTTCAGGAGTACTCCATTCCGCACCAACAGACCTAAAGAATATCAACTTCACATCATTGAGCATTCCTGCATGATTTTTAGCAAGCAAGATGGCAAGCGCCAAACTGATATATACAACCGAAGACGTATCCTTCACCAAAAAAGCGATGACAGACCACAGAATATAGGTTTGTTGCCAATAGCGCAAATACTGCAATATATCTCTTGAACATAGAGAATTGCCAACTCGCTGCAGAGCACCAAGATGCTTACAGCCCGCTATCAACACAATAAGGCCTGCCAATCCCCCTCCCCAAACAATACCAAAGGACAAGGTAGCTACAATACCTGCCACGCCATAAGCAGCCAGCAACATTCCACTACTCTTCACCCATGATGCAATCACTTCGTTGCGAATACCAGCAGAACGCTTCACGGCAAAATAAACGCCAAGGGCAATGAGGATAACATCTATCACAAACAGCCCTCTCTCCAACACCACAAATGTAAAGAAGAATCCTATTGACAACAAAAAATTATCATATCCCTTCAAAGCTTCTCTGCGGATAGCCAACTGTTCTTTTTCTTCATTTTCCATATTAAAATATCATGTTAGTTTAAAGATTTGAGACGTAAAGGTAAGACAAAATAAGATGAAAGTCTTCCCATTTGACATAAAATCCATCTTTTCCCTAAAATTCTACGCTATTCCATAGCTTTATACCTATGGTTTTCCGTAGTTTGAAACCCGAGTTACAGAAAAAGGACACCTTCCTTTGAATTTCAATCGCAGAAAAATAAACTTTCAATTCTTTTTTTATTATCTTTGCAAGGTAAATGCAATGTAAACTGTGACTATAATGACATCCAAGCAACCAAACACCCTATTGGCATGGTTATTCATCATGCTACCTATATTAACGCTCTTCGCCGCCTGTTCCAACCACAAAGCAGGTGATGAGCAAAAGGCGTATGCCCTGTTCCTTGAAGCAATAAACCACAATGCCGCTGGCGACAAAAAATATGCAATTACCCTTATCGATAGCGCACTCCAAATGAACTGCGCCGACACTACTCGCAGTTGGCTTACCTGCGAGAAGACCACAGCACTCGTCGACCTCGGAAAGTTGAAAGAAGCAACTGCCATAGGCAAGAACGGCATACTGTTCGCTGAGAAAATCAAGGACGAAGAAGGTATGATGGGGATGTGCGGCTCGCTGGGCATCTGCTACCGAAGACTGGGCGACCTCGACTCCTCACTCTTTTACTACAAGAAGGGATTGGAAACAGCCATAGAGAGTCAGAACACAGAATACGAGATATACTTGAACAACTGCATCTCCGTGCTCTTCAACGAGCAAAAGAGATACAGTGAAGCCATCGAATACTCCGACAAGGCAGAAAACAAGGCGATAGCCACCAATGACACCATCGAAAGACTGTCTGCCCACGCCAACAAGGGTGCCATATTCATGCGACAAGGCTTATATCAAAAGAGCATCGACTTTCTCACCCCTCTCTGGGGTATGGTAAAAGAAGCCAACTACAATGTGCTGACCCTTAAATATCTGTCACCTTTACTCAAGTCATACTTATCTTTGGGAAAGACAGATTCCGTGATGCACTATATGGCTTATGCTGAGGAGGCTTTCCACGGCTTAGCCCCTACCAGCAACGGCATACTTGGCATCCTGGAGATCAAGGCGCAAATGTTGGGCAAACAGAAGAAATACGCCGAGCAATACATCTTGCTTGACAGCATCAGCAGATTCAACAATGTCAACATGGCGATGCCACAAGACAAACTCTTTGCCACCCAAGCCGAGTGCCTCAACAACATGGGCAAGACACACGAAGCTTACAGCACCATGAAAGCAGCCTATCAGAAAGCTGACTCATTGAAACTAAGCGACATCGACAAGCAACTGAGCGAATTCAACGTCAAGTACAAGACCTTGGAGAAAGAGGTGCAAATAGAAAAGATGAACCACGAGCAGAGCCTACTCTATATCCGTATTCTCTGTCTCACCATCGCCATCATCATCCTGCTCATCGCCATTCTTATCATTCTCTACCGCAGAAAGTTGGAGAAGCAACGTGCCGAGTTGACCGAGAAAACTTCCTATATCAATGGAGTGGAGACAGAGCGCAAGCGACTTGCCAAGGAACTGCACGACGGCGTATGCAACGACATCCTCGCTGTCAACATCATGATGCAGACCGACAAGGAAGCTGCAGAACGCTTGCTCAAAAACGTAGGAAACGATGTGCGCCGCCTCTCCCACGAGTTGATACCACCCCGTTTCGACAATACCACACTCCCAGAGTTGGTATACACCTATTGTCAGTCGATGAGCGCCGAGATGGGCACTATCATTAAGCCATTCGTCAGCCGTTCGTTTGAGAAACTGAATCTCCCAAGCCGAACAGCATTAGAAGTATACCGCATCATTCAAGAGAGTGTATCGAATGCCATTAAGTATGGTTACAGCAAGATGATTACCGTGACCCTGGACGCAAGCAACAACCAGGCCTCCCTCTGCATCACCAATGACATATCCCCAGAACACCCTATCACACAGGGAAAGATGGGCATAGGCAAAGATACGATAAAGATGAGGACTGAAGCCCTGCAAGCCGTTCTCACGGTCAGCAAACTAAACGAAGAATACAAAGTAGAGGTGCGTTTCCCACTATAATCCAAGCCTTCTAAAACCCTATCGCAGACAGCAAAGAAACTGACATGAAAAAGAACATTCTCATCGTAGATGACCATCCCATCGTTTCAACAGGGCTGCAAGCTCTCATCGAACACACGGGAGAATACGGCAAGATATACGTTGCCAACAACATTACATCAAGCCACCTCCTGCTCAAGCAAGAAGACATTGCCATCGCCATCATCGACCTGGAATTGCAGGATGCCAATGGCATGGAACTTGTCAAGTATATCCACCAGTCTCACATCAACACCAAGATACTGGTCTACACGATGCACGAAGAACTCTGGACGATTCGCCAACTGATGAAAGAGGACGCTGACGCCATCGTCATGAAAGGCGACAATCCGCAAGAGGTGCTCATTGCACTTCGCAAGATAGAACAGGGGAAGGGATATTTCAGCCAACAATTCATGAGGCTCATCAACAGCCAGGACACTTCAGAAATCTCCTTGTCCAATAGAGAGGCTGAGGTGTTGGAACACATCTCCAATGGTTTATCCACCAACGACATCGCCCAGCAGCTCAACATCAGCAACAACACGGTGGAGTTCCATCGTCACAACCTGATGAAGAAACTCTCTGCCAACAACATGGCACAGCTCGTGAAGAAAGCGATACAGTTGGGGCTCAACTTCATCAAGTGAAGCACACGACTACGGATTACCATTGGGAAAACTCGTCATCCTGACTTTTTGCATAGCCGAAACATCATGTTTTCGGCTATTCTTTGTTCATAACAATTCTTTTTCCTTAACTTTGAGTCCTTGATTATCAACAAAAAGAATGATTATGAATAAAAAGTTTTACTTTATCGCGTCGCTCCTATTTGCATCCACACAAATGGGCCTGGCACAAAACAGCATCGTAAAGAGAGTAGACGTCAAGGACATTCCTACCGTCAAGGCACCTGCTCAAGCCTTTACACAAGTCACCAAACTCACAGGTTGGACATACACAAACAGTTCAGGGGAAACTGAGAACGTAAGTGTCCAATATGACGACAAGGGGAGATTCCAAACCATCGACCACGGCACGTACAAGGAACTGATTTCCTACACGGAAGGCAGCCACGGTCAATGGATAGAGATGACCATCACGAAGTCCGAAGGCTCTACCCTCATTCCCCAATACAAGAATGTACGCACCCAAGATGCCGAAGGACGTATCGTGACCGAAAAAGTGTATGAGAATACTGACGGCGAACACCTGTCCCTGGTTCACAGCTACGCCTATGCCTATTCGGTAGTCGACAATGCCGAGCGCATCAGCCTCATCGAGGACATGACATACAATGAGTTCAATCCCGAGGGAATGGGTACCAAGTATGTATGGTGCGAACCTACAAAGAGCTATATCGAGAACCGATACCAATCAGATGAACGGACCATAACCACCATCAAGGACGACACCTACTCTACCATTCGACAAAGACTCTATGAAGGCAAGGATACATGGACAATCCGGGAGACGGAAGACATAAGATACGACAACAAGGGCGAGCAATGCTACTACCTGAGGAAAAGCTATACCTGGGAAGGTCAGTTGATGGAGGTTGAAGGTAAAAAGACCGAGACAACGTACAATACTCCCACCGCAGGCTATCACACCATCATCTCTTACACCTTCACCAATGGCAATGACGAAGACAGCAGCACCGACTCACAGCCTAACCTCGCCGACTACCAATGGGTGCCAAATCAGAAGAAGGTTGTCTCAGACAATTACAACCAAGAGCAAATGGTATATGGCGAGAACAAAAGCTGCAAGATTTACTCTTACGACAACGGCAACTGGATTTTGTCTACAGACGAGGTCATGGAGTGGGTCAACAAGCATGTATTGAAGGTTTTCTATAATGACAACAACTATAAGAACGAGTCAGGCTACTTATACTACGATGACAATGGCAAGGAGCTGGGCAGTGCCTACATGTTCAACGATGGCAGCTACCTGTCGGCAATCGACATGGACTATCAAATCAATGGCCGTGATGTCATCGAGTACACACTCTACGACAAGCAGCACAACATGCAGAAGAAATACAGGGAGACTTTCATCGACAAAGAAAACGATTTGATCACAACAGAACCATTCCTGTTACAGGAGTGGGACGGCACAGCATGGCGCAACTTCGTGGGCACATTCAAGCTGGGAGAAGGAGCTTGCTCAGCGACAGGTATCTTCGACGAGAAAGGAAGAATCATCGACAGCTGCGTATATGACGAAAAAGGCGATATCGACTACCGCAACACAACCACCTACCAAGACAACGGCTATACGGAGACCGAATATGAGTGGAACGAAGACCACTCTGCCCTGTATGCAAGCCACGAGCACACTCACTCCATCGATGGAAACGGCACCTACCAATACATCCACTTCGAATACGACCAGAACCATAACATCAACTATGGAAGGATGGACAAAGAATATACCAATGGGGTGTCGGAGACTTACTCATGGAACGGAAGCGGATGGACGCTGAGAAATAGTGGGGTATCTTCTCTGACCAGCACCAATGGCAATGAGACCATCAACATCAGCCGAGAGTGGCAAGACGGGAAAATCGTAGAAACAAGAAAGCGGATAGAAGTACATACCGACGACTACGACAAGAGTGAGGAGTACGTCAAACAAGACGGCAAATGGGTTGGAAAATCCAAGCAAGAGTCGCGCAAGGTCAACTACCACACCGACTTTGCCACCACACCTGCTGACCCTCTGCAAGACTACTACAATAAGACCAACACCATCGATGCTGGCGAGGCAAAATCAGAAGCAAAAGAAGATGATCATACTTGGTATCAATGGGACGAGGCTACTGGCGATTGGAAAATAGAGAGCAGCAGGGAAACTACATACCAGATAGTGGGCAACACCCTGACAGAAACCATCAAGAACATAGAAGATGGCGGAAGCTACATCGAAACCAGACAAACCATCTACAAGCGCGATGCCCAAATGCGCCTGACATCGGTAGACAGAACACACACCACAACCACAACCGATGCATCAGATAGCGAACATGCGGCTACACTCTATACATACGACGACGAGGGCAACCTGATATCGGAGCAAAGTACAGACATCTATGGCAAGACCTCTAAATATATCTATCAATATGGGAAAATAGACGTAGTAAACGGCATTGAGAGTGGCATCGAAGACGCAATAGGAAGCATCATTGTCACAGACCGTAACATACATGTAACAGGTGCGCAAGGACTTGCCCTCTACTCTCTCAGCGGCACACTGGTGTCACAAAGCACGAGCGACGTCATCGAAGCTCCGACGAGTGGACTCTACATCCTAACAGCAAAAGACAAGAAAACTAAAATATTTGTCAAGTAAGCCACAGAATAAGTTCCACGATAATAATAGAAAACTTCGTTCCATGCTGCGGAACGAAGTTTTTTCATATATCGACAATCAATTAGCAAAAGAAAAAAGCAAATATATCCTACTAATTACAGTATTTTTTTGTAATTTTGCAGCCAAATAACAAAAATATATTAGCTAATATGGAACAAAAGAATTTTAAACGTACCACCGTAACGGCAGCCTTGCCTTACGCCAATGGTGGTGTACATATTGGACACTTGGCTGGAGTTTACGTGCCTGCCGACATCTATGTACGCTATCTCAGACTCAAGAAGCAAGACGTGGTCTTCATCGGTGGAAGTGATGAGCACGGAGTTCCCGTAACCATCCGAGCTAAGAAAGAAGGCATCACCGTACAGGAGGTGGTAGACCGCTATCATAATATTATCAAGAAAAGTTTTGAAGAGTTCGGTATCTCTTTCGACATCTACAGCCGTACCACTTCACCTACTCACAATAAGTTTGCTTCCGATTTCTTCCGCACTCTCTATGACAAGGGCGTCTTAGAGGAAAAGGTAGAGGAACAGTTCTGCGACGAGGTTACTGGCGAGTTCCTTACCGACCGTAATATCGTGGGCACATGTCCTCGATGCGGTGCAGAGGGAGCTTATGGCGACCAGTGCGAGAAGTGTGGTGCAACCCTCTCACCAGAGGAGCTTATCAACCCTACCAACAAGAACAACCCAGGCCACGGTCTGGTAAAGAAGCCTACCAAGAACTGGTATCTGCCTTTAGGAAAGTATCAGGACTGGCTGAAGCAATGGATCCTGGAAGGACACAAAGAGTGGCGCTCTAACGTGTACGGACAATGCAAGAGCTGGCTCGACATGGACTTGCAACCTCGCGCTATGACCCGCGACCTCGACTGGGGTATTCCTGTTCCTGTAGAGGGTGCAGAGGGCAAGGTGCTCTACGTTTGGTTCGACGCACCTATCGGATATATCTCTAACACCAAGGAGCTCTGCGATGCTCAGCCCGAGAAATGGGGTACATGGCAGAAGTGGTGGCAAGACCCAGAGACACGTCTCGTTCACTTTATCGGAAAAGACAACATCGTCTTCCACTGCATCATCTTCCCTACCATGTTGAAGGCTCACGGCGACTATATCCTGCCTGACAACGTGCCTGCCAACGAGTTCCTCAACCTCGAGGACGATAAGATTTCTACCTCTCGCAACTGGGCGGTATGGCTTCACGAATATCTCGTCGATATGCCTGGAAAACAGGATGTATTGCGCTATGTATTGACAGCCAATGCACCAGAGACCAAGGACAACAACTTCACCTGGAAAGACTTCCAGGAACGCAATAACTCTGAGTTGGTAGCCGTATATGGCAACTTCGTCAACCGTGCTTTGCAGCTCACTAAGAAATATTGGAATGGTGTAGTTCCTGCCTGTGGCGAACTGCTGGAGGTAGATGAGAAAACTATCGCTGAGTTCAAAGACGTGAAGGAGAAGGTGGAACAGTATCTTAACGTATTCAAGTTCCGCGAGGCACAGAAGGAAGCCATGAACCTGGCACGAATCGGCAACAAGTATATCACCGAATGCGAGCCTTGGAAGGTATGGAAGACCGATCCTAAGCGTGTGGAAACCATCCTAAACATCTCACTCCAGTTGGTGGCAAACCTTGCCATCGCCTTTGAGCCATTCCTGCCTTTCTCTTCTGAGAAACTGCGCAAGATGATCAATATGCCAAACTTCGAGTGGAATCAGCTCGGAAATACCGACCTACTGAAGGCTGGCGACCAGTTGGGCGAACCTGAGCTCCTCTTCGAGAAGATAGAAGACGAGGTAATAGACAAGCAGCTCCAGAAACTTGCCGACACTAAGAAAGCTAACGAAGAGGCTTCTTACAAGGCAGAACCTATCAAGCCTGAGGTAAGTTTCGACGACTTTGAGAAACTCGACATTCGTGTAGGACACATCTTGAACTGCGAAAAGGTAAAGAAGTCTAAGAAGCTCCTCAAGTTCACCATCGATGACGGTACAGGCACAGAGCGTACCATCTGCTCGGGCATTGCGGCTTATTATGAGCCAGAAGACCTCATCGGCAAGGACGTGCTCTTCGTAGCCAACTTCGCTCCTCGCAAGATGATGGGCATAGAGAGTCAGGGCATGATTCTCTCGGCTGTCAACTTCGACGGAAGCCTCAACGTCACCTCTCTCCTTGGCAAGGTAAAGCCAGGAAGCCAGGTGGGATAATCCCTATACATTATTATATATAAAAGGTGGATGCTGGAAATCTCGCTTATGAGGCTCAGCATCCACCTTTTTTATGAGATTGTAAATCACATCATCTATATTTCAAAACGGGTATAGGTGCGGTCATCGAAGATACTAAAAATCAAGCAATTGACAATCATTCATCACATTTTTCGCACGAGTTTTAACCAAGTTTATCACATTTTCGGTACGAGTTTATCTCTCTTCAATCACATTTTTCGCACGACTTTTACGCCAACCTGACTTATATTAGAAAAAGTTCCCACTCTACATGGCGCTTCTTCTCAACCAAGCATAAAAAAGAGAGGCGTTTCTCGCTTCGAGAAACGCCTTTGCTATAACTTTCTTAGTTCTTCGACACTCAATCCTGTTGCTTGTGCAATAACCTCCAATGAGACTTTTTGGGATAGAAGACTGAGGGCGATTTTATATTTCTCCTCAGTGCGCCCTTCTGCTCGCCCCTCTGCTCTCCCTTCAGCTTTGGCATTACCCAACACATCATTTTGAATCATGATAGCATTGAGATGCTCGTCGTATGCGTGACGTTCTTCATCAGACATCTCATAATACTTTAACTTTTCACGAGCCTCTTGCAAACCCGGTGTCTTCGTATCGGAAGCAATAACTCCCGTTTTGAGATAGTTGACCCACTCTTCCAAAGGAGTTTTTGCCACGCTATTGAACTCATTGACACGCACTAACATATATGTCGGGAAAATCTCGGAAGGTGATTTCCTCACAATGTTGTCCTTCTCCTTGGTACTGATAATGAGTTGGTCTTTCGTATGTAAGCCCACAAAGTTATTCTGACCAACATAGATATAGTCAGAGCCTTTGCCCAAGTCAAAGTACAGAATGCTAATGGAATATACTTTCTTCACCTCCTTGTAACTATTGCCAAGATTGATGTGTTCTGTGATAGCTTTGGCTACACCATAAAGAACATGTTCCAAATAATACAACTCGCTTGTATTCTGCACTTCCACAATGATGATTTCACCCTTGCTATTCTTGGCTTTGATATCGACCCTATTAAACTTGTCATCATAATCCGTTTGGTTTCCTTCGCTTTCCAAAATATCTATGATTTTCACCTTTTCATTCAAGAAAACGGTAAGGAAGCCCTCTAACACATCGAAGTTGGCCTTTTGACGGAGCAATCTCTTAATCGCCCAGTCAAAACGAATGTATCTATCTCTAAGTTCTGCCATAATAATCTCCTCCTTATATCAACATGAAACATTATCGCTTACAAATGTACGACAAATTATCGTAACTACCAAATATTAAGGCGAATTAAAAAGGAGAGACGAGCTTCACAGCCCACCTCTCCCGAGAGATTTATAGAAAATGCCACTCATGGCATAATCTCTTGATTAAAAATACTGTCTTATTAGTTTGCCTTTGGCAAGGTATTGCTCCACTCATTCTGAGTAACACCAAAACCTGCATTGATTTCGTCAACAGGAATTGGATATACAAAGTCTGAAATCTTATAATTGTTAAAAGTGAACTTCACCTCTGGGGCACCATAAGCATATACAGATGCCTTTTCGTCCCAACGGCGCAAATCATACAAACGAAGTCCCTCCTGGAACAATTCGCGAGCACGCTCATCCTTCAAGAAAGCAAGAACCTCATCCTTTGTTGTACCCAACTGCTCGACAGAAGTAATATCCGCATTACGCTTTGCCACAACTAACAAAGAATTCCTAGCCTCATCAAAATCTGCGGCAGTAGTTCCATGAAGCTTAGCCTCTGCCTTAATGAGATACATTTCTGGCGCATTGATCAAATAGTTTGTCGTTGTTACGGTAGGGAACTTACCACCCTTAAAGACAGGCTTGGTTGGTGTAGATGAAGCATCCCAAATGAAGATTGAAGTTCTGCAATCATTTGCACCATACATCTTCTGAAGCTTAGGACTTGGGCTAAAGCTGTAAGTTGACCACAATGTACCGCAAGAGTTTGCAGACCAGTTATGCTTGTCATCAATAGACAAATAGAACAAGCTCTCCGTATTGACACCTGTAGAAGAATACATTGCCTTGTAATCATCTGCCGTTGTTGCAATAGCAGACACATCTGCATCATCAAGAGCTTGCTGAGCATAAGACGCAGCTTCAGACCAATTCTCCATATAGAGATAAACACGAGCCAACAATCCTTCTGCTGCAGCCTTGGTAAAGTAAACCTTCTTGCCTCTATCTGCACCAGCTTTGCCAAAATGCTCAATAGCATTTTTCAAATCACCAACAATAGATGTATAAGTCATACCTACTGTTGAACGAGAAACCTGCTCGAAAGCCTTAATTGGCTCCTCTGAGATTACAATACCTGGTTGATCAGAAAAATCCTGACCATTTACCTTGATTTGATGACCATAGATATTGACTAAAGCAAGTTTAGCATAAGCACGAAGAGCGTAAGCCTCAGCCAAAGCGACATCCAAAGTCTGCTTATCTTCCTCAGTGGAAGTCTCATACAATTTCTTACCTGCATTAATTGCTCTCGCTGAATTATCGATTACTTTGTAACCATAATTCCAAATATAACGCAAATAGCTTTCCTCATCTGTCATCGTATAAGAATAGATGGCATCCATATGACTTGTAGAACCATTCCAATACGACAAGTCTGTTGGAATATCACCAATCATTGTTGCAAAATCTCCTGCAAAATAATAATGATAAAACCAATCGTACTCACCATTTACGGCATTACTTACAGAAGATGCATCTG
>ERZ1026894.324-NODE-324-length-37084-cov-45.228308_pt1 | contig 37084 bp, 59 predicted proteins | sample MGYA00380177_ERZ1026894 | MGnify/ENA primary metagenome ERZ1026894 (study PRJEB33269, sample SAMEA4719813) | human gut metagenome | biome: human-associated habitat; feature: organic feature; material: feces | place: Cameroon | collected 2013-10 ... | reverse complement strand
GTTTTTGTCCTTAAGCGCCTTGCCGTTCAAAACCACGCTATGCGTCCCCATATCTAGGTCGGCACGCATTGCCTTGCTTCCATCAAGTGGCAAGCATTCCTTGGTGCCCATCCACGCTTTTACTAGGTAGTTGTATTGCGCCAATGACACACCGTGGTCGTCTTTGATCAATTCGCCTTCCACATCGAAGCAAATAAGCCCCGCAACCTTGATGTATTCGCCGTCTTTTTGCGCCAAGCGAAGCATAAGGCGCACAACGCCTTCTTGCGACAATGCCAAATCGGCGATTGCGAAATGGTAGAATGCGTATGCTTTGTAATATTGGAAATACTTCAAATCCCTTTCGGCATCGTATGGGATTTCCTTTTCTTCCGTTTCCTTGGCGACTTGCATTTCATCCGTGATTGTCCCGTCGGGCAACCCATACGTAGTCAAAACGCTACCGATGTCGCTTTCTTGCAAGCCATCGTAGTAAACGTAGATTTCATTCACGTTGTTAGCGCTTTGCCTTAATGCTTCGTCATTGATGATTTCCTTGACGATGCCTTGTTTGTCTAAGTAGATGTACATTATTCCTTTTCCTCCTGTTGTTCTTTTTTATTCACACGCTTGAACACGCTTTCGGCAATGTCCCCAATGCCTTCCACGTTGTTGTCGAATGCCCACTTGGGAAGTGGGTTCACGCAAATCCCAACGGCTTCGCAAGGGATTATGACGTATAGCGCTTCCTTGACCAAATTAATGTTGTCACCCAACCAAACAAGCACAAACAAGATGAAGCACAAAGGCAACACCAACTTGACGAAGCCTTCTATGACTTGCTTAGCCCACGACCATTTTGTTTTCATCCCGTCTAGGTAGAACTTGACCAACACGGCTACGGCGCACATCAAAATGCCTATCACCACAATGCCCCAAAACCCCACGGACACACCAGTGCTAGTGGTTGGTTGGAACAAATTGTATCGAACTATCAAATAGACCATAGGCGCAAGGAATGACACGCTTGCGAATATGGCGAATTGTATCCAAAACCTTTTTTTATCCATTGCTTTCACCTTCCTTATTATACGTCAACGAAGCCACTTGCGTGGGTATCACCACGTTTGCTTTGGCTTCTTCTTGCTTCTTTTGGTATTCTTCGTATTCCTTCTTAGCTTCGTCTTCTTCGCTTAAAGGCTTGAAAGACTTGTCGCTTGTGAATTCTTGGTTTACCCTTGCCTTGTATTCTATGGTTTGGCTTTCGTCCATCACCATTATGCGACCTAGGGACAAACCATACACGAACGATGAAGCCATAGTCCATATCCTTGAAAATGTTGTGATTGTCCTTTGCATGATTTCTTCACCGCTTCCCGCCTTGCTAACTTGTATCGCGAAAGCGCTAAACACGAAAGCGAACATGAACACCATCACCAAGCGCCCAACGATCATAAGGAAATATCCCCACGAACGTCTTTTGTTTTCTTCGGCTTGCCTAGCGTATTCGCTAGTCACGACTTTCCCATTCATTGTCTTGAAGAAGTCATCGGGTATCCTAGAAAAGTTTATATGCCCTGCGAAGATGTCCTTTACCAACCTTATTTGCCTTTCGTCCAAGGAACGGAAATACGTTGGCGCACGACCTTTGAATTCCGTATCGTCCCATACCTTCTTGTAAGGGGTTCTTAGTTCGTCTATTTCGTGCACGTCCAAGTCAAGCACTTGCGCATTGATGTTCCCGTGGCTAGATAGCACGGCTTTGTAGAAATCAAGTTTGTTCTTTTTGTAGTAATTTTGAAGCCATTGCGTGAAAGCGAAGTCGTTGTGCACCACTTGTTCACGTGCGCTTTCGAATGCGCTTACGGCTTTTTGGTATCGCCCATTTTCCTTCTTGTGATAGTAGTTCTTTCCTTCGGGAACGCCGAAATACACGCAATACACGCATAATGCGCACGCAACGGCGAAATCGCCCCAAAACGTGCTATCGAAGTTCGGTCTAAAAAGAAACCTTGCCCCAAAGGAAAGCAAGATTGTAAGGATGAACGCCAACGTAAGGCAAAATGCCGTGAAAATGGTGTTCAAGTCAATTCCCCTACCGCCTTTCTTGGCTATGTATTTTCCATTTGGGTTCAAATTCATCTTTTGAAAAATCTCCATCCAATCACGCACATTGCTATAAGTGCCAATGCGCTAGCGCACATAAGCACGATGGCAAGCGTGTTTTCCGTGAATATTGCGTTCTTGTAGAACACGCATAGGACGATTGTGGCTACCACGAAAAGAACGAATGTAAGGCATAGCAAAACCAATTGCCACGCCTTCAATTTTCTTTTCCCGTCCATCGCTTAGCCCCTTTTTAGTCAATAGGGTGGTAATCGTCCTTGACCACTTCTTGGACTTTTTCTTTTGTTTCTTGGTTGGCTTCGACTTCTTGTCTGACGCTTTCCACGGCTTGTTTGACTTCCACGTCGGTGTTTGCTTCGCCGACTAAATCAAGCAAAGCCAACTTATTTTCCGTTGTCTTGCTTTGCGCCAAAACAAGCGCCTTTATCACAAGTTCGTTGGATTTCTTAAGGGTTTCAATCCCATTGATAAGTTTTTCTTGTTGTTCTTGGCTAAGGTTCTTGAAATCGTCTTCCATTTGCTTTGTGACGTTTGCTTTGATTTCTTCCACAAGTTGACCAATGGTCTTGTTCTTGTATTTCCTATACTTAAGGTAGACCGTGAACAATCCGCCCAAAACGCCAGCGTCGACCGCCCACGAAATGATTTGCGTAAGCAAGTCCTTTTCAAGGTATTGCGAAAGCCACGCTTCCACTTCGGCTTTGAAGTTGTCGAATGTTGGTTCTTGTTCTTCGCTGGAAGAAGCCGAAGAACTTCCTTCTTCGCTTTTTTCTTCTTCGCTAGAAGACAATGATGGCGCAACCACACTTGTGCTAGGTTCTTCTTCAACGCTTGGGATAGGTTGGCTAGTAGGCGCTTCTTCGCCACTTGCGATAGCGCCCGCCAATAATGCTAATTTAAAGATGTTCATAAGGTTATTCTCCTTCATTTTCCACGCTTAGTTTAAGTATGTCGTGGTATTGCTTAAGTTTTTCGTTCACGCTTGCTTTAAGCGTTGCGAATTGCCCTTTCAAGGCTTCGTTTTCCTTCTTCAATTCATCGATTTGCTTTTGCGTGTCCAAAAGGTATGCACGCTTCGATTTGTTGACCCACGATTTCCCATCGTAGTAGATCACATCGTCTTTTTTAAGGCAATCCGTTTTTAGTTCCAAAATGATTTTCATAAACACATTATAAAAGGGGTGAAACGCTTTTTAAAGCGATTTCAACCCCTTATTTCCTTTTCCATCGTCTTGATACATCAATCTAAGCACGTTGTGTTCGTCATCGGCGTAGATTTTTTGGGTATTCGTGTCGGTAAGGTACACGTACAAGACCTTGCTTTGGGAAGACTTCCACATTGCGATATCCACCCATTGCCAATCCCCGTTTGCGTCTTTGAAAGCGTGAACCAACTTGTAAGGGCAATCGAATATCTTCACAACGTCCTTGACGCTTTTGAACGTCACGCTTTGGTTGTCGGCATTCAACGTCACCAAATCGCTTATTGGCGCTAGGTTGTCGTTTTCGTCCGTGTAAAGTATGCCCGTCTTGTTGGGATAAGACATAAGCCCCTTTTCGGCGCTGTTATCGGTAAGGAACACGATGCCATTTGCGTGCCCGTAGACGCTATTGTCGATGTAAGGCATGTTCTTAAGAAGTTCTTCCGTGAAAGCAAGATAGTCGCTTGCCTTGTTCACGTAGGTAAGTTGCACCGACATGTTCAAGCGTTCGGCTTCGTCCTTGTATTGCACCCATTCGCCGTTGGATGACAAAACAACGTTTGTGATGGCTTCGGCATTGTCGGGATACAAAGGCGTTTTGCAAGCCTTATCGAACAAATCCGTGCCCGTGCTTTCGTAGTAAGGAAGATAGTCCACAAACCCCACGAAGCGCTTTTCCTTGTAACTTTCGCCCCATATTTGGTTGTTTTGCGTCACACCCCCTAAATCGGTGTCCACCAAAGGCGAATTAAGGTAAGACCCCGCACCCACGTTGTCGGGGCTTTCGTATGATAGCAAGATTGCGTTGTCGCACGTCACGGCGCTAAGGTCGTATTTGGCGGTTTCCAATGCCCCGCCTTCGCTTTCCCCTTGTTCTATGGCGTATCTTAGCCCCTTACCTTTTTCGTACGGCAACAAACCTTTTAGGAACGCCACAACGGGTTCTTCGTAGAACGCTATGGTGTCGCATTCGCCTTGGTGGTTTTCCGTGTCGATGGTGACGAACACGTTCTTGTGTTCCTTCCTTAAGGTGCTTTGCGAATAGTCCACACGTTCGTACGCACGATATTTTGTGGATATTGACGTGAAATAGTTCTTTATGACGTAATCCTTGCTTAATGCGTACGTTGCTTGCACGTAGTTGTTTGCTATGGCTAGCGTGCGTTTGAAGCAAATGTGGTCGTCATAGTCCGAATTAAGGCTTTGAAGCGATGTCGCTTCGTCCGTTGTTTGGTTTATTGACATCACTTCGTTGCCAAGCCTATCCGCCTTTTCTTGAAGGTTCCTTGAAAACCTATCGAAGTCGGTCAACCCGTTTGCCGTGCCGTCAAGTTGCGTGTATTCGATTGGCGTTTCTTCCTTGTATGCCTTGAATGTGACGCTATTCAAAGGTTGGTATTCGATGTCGAATATGGAACTAGCGAACGTGCTTGAATAAGGTATCACCCTTAGTTCAAGTATGCCATCGTATCCGCCTAGGTGCTTTCGCCACTTGCTTGTCAATGCGTCATCGAAATGTTCGCTTCCGTACTTTCTGTTGTTGTTTGTGACCAATCCGACTATGTTTTCGAAATAGGTCTTGCTTTCTTCCCACCACACATTCTTGAATGAATACGTTTGCGAAAACCCGCTTATGGTCTTCGTTCCGATGGAATATCCAATCGTGCCGTAAACCCACTTTGCCACTTCTTGCGTGCTTGTGGCGCTAGCCGTCTTAGGCATAGTCGTATAATCCGTGTCAAGGTATTTGCGTTTCCTGTTTTCCACGATGTTAGGCGTCAAGTCGGCTTTCAAATATCCGTATGTGTTGGTCAAGCCTTGCGTGATTTGCACGTTTTCGTTGTCCACGTTTTGCAAGATGATGTCGTCTATGGCGACCAAACGCACGTTCATTTCTTTTCCGTTGCATTTGCTTTTAAGCCACATGAAATCGTTGACCGACACGCCACTAGGGAACGGGTACGTCTTGGTGACATCCGAACCACCTTGCACGTCGAAATCGTCATAGTTTTGGACGTTCTTGTACGTTGGGTCTTGGTCTTGCTTCAAGCCAACGTAAACGAAAGTCAAGTTGCTAATGTGATACGTAACGCCTTCCAAGCCCCTATAAGTCAAGACAATGCTTTTCCTATCGGAACTTACTTCGATTTTGAAGCGTGGTAGTTCTTGCGTGGGTTCTTTGTTGTAATTGACGTTCCTAGTGTAGAAGAAACTTGTTATTTGGCTAGGTATCCTTAAGGTGAACTTGCTTACCTTGTAGATTGGGAAAGACGTTTCCAACTTAAGGTTTTCCGTTTGCTTGATTATGGCGTTGTTCCTATCACGGAAGCCCAACGTTTCCGAAATGATCTTGTTATCCGTGTCAAGAAGTTGGCCGTTTTGGCTTTCAAGCGCATTGACGTAACTATCGCTTGAATTGCTTCTTTGAACCTTGTTCACACCTTGGGCTTGGGCATTGAAAGATGTTGCTTGCTTGTTTAAATCAAGGTACGTAAGTTTTCTTTCCTTGATGACGGGCAAGCAACCCACTTGCACCATAAGGTTCGTGAAAAGTTGCCTTAGCGTAGGCATTTGCATCGTCATATCGGCGCACGGAACGCCTTGGAATTTCGCCTTAAGGCTTGCTTCGTCAAGTTCGTACAAAGGCTTGTAAGCCCACTTGGTTTCGCTAACCTTCATTTTGACTTTTGGAACGTACAATTGGAAAAATTGCGAAATTTTTTCAAAAATGTCCTTTTTACCTTTGATTTCGCTATGCGTTATTGCGATATTTGGGCATTGCGTCTTTTCAAGAAGTTTGGTTTCAGACATCAACGCTATTTGGTATTTGTAGATGTGTTGGGCGATGTTTTCTTCGCTTTCCACCCAATTGTCCACAAGCATTTCCACGTTGAACGGCAAGCCATCGCCAACGTTTTCGACACGCACGAAATCATATGGATGGATTTCCAATCTATCCACCTTGGCAACATTGTCCAACACGATGGATAGACTATCCAACGTTTCATTGTATTCTTCGTTGTACACCGCACCGCTTACAACGTGGTAAGCCTTGCCATTGATGTACGCCACCAAATCATTTTTCATCTTCTTGCGTTTTTCCTTTCTATCGTGTATGTGCAACCTATGTATTTCCTTATCATTTCCATATCTTCCCTAAGCGTTACGCATTTGACCCAAAAGGAATTTTCTTCCACTTTGTACCCCAAATAGGAATATTGCAAATCCACGTATGTGTCGTATGCGCCACTAGGGTAACGAACTTCTATCTTGCTAGCGTCCGTTTGCCATTGTGCTTCTTTTTGGCACGAACACATAACAAGGCAAAGCAACATAATGCATTTCTTCATCATAAGTTTTCCCCTATGCTTTCGCTAGTAAGGCTAAAACCCGCCCTTTGCCTTGAATAGGCTAGTTGAGCGTTCATTTGCCTTAGTTTGATGTTTTCTTGGTCATAGTTTTGGTAGATTTCGATGCCTAGGCTTGTGGTAACGCCCACCAACGCTATCGCACCACCTATCGCACCGCCGACCATAAAACCGCTTGCGACCGCCGTAGCCATACCCAAAGACTTGCTGACCACGTTCTTTGCGATTGTAAGATTTCTTTGCCCGATGTAGTCATCGTGAAGATTGAAGTACTTGTTTATTTCGTATGAAGCGATTTGCGTCACTTCTTGCTTTGCGTAGTTATACGCTTCGTGAAGCAATACCGATGTGGACGAACTTAAAAGCGTGTTGTCCGTTCGGTTCGCTTGTTCGGGCGCTTTTACCTTGGTCACTTTGGGAACTATGCTATCGCCACCGCCATCGTATGGCTTTTCCATCACAACGATGTTTACGTCTACGCTTCTTGTTTCCGCCATCTTGCTTCCCCCTTATAACGTGAACGTGTAGGAAACGGCATCTATGTTGCCAATGCTATGCGAATACGTTGCGTTCACAAGACGGAATTTCCAATCCGTGAACCCGCTTCCATCGCTTAATCTTAGCGTGAACCTATACGTTATATCTTCCTTGCTTTCATTGCCGTATTTGGCTTTGTTGATTTTCTTGGTAAGCGCATTGTCCAACGAATACGTGTTGAACGTGAACGTGTACGTTTGCGAAACGGCATAGGAACGTGTCCTTCCGTTTGTGTCCCCGTAAACTTGTGGCGCTAGGTTGTTGGTGGTGCTATCGTTGAACGTCAATAAGGCGATTGGCGTTTGTTTCCCATCATCGCCTATGTACGTAAGCGTGTTGAAAGAAACGCCCTTCACGCCTACAACGGCTATTGCGCTAAGCGAACACAAGGAACGATACCCGTTGCCCGCTTGGTTGAAATCGCTAGAAACGCTAGCGGTGTTAAGCACAAGCGTCATATCGCCTTCACGCACCAAATTGTACCTTGTGGCGAAAAGGCTTAGGAAATCCCTAGCTGTTGCGACTTCGTCCTTTATGCCCAATGCCGTGAATGTGATTTGAAGCGTGTAGTTGTCCAAAGACGTGCTTGCTTCGCCATATTGCACCACGATGAAAAGATTGTCGCTTTGGTCTAGCGCTTCGCTTTTCAAGAACGATTGTTCATCATCCAAAGAAAAAGAAAGACTTGGGAACTTTTCGTCCCTAAGCCTTGTGAATTTCCCACGGAAGTTGTTGGTAAGTGCCTTGTAATCGATTTCCATTGTTTTCGTCCCACCTTTATGGGCTTATTTTATCACAATGGAAACCAATTTGAACTTCGACAACTTGCCAAGCCCGTATTTTCCGCTGTTATACGACTTGATTATGCTATCTATGATAGCGTCTTCCACGTATCCCCTATGGTAGTGCATCAAGTTGAAACCGCCCGTCACGTTGACCGCTTGCGCATAAGAACCACGTTCGGGTTGGTATTCGATTACCCTTTCCTTGGCGTATTTCCTTAAATCGTATCGAACGGCGGGCACGTGCACAACGGCGACCTTCTTGCCTTGGGAAAAATCCTTGTCCCAAAAACTAGAAGCGTGCAAGCGAACAATTTCTTCCGACCACGTAGTCTTGGCAAGATTGCCCGACAAATGGATTTCCTTGAAATCGTCCCTTATGCTTTTCTTTATGTTCTTTTGCAATGCCTTCGCCATACTGCTAACGAAGAATGCCGTGTCAACGTTGTTCATCTTCTTAGCCCTATGTACGTGGTTTTGGTCACTTTATCAAGGAATTGCCCTTGCTTGTGAACTTCCGTGGCTTGCGTTGCGGACACGTGCCACATTTGATCACGGAACTTCACCAAGTCACCGCCTTTTATGCCTTCCACATCATCTTGCGTGACGATTTGTATGGTGTTTTCATCGCCTAGGAACAAACCGCCCAATTCTTGCTTTTGACGGCTTTCTGCGCTTGTTTCCTTTGCGTAGAAGATTGCCGTAGGCTTTGTTTTGTAAACCAACTTGCTTAAATCTTTGGTGGCTTTTTCGTCACGTTCGTACCATTCGCAACGTTCGAAGTTTATGCGCCTAGAACCCCATAAATCAAATGAACCACCCATAAGGATTTCCCCCATCGCCTATATGCCTATTCCACAAACCGCACGTCACAAGTTCGTCCTTGGTGTTTGGCGCAATGCGCAACTTGCTAAGGTTGTCCACGTTGGCGATTTCGCCCTTTTCGGGGTCATAACCGCTATCCGTGCCGATTTCGCCATTCCTTAGTTCGTAGATAGCTTGTTCCATCAAGGCGTATTTGTAATGTTCTTTTTGATAATCGCTGAACTTCTTGTATTCAACGTCCACGTTTCGGAAGAAATGCGCATTAAGGTACGTAGCCATCCTTCTTTCTATGCGTGACAAAAAGGCGTTTGTCTTGTTGCTAGGGTTGCTATCATCCCTTAGCGTTGCGTCAAGATCGATACCGCTATATTCCTTGAATTCGTCTTTCGTTATGTATCTTGTTTGGATTTTCTTCATACGCCTAATCCTTTCTTCAAACCATCGTGAAGATTTATGTAGTCTTTAAGTTTGTTTGCTATTTCCGATGGCGAATTTATCCCATAATAACTTGTGCGATTGTAATACATCCCTGTGTGATGCCACCCGTCTTCGTACAATGCGATGTCTTTAAGGTCTTTTAGCGTCATTTTCTTGAAATCGTCCGCAAACGGAATTAAATCTTCTTCGTTCGTAACGTATTCAAGTATTTTGTCCTTAGTCCATTTTGATTTCGGCATAGAACCGCTTTCTTCGCTTGCCAATGCGCTTTTTGATTTGGAACGCCCTACGTATCCACCGACACGTTCGCCTTCCGTGATTTTGTAGTCGCTTAGCGTGACGCTAGGGTCGTATGTGCCATTCAATATGCCTTTTCTTTTTTTTTGGTCGCTTAATTTCCCATATGTGGAACGCATTTCCTTTTCTTTGACTTTTTGAAGTTCTTGTTGTTTCTTTTCTTCTTCGGCTTCCTTTTTGTACCTTTCAAGGTCTTCCATCGCTTCTTTCACGCTATGGTAAGCCTTGTCTTGCGGTCTTCCCATTTTCTTGAATTCAAACCATTCTTCGTCACGTTCTGGGTCATAACTTCTTATGAAATCTTCGCCTTCGGCTTTGTAATTTTGGTTATAAAAACGATTGTTGGCGTATCTTTCCCAACCGCTTGCTTCAAGTTCTTTATGGAAATCATCCCAATCTTTTTCGTATTCTTTTTGCTTTTCTTCGGTCATATTAGGCAAAAAGCCGAATTCATCTTCATAATTCGCCCACTTATTTTTGATTTCGCCCCTTTTCTTCAAAAGCCTTTTTTCGGTATCGTGATAGCACGTACCGCCATCGTTCGCCTTATCCGTGAAGTGACCTTTTATGTCGTGATATTCGTTGCCTTGCATGATTATTCAAGCCCCTTCTTGATGTTCTTGTCCAAGACTTCGCCTTCTTTGACTAAATCAAAAGGTTCACTATCCTTAAGCATTTCACGAGCTTCTTCGTTTGTGATTGGACTACCACGCTTGATTGCCTTTTCCATAAGCGCTTCGTATTCTTCGCTTTTTGGCATTCCGAATGCGAATGGTGGCAAATCCTTGAATGCGTTGAAGTATTTTTCCATCGTGTCTTCTTCCATATTATTTGATTCCTTTCATTTTTTGGTAGATTTCATCGAACGCCTTGCAAGTGTTCGGAATGTATTTCTTCAATAATTTGTATCTTTCGGGGTTGCTTGAACTTTTTGCGCTGAATAGTTCGGCAAACGCTTCCGTTGCTTGGTTTTCACCACCATCGTCCCAATAATTTAGATCTTTTATCATATGCCCGCATGCAAAACCCATTTTTCCGGTTTGCGCTTCACGCATGTCGCTTAAATCGGCATATTTCGCTTTGACGACCATTGCTTGTCGATAGTCTTCGGTTTTTTTGTATTCCTTCATGTAATCGTCGACTATGCGTTCACAAACTTGCGGTGTCATTTCTTCTTTGATGTTTTCCAATAAGGTTTTTCCGTTTCTGGTGACATATTTGTTTGAAATCGTTTCCCCTAGGTATTGCCTTTTTCCTTTTAGCATTTTTTTGAAAAGTTGATAGTCTAATGCGTGACCGAATTCGTGGTAAATGGTGCTTTCATCGTCATGCCACCCTTCGACATTAAGGGAAAGTTGCGCCAAATGCGAATTCAAATGGACGCTTCCGTAGATTGGTGTGTAATAACTTCCGCCTTTGGAAGCGATTTTGATTGTCACCCTATCTTCAATTTTTTCGATGATTGCTTTGCTTGCTTCGCTTCCTTTGTCATAGGACTTAAGAAATGTGTTTTTCCAAGGCGAACGTGACTTTTCAATCAATTTTCTAACGCCGACTTTTGGTGAATTTTTATCGTTGTTTGCTTTTAATCCAAAACTTTTTTCAACGCCTTTCACCAAATCGCTTTCCTTTGCGTCGGGGTTCTTCCAATTGACGTTGCTACCCGTTTCGTCATCGCCCCATTGTCCGCCCGCTTCGTTTCCTTTTGGGACGTAGTTTTGTTGTTCGCCCCCATAATTTCTTTTTGTCGGCATAATAATTCCTCTTGCCTAAATACTACCACGCTAAAAAGAAAAACGCACCCCCATTTTAGGGAATGCGTTTCAAACGTCTTAAGACGCTTGTTTCGGTTAGTCTAAATTGGCTAAGGAAACTTCGGCGCTAGTTGCGATGATGGTGTTGCTATCATCGACAAGGGCGAAATATTCCTTGGTTGCGCTAGCACCAACTTTGAAGTCGCTTCCATCTTCGATCACGTTTTGAAGTTGGGAGCTTGTTGCGGTTGTGCCAAGGGTGAATGCGGTAGTGCCCCAAATGACACGACCTAACTTGCCCGCTGGTTGTGTATAGTGCGCAACAAGGTTGTAGGTATCCGCAACGCTTGTCTTCTTAAGTGCGACGCTAAGGACGTTGCCAACGGCTTTGGCTTCGGTGGTGGAAACGCTAACGTACGAACCGATTACCTTGTTCTTTGGGATGAAGCAATCGTGGTACAAGCGGACGTTGACTTTGTAGCCATCGAAGTCTTGGTTGACTTCCGGACCGAAAATCTTGGTCTTGTAAAGTTTCACGACCGGAACAACGCAACGCTTTGAACAAATCATGTAGTTGATTGCCTTTGCGCCCGTACTAGGTGCGAATCCGTTTTCCATTAAGGTGATTTCTGTGAAGAAACGGCTTTGTGGGACTTCCACAAGGGCACGTCCATCGAAAGCCTTTAAGCGGAAATCAATGCCACGTTCGGATTTGAAATCGGCTTGTGTGATGAAACGTGTAAGTTTGTCGGATTTTTGAAGCAATGCGTTGATGCTAGGATTGATGAAAAGAACTTGGTCTTCGCTTGGGACTTCGTGGTTGCTTAACCATGTGAAGCCATCAACGAACTTGTCATAGATGTCATCGGCGGTTGGTGTTTCAACGACTTTGTTGCCCAATGATTTGTAGGTGTTGCCGGCAATGATTGCGAAACGTGTCGCATCGATTTCCGGGACGATTTGGGTGCGAACGAATTCCTTAAGGATATTTCCGATTGTTAATCCTGCGGTTTCTTCGTCGTCCATTTCATCGATTTGGAATTGTCTTCCACGATCGTAGCGCATTGGGTAGTCCGTCCAAGTTTCCTTGACGTTGCCTACTTTGTATCCGTCGCCATGGACACCGCTAGCGTTGTAGTTTGTTCTACCGCTATCGGCGGTGGTTGTGTTGCCACGATAATAGTTGCTTAATCCGTCCATTACCATATCAAGAATCTTGACGATTCTAGCGTTCTTGAAATCGTATTTGACGAATGCTTGGTTTCTTTCCAAGATAGCGGTCTTGGATTCGGTTGCAAGAACAGTGTCAAGGGCACTGGTCATGTACTTTGTGATTGTTGCGATTGAATTTGCCATTTTAAGTATTACTCCTTAAATTTCATTCCGAAGATTTTTTCTCCGTCTTCCTTTGTGGGTTCGGCTTCTTCGCTAGCCATCTTTTCTTCTTGCGCAAGCGCCATAAGGGCTTGTTTAAGGTCTTCCACGGAATAACCGCCTTCCTTGATTAACTTAATCAATTCTTCGGCTTTGCCGTATTCTTGTTCTTGTTCTTCGTTCATTTTGGTTTTCCTTTATTTTACGAATTTGTCCAAGCCGAACATCTTCAACGCTTCGTCTTCTTCAGACACGTACGGATTGGCTTTCGTGCCTTCCGCACCCATTTCAACGATTGTGGTTGTAGGCGCTTTGTTTGGCATCCATTCGGGATGGGTTTCCAACATTTTCGCTAGATTTTCGTCATTTAGTTCCAACCCTTTGCCACGGAAGTACGTAAGAACGTCGTCTTGCTTGCTTGGAATGATGTTGTTTTTGGTTAGCGTGATTTGTTCTTTAAGCCCTTTGTTTTCGCTTGAAACCAAGTCCATTTGCGCTTTGATTTCGTCATATCCTTTGCCTTTTTCAACGATTGCGTCCAACGCTTCCGCATTGTCCAATCCGTATTTGGCGAAGAATTTCGCGTCCGCCTTCTTCAAGCGGTCACGTACAATGTCGTTGACTTGTTCTTGCGTGAACATTGTGCTTTGGATTTCTTCCCCTTGCGGTGTTTCGCTAGTTGTGCCCGCAATAGGCGTTTCCGATGTCGTGGTCACATCGGGTGTTGATTGTTCATCAACGTTACCCACGATTTCTTTTTCGTCATCCATTTGAAAGTATTACCTCGTTTCTTAGTACCCCCATTATATCGCCCAAAAAAGAAAAAAGGGAAGAATTTTATATCTTCCCAAGCATATAGCGCCATTTCTTGATAAGTCGCTTGTCCTTTTGGATGTACCCTTCTAGCGTTTGGCTAGGTTGTATTTGGTACATCTTTTGGTGCAACGCCAATCGTTCCTTGTACTTTTGGATTATGCTAAGGATGTTTTCCCTAGTGTACCAACCTTCTTGCGTGCTATGGCGTATGGTTTGATTGGTGCCACGTTCGCCATATTGCCTTACCATCCCACGTTCGTCTAGGATTTCGTCAATGCTTTTTCCCAACGCTTCCTTTATGGTGACTTGTTCGAAATAGTGTCGGCAATTGGGTCTTGTTATAAGCCACACGGGTTTGTTTGTGACCAATTGCAAGGACATCATCCCGTTGACTTGGATAAAATCCAAGACACGGCTTTGTGTTTCTTTGTCCTTTACGTGCCTTCGCCAAAACCTATCGTAATACAACTTGCCTTGCCAATCCACGTGATCTTGTGCACAATCCCCGTGCCACGAACAAAGGTAGAATATGCGTGCTTGCATGGACGATGAACCATCATCCTTTGCGCCTTTAGGAACTATTGGGTCTTCGTTGTCCACAAGTTTGTTTAACAAACCTTGCTTGGCTTTTGCTTCTTCCCTGTTTGCGTGCGCATAGGATAATTTGGACAAACCCTTGACCGCTTCAAGGCGTTGCAATTGCTTTAGGCAATATATGCCAAGCGCTTCGTGGCTATGCAAGTCCAACACGGCTTGCGGTGTCGCCTTCTTTATCCTTTTTGCAAGGCTTATGGCGTATCGTTCCGTATTTGGAATGTTTGGCAAGCCCATTTTAAGGTTAAGGCTTTTTATGCTTCTCACTTGTCTTATAAGGCTTCTAAGGTCTTTGCCTTTGCTTATGCCTTCGTAGATGGCAAGCACGTAGTTTTCATTGGCTTGCCTTGCCTTGTCCAACAAGGCTTGTTTGTTCCGCCATATCGCTTCCCATTCCGCTTTCATCGAAATCCCCCATCTTCAAGGTGTCTTCGTTGCGTTTCGCTTTCAACGCTTCAAGTTCCTTTTGCTTTTCGGCTTCGCTAAGCCCATCGCCATAAAGTTTGTCCACGTACATTTCGTCGCTTATTGCGCTTGCTTGCCACATAGGCAATAAAGTTTTGCTGATATTTTCGAAACTTGGGTTTGCGAATTCCCCGTACTTGATAGACACGTTGAAATCGGCAAGTGGCAATTGACCGCTTTGCATGTATGCCGTCAAGGCAAGAAGAATGTTCACGGCTTGCGTCAAGATGTCCGTTTCGCAATTGATGATGTTGTTTCGTGTCATCAACGTGGCTTTTTCCTTTTCACGTTGCGCTTCGCCATTGTCCTTCTTTGCGATGTCTATGCCCATGGATGCTGGGCTTAGGATGCCGATAAGGATTTGGTCTACCAATGCCTTTTGTTCTTGCGTGTATTGGTCGAAGTTCAAATTAGGTTGCGTTGTTTGGATTTGCCCGTCCATCGCCCCATCGCCATTCGGTATCCCGTCTTTTGCCACGTAGGTTCGATTGTAGCGCTTTGGCAAGATAGGTTGCCCTTCCTTGTTCCTTTCAAGCAAGTCCGACGGGATGTATTCCACGGGGGTGCTTTCCCTAGACGTGACGGAACGTTGGCTTAAGGATTGGTCTAAATCGTCCAAAAGGTCATAACGCCCGTAAAGCAAAGGTTTGCCGTACGATTTGTCGTTAGGGTGGCTTAGGAACTTGCAAGGCACGGCTAATAACTTGCCGTAGTTAGGTATTTTCAAGTCCTTCAACTTGCCAAGTTCCGGAACTTCGTCCAATTCGCATTGGTCAACGTCCCCGTTTGGGCTTAGACGGAACAATTCGTATTCCACGCAAGACGAACCCGTTTCGTCCAAGCGTCTAGTGTCCAAAAGCACGTAATCGTTGCCTTTGTATTTGTAATAGTCCTTGAAAATCACGCCGATGACACGCCCACGCTTTGAAATGAATTCAACGTCCTTGCCTTCGTAGTATTCCACGATGGGCATATTGCTAACGCTTCTATCAATGTCGAATTTCAATGCGCCATAGCCTTCGGCTAGCATCCAAGGCATCTGGCTTTGCATGACCACGCTTTTGAATTGCGTTTCCTTGAAGATGCTTTCCAAATCAAGTTTCTTGTCGTTCAAGATAGCGGTTATTTGCGGAAAATCCGTGATGTTCACAAGGGTGTCCACGATTGCCGTTGCCAAACCGCTATGAACACGCTTGATGCTGGCTTCTTGGCTTGAAAGACCCCAAAAGTAATTGACACGATTTCGGTTGTATATCGGTTCGTTGTAATTGCCGATTGCTTGCTTTTGGGTGTAGTAATTAAGCAATTCATTGCTGTCTCCAACGAACCAAACACGTGCTTCGCTAATGTCTTGCTTGATGATGTCTTTTGGATTGTTGATGAACGTAAGCCGGTCGTCCGTTGGGTTTTCGCTAAGGTGGTCGATGCGCAAGAAGCGCAATACCATGTTCCTGATTTTTTCGATAATGTCCATAGCCCTATTCTAATTCAAATCGCATTTTGTTTTCAACAACAAACACACCATGATATTCGCATGACACCCAAAAAGGCGAAAAGTTTCGATAAAAATCTAACTTTTTGCCAAATTTTTGTAGACATTCATGACACTTAACGCCATTTTTAAACTTCTATTTATATTTTTCTTTCTTTACGCGAAGATATAAAAAAGCAAAAAATATCATGAATATCATGACCATGCCTTTACATAGTAAAGGTATGACATTCTTAAAAATATCATGGCTTTTTTGCCCTATTTTTAGGTTAGTTTAGGTTAACGAACTAATTTTTCTTTCCTTTCTTTTGTTCTCTTAGTTTTTTATTTCCTTGAAGGGTTTCTTTTTTCTTATTTTGTGTACGAAAAATACGAAAGATACAAAAAATACTAGCCACGCAGGCGAACGAAACCCCCTAGGGTGGATAAATTCCCCTAGACGCAAAAGAAAAGGGCTAGAATAGCCTATCCTAGCCCCTAAATAAGCCTAAACTTGTAAGCCTAACGGCATACTAGTGCGGTTTGAACGTCTTCCAAAGCCTAATGCGTTCCCTAATCGGCGACCAAGCGTATTCGCATGCATTGATAGCGTGGTCGTTGGTGTCTTCACGGATTTGATCCTTGTCGCCTTTGCGTGCGTTTCGAATTTCACGTGTAAGGTTCGCCGTTTTGGTTGTGAATAGCATATCGTCCCAAGCCATAAGCCTTCGTGAAAATTCCACACGGCTTAGGATTGGTATCTTTGTGCTTGGTATGAACACGCAATCCAATAGCCCTTGTCGCCTTGCTTCAAGTTCCAAGGATTGCCTAAATCCACCGCTATCGGCGCAATCCACGTAAATCAAAGTTCTTCCCTGCATAAGCGTCGGGTGATTTGCGTAAAGATTGTATTTCCAATCCAAAAGCGTCTTGACGATTTCCGTTTGGATTTGGGGTGCGGTCTTCTTTTGCATTTGCGTTTCGTTGCTGAAGTAATATTCGTCAACGCAAACAAGTTTTTCGTAATCCGAAGTTACCCCGACTAGTTGCATAGTGGTTGCGCTACCTATCTTGGCATTGTCGCCTTTAAGAACCCTACCTTGCCCGTCCGAAATGCCGAAATCGATGCCGATGGCATAGCAAGCGTAGTTCATCGCTAAAGCTTGTTGTGGGCTTATTACAAGCCTTTCGTTGAATTCGGGATACGTTGCTTCGGTGCTATTGCCCCAACAACCCAATGCTTCGGTTCGGTAGATGTCATAGGACTTTTCCTTAAGCAAAGCCATGTTTTCATCGTAGTTTGGCGAACGGAATTCGTTTATCTTGTACGTGCTTTGGTGTATGTACAAGCCCTTGCCGAAACCCAATGAAAAGTCGGGGTCGTAGAAGTCGTGGTAGTCATGCGTTTCAAGGTAGGCTTCATCGTCTTCCAAGCGCCCTTTGACGAACGTTTCGTATATCCAATGATTCTTGTTCCAAGGGTTCATGCAAATAGTCAATTGAAGCCTATCTTCGCTTATTCCGTACTTTGCGATTTCTTCCTTGCCGATACGGATTGACCCGTCCACCTTTCGGAAGTCTTCGTACGATTTCAATTCGCTACCTTCTTCGAAATACACGTCCGTGTACACCCCGTGTCTTGCTTTCAAAGACGTGTGGCTTGTAGGGTTGTTGAATCCCTTGAACGTTATGCATTGCCCTGTTGGTTTGTAGATGATCTCACGTGGGTTGCTTCTGAATATGAAAAAGTGGTTCAACCCCAATTCGTCTATCTTTTGGATAAGGTTAGGGAAAGTCGAACCCCCGTTGTCGGTGTCATTTTGGCGCAATATCAAAATGTTCACGTATTGGTTGCTAAGCAATTTGAAGATAGGTTCGTATCCCAAAATATCAACCGATTTCTTTGTGTTTCTAGCGCCTTCAAAAAGGCGATAACGGCAATGGCAATTTGTGAACCAAGCGTTGCCATATCCCTTCCCGATGCACTTTTGGACGCTAATAGTTTCCATCGTCTTTCTTCACATCCGACACGATGGTTATCCTTTGATCGTCCACGTTTTCGATTTTGTCCGTTTGTCCTAGGTATTGCTTGCCTAGCCAAATAGCCATGGCGGTGTTGGTTTGTGCCAATTTCCATTGGGTTCTTCTTAAAGAAGATTTCCCGACTTCCTTGCCGTTTTTGTAGATTTCCGAAAAACCCGGTTGTGCCACCAAAGTGTCAACGCTACATCCCACCACGCACGCTATTTCTTCTTGCGTGCATTGGATGTTTGCTAGGTTTTCCACCAACTTCATGTCTATTTCTTTTCTAGGTCTTCCCCCTTTATTTGTTGTTGCCATACTTCATTCCCTTCTACCTTCCTAATATACACCCTTCTTTTGTCTTTGACGAATACAATGGTGGCTTTGCCATCATTGCTATCAAGGCGCAATGCGCTTCTAACCGGCCTAGGAAGCACCACACGCCCTTTTGCGTCAACCTTACGCCTTATTGCGAAAAACGAAGTCATCGGGGAACATTTTCCTAGGCAAATATGCGGGTTCGAATATGTCGGTCAATCGCCCGTCCTTGTATGCCTTTTCCTTAAAATGCTTTTGATAAAAAGCATCCTTCACATCCTTATCGAAGAACATTATGTAGATATATCCCATATTGTCCTTTTCCGGTTCCATTGTGAAGCAAACGCCTTCGCCTAAGGCTTTTAGGTCGGCTTCCACCTTTTGTATCAATTTGACGTAGTTCTTGGGGTTCGTAAGACGCACCCTTAAAGGGCTATACCTTAATCCCCAACATGCCACATCTTCTGATGTGATTTTTTCGTTCGTGTCTTCGTAGATCATATCTATTATTCCTCCTTAACCCAATGCACGGGTATCCCGTATAAAGTTCCGTGTTCTTTGAACACGTCACCATCCCCCCAATTAAGCGCCAATTGAAGCCTACAAGCGATTTCTTGTGGCACGACCCAATATTGCGCCTTGCCCTTGCGGTTCATTGCGTAAAGCAACGCTAGCATAGCCAAGCAAATGCCCACGTACTTGTCGGGTCTTTTGTCCGTGCTGGTTTCCACTGCGATCAATGCCTTGTTGGTATATTTGTCCTTGATGTATATTTTTCCCATCTTTTCCCACCTTTCCTTTACCTTATTATAATCGTTTCCAAGATAAAAAAAAGAAGCAAGGTTTTAACCTTACTTCACCCCTATTACCAACGTCCCTTGGTCAATGCTAAGGCTTATGACCCTAAGTGCCTTAAGTTCATCGTCGTGGATGTCCCTAAGCCAATTGGCTTGCCCTTCAAGTATGGCTTTGCCTTCTTTCCAAACCCTAACGTTTGTGTTGGTCTTCTTGACTATTTCGTATGCGTTCATCTTATTTGGTTTCCTTTATTTGCTTGCAATGAAGATGACAATTCTTCCAACTTTGTCGCAATCATCCATAATCCCCACAACGTGTCTATCCAAAATTTCTTTTTGAAAGTTCTTTTGTGGCGAAGAATTGGTGTCCTTCGTACACAACGCTTCTTGAAAGCGTTCCATCGATGATTTGGACTTCGCCACTAATAACCGTCAATACTTGTCTTAATGTCATAATTTTGTTCTCCTTTGGGTTCTCTTCCCTACGTCTTCAATTTTAAAGGTTTTATTCATTATTGCAAGTACTTTATTAAAAATTTTCAAAAAAAAGAAAACTAGATTAGGTTTCTAACCTAACCTAGCCTTCTAGAACAATGTCAACTGCTCGTATTCTTTCTTTTTCACTCCGGAATTCTTAAGAAACCTTTCCATGTCTTCCCACGTTACCCCTCCCGGTATCCCGACCCCATAGTCGTCTTCGTGTGTTTGGTTTCTCATTCCATAAAGAATTCCTGCGCCTTTTAGGTATTTGCCTGTTCCGTGTCGCCAAATGCAATCGGGGTCTTTTGGGTCGAAACGGATTATCCCTTTGCATTTCACGCAAGGATCACCTTCTGTGTTCATCTCGATGTTCGTGTATGGGATTTCCCACACCCCGTTTTTAATCTCACCTCCGTATTCTCGGATAAGCCTGTCAATTTCAATCATCTTCTTTTGCACCCCACCTTAATAATTCTTCGTATAGTTCTTGCCCAATGCGCTTCACGCCTTTGCCCATTATAAGGTAATAATAGCCCCCTACGCTTTGCACGGACACCATCTTGATAAAATCGTCCAACGCCTTGGCTTTTCGTGCGCTATCGTCCCTTATGCGCTTTGAATGCCTATTCGTAAGTTTCATTTGATTATAAGGAAGCGTGTTCGTTCCGTTTCCTTGCCTTCCTTGTCCATTCTTCTTAGCAACACAGACAATCTTCCATAGCCTTGCTTGTCTTTCCGGTACGTGCCCGTCTTGGCTTCGAAGAATGCGTCCGCTTCTTCCTTGTTTTTGAAATCCCACGTCCTTGTTTTGGGGAAAGCGTATTTCCCCACGGGCGGATACCCGTTTACCTTCACTTGCCAATGCATAGGTAACTTTCCAACCTTTCAAGGGCGCTTTCGTAGCCCAATTGCCATTCCTTGCCTAGGTTTTGGAACTTCTTGGCATCGTCACGCATCACACGCATCAATGCCACAAGTTCCTTTTGGCTAACAACCGATTGTTCTTTTTGCTTTTTCATATCTTTCCTTCCTTTCCTTTGAAGCGCTAAGCGCCTTTTCCATCTTTGCGTCTTCGCATCGAATTCTTTCGTCTAGGCTTTTCTTCATGCCTTGGACTACGTTTCCCCACGTTGCTTCTTCCATTGGCATTGAAATGTAGTCTTTTTTGTAGGATACCCAAATTCGAAAATCATCCCTTTCTATCACTTCAAATCTTACGTTATCCTTCACCGCAACATAATAGACCCCATCTTCGGATTTTAATTCGCTTTCGTTTCGGATTTTCCATCCGTGCTTTGTGAATTCTTGTTTAATCATCTTGTTTTCTTTCCTTTCTTGCGTATGCAATCAATATCGTTGTTTCTCCTTCTTCTTGGATTTTGAATTCCGTCCCTTTTGGGAATTGGAATGCCCTTTTAGAACCTTCTTTCATAACCACCAATATCGGTGTGATTTTTTCGCAATTCATGATTTGGAATGAACTTTCCTTTAACAACATAAGTTTAATGCCACCTTTCAAACCTTGCGATTTCCTTCCCGTATGCCTTGAAGATGTGCTTGTCACCTTTAACTTCGTGGTCGCATTCCCCCGTCTTGAATACGCTTAGAAGTGTTTCCCAAACTTCCGCATCCAATTCGACTTGCTTTCTTTGGTCATCGTCAAACACGATGACGTGCGATGTTCTTTTTTCGTTCATTTTATCCTTCCTTCTTCATCACTTATTCCTAGAATTGCATATCCGTCTTTAAGCCCATATTGTGGGCAATCTTTTAGAACGTATTTTACCTTCTTTTTGATTACTTGGTCGGTTTCGTTTCCTTTGTCATCTAACTTGATTAGCATGAGGGTGTCGCCGACTTGGAAATCCCTGTCGTTCTTCCTAAGTTCGAATGTTTTCAAACCGATTACCACATCTCGGTAGTATTCTTCTTTTATCTTTAGATAATGAACCGCCATTTTACTTTTCCTCTTTTTTTAACGCATTAATTGCGAAAGCCAATCCGTACATTTTACCTTGCAAGTAAGACACCATTTGTTCGTTCTTTCCTGGTGTGTTTTTCAAAAAGTCTCTTGTCTCTGCTAATTCCTCTTTGAGAATTTTTATCATAGCAATGCCCCTTTGTCGCCGAATACCGCAAGTCCCATTTCTTCCTTGTGTTTCTTTGTGAAGCGAAACGATTTTCTATACGCATTGAAGATGTCGATGGCTTTTTGCTTTCCGCATTCTTCATTCACTTGCTTCAAGATGTTGGTAATGTCTTCCATCGCCGAAGCGAATTGGTATTCCCTTTCAAGTTTTTTCACTTTGGCGGTCAATTCGTACAGTCTTTCTTGGTATGGATTATTAATAGAATTATATTCGCTTTCTTTCAAAATCTTCCAAGTTTGATTAACCAATTCCCTTGTTCTTTCAAGTTCTTTTTTTAGTTCTAATGATGTTTTCATTTTTGTTAATTCCTTTCGCTTTTGGCACTTATAATAATAAAGGTTTTATTCATTATTGCAAGTACTTTCTAAAAAAATAAAAAAAGAAGATTTTCACCTTCTTTTCAAAATCGCCCTTCTTTTTTTGAAAGCGTTGACGCAATATGGGATTTCTTGGTCTACATAGTCGTAGCACACGGGTGTGTTCTTGCCTTGCGTGTTCCTTTCTATCCTTCCCACCGATTGCACGATTGTGGCTTTGTCTTTGGTGGGCGTTGCAAGGTGCAACACATCTAGGCTAGGGATGTCCAATCCTTCCTTGGCAAGGGCGTACGTGGTGATTATCACGTTGTTGGAATAATCCCTATCCTTTTCCTTGATATTGCCCACGCAAAGACTTGAATTTGGGATTAGCTTTTGTAGTTCTTGGGCATGGCTTACCCGTGCGGTAAGGATAAGTTGCCTTTTGCCTAATGTCCTATTCTTGATGACATTTGTGGCGATTTGGTAGTTCCTAGCCTTGCAATCGCAAATGGCATCAATCATCTTTGCGTAATCCAACGTGCCATCGTATCCGCAATATTCTTCCATTTTGTATTTCCACGTGATTGGGAATTCTTGGTGCAACGCACGGATAATCTTGTCACCGATTTCTTCGCTTGTTATGGTGTGCAACTTTTCCCCTAGGATTGCGTACACGCTTCTAATCAACCCATCGCCCCTAGCAAGCGTTGCCGACATCCCGTATTTGTACCTTGCGTTGCAATTCGTCAAAATTTTGTAGAATTGATGGACTTGTGTTGGTGTCCCGGAAACGTGATGGCACTCATCGACTACCACCACATTGAAAGAATCTTTGTACATCCTAGGGTCTAACTTTGCCATTGTTTGGATTGTCGCAAAGGTGATGTCACGTCCGATGTTCACCTTTCCTTCCGTGATAGTCCCGAAGTCGCCTTTGAAGTACGCTTCGCAACGTTGCTTGCTTTGCAAAAGAAGCTTTTGCGTATGGGTAAGCCACAACGCTTTCAAACCTAGCGCTTTGATAAGCGCCAACCCTATTTGCGTCTTGCCACTACCGCAAGGCGCTTCAAGTACCCCGTTCTTGCCCCTTAAAAGGGCTTCTAAGGCACGTTGTTGGTAAGGATATAGATTTATGCTTCCTTCCATAAGATTTCTTTGCATGGGGGCGAAATGCGTTTCGTAGTCGAATGGCTTGAACTTCCACAAATCGGACAAACACCCATAAGGCAAGATAAGTGTGTCCACATCTTGCGAAAAAAGGCATATCTTCTTAGGTGTTTCGCCCGTCCAATAGCCCATTCTTTCCTTTTTGGAATATTCGGGATTATCTAGTATTAGATTTGCGTTAGCATAATCCAATACTTCCTTAGATGGTTGTTCCACCCTAATGTCATTTGCGATTACGTATTTCATCTTCGAATTTCCTTTCCAACTTTTGATACGATTTCTTGAAGTCAACTTCTTGAAACGGGATGTAATAAAGCGTGTTCCCGTGTTGACAAACGAACCCGCACGGGATGCCTTTTTCCATCGCCATCTTGAAGCAAGTGATTTGGTTGGCTTCGATGCGTTGCGTGGCAAGATAAGGCTTTTGGCAATGTTTTCCGTCTAGAAGCCAATTCTTGCCTTGCTTCATTGCCACGATGTCGCAAGGTTGCGACCCATTGGCTTTTCTTTCGAAGCGATGACACCACCACCCATAGGAAGAAAGAAGCACGCACGCTTCTTCTTCCGTCTTATTCCCTAATGTGTTTCTAATAGCCATATTTTTTACTTTTCCTTCACGAACACGTATTTTGCTTCATCGGCTTCCTTAAGGTCGATGCCCATATAGTAAATGTATCCGCCAACGTTCCTTTTTACATACTTCTTTGCGAATTCCAAACCGAACTTTTGATTGGACATCATGTATTCGTTCCCATCCCTAGCCCATTGCTTGTAAGCCGTGTAAATCAAGGACGCTTTTATCTTGTTGCCAGGCTTTGCCTTTATCCTATCTTTTGCGAACGAACGCACGATGTCCATTTCGTCACGATATTCATTTGTGGCTATTCGGATTTCTTCGGGCATTTCCAATCCTTCCTTTTGCCATTGCAAGCACCCTTGAATAGCCCACGCAAGGATTTGGGGATATTCATCCTTTATCTTGCTTTCAAGGTTCTTGTCTTCGTTCTTGCCTTCGAATTCGGCTTCGAACGGGATTAGGCGCATTCTACGCCAAATGCCTTTGTCCGTGCCCCTTACCACTATCTTGTAGTTGCAAGCAATCCACATCTTGAATTCCGATTTGAATTGGAATTCTTCGCCATAAAGGAAACGTGCCGTCACGATGTCGCCACCCGTAAGTTGCTTGACCAAACCTTCATCGAATCTTGAACCTTCGTTGGGTTCGTTTGTCCTAACGAAGCGTGCCCCGTTCATTCGGGCGATATCGGGACTAGCATTTCCCCCGTTGCTTGAATTGCCTTTTGCCAAGATGGATTGAACTTGGACATTGATTGCGTAATCGCCTAACACGTTACTTATTGTGTTCAAGAAGACGGATTTTCCGTTTGCCCCATTTCCGTAGCATTGGAAGAAGCATTGTTCCTTTGTGTCGCCCGTAAGGCTATATCCAACGGCTTTCTTGACGAACGACAACACGCCTTCATTTCTTTGGAAGATGCCATTCAAGGTGCTAAGCCATTCCTTAGGCTTTCCGTTGAAATCCACATTCACGTGGGTGTTCTTGCTAAGCATGTATCTTTTGTCGTGTGGCAATAGTTCGCCCGTTCTTAAATCCACTACCCCGTTTTCGCAATTAAGAAGATATGGGTTTGTGTCGTAATCCGTGTTTGTGGTTGCAATGCTTTGTATGTGCATCGCTTCCTTAAGCGTTGCGTCTTTTCCACTAGTGCTTGATAAATGCTTGAAATTCTTAAGTATTGCTTCGGCTTTCTTGTCATCCTTGCCTAGTTCATCGAAATATTCCTTCTTGATTTCCTTAATCATCTTGTCGGCTAAATTCTTGATTTGTTGTTTGTCGTCTTTTCGCCACGTCTTGCCGTCCCAAATCATCCAATTCTTGTTCTTGTAGTGATAACGGATGTTTTCGCCGAATTCGTCCACGAACCTTTGCGCATTGCCCGTGTCATCGTAAGTGTAATTTTTTTGCGCTTTGACGTATTCGCCCGTTTCGGGGTTGTAGGACACCGCACGGGTGTTTTCCATGGCTTTTGGGTCATACGTGTTCTTGCACCCGTTTATGGCTTTTTGGATGGTGATTTCGCCATATGTGTGTTCGCCACGATTTTCATCCCATTTTTGTCGGTATAGTTTGGATTTTCGGAAAATCCTGTCCATTTGCGTAGCGTCTTTGTTCGTCCAAAAGGCTAGGAACGAACACAAGGCTAAATCGGCATCGCTTTGGCTTGCGTAAGCGCCTTCCCATTGCCCGTAATAAAGGCTTGAAAAGATGATGTTGTTCTTGCTTGCAAGCGCCTTGCTTACCACTTCTTCGTCATTTGGAAGAAGCGTGACACGATGTTCTTCCTTGCTTTCCTTTTGGAATGTGTAGGATGGTTGAAGATACTTTTCGTGCAATGCCTTGATTTCTTGGGTTCTATCATGCAACACGCAATGTCCTTCATATATATTGCCCGTCATTGCGAAGAAACGCACGTTGTCGTACATTTCGATGTTGCCTTTTCTTCTTTGACCTTGTGGTAATACCCCTTGGCAAATGATGTGTATGCCTTGCCCGCTTTGGCTTATTTCTGTGTAACTATCCAAAGTGCTGACGAATTCTTCTATAAGCGCCTTATCGTCCAATGCGTGGTCGATGTCAACGCCGAAGTAGCCACCGCCCAACATGAACCCCAAGCCATCGCATTCGTATTCTTCAAGACTTTTGCAAGCGTCTTGGAACGTCGACCACGTTGTGTCATCGTTTGATTTAGCGCCTTTGCCATTGTGCGCATCGATTGGCAACTTTGTGTTTTTGCCGTCACGAATGACTTTCTTCCACAATACCCATCTTTTCAATTCTTTCATTTCTTGTGGCACTTCGGTATAGTTTTCCTTGTTGAACATAGTGTTATCCTTCCTTATAATTAGTATTGGAAAAAGGCTTTATTATCTTTCACCTTTTTCCAATGTTAGTCCTTTCCGAAAAGAAATCCCATGGTGATTACCTCCTCGAATACATTTGTCGCCATGGGTTTTCTTTTTTTTATTCCTTAGAATGGGATGTCATCGTCAATCACATCATCGATTGCGCTTGTGTTTTGCATTGGTTCATCGCCAAGTTTTTGTGGCTTGGAATTACTGCTTTCGTAGTGATGAATGAAGTTGATGTCCTTGTCTTGGTAGTCATCGTGTTTGATTCTAATGTCGCAAACAAGGTAAGCCCCTACCATCGCTTTCACAACGTCTTGGATAGTGTCGAAGACCGTACCTTCGGGGATTTCCTGTGTGCCTAGGATGCGGTTTATCTTGTGACCATCGTAGGTAATGCCATCGTCCTTGCTAGTCCAAATGTCGTCAAACACCAATCTACCTTGGCAATTTTGTTCCACTTCGGAACGGATTTTGATGGTCAAGGCGATTTTCTTTCTATGGTTTGTAGGCGTTTCCTTGAATTCCGCCTTTTCGATTTGGCATTCGTATTTCCCGTTTGGGATTAATTCGAAGTCGCTTTCTTTTTTGTATGTGTATGCCATTTTGTTTATTTTCCTTTCTTAGAAGCCCATAGGCTTGCATAAACGTCCCATAGGTTATTTTCCCTAAGCCATTGGATGAAGTCGCTTAGGATGGCTTCCGTGGGTTTGTATTCCCCACGATAGTATGTTTCTTGATGAAGTTTATTGCCGTCAAAGGCAAGATAGGTGAATTGCGTTGCATTTGGGAACAAGTCCATATAGAACCCGTGTTGTGCGCTATGAAGATACTTTTGCGTTGCGTATCTTGTCACCCTTTTGATGTCGTAGATCGTCCCGTTCTTAAGAACGTCTAATCTTCCGTACATAAGGAATGGCACGTTATCCACAACCACATCTTTTTTGCCCACGATTTGGAACGCACCGCCTTGGATTATTGGACTAGCGTCCGTTAAACCCTTGTAGCAATCGTCTTCGTATTGTATGCCACGAAGCATGTTTTCGTTTGGTGGCGTTTGCTTCCTTCGCAACGTGTCTAGGAATTCATCATACGCCTTTTTCATCGCCAAGTCTTGCTTGTCTTCAAGGCAAATCGCATCATTGGTGCTTTCCTTGACGTTGGCACGGCTTAGCCATATGTATAGCCAACTATTCAATAGGCTTGGCGTCACCAACAAAGGTGTTTGTTGATTTGTCATAGGTCAATTTAAGTTCCTTTGCTTTGTTCATCAAGGCGAAGCGAAGTTCGTCTTTGGTGGTGCTTACGTGCTTTGCGCTTTGGATTGCTTGACTTGCTTTCGTAAGACTTGTTGCGTCCGTTGCGTTTTGGATTAATGGAAGCAATTCGCCCATGATTTTCTTGTATTCTTGGGCTTCCTTGCTTTGTGCGTTCAAGCTATCGTTGACCTTCTTGAACAATTGCGCCAAGAAATCGTTTTTACCCCCGTTTTCAAGGTTTGGTATTTCGTAGATTCCGTGGATCCCGTGTGTTCCTTTTGCGTAATAGCGTTCGCAATTTCCGAAGCCGATTGTTCGTTTGTTGCCTTTCATTTCCATGAAACAGCCTAAGTCCATATCGTCCCAGATTTCATCTTTCGTACCGCCTTCGATACGAATTCTTAACCCCGTTGTTTGGTCTTGTGGGTCAACCACAACTTCGCTTGCGTGGAAGACCATCACAATGTTCTTGCCCAAGCCTTTGACGAAGTTGACGAATTCGGAATATTTGCGTTTGGCAGCGCCATATCCTTGCAAGGATAATGTACCATCGCTTTTACCGCATTTGGGATCTTTCTTGATGATGCTTGGTTTCATAAGTTCGAACAACTTTCCACCCGTGTCCAACACGATGGTTTCGTAGGCGCTTAAATCTTCGTTCTTAAGTTCGCCGACAAGTTCGTCAAATGTGGATACGCTAAGTGTATCGCAACGATATTTCGCTTCAACACGGCTAACGCCTTTGTCCAAGTCGACAAGCAATGGTTTGGGTGCGCTAAGTGCCAATGTGGTTTTGCCAATGCCCGGCAATCCCGCCACAATCATTGCGATTTTATGGTTTGTGAAGTCCATTTCTTCCGGTTTGATAATCATGTTAATCTTTTCCTTCTTTCCTTTTTATTTTGATGTCTAATGCGTCGCAAAGGCATTTCAATGTGCTTTTGCGGATGTTTTTGGTGTTGCTTTTCCCATTTTCGATTTTGGAAATGGTGACAAGACCGACACCGCTTGCCTTGGATAAGTCTTCTTGCGACATGTTCTTTCTTATGCGGGCAACTTTCACTTTCGTCTTTAAGTCCATTTCAATCCTCTTTCCTTTTTGCACTTTCAATTTTATACATTTCTTTTAATAATGCAAGCATATCTTTCGCAAATTCCCTAGAACATCTAGGAAATGATTTCGGCTTGTCGACATCGCTATAGAACATAATCACGTCCCATTTGGCTTGTTCGTCCATTTCTTCGATTATGGTTTCTTGGATTTCGTCCAGGTCATTGCTAACGTGCAACAACGTTAGCAAGAACATAGCATGCGCTTGCATATGCTTGTTGTTTTTGAACATTGCTTCTACTTTACCCATACGTGCATTTCGCCCCCTTTGATGGAAATGCGTTCAACGTCCCACACTTTGGCTTCCATAGGAAGACGATACCATGTTTTCGTTGGGTCTACTTTCACATTGAATAATGTGTGTTCGCTATCGCAAACAATCATTTCGAAATCGCTATCATTAAGCAAAATCAACTTCCACAAGCTTGATAGTTTCATTTCTTTTCTCCTTTTGCTTTGTTTTGGGCAAGGCTCATGTATTCGTCTTGGGTTAGTTCCACGATGAATATTGGTTCTTTTTCCTTTGTTTTGTAATCATATAGACCACCGCATATTTCATGCCAGACGATCTTCTTGGCCTTCTTCACTTTGATTAATCGCATTTTTCTATTCCTTCCCTAATTTTTTGCGAAAATCGTTGGATACTGATTTCCTTGTTTGTTCCAATAGCCAACCCCATAGATTACATATCCTTCTTCAATCAATTCTTTTTCGATTGAAACGATTTCTTCATCTATGTCATTAAGAACTTGGAAGAAAACGTTCCCGTGTTCATCTTCCCATTTTATGTAATTTTTCATTTTCTATTCCCCACCTTTTCCATGATTTCCTTGAAATTTTTCCTTCCTAGGTTGCGAACCATTGCAAGTTTTTTGCCATCATTTTCAAGAAGCCTCTTGAGCCACTTTTCTATTTCTGTTTTAGGCGCTTCCCATGTGTTGTATAAACTTTGGTATGCCCTTGTTAGGACGTTGGCGCTTCTAACGCTTAGGTCATAAGTGCTTTCAAGATATTCATAAATGCCTATAGGCTTCATTTCGTTTTCGAAGCAAGCACGTGCCTTTTCTTTGTCGCCTTCTTTATAGATGACGTTCACATTGTCTTCATTTAAGCATAATGCGCATACCTTGGCGTACAATTGCCTATCGGCATTCTTGATGATTATCGCATTGTTTGTGCCTGCGTCTTCTTCCATGCATGGCTTGAAGACCGCTTCTTCAAGTTTGGCAATTCTTTCGGCAAAAATTTGCATATCTGTTTTCTTTTCGATTTTTGTGTTTTCTAAATTTAGTGTTTTATTCATTTTTTCTTTTCCTTTCATAGCCCTAATTCATTAGGTGTGTATTGTTTTCCTTCTTCCATTCCTTTGTACATCGTACCTTCTTCAAAATCAGTCCAGTCGATGAACCACGTACCAGTGGGTTCGGCATAATAAATCAAGATATGTTCTTTATGTTCGGTGGGCTTATAAACGTTCTTCACTTTCCTAATCCAACGAACTTTGACCTTATCGTCTATTAAATTCTTAACTATTTGTCTGAGTTGCTTTCTCTCATCGTCATTAAGAATTTCTTTCTTATTTTCTTTCCTGTCCTTTGTTTCCATTCCGCATTTTTGGAAGATGATGTCTTCCATAGCTACTTCGTTGATTTGGTCGTTCCCCATTGGGATTACGACATACCAACCACCGCCAAGGAGAATGCGCATCGCCCATTCGCGGAACTCCGCATCGGTTATCCCAACTGGCAAGACATTGTCTTTGTCCTCCCTTTCGGCGTATTTCCTATCCAGCCATTTGTCGTATTTCCTTATTTCCTTGCTTATTTTCTTCATTCTTTTATCCCCCACATTCTGTCGTGCGTTTCCTTTGTCTTCTTTTCCTTTTCTTTGGCTTTGTATTCTGCTTCCCTTTCGTCATCACCTTCCAATTCGTATAGTTCCGTAACGGCTTCTTGGATTGCTTTAAGCGTTCCTTCGTAGCCCCTAAGACCTATCTCTTTTGATTTGCTTGCTTCCTTGAAGAATTCCCTATCTTCTTCCAATTGCTTGTGTGTGATGCAACCCCCGCCATAAGCGTCTAGAAGTTCGTCTTCACTTGCGCAATCCATGTAAAGAAGCGGTTCTTATTCTTTCTTCATGTTTTCCATAAGCGCATCGTATTCATCTTGGACACTTTTGATGATTTTTTTAAGTTTCGCAATCATCTTTCTATAAATGTTCATAGACCTAGTTCCTTTAAAGTGTATTTTTTATATTTTTCCATACCAGCATACATTGTTTCCCTTTCGAAAACAGGAAAAGAAAAATAGCCATTATCATTTTTGAAAGAAATGCCGATAGATTCTTTCTCCCCGTTTTCAAAGGAATATTTTTTAACGTAATCCACTTTATCTCTGAATGGTTTAATCACAGCGCTTAGGTATTTTTTTTCCACATCGTTAAGGATTTCCTTGCTTATTTTCTTCATAATCCTAACTCCTTGAGGGTGTATTTTTTGTCTTTTTCCATACCAGCATACATTGTGCCTTCTTCAAAAAAAGGAAACACTAAACAACCTTCGTGAACAAAGTCAATTATAATATATTCATACTCATCATATTCATATTTTGCGATGCTTTCTACTTTATCTCTAAGTGGTTTGATCACCGCACTAAGATATTCCCTTTCTTTATCGCTAAGAATGTCTTTGCCAAGCAATCCCAAATCATCACACGTGTATCTTTTGCCTAATTGCATTCCTTCTAAAACGCCATTTTCAACATCTATGTTTTTGCTAATAAAACCTTTAGCCCTTACCTTTAAAATGCAAGGATTTGGATTTTGCATTTTGGTGAATTCAAAATCTTCCTTCTTAAAACCATTTTGCATCATAAAATTAATGTATTTTTCAAATGCTTCCTTTTCGTCTTTTTTCAATAATTCTTCTTTCATTTTTTTAGTTCTCCCTTACAAACGAAACCCCATTGATGATAATTCTATGCAATTCTTCAATTTGCTTAGTATCTACGTCAATTTTCAATCCCAAATCTTTATGCAAAATAGCAATATGATCTGTTTCAATAACTACTTCTTTAGGTATCTCAAATGATGGAATTGTTGTAAATATAGAATTTAGGTCTTTTTTCATCTTTCATTCTCCTTCTATCGCATTTTTTATTTTTTATTATGTCTTTCGCACGGAACAATGGTTCGTGATTTCCTACAACCACGTTGTTGCTATTGTTTATGCATACGCCAAACCTTTTCTTCAATATTTCGAACGCTTCCGCTTTAGCCAATGCGTTGGGCACAATCCTTAATGCGCCCGCTTCGTAAACGCTAGCCTTGGTGTACTTGTCGTGCCACGTTTTCGCTTCATCGTAATAATACTTGAACAACTTTGCGATTTTCACCAAATCGTCTTGCATCGCTTCGTAATTGAAATCCTCAAGTCCTCCTTTTGATTTAAGAATCTGAAAATCATTCACGATATTAATAAGAGGAAATTCACTATTGCTGATTTCCGATATTAGTTCATAGTCTTCTTTTTTCATAATCCTAATTCCTCCAACGTGTATTCTTTGCATTTTTCCATCCCTTGGTACATCGTTCCTTTTGGGAATGGCGGAAATTCCATATCGAAGACGCCCATTTTGACGATAAGGTATTCGTATGGGTTGACAACAAACGAGCATGATTCGTATTTAACAACGCATTTTATATCCTTTTTGAATGGTCTAAGCACAACCCTTAGATATTCCCTTTCGCCATCGTCAAGAACCCACTTCTTAAGAAGTCGGTTGTTGTGCTTTTTAGCCAATTCATTCCATTCATTCCACTTGAATATGGTGAATACGTTCCCATTTTTGAAACGAACCATTGTCAAGATGTTGTCATCAATCATCGGGATTTCGTCCCATAATTGGTTCTTGGCTTTTTGGGTGAAGTCAAAATTGTATTTGATAAGCCCCCTTTCACCTTCTAATCTTTTCGGTTTCATCTTACTTCACCACCTTTGCCAACACATCACGGACGATGTAGCACGCTTCCTTTATGCTACGGCAAGGCAATGTACCGCCTTCGCAATCCCCGTCCGTGTAATCCTTGCTATATTGCAAGATGTACTTGCAATCGTCGATAAGCCCTTCTTCGGGTGTTAGGTCTACCACACGTTCGTGGTAGCGTTTAGGCAATTTCCTAAGCAACGCTTCCTTTGTTTTGTTCATTTTGTTAGTCCTTTCAAGGATTAAAGCTTTGCCATAACCCTTTATTTCCTTTTTTTGGCTTTGCGTTAATTTGCGTTTTTTTCCAAGATTTCTTCCAATGAAGCAATGATGTTTTCCAAACTATAAATTGCGCCTTCTTCATAGTAGTAACCAAGTTCGCCTTTTTTATTTTGCATTTGCTTGGAATATCTTTCTTGCATTTTCTTTGCTATTTCCAAATAGTCTTTTTGGATTTTCACTTGTTTTTTTAGTTGGTTGATTAGCGTTTCGAAATGTTTCTTTTGTGTGTCCATTTCGCTGTTAAGTAGATTGAGTTGATATTCTCTTTCCCCTTTCAGCTCTTTCAACTTTTCAATTCTTTGTTCGTACATTTGTTCCTTTTTTGTTTTCATTTTGTTAATCCTTCCTTTCAAGGTACGCACTAATGTTAACATCATTTAATATTGTATGCAATATGCAATTTTAAATATCCTTGCCATGACATTCATGATATTTACCCCCTATTTATAACTTCTTATATGATTTTTCTTTCTTATGTAAAAGTTATAAAAAGGCTAAAAATATCATGAATATCATGGGGCAAAAAGAAAAAGACTAGATTTTGTCTAGCCTTTTGGGGAATGACACCTTAGTTCAACGTCACGTCATCGGTCATTGTGTAAGAAGTGTATACGCTTGCCAACGTCGCCGAACCGCCCGTAGCCTTTTGCAAAGTGGTGTTGCTTATGCTTGTGCCAACGTGGATTTTGTTGTAGAAAACCAAAGCGCTAGCCGTACCGCTAACCCCAAAGCACCCCAAATCCGTGTTAGCAAGTTTGTTGCTTCCGTCCACGCTTGCGGTTAAATCTTGAATGCTATCGATAGGCGTGTTGCTTGGGGTATATGCCGTGAAGCAAATGCTGTTCTTGTCCTTGGTGTTGCCTTCGTAGATAGTGATTGTGTGGCGATACAAAACGGATTGCTTCTTGGCTACATCGGATTTCAAAGCGATTTCACCAGCCCCACTCAAAAACCAAGGCCCATCAACTGAATCCGCTTGAGTTTCTGTATAGATACCTAGTTTATATACGCCTTCAGATCCTTGAACCAATTGGAAATTTAAGCATTTAAAGTCGGTTATATTAGTGCTAGATGCACGGAAAGCGATATTTAAGCCATCACCGCCTCCATTATCAACACTAACCATTTCGATGTCATTATCATTAGCAGTATCATAGCCTTTCACTACAAATTTTGTGGCTTTTTTATTGGCTTTATTGATAACTAATTCATTTTGTGCATTGACATCAATCAAAGCATTTAAATCTAATAAAGTCGCAAATGTTGTGCTTTCCGTAGGTGCAGGATATTTAATGCTAACATACTTATCCGTATATACACTCATATGGTCTTTATAAAATTCTGCAACATTTCCCCTAGAACCATAGTCTGACACTATGGCAAGCATGTCGGGATGTATATCAACGGCGGGATATTGATAATCGTAAGTTCCTCCGTGAATAGAAAATCTTGCATCATCGAATACCATCACTTTTGACGAATTTTTCATAAAAAAGTATTGTGGTGTTTTAACACGCATATAATCTCCATCGTATGAAAAACTTTTGTCTTTTGTTTTCAAGTTGCTAGTGCTGTTGATTGTCAAGTCGCCATCCACTTCGACATCCGAACCGAACGTGGCTTTGCTTTCAACGTCCAAAGGCTTGTCAAGGATGTCAACGCCACCTTTGAACACTTGCTTGGTCGTGACTTCGCCACCGCCCCCGTTAGCGCCCCCGTTTTCCAACGCAAGAAGCATTTTCAAGATGCTTGAAGACGTTTCGTCCGTGGGTTTGACAATTTCCTTGTTTGCGTTGTCAACCACGTGGAAAGACACGCTTCCGATCTCATTCATTTCCGTGGCATAGATGTGTTCATCATCGTACCACACGAACGAATTTTGGCTATGCCCGTCCTTGTAGGAAATTAGGCACAATGCAAAGGCAATGTTGTTCGCCTTAAGATACGTCTTGACGCTATCCCATTCACCTTCGCTTAAGTCGAACGTAAGGCTTGCGTCTATTTCGTCATCCGCCCCGTTTAGGATTTTCCACGTGTCTGTGTAATGCGTGTTGTTGGCTTTGTCCAAAGCTTTTTGGACGATGTAGGCATTTACTATGCCGTTCATCACTTCGTTTTTGCTACTAGGTTTCATTTCTTTTTAACTCCTTTTATGTATTCTATCACGCTTGCTAATGCGCATATAGTTCCCAATGTTTCGCACCCTATGCCTATCCATATCCCCACGTGTTGCTTCGTGGTGGGCAATATCATCGCACCGCCTATCACGAACACCAACGACAAAGTTGCGAAGAACATGCTTTTTTGTTTGTGGCTTACTTCGTACATAGGGCTATAGTTGCACCACGTCTTTTAGGGTGTAATCCGTTCCGAACACGCTTTTGAATGTGGCTTCAGAATTTATGTAACCGCTAATGGCGAAACTTGCGCATTGGTGCACTTTTGTCGTTTCGTCGGTTGCTTTGAACGTTATCTTGTCGATAAAGTTGTTTTGCACCACGCCCGTCCCGTCGCAAACGTATCCGTTCATCACGTTGAACAACGTGTCTTTGGTGACTTCATCTTGCATCGCCATATTTATTGTGAACACGAAATACGATGATATAGTCGTGTTATTCAAGGTGATTGTGTGTCGGTATAGTTTTGGTTGGATGGGTATATCGCCTTCACCTAAGACACTTTCACCATTGATTGTTTTGATATTTGTTCCGCTTACTAATTTGTTTTGTAATGTAATGACTATAGGAGGGTTATCATAACTAATTATATTGTCAGCATATGAATAGTATTGAAGTCTAAAATATATGTTATTTTTATCAAGATTATATTGCGCAAAATAACCATCGTGTGAACCATCACGGATTGGAATAAATGTAGCATGATCATTATCAGGAAGAAGTATTCCTGCAACTTTTCCTTCGTCCCATCTTTCTCTAAAGCCTTCGGAAGGATATATACCGTTTTCTTCTGAAAGAGCACTTTCATAGACGGCATTTTCAAACCCCGTTCCATCTTTCGTCTTCAACGCACTTGCGCTAGGCAAAGTCAAGGATTTCAACGAAGCATCGGTATCCTTTTTGATGGATTTGGTGACTTCTTCGCCTATCGTGTCAATCATTTGCCTATTGGCTTTAACATCAACGCTAATGCCCTTGACTACATTGCTATCGGGCACGTGCCCTTGCGTCAAGTCGTCAAGCGTTGCGTCTTTGTCGTAAGATTTTGTCTTCAAGGTTGCTATATCGTTTTTGTTGGTGTTGATGTCACCTAAATTGATAGTGATATCTTCTGTTAAGAAATTTGCTGGCAATTTAACACTGCTGTTTATATTATTGACTAAATCTCCAAAATTGATTATCGAAGTATCTTCGGTACTAAAAGTAGGAAAAAAAATAAACATTTGAGATGGTTCTTCACCATTATATCTAATAGCACCATATCCCGTAAGAAATCCACTAAAATTCACTAATCCCGTATGATCACTATTGTTTTGACCATTTTTTATTCCTAATACTGTTTCATCAACAACCCATGGGCTAGGCAATGCGCCGATTTTGCTACCATCTTTGGTTTTCAAATCACTTGCCGTAGGAATTGTGACGCTTTTCAATGAAGCATCCGTGTTTTTCTTGACCGCTTCTATGGAAAGCGTTTCTACACTTTCGCTAATGCTATCAAGCGAACCTTTGACCATTCCGCTATCCGGCACGTGCCCCGTGACGTATCCCGTGGTGTCCTTGTCGTACGACTTGGCTTTCAATTCGTTGTATCTAGCATCGCTTTCCGCCTTTGAATAATAAGGCGCTTTGCTTCCTATCAACGACCACGCATTGCCGTTCCATTCGTAGATTGTGTTGGCATCGTTTTGGCTTTCATCCACAAGGACTTCGATTTTGTCGTTTGCGTGCAAGTCTTTGGTTTCGTATGCATTCAATTCAGCTTTAGTTCCCACGATGTCAACCACGTTTTGCGTTGCGTTTATTGCGTCAATTTGGTTTTGCAATCCCACGATGTTTTCTTTGTTTTTTGTGTTATCCGTCTTCAATGCCGAAATACCCGCCTTGTTGGCGGTGTTGTCCGACTTCAACGAAGCGATGTCTTCCTTATTCTTTGTGTTATCCGTCTTCAAGGTGGCAACATCCCCTTGCAAAGGCGTGACATCTTCTTGCTTCGCCAAGTCTTTGCCGTTGTAGTTCAACGCCCCGTTTTTGTCCTTAAGCGCCTTGCCGTTCAAAACCACGCTATGCGTCCCCATATCT
>ERZ1026894.320-NODE-320-length-37249-cov-24.645373_pt1 | contig 37249 bp, 56 predicted proteins | sample MGYA00380177_ERZ1026894 | MGnify/ENA primary metagenome ERZ1026894 (study PRJEB33269, sample SAMEA4719813) | human gut metagenome | biome: human-associated habitat; feature: organic feature; material: feces | place: Cameroon | collected 2013-10 ... | reverse complement strand
GGGCCATGTATACAACAATGACTTTTTTCGGGTGGGGGGTATGCCCTCAGTCCCACCGCTCCCGGGTCAGCGGTGGTTTGCTCTTGTATCTGCGCAGACGCTCCGGATGACAGACCGTTTCGTGGCAGTCCTTGCACACACTGATTAGGTTGCGCTGGTCGTTGCCGTCGGCGTCCTTATACCAGATGTCCAGTGCCTTGTCGGGTGCATCCTTGACGTGGTTGACGTGATGGACCAGCTCGGCGCGTCGATATCGGCCGCGCTCTTTGCAGATTTGACACTCATACTTGTCCATCTCCATCACACGATGCGAGAGTTGCACCCACTGAGTGCAACAATAAAACGGATGCACATCACCGGATGCAATCAGTTGACACAACCATTTATAAAAATTTTCATTCATTTGTTTTTTCAGAAAAACATATTTTCCCACTCATTAAATCAGGAAGCATAGCATCTCTCAGCTCAGAAAGCAGAATGTTTTCCTGCTGATTTAGATAAAAAACATGTTGCTTCCACATGGGAATCAGTATTGAAAAAATAGAAGATAACATTTCTTTGTCATTTGATTCAAACTTTATCTCATTCTTGTTTTTTGACAACTGAATATATTGTTTCGATATATACTTTCCGCCCAAAGCATTAAAAGTTTTATTTAATTCTGTGGCGTCAGAGTTTTTTTCCAATTCCGCAATCTCATATAGTCCTAGTTGCTTTGCAAGTGTTTCGTTTATTGTCAACTTGATGGAAGAACGCTCCCGGCTGACTTTGTTAATATCAGACATAATTTCCGATAATTTTCTGTGCTCAATTTCTTCGGACGGATATTCTATATATCGAGAAGGAACCAAAATCCAGTCTTTTTTTTGAATCTCATCTTTGGTTTTTATTGCAGAAAGCAGCGAAGCATCACTTGTGCATTTAGATAGTTTATCAATTACATCATCAGAAATAATAGTTAGCTCTTTTTTATATGTTCTGTTTTTGTGACTAGCGCTTCCAACTTGCCCATTTTGCAAGCGAAGTTCTTTTGTCCCACTTTTTCTAGCATCATAAAATTCCACATGTTCGCTTTTTTCGAACAGAATAACACACGTTGGAATCCCTGTTGATTCAAACATTCCGTCCGGAAGAGCAATTACTTTTTTTATCAGCCCATTTGTGATAGCCCATTTTCTTTGTTCTTTTTCCTCTTCATTAGACAAAAAACCGCATGGAAGAATAAATGCACATTTTCCAAAATCGGACATGCGGTCGATTGCTGTCAAAACAAAAGCCCAGTTTGCGTTTCGAGCCGGTGGAACTTCGCATTTTTGAAATCTCGAATCCGCAAAAAGTGGAGCTGGTGGGTCCCATTGTATATTATATGGAGGATTCGAAATTACTTCATCTGCTTCAATTTTTGGAGCTTCAGTTATTTCTGAGATTTCCGAAAAATTTTTCCCCTTTTCAAGCTTGTATCCAAATGAAAAGTCCAATGTCAGCGCATTTCGGCATATTGCATATCCAGCCATATTTCGAATGCACATATTAAAAAGTAAAAGCGGAAATACTTTTTCGTCCAATTCTTCACATATAAATTGCTTACTCTTGTTATCGGCCCACTTTTGAATTGTAAGTGCTCCTGATCCTGCGCAAAGATCATAGCACACAGATCCATTCGTCCTTGTTAATATAGCGCACAATTTAGCGATACTTTTAGGTGTGTAATCTTGACACTTTTCTTTTCTGTCAGCATGGTAATATTGCCAGATTTTTTGAAGATTGTCTGTTTCCAAATCTCCTTTTACAAGCAAATTGTATTTTTCAAATATTTTTTCTCTTTCTTCTTTATTTTTTAACACATTATTTATAGCAAAACTTATATTTTCAATATCTGTATCCAAAAGAGAAAGCATTTTATCTTTTAATTCAAGAAGTTCCATAAAATCCTCCTTTCTGAGCACAAAAATAAGCGGCCCCTTCGCGGTAGGGCCGCTGCATCCAGAACTTTCGCGGCTGGATGCCCCGCTATTCGCGCCGCCCCCTCATAGGGTGCGCGTCTGGTGCTGCCAGTTGGATTCGAACCAACGCCCACACCGCATTAACTTCTGCGCTGGCTAAACGCAGGGTCATGGGTGGTGTGTATCGCCAATGTTACCTTGCATGTATCAGATGCAAAGCGCTCTCGCTAAGCTATGGCAGCATAGTCTGCGCATTGTCTGGCATTCCCGGCAGGGATTAAACCTGCATCCTGCGGTTTTGGAGACCGCTGCTTCATCACTTGAGCTACGGGAATATATAGAATGCCGCTTGCAGGAATCGAACCTGCAACGAAACGGTTATGAGCCGTCAGCTCTGCCGGTTGAGCTAAAGCGACATAAAAACGGCGGCATTTTGCAGCTGCTTGAAAAGCCGCCGTAAATTTGAATAGTTTTTCACCCGATGGTATCAGCAGCAGGTGTTCGCCGAATAGCAGGTCGGGCGCGCCTTAGATCAAGCCGATTCCTCCGATCTCTGCCCTCGGCTCACGCTTTGTGCGGCTCGCCTGAAAACCGATACTCCAAGCGATGCGCACAAAATTGCTTTTGAATGCTACTTGAAAAATTTCCCGGAACACAGGTGCAAGCACACAACTTTTCACGAGAGACTGAAACAGTTTGCAGAAAAGTCCAAGCATGGATCGTGCTCCTTTCCAAAGTGTCCACGGTGGACACCCCGCCAGGTGGATGTGATGTCTTGTTAGTCATGCGCCGCTGGGTCTTGAAGCGGACGGCGCGTTTACCCCATTGAGCACAGGATAGTATAAGAGGAAAACCTGTACTATGATTCCAACCGGTCAAAAAAAGAACTCACAATGAAAGCAGTTTGGGCGTCTCACCCAATATCTGCATTATGATTATAGCACATCAAAATCGGACATTCCGGACAAATCGGACATTCCGGACAAATCGGACATTCCGGACAAATCGGACATTCCGGACAAATCGATTATCTCAAAACTTTGGGGCCATCACATATCGGCGCGGGACGATTATCATCTGGCATTAAACTGAGGATGTCTCTTTCGTCGCAAATCAAATTGCACAGCAGATACGCAAGACGTCCTTTTGCGCTATCTTCCGTTTTGTATGTTCCAAGCCGATAAACCAACCCGTCTTTAGTCCATGCATCTACGGCATAGCGAAATTCTTCAGCGCTTAAGTCCAACGTCGTTATATCGCTCACAACTTCAGCCCTACTAAAATTTTCGGAATTGATAATCGCATTCCAATCTTCAGAAACCAATAATTTCATTTTTGTTACCTCACATTCTGTTCAATCCATCTATCGACTCTCCGCCGGATGGCTTCCGGGCCAAGGTCGATTCCAATTTCCATAAGCTCAACAGAAACCGCTTGCGGTTTTTTTCCCTCCGTGCAGACTGCCGTAAGCAAAGCCCGCAGCTCGCAGTCATCGCAGGTTTCGACGAGTTGCAGCCCATACAGATACTTTGCTTTCTGCCGTCGGTTGATTTCTTTCAGCCGCTGAATCAAATCTTCCCGCCGGGTAAAGGAAATGTCTTTCCCGCTCACGGTTGCATGCGTCAGGATGCAAGCATTTCCTTCCCCGCTGGAAGATTTGACGACATCAGACGCCGTCTGCGGACCACTAGACTGGATGGATTCGAGCTGCTCAATGCGCCGCTGACGCTTATCGATGTCATACGGCATCATGTACAGTTTGCGAAACTCTCTCGGCGTCAGCGAATCCATTGTGGTCCTCCTTTTGCTTAATCGTTGTCTACGTCAATTCCGGTGATTTCCTTAAAAATCGCCGCGTCAAAATTCGGTAGGCTGAAGATAAGGTGGCGGTCATCTTCATCAAGCTCCGCCCACCATTTCCTGGCGTTGTCCTTTGTGGTGCGCTTCTTCAGATAGCCACCGGTTGTTTGAGCTTCCGGGTGTTCCGCTTTTTCCTCGTTGGTCATATCAGAGAGGTAAACATATTCCAGCGGACAACTATCAATCCGATTTAACAACTGCCTAGCACGGCAGTTAAGCCAGTTCTCGAGTGTCCAATCGGATGGTTTGTTAAACATATAGATTTTGGGAGGCTTTGTGTTAAAGCAACCGTCGGAAAAAGACGTGGAGTTCCAGCTGCCGGAGTTCCAGCTGCCGGAGTTCCAGCTGCCGGAGTTCCTGTTGCCGGAGTTCATGTTGCCGGAGTTCATGTTGCCGGAGTTCCAGCTGCCGGAGTTCCAGCTGCCGGAGTTCATGTTGCCGGAGTTCCAGCTGCCGGAGTTCCAGCTGCCGGAGTTCCTGTTGCCGGAGTTCATGTTGCCGGAGTTACAGCTGCCGGTGCAGCCTTTGCCTGTGTTTACAATTTCCAGCAGCTCGCTCCACGGGATTTCTCGGACGATTTCCAGCTTATCCGTTGCGCATTTATTGCCACCTTCCGCAATCACGCCATACGCGACAACCTCCGCAACATGGTTTGACGGCTCAAACGAATAATACTTAAAGCAATCGGCTGCACACTTACAAAAGTGCATTCCAGCATCACAAACAGAAGGGTTTACAGATTCTTCAAATGTTCCCGGGCAAGTATACTGTTTTTCTTTGCATGTCCAATCCGGGTTAAATACTTTATAGCCTTTTACTCTCATTGTGGTTCTCCTTTGCTTACTTCAGCTCAAAATATTTGGTCAAAATATCAGTGATACCGGAATGGAATGAAATCCACCCACAGGTATAGAACTTGTTGTCCTGCAAAATGATGGCGTAATCTTCACAAGGCTGCCCAGCTTCTTTCCGAGTTTCATCAACTCTTCGCCAGAGCGTGGCCCCGCCGGGAAGCGACTGTTTATCGTACTCAGTTTGGAACTGGACATCCTCCCACGCCATTTCCCACGTTGCATCTTCCCGCAGCATCTTTTCGGCCAGCTTGCGCAGAGTATCACGGCCACGGGATTCGGTAGGATTTTCTGGAAAGCCATGGCTTTGTATGACTTTTGTCTTTTTCAACATAGATTTTGCTGGTTCTGGTTTAGATACAAATCCATTTTCAACGCAAAATCTCACAAACTTGGCCCATGTGAAAATATATTCTCCATGCCTACTCCACCAAAAACGTATTTGTCTATTGTCAAAATCTACAAAACCATTTTTCAGGCTTCTCCCACATGCCCCGCCTTTTGCTTTCACAAGAGCTTCAGCGGTAAATTCAGAAGCCGCTTTTACCCAATCAAGCTCGCACACTTCTTTTACCGATTCAATCACCCATTCTGGGCATTCCGGTTCCTGTTTTGGTAACGTTACCGACGTTTCATTTTTCGGTTCAAAAACTTTCGGATTTTCCTTGACTGCATCAGGCATCTTGATGTCAGCAGTTTTATCTGCAATGACGGCCTGAGCATATCTGTACGCGCCCATCAACGAGATTTCGCCGCTCCGAAGCTGCTGTTTTGTTTTTTCGTCGCAGTTTTCCGCAATCGCATTTAACCGTGCCGCTGCACCTGCACTCAGACCCAGTATCCTGCACAGCTCGTCTCTGACCTTGCCTACAAGCTCACCGTTCTTTTTTCGCCGCGAGAGGATCTCTTTCAGGACCTCGTACTGGGCCAGACGCTCGCCGTCGGTCAGATCACGGGCAGTTGCGTTTGCGGTGATGAGCGCGATCTTGTCATCATCCGGACTTTTGCTTCTGAGGATAATGCAAGGGAGTGTGTCAAACCGGTCGTCTCCCTCTTTGGCCAGCTCTTGGCAAGCAGTCAAACGGCGTTCGCCGCCGATCAGCTTGTAATTGCCATCTTCCAGATCAACAACTTCTAGCGGTTGCCGGATACCATTCGTTTTGATATCCTCTTTGAGCCGAGATACATCCCCGATGACGTAGATTTTTCGGTTGTCAGGGTTGACAACAATGTTTTTGCGGTCGATCATGACCACCTGCATTGACTGCCCCGCCGGGTTGACCGGCTGCGTGCCGAGAAGGCCGCTCAATAATCCAGTGCTCATTTTTTAACCTCCTTAGCATCAATCAATCTCATATAATTTTTCCTCAATCTTCTTCAGGCTTCGTCCAGACGCATTTTTCAGCAGGTTTCTGCATCTCAGCCATGATTTCCTTATGGTGCGCGGTGGTAATGTTGTTTGGGACAAAGTACTTATTGATCAAACGGGATAAGGTGGTTTTTAATAATATCTTTATCTTCTTTTCTCCCACGATTGGCCCGCATCTCGATATAATCTTCCTCGGTCATGTTGTAGTCGGTTACGCAATCAACAACAGTAGAAAATCGGCAAAGCAAACCGTTCGGCTGTCTGCAAATAAAAGACCCCATATCACTTTCCCTCCACGATCTGCATCACACGTTCCGCCAGCTTCTTGTACTGCTCGGTAGGCTTGCACTTGGGTGCGAACTTGTACAGCGGCTCATGTGCCGACTTTGCTTCTTTGACCCGGATGCTGTTGTTGATGCGCATCACGGTTCCGTCCTCGTTCCGGAAAGCCGGGATGTGGAGATGGGCGATTTGATTGATAGCCTGCGTCGAATACAGACACCGGTCATACTTGGTGGCCAGCACACCCATCACGGCAAGCTCGTGGTTGTATCCGTGCTGGATGTCCCGCACCTGATCCATGATCTCGGCCAGACCGTCCAGCGCCCACTCGTCGCAATCCACCGGGATGATGATGTAATCAGCAGCAACCAAAGCGTTGATGGTGGCCATGTCGATGTCGGGCGGGCAGTCGAAAATGCAGTAATCGTAATCGTTCCGCAGCGGTTCGAGGGCATTCTTGAGCCGGTCGGCCTGTGGGCGTCGGACGTCGAACATCACGTTTTTGTTGGCCAGCAGCATGCTCATGTTGCTGGGTGCAATGTCAACGCCGGAAAAATCGGTCTGCCGGATCACGTCGGGCAGCTTGACTCTGAGTTCCAGCACGTCGCCCATCGTGTCTTCCGTATCCGAAAACCGCTTGAAAAATTTGCTCGTGTTGGCTTGCTTGTCAAGATCCATGACCAGCACCCGCCGGGAATAGATGCCCGCCAAGACGCAAGCAAGATTGCACGCGGTGACAGACTTGCCTACACCGCCCTTGAGATTGATAATTGCGATTTTTGCCATGTTTCGCATTGTGGGTTCCTCCGTTTTTGATTTTATCCACAGCGCCCGGACTTGCGGTTGAGCGGTCTCCGGTGTGCTGCGTTCTGCAAAAAGTTGTTTCCGCTGGGTTCCGGTCGGTCCACCGTCTTTCTCAGCTTCGGTGCGCCGCCCCAGCTCTTGGGGTGATCCAGCACGCTCCATCCAGCCTCGATGCTCTGCATGATGCTGGCGATCATGTACTCTGTGCGATGTGTTGTTTTTGATTCATCCGCCAGACGGGTGAGCTTGTCGCAAACGGCTCGCGCTGCCTGAGCATCCCACACCTTGCCCCGCCGGGTCGCCCGGTAAGCATCAAACTTGGTCAGGGCATCCAGCAGCGGTTTGTCCTCTTTGGCGTACTCTGTAAAAACATCCTTCGGGGTAGGCCCGCCCCCCTGTGCGCCTCGCGCGCACGAAGGAGTAGTATTCCCTATAGTATTCCCTATAGTATTCTTGGGTCGCATTTTGCGACTAGTACTAGTCGCGTTTTGCGACTGGTTCCCGTCGCATTTTGCGACTAGTGGCGTTTTGCGACTAGTGGCGTTTTGCGACTGGTCAGGCGGATGGGATTCTGTTGGATTTTCGGGCGTCTCGGCCTTACTCTCGGAAATCTTTTTGACCTTTTCGGGAACTTCGGCAACGTACCGATTGACCATCTGGCCACCCACAAGTTCCTGCCGTTTGGAAATCAAACCCTTGCCTTCCAGACGCTCAAGCACCCGGATTATTGTTGCACGGTTAATACCAAGCCAGCGGGTCAGGTAAGAGAAGCTGCCCTTATACTCGCTCTCGCCGTCCTGGCTAAAACCATAGATCAAAGCGTATGCAAGCAGCTCGTTGCCCTTGAGCTTGTACTTATCGACCATCCAGTCGAGAATCATAATGTAACTCTGTTTTTTGGTAGTATTCTTCACACGTTACCCCCCCCTAAAAGGGTCAGAATGGCAAATCGTCGTTGTCGTCGATCACAGCGAAATCGTCAGCGGAGCCTTGGGAATATGCCGGTGCGGGCTCCCGGTAGCCCTTGGGAGGAGCTTCACCGCCGTCATCGACCGGCTGCCTGTCCGGCTTTTTGGCACTCCCTGCAAAGCTGATATGGTTCGCAAGGACCTCAACCGCCGTTCGGTTATTGCCGTTTTTGTCATGATACTGACGGGTCTGCAAACTGCCGTCAATGGCAATCATACTGCCCTTCTGGAAGTACTTGGAGATAAACTCCGCCGATTGACGCCATGCAACGACGTCGATGAAATCCGCCTGACGCTCCTGTCCGGATGCGGTATAGTTCCGGTCGCACGCAATGCGGAAGCTGCACACGTTCGTGCCGTTCTGCGTGGTGCGAAGCTCCGGATCAGCGACCAGACGCCCCATGATTGCTACGATGTTGAGCATTCCAATAATCCTTTCCGACCTCTTTCATCCACCGGTCGTGTCCATACCATGTTTCAAACGCGCGCTGGCCGCAGCTCTTCATCCAGTCCATCATATCGGCGTTGTGGTGGACGCCGTCAGGTGGCTCGTTGTGATGCCAGTGGCAGAGCCAGACCTTCAGGCCGTACCGCTCCGAAAACGACCGCAGCGGGCCGTTGAGGACGTGGTGTTCTTCCAGCGTGTCCACGGTGGACACGCCGTATCTGTACCGGCAGATGTAACACTCTTTCTTGCGCTGCATAATAGAGTCAGCCATTTTTTCCACGCCTTCCGTCAAGCATACACATATCAAAAATGGTTTCGTTTGTTTTCTGAAGAGCCTTTCCAAAGTTGTACGACCGCCGAAATGGAATCACAAAAGTGCATCCATTACCAAAAGATAACTGCTGTTTATACTCAATATAAAACTTAGTAGCAGCCATCAGACGCGGATAATCAAAAAAGATAAATTCACGGTCAGCAAGCCGTTTCCCTCTCTCAAAAAGTTGGTAAAGGCGAACCATCAAGTTCCACTCATATGTTCCTCGTAAAATCATTTTGTTTTCACTCCTTCGGCGGCTTTTGAGTCATTTTTGGGGGACCTCCATCCATTCCTGCCAATATCTCGTCACATTCGGGTCGTTGACGCCCATTTCGGCCAGCCGGTCAAAAATACCGTCGATAAAGGCCGTCATCTGGGCGGTGGAAAAGCTGCTGGACCCCATCGACGCTTTGACAGTGCAGCGGTCGTTATCCAGCAGCTCGACGACATGTACAAGCCGGTATGCTTTGCGCAAAATCGGGACGGCGGCTGTAGGCAGCTCCAAATAATCATACTCAAGGCCATACTCCTCGAGCATATCAATATAGCAGTCCTCCGGCGAGATGCCGCCCGCCTTTCCAGCGTTGTAAGTGTCCGCCATGATGGTGAGCAGCGCCCACATCATCCGGTTTTGGTTTAAGGTCCGGCTTCGGCGCTCGCGCTCAATCGTGATGGTCAAGCGGAGTTTCTGACCGTGAGCCAGATCATCCAGCTTCTGGCGGAGTTGATTTTTAACAAAATCCGCCAAGTTTTCCACCGAGATTTTCCGCGTCGCGGGGTCGTAGACCGCCGACAGCTTTGTGATCACGTCTCGGGCCATAACACTTTTTTGCCCTCGGTGGTCACAAACTGGACCATCGTGATCTTGCCGCTGTCATCGCGGGCAAATCGGTCAACTTTAAGCGTTGTATCAAGCCGCCAGCGCTTTTTATCGTCTTGCACAATGGGGACCTGAGACGCCTTGAGCGCGATGGGCTTGAGGTCAAGCACATCTGCACCCGCGCCCCAGAGCGCCGCAGCGGCGAGGAAGCTTGTGATCTCCTGCATCCGCTTTGGGTCGTGCGCGGGAATGCTGAGCGCCCCGGCGTCCTTGTAAACGTACTCGCCGGTTTGCGGGACGTAAACGCAGACCTGACACCAAAGTTGTTGTCCGGCGTTGTAGCGCCGATTTCCCCATCCGCCGCTCCCGTATGCATCATTCAGCAATTTGCGGACCGCCGCATCATCTGGGAGCAGTTTCACGCGGACTGCATCTTCTGCGACGGCCAGAACGATAACGTGGCAGCTCTCCGGAGCCGTCTGCGCGGGTTTTGGCACATCGACCGGGAACTTTGCCGGTTCGGTCAAAACCGCGCTAGAGACGCCCGCAGAAGGTCCGCGCCGCCGGGTGTTGTTTTTCGTGGGCATCCTGCACCATCCTTTCAGAACAGCTTTTCCACTTCCGAAGGTTCGCCGACATCCTCCGCCATCGCTGGGTCGCATTCCGGATTGTAGCTAAAAACCGTCAGCCGGATATCCTTCTCGACCAGCGAGCGGCAGTAGGTGCAAGCGTCCCGGGCTTCCTGCGCGGTAAGGATGGCATGGGTCTTGTCCAGCGGACCGTTCAAAATCATCTCGTACATCGCGCGGCCCAGCGCCTTAGCATCTGCGCTGTATTCGCGATAACCGGGATGGGTGTTGTGATACTTACATTTTTCACAGCTCATTTTCAATACCTCGTTTCTAAAAAAATATTTTTGCGCTCTCGCGCTGGTAATGGCTTTTATTTACCCTCCTGCCATCATTGGAGCCTTTGCTATAATTTGCTAATCGTATCGTTACTCCGCATAGAAGCTCTTTTGCTACGCCCGTCGCGTCGATGCACCGCCTTTGCAAGGCGTCTCTGAACGTCGCCGCGCCGTTGCTTGTCTTTGCTGTGGACTGCTCCAAACCATTGAAGTTTCTTCGCTTTTCAATTCCTTGCCTTTCCTTGCCTTAGCAGTTCTGAGCCTAGCGCCGCAGAGCCGTGCCTTTGCTATGCCATTGCACAAGTCATATCGATGCTCTTCCTTTGCTTAGCACGTCGTTGACGCTCAATGCGATGCCTTTGCACTCCGTTTTTATTCTACGATTTCGTAGCTAAAACGACCTTTGCCGGAATTGCGCCACTGGCCGATGCCACGCATGATGCCGTAATCAAGCCATTCGCGAACGGCTTTTTCATGACTGTCATCAAAGCACAAAACCTCAAACTTGCAGGTGGAACCAGCCGGGATTTCTTCGCTGTCAGCCAAGCTTACACGCTCGCCCTGAGCGGTCTGTGCGCGCAACGGACGCTGGCACTCGCCGATCTCGCCGTTGACCTGAATCGGGATCATACGGGGTTGCACAAAAATCAAACCATCAATCACTTTTTTATATGCGGTCATCTTTCCAGACTCATTAACGGCCCGCTTCTTGCCGGTTTCGGTTTTTCCACCAATGCGGGAAAGCATCCCGCAAGAATCTTTGAAAAATCCCTTGATTTGGTAATCGTACAAAATCGGAGTGCCCGCCGCATCACGAGGGAAAACGGTCATTCCCTTGTCTGCTACAGCGTCTATGCCAACTGCGGCCACTTCATCCTCAATGGTGGACGCATCCGGAGCATTGCTCGCAATATAATCGCGAGCAATATTCGGATTGTTGGGCCAAGTCCCCAATACTGGCTCAATAAACGTGATTTTTACCTTCAAGCTTTTCATAATTCGTACCTCCAAATTTTGCATTGTTACGCTTTCGCGCTGGCAGCGGCTCTTGTTTTACCACCTACCGCCAGTGGTGGGAAATATCAGTACACCCCATAAACCTGATCTAACAACCGGTCAAGCCGGATGATCTTGCCGTGGCCTTTGCTGTCGCCTTTGGTGCTGGAAACGCTCTCCCAGCCATAAGGGTAGCGCTGGTATATGTAACGCGGCTTGATGCCGGTGCACTGGGATGCCTGGTTAATGTTCAGGTACGCCCCGAACTTGTCCAGAAAAACCTTGTAAGCGTCATGCCACGCTTCGTTTCTAGCTGATTTCGCCACGATCTCTCAACTCCTTCTGTCGGCGTTCCCACTCTACCTGCTGGCCATAGGTGCGTCCTGCGGCGATTGCGCGGGCGCAAATGGCGCTGATGGAGTTTTCCTTGCTGGGCGGCTTGATGTGCGGCCGCCGGATAGCCTTGAAAAATTCCTCTTCTTCTTTCTGCTGGGCGGTCTTGATCTCTTCCTTGCGAAGCTTGTTGTAATAACGGAGCTGTTCGTGCTTTCTCAGGCACTTTGCACAAAAAAGCTTGGTCGCGCCGACGTTATACATGACCTTGCCGCACTCCTGACATTTTCGGATGTACTTTGCGTTGCTGGCCATTATCTCGCCGTCCTTTCCATCCGCCGCTTCTGGGCGGCACGCCGCCGGGCGTTGTCTGCACGCTTGTAAGCGTCCCAGCGGGCCAGCAGATACGGCGCACCCGCCACAACAGGAGCCAGCGCAAACATCAAAAACAGCGTCTCGGTGACCTGTGCGTGATAGGCATCGCGGCCCAGCATGGTCAACAGGTCTGCAAAAATGTAACAAGTCATAAAATCAACGCACCTCCAAGCTTAAAGGCCAGCGCCAGAACCACCAGCAGATACGCCACCCAGCCCATCAGCACCTTCCGGTTACGGCAGGACGAGGAGACGATCACCAGCATCATCAGGCAGCCGCCCGACACAAAACACATAAAACACGCAAAAATCGTGGCTGCTGTCATAACATCACTCCATTCCAAGCACACGTTCGATGCGTTCACGGGGCTTGTCATTGCTGTAAGAGCCGGTCATATAACGGTCGATCACGCTCTTGCTAAAGCCTGTTTCGCGGGCAAGGTCTCTGTATGTCCAGCCGCGAAGGATCATTCGCTTCTTGACCTCTGCTTTCCACGCTCGGCTGTAACTTGTCTGCAAAATTTTCCACCTCACTTGTGTAAAAAGTTTTCCATTTTGACCATTAAAAACATTGCCAAGAGGTCGGAAACGGGATATAATAGACTTGCGACTCTATATATTCAATTTCCGCCCTAGGCAATGCGTGTCCTCATTCCACCGCTCAGAAGAAGGAGGTCACCTGCAAAAAGCGAGGTACGTCTGGCTTTTTGCGTTTGTCCGGGTCCATGGCTGCACCCGGCGCGCAATAGGTATCTGATGCAAAGCAAGCATTCGGAGAAACCCTGTACACAGGAGGGTCAGAGATGGGGGTCTTGCTCCTGAGTACACACATATTATAATCTAGTTTTTTCTTGATTTCAATAGCAAATCAAGATATTTCTTGATTTTGGCAGATTGAACAAAAAGGAGGTGATAATTTTGTTTTGGGAAAATTTTGTAGTTGAGTGTGCGAAAAAGAAAAAGACTCCGGCCGGTGTAGTCGAAGAACTTGGAATCTCAAATTCGATGCCTACAAGCTGGAAAAAAGGAGTTATTCCGCGTGCAAAGAACCAAAAGCTGATAGCGGATTACTTCGGCATCACTGTCGAGGAGTTGATGGGCACAAAAAAAGAGCCCGCCGGGGATGGCGGACTCGGAGCAGAATGGGCCGATGTGGAAGCGGCTTACAAGAACGCAACGCCAGCAGCGCGCGCGGCCGCAAAAGCCGCAGCGCTTGCTGTGTTGAACAGTACAAAGGAAGAAGGTGAATAATAGTGGCTATTCCAGATTTTTCGACACTGGTGCTATCAGAGCAACAGCTGGAAGATTTGCGGATGCTTTTGCATGAGTCTGTAAAAAGCACGGACGCATGGCCAAAACGGTTGACGCCTTTGTGCGATTTGGGGCTTGTGAAATCAAATGTAGATACATCTGTATTTCCGTCCCCCGGTTGGATTTATAGTATTACCGAGACCGGAAAGCAATATCTGCGGTACTTGGATCGGCGAAAAAGCGAGATGCACTTTGCAAATACAATGTCAATTCTGGCTTTTATTGTCTCCGTTATCGCTCTGATCGTCTCCATCGTTTCGGCATATTTCCAATGGATCCCAAAGGGCTCTTAACGTATGATACTCATACGAGAGTTTGATGTAATCATGTAAAGCTGTTGGAATCTGCATAGCAACATCAAACGGTATGCTCTTAGATGACAGCAGTTCCAAAATTTCATGCACAATGCTTACAACTTCCGGCTTGCTGGAATTGAGATACTCAAACTTCAACGTATACTCGTTTAGCACGCCGGTATCAAAAGAATATGGATAGCGATCAGCCCGATTTTCAGACGGTTCAGAAACCGCGGACGATTCAGCGGGCGAAACTCTCTTTTTGAGAAAATTAAACATACAAAGCTCCTTTCTGACAGCAAGTGAATAATCGTATTTCCGTTATTATTATATCGCTTTGTCGGAAATGAATCAATCAGGACGTCTAAAATATCAGACAGCGACATCACCAAAGCCCTGAAGCGTGCGAAGGACAAGCTCCCAGAGTTCCGGATGTTCCCGCAGCAAGGCCAAAAATTCGTTGTCAGACATTTCAAACACTCCTTTTACATCAAATTGTTGTTAATTCCGGTTTTATATTACAACCAGAATTGAGAAAAATCAATAGAAAAGAGGAAGAAAACATGAAACTTGGTAAAAACGTCAAAATTGCAGTCTCCGGCTTGTGCATTGCGGCAACGTTGGCCGGTGCGGCTCTGCCTACATTGGCAGTCAGCCCCGCCGGGTATACCTCGCTGAGCCAGATCGAGGAGATGAACGATGCCGTAACGCCGGAACAGGTGGAAGCACTTATCAACCAGATTGGAACGGTAACAAGAAACAGCCGTCAAGCAATCGTTGCTGCGCTGAATGCATACAATCAGCTTGACGATGCAGGAAAAGAAGCAGTCAGTAACTTTTCTGTACTAGCTGAAGCGCAGCAGATTCTCGGAATCCAAGACGCACTTGCAAAGTGCCAAGTCGAATATGATAACGTCGAAGATGATTGGACGATCAAATCCCCTCATTATCAGACTCTCGACAAGCGTCTGACCTGTGGCATGGGTCCGTGGATGTACGTTTGGAACAACGGAGAAAATTTTTCGTTCCATGAATCGTTCACCTACTTCGGGACTCAGAAGATGGACATTGATACTATAGTCCTTCGCGGTGGCGATTATAAATACACTTATCGTTGCGATTATGATAATTCGGACTATGGATATGATAGAGGTTTGGGCCGCTGGTTTGCAATCGCTACTTTCAGTATGGAGGATGACGAAATTGATTGGCTTCGTAATCTTCTGGGGGCTAAAACAGTTATCATGCGGTTTAATGGCGTGGACTACTCGCAGACCGACTATACATGGACGGCTCAAGATCGTCAGGCCGTCACCGATATGGTCAACCTGTATGACCTGCTAAAAGCCGCATCCCCCGAAGTGCGTGCGAAAGCGCTGAGAGGGTAAGCAATTATGAATTTTCAAAAATTTATAGCTGTTTCAATTTTGTGCGGATGTATCATCTTGACGGTTTCTTCTTGCGCGCCAAACGGAAACGGCGGAAATATCGGAAGCACAACGCGTCCATCCAATAGCGCGAGTTCATCAAACGGAAACAGCGATACTTCTAGCAGCGACGATCAAAAGAACGAATCCAAGCTGATAGATTATGGTGACCTGTCGGTATATCCAATATCTGACCCAAGCACATGGACATATAAAGAAGAGTGCACATATGCCTATAAAATCAATGTGAACAAAGAAGTAAAACTTACATCCGTATACAATTCTAAGTATGTTCCAACCGAAAAAGTTCCGGATGATTTATTGTTCTTAGATGGGTTCCCGTTTGATATAGAACTTGGCGCAAAATATGTTTGGGATGGAAAAAATTTGCGACAGGTTTCTAAAGCATATATCAAGCCAATGGATAAGAAAAATTTAACTTATAAAAATGGATATAAGTATGTCTGTGTAATCGGCCCATGTGATGAGATAGTGTCCGGAAAATGGGTCAAAATTGAAGATGTAGATTCCGTGAGTCAAGAGGCCGTGCGTGATGCCATGCATGAAACAGTCGCTTTAGATGGGGTTTTATTACACGACAACGGAAACCTAAAAAATTATTCTTATTGGCATAACGGAAATTATTATTGGGTAAAGCCGTAGTAAAAAATGTGTCCACAGTGGACACGTTGACAGGCTCCCAATAAAAATCCCCGCCGCCGGGCATGACGACGGGGAAAGTGGGAGTTAAGGGGTGTTTGGCATATCGTGAGATGTACCAGCACCATAGCCAAAGATCAGACCGACGAGGAACGACGCCCAATCAGGCCCCGGAGCACGGGAAGGTTCCGGTGTTTCCTGCAAAAGGCGGCTTGAAGAGCGGAAGGGTCGGAAAGGGATAAAGGCTTTCCAGATCGTAGCCTTTTGTGGTAACAGGGGCGGATTCCGTAAGATGGCGGCAGACCGCGCGCAGAAGATCTACGCGAAGGTCGAGTTCTTCGGTCGTAATGCCGCGAGCTTCCATCTCCGAAAGCCAAGCGCCGACATCCTCGATGCACTCTTTTTTCATGGTTTCAATGTCTTTCATAAAAAGACCTCCTTAAAAAATTTATAATCCACGGCAATGCCGCCGGGGAAACCGGTTACAGCTCAACGATTTCCCCGTTGATGCTTTCCAGCCGATCGCCGGGGTCCACTCCTGCGTCGATGTCCTCTTTGGCTCGCTGGGCAATGCGCAGCAGCTCGCCGTAGACGTCCGGATCAGCGGAATAATTGGATAGCGTGTACACAAGATTGAGTGTGCGGTTTCGGACGTAGTCCAGAAGCATGGTATCGGTCTGCATAGTCAATCCTCCCATGGCGCCCGGACGCGGTCCGGGTCTTTTGGTTTTGATGCGGGCATCCCGTCGATGATTTCCATATCATCGGAGATGTAAAGGTGGGTAGAGTAATAGACAGCCATTATTTTTTTACCTCCTATGTGGAAATTTTTGACAAGTTTGTTATATCATAGGAGATTGTAAAACATCTATATCAAAATTTTTGTCGAACTGGTAAAAAAAGGAATGAAAGGATATGAACGATTACGATTTTAGAGTCGCAAAAGCACTGGAAATGGCAAGAGCAAAAAGCGGCCTCAGCCAAGAAAAGTTGGCGAAAAGAATGGGAATCAGTCGGCCTACAGTGGCCAGCAAAGAACAAGGAACGTCTGCGGTGACGCTGGCCGAGCTGATCAAGTGGTGCGTCTGCTGTGGCGTGCCCGCAAAGCGCTATACAGACGCCTGTATCCATCCTGGCTTGTTGGAGTATCTGGATGACGACATCAGCGCGGAGGAAAAGCGCCAAATCCTGCACGGCGTGATTGACGACATCTCCAATTATGAGGTCGATGCGCTGTTGTATCTGTATTATGGGGACCACGGCTCTGATCCGCTCGGCGTTCTGACCGAGGTGCTTGCAAATTTGCACTCGCCGCTGCGGGACCGGGTGGCCATCGTCAACGCCATTATCGGCCACTACGACATCGCCCGCTCGACCGGCACAGACCCAGACCCAAACGGCGTGCAGCCGGTCATGGAGATCGTCTGTCAGGCCCGCGACTGCGGCACAGAGGCCGCCAAGAAGCAAGAGGATGCGTATTCGGTGACGATGGAGGATATCAAAAATGCCAAAAAATAAAAAAGGCCAGCGCGCGGATGGACTGTTTCAAGTCAGGCGAACAATGCCCGATGGAAAAATGAAGTCTTTTTATGGGCACACAAAAACCGAGGCAGAAGCAAAATACAAAAACGCAATCCAAGCATGGAACGATGAAAACGAAAAAATCAAGAAAAAAGGCGGCTTGACTTATGCAGAGGTTGCCGATGAATATCAAGCATATATCACGGCTCCCAACTGCCCTATCCGCCGTGGAACCGTAAAATCTTATCTAAAGCACATTAGGCCTACAAGGGCATACTTTGGGAATACTCCTATGCAGGAAATAGATGCCCAGCAGGTAAAAAGCTATCTTGACAAGCTGAGCGCCGAAGGAAAAGCTAAAAAAACCGCCGAAAACGCCCGCTCTGTTATAAGCTGCGTTTTTACATATTGGTGTAATTATCTCCACGGAACCCACAATCCAGTACGAGATGCAAAAATTCCAAAACGGATGCGTGTGACAGAGCGAAAAGAGCCTACAAAAGAGCAAAGAGAACTAATCGAGGCACATCCGGAAGGGTGCGGATTCTGGGCGCAGCTCTTTGAGTATACCGGTATGCGCTTAGGCGAAGCAAACGGATTGCAATGGAAAGATGTCGATTTAGCCGCCGGAAAAATCATGCCAAAAGAAGCACAACCATGGGACGGAAACCAATCATATCAAGAAGAGCTTAAAACAGCCAAGGCATACCGTGTCATCCCCATTTTAGACAAGTTTCGTCCTTACCTTGAGCAAGAAGCCAAAAAGCATAATCCAGATGATTATGTAATGTCTGGCGAAAAGGAGCCACTTACAAAATCGAAGTACGAGTGGCGTTGGGCGATTTACTGCCGTCCGCTGGGCTTAAGCGAAAAGAGGGAAAAACACTCTAAGATAAAGGGAAAGCCGGGAAAAATACACAAATACTATAAATGGGTTGCAAAAGTGACCGCTCATCAATTCCGGCATCTGTATGCATCAAATCTATTTTATGCCGGCGTACCAGACAAAGTTGCTCAAAAACTTATGGGCCATGCCGACATTACGACCACCCGCCGCATCTATCAACAGCTCCGCGACGAAGAGGACTTGAAATACACAGATATGCTCAATGAGTACCTTGCCAAAAAAGATATGCCAAAATGACCATATTGGTAAAATATTGGTAAACGCTAAAAAAGAATCGTAACATCGATAAACGCGAAGGGGTTCAAATCCCCTCCCTCGCACCAAGCAGAAAACCCGTATGAATGCTGAAGAAATCAGTGTTCATGCGGGTTTTTGTTTGTTTTTTGAGTTGCGTGTACTAACGTATACTAACGTATACGAACACGTATTAACGACCCTAGATTGGTAAAAAGTTGGTAGTCGATTTTATTGATTCGCAATTACATTGAGGTACTCCACAATTTTACCCGGAATAGCATCCTTGTCGCGCAGAAAGGCCGCAGCCATATCGGCATAAAAGTTTTGATTGTCCGCGCTGTACGACCGAGCGACCATGCAGTAGTCCGAGTACATCATGTTCATCGCAGCCCAAAAATCGTTCGGGTCGCAGTCGATATTGCGCTGCTTGGCCACGTCCTGCGTCTGTTCCAGCGTCCAGTGACAGCCCTTCGTGCCATCAGCGTTTGCCATGTTGTCGCACCATTCCTCGGCCTCATCATAAGAGAGGTGAGGACGGGGCATCCTGATCGATCGGCTGTCTGCGCCGCCACGCTCATACTGTCCAGACCGCTTGTCCAAGTCACCGTTCTGCGAAAAGCCGATCTGCGGCATCCTGCGCCCATACTCTACGTCAGGATAGCGAGGGACAGGGTAGGGGTCAATGTAGCGGTTCTCTTCCTGCGGATAGTAAGGATAGCGGTCATTGCCGCCTTCCAGTTTACGCAGACGGCGCTCCATCTCACGTTCCCTGCGGTCGCGCTCTTCTTCAAGACGGTCACGTTCCGGCTCACGGTCTTTGTCGTGGTCACGGAACATCATCATGCGCCGAAAATTGTTCTTGCCCATAATTTATACACCTCCTCAAGAAATGGACGTAGGCGCACCGGCGTGAGAACGGCAGAAGCAGCCCAGATATGGGTGTCCAGTATTGGGGGTACATATCACACCGGGCCTTTGACTTATAAAAACACTTGATAAATGCTTTTGAGCCGGTAGCCTACCGCCGTCCGGCTGTAATGGGTCTGCGCTGCAATGTCCGGCAGCGGGAGCCGCTCAACGTACCGCAGTAAGGCTATCTTACGGTCAACCCTCCCAAGCGGTGCGCTTTTGATGGCGGCGGTCATCTGCTGTCGGTCAAGTCCTTGCAGCTCAGGGGGCAGCACTACACGAGCCGCCGCCACAGGCAGCACCGAGCCAGAAAGGCTGCGGCAACTGCCCTGCGTTGCGCACCATTGCGCTCATCCGGGCGTGCAACGTGCAAATTTTGCACATTGCAAATGTTTTCGCGACGCCGCGAAAACGTCTTTGTGTGGCGTGCATTGCGGTAACGTCACCGAAATGCTCGTATGTAGTGCTGCTCATGGTGATCTCCTTACTCCTTGCCCTGCATCTGATTGAGGACGTGATCGGCGTGGATGGCCTCCGGGGTGAAAGAGTTGTTCTCCCACCACGCCACGAGGGAAGCGACGACGGTGATGCCGGTGGTGATGATCTGCTCCAGCTGCGCCGACTCGATGGGGAGCGGGGAGTGGCCGGTTGCGCTCAGAATCTGATTGGTCAGTGCCAGCGCGAGCACCGCAGTGCGGGCGATGGTTCCAGCGGAAATTTTGTTGTTAGTCATGATATTGCTCCTCTCAAATCTCATGGATGGGTAAAGCTTTGGCGCGGTTGTACAGCTCTGTTCCCGTGCCATTGCCGCCCATCGTGTGGTATGTCTTGTACAAATAGGTCAGATTGCGCAGACCGTCGCGGGTGATGTAGCCGAGGTCTAAAAATCGGTAGCACTCAGTATAGATGCGGTCATGCAGTAACGCAAGGACGGCCGCCCAAAGTGCTCTGACCTTTGGGATAGCGGCAATAATACCCGCGCCAATCAGTGCGCAGAACCATGTGGCCCAGTAATCTCTTACTACCTCAAGCACATCACGCCTCCCGGAGCCGGTCCAGCCCCTTTTTTGCAATGACTGCGGCATAGTCCTTGTAAGCGTGGGACAGATCCACGTTGCCTGTGATACCGGGCACACTTGCCGTGCTAGTGTACTGCCACATGCCGAACGGCCAGCCCGGTTCGGGCTTTTTGCTGCGGTATGCCGCCAGCCAGACGTCATAGGGCTTGAGTGCCGCTCCGCACATATAAAGGTTGTTCTGTGCAAAGTTCAGGCCGATGTAGAGCAGCGCATAAAAGCCCCAGCTCTCAATCTTGCCCAATGCGTAAGCCGTCAGGTCGGTAAGTGCCTGTTTTCCCACCTTCGTAATTTTGTTTTCTTCCACGTCCACGCAGATGGGCAGCTCAAAGGTCTTTCCGGTCAGCGCAGTTTTGAGCATGTCCAGCTCTGCATCGGCCATCGTGTGCGTTGTGGCGTAGGTGTAGTAGTACACGCCAACCGGCAGACAAACGCGCTTGCACTCGGCATAGTTGCGCTCAAAGGTTGGGTCGATATACAGACCATCGGTGCGGGTGCTCAGTTTTCGGTTGGTGGATACCGTTTTGAGCATTACGCCGGAAATTAGGCCGCTGGACTTGACTGCATTCCAGTCAATTTGGCCCTGCCAGCGGGATACGTCCATGATAGGGAGCATTGTTATCAGTCCTTTCTATTTTGTGGGGGTTAATTGGCTAAAGCCCTCTTTAGTTAATTAAAAATTGCAGACATATTACGGACATAATCATCGTGAATTGATTTTACTGTGTCATTATAAGCTACAAAATCATGCATATTCATACAAAGAGCTTTACCATTTTTAACTAAATCAGATACATGAGATACTATTTTTTCAAAAGCATCTTCTGTAATCCAGTCCGCATCATATGTGAATGTGTGCATAAACGGCATAATAAGTGGCACATTCCCATCAACAAGTGTGTCCAATACACCATTAAACTCGTCTACTCCATTATAACTTCCTAAACCAATCGGAACTACAATTCTTGTGTCATACGAATTTTCATATATTGATTTTTTAAGCGAAACTCCGTCTTTAATAAAACCAGAACAACGCACATAGTCAATCTTATAAGAAGATAATATCTTTTCCATTGTGTCTGAATATTTATGCCCACTACAAGAAATCATAGTTGGATTATATACACCGACAGCTTCCAATCCACCCAACTTTTCTGCAATATTCGCAGTTAATTTTTGGATGCCTTCCTCAGTTGAATAATCCCATGTATGATTACCAAGATAAGGCGATATATCATATCCCATTCTAATAAGTTTTTTTGTGATTTCATAATTATTCGTTGCTACTTCCACGACATTTCCGACAAAACCATATTTTTTTAATATTGTAAAACGAGCGTCAATCTCAACCACTTGGTCAAAGTCAAAAACTATAGCCGGGAGAATTTTTTTCTCATATGCCGATTCGTTATATTTTAAGAACTTCTTTTCAAACCGACCGTTAAATAGCTTAAAATTTACATTGGAGAAATCACTTGTCTTAGATTCACCACGTACATAGGCGATGTTTTTTGGAATGATATATCCCACGTTTGCGTTATTCACGTTGAATGCTGATGGCCTCAGTAAAGAAACGTATTTACCATCCTTATCATAGGTTGCTAAATTACCAAAATTGACTAAATCACCATTTTCGACAAAATAATATGTACTATTTTGTGTCACTGGAATAGCCTTGAATGTGCTATATCCATCCGATTTATAACTATCATCGATTGTTTGGTCAGCCCAATTTGAGGGCCTTTTATTTGCTATGACAGACGAGTTGTCGAGTAAGTTTTTGGATAATTCTATTCCGTTTACAGATTTTCTTAAATCTTTTATATTTTGTCCATTTTCATTTGTTTTTTCTTCTAAATTTATGAAATTCGATATTTTTTTGTCTGGTTTGTATGCTTCATAGGTACTTGGCAATGGTTTATCTATTGATAACATAAAATCAGTGGTATATGTAGCACTTGAATTGCTGGAATACAGCCTAAGAAAGTGTGCGGAATCAGCAGTAATAGTATGATTCTTATTACCATTGTTGAAATGTTCTTGCAGTACACCATTAGCATCATATACGCATAAGCCACAATATGCAGATGTGGTGTAAATCACATCTCCTTTTTTTACATTCCACGTCTGATTGGCGACAAATCCATTTGCCGAGTCTTGATAAGTTTCTGATGTGCTAATTCCAATGTCCTGTTTTAATATTTTCCAACTTGTTATATTTGTGCAATCAAAAACATTTTTAGACCCTTTTTTGACTGTAAAGGTGACAGATTCTACATCACCTAAATCTTCCTTTATCTGCTTAACATTGGAGTCCAGCTCCGTATAGTCTTCCGGTATGCTCGCAAGAGCTTCAGCAATGTCCTTTATTGCCTGTTCAGCTTCTGCCATTGCTTTTCTCAACTGATCGATAGAATTGCCTACATTGCCGGAAAGGTTAAAATACATTTCAACCTCTTCCCCATCGTTATAATCGTCATTCCGGACGTTTGCCGTAATAGGCCAGCCCTTGAGCATGTAGCCGGTAGGGTCAGTCACGCATAAAATGACGGTCATGTGGCCGGGCACGCGGAGAGCCTGACGCGCCAACTCGCAGGTGACGACATTGCCGGACACAGTACACGCTGCCCGTTTTCCTGCGCCGTCGTTGATGGTATCATACCATCCCTCATTCTGCGGACCAAAACCGTGGTACATAATACTGTAATTGGCTCCAGAGGGCGCAGAATAGGCTTTTCCACCCTGATAGAGTTCCGCTTCAAAAAAGCGGCTCTGAGCATCATTTTTCATGACATCCAGCCGTTTGGGCAGTCCCGGATTGTCAAAGTCAATTTTGATCCTCTGCATAATCATTCTCCTTTACAATCGTCTCATATTCGCCGGTTTCGAGGTATCGTGTCTCAAAAGAGCGTCCTTCTGGCGGCGATGGAACATAGGCCGCCCCATCTGGCAAAACAGATAGTGCGTATTTGGGATTTATTTTGACAACAGATGTGATGATTCTCGTCTCTTTGTCAAATGTGATCATATACATTGCAGTTACCTCACAAAAAACCCATGACAATATACGGGATGCAGCACTTTCTATTTTCGTGCAGCGTTGCACCCACGGGGATTCCTGCCACCATTTTGGAGTCCAGCCAACCACCCGGACCAAACCAGATACGATTCTTATAGACCTTAAATTCCCGGGTGCGCGGATAATCCCATGTGTACGTCGCGCGGTTTTTCTGTTCGTTAACCGGCGCAATGGTCCATTGAATACTGTCGCCCGAAATTGTTGCGCTGTCAAAAATACCCCCAAGGTTGTCAATAAACCCGACAGCAACCGCCGAATAGCTGCTTAAATTAGCCCACCATACCGTATCCGCTCCAATTCCGTCACTTGGATTTTCATTGCGATATATTTCCTCTTGATTTCGCACGCCCCGAAACTCGAGTCCGTCCTGATTGATAATGTACGAGTAATCGCCCACACCAAAATTGACACCATCGTCCGACTCGGCAATGTAATCCGTAGCCACGCGGCTTGCATCCACGGCGCGGTCGTTGGCGGTGGTCACACGGTTGCGGTCCCGCACGGTCGTTCGGGCAAGCTTTTCTTTGGCGTCGCCCACTTGGATGGAGCTGTAGCGGTCCTGCAAGACGTCATAGGAGATTTTAGAGACTCGCGCCAGCGCGCTCACACCGAGGCGCAGATAGCGCACCTCAACGGTATCGCCCAGCAGGATAATTTTGCTCTGCCCGGAGTTTTTGTACTCCACGCATTTTTCCAGCTGCACATAACTGACGGTCAGGCTTACGGTGATTTTTCCAATGTCGTTTTTTTGGATAAACTCATTGGTCGTCTTGCGCATACTGGCGTCAGACGGCGCTTTTTGGTAGTAGCTGGTCAGATCCAGAGGGTAGATTTTGCGGTATCCGGTGATCGCCGACGCTTGGATGGGTTCGAGGTCGTAATACTTCCCCTTCTCGGTGCTCATCCAGTAGGGATAAACATGCGTGTAGACGTCCTCAATGTTTTTTTCCTGCGTGACGTCAAGCAGATTAAGCCCATATGCAATGGTCACGCCACGATTCCGCTCGACCCTTTTTTGGAGTGTGCAGGTCATGCCGTCAAAGGACCAAATGCCGTCGTAAGTGCTTGCAAGGGTCGTTGCATTATCGGATAGCATGGCAGCACGCACTGTCATTGGTTTGCTGACCTCAAAATCTCCTGCGGTGTCATAATCCGCCTTGATTGTAAAAGCACAATCTCCTACAATGTTAGCGTTGAGCTTGCTGATGGCATCCGACAAGCTGGTGGCCTTAAACGGCTTGACGATGCAGTTGTTGAGATCATACGAGATGTGGTGCGCATAGACTTGTATCTTTCCATCCATCGGCCGCGTGATGCGGTAGATGCGGAATAGCTGCCGGGCATCATACGAGGACGGTTTCGCGCTGATAAGCTTCCGTTCGAGGAGCTTTTCGGCGTGGATGCCCGTCATGGGGTAGATCAGGCTCAGGTCATACGCACCGTTTTCTTCCTGCTCAACGGTGCAGCTGAGCGCGTCGGACAGCGTTCCCCATCCGTAATTGCGGACGGAGGTTTCGCTGTCCTCGTGCAAAATTGGATAATTTTTTCTCAAAGCGTCCACCACCTCGGGGTTAAAATCACGCCGGTCACACCGCCGCTCCAGCTGATCGTATTGCTTCCGGCTTGCAATGTGGGCCAAACCCCGCCAACGCGGGCGTTTGCGCTGGTCCCGTCCTCGTCGGATGCATCCCAGTTTTCGCAATCGCAGTACATTTTTTTGCTTGCAGACGGCTTGACGTCAAATTCCACGCCGTTAAACAGGATTTTTCCTTCGTCGCCGTCACCCGTGATCGTTAGATATGGGAGCGCGATCTGGTCCAGCGGGTTTAGCAAGGTCTGCCCGTTTTCAAGATCCATCTCCTGATATCCGGATACTAAAAAATGTCGAGGGTCGCAGTCAAAATCGACGGACAGCCGCCCATATTTGTCGAGGATATTTTTGATGCTGCTCGGTTTTGCCGTTGCAAAATAAAAAAATGACGGGTCGTACCCGTCCGAGAGCTGATGCGCTCCCGGGGTTCCGGCCAGCCATTTTTTGATCGTGCGGGCGTCCTCCGCAGTCGGGTTTCGACCGTGGAAGTACAGCTCATAGGTCACGGTAATGTTTCCATAATAGCCAAGGTCCGCATGCAGCGTTCCGTTTCGTCCCGGGACCTCGTAATCCTCATATTTTGCTTCCGGGACCGGGATTTCCGGTTTGTGCTCGATGTGACAGTAATACTCGCTCGAGCTGTGGCCGTTATAATACAGGTATCTCTCCATTTGCCGCTGCCTCCGCGTTTACCATCATTTGGAATCTGTCGATCGTGTATTGTGCGATTTCTTCCGCGTCCATGCCGGACGGCGGGTAGATGTTGAGCGATACGCCGCCCATGTTGATACGCCGGTTGGTGTACGCCGCACTCATGGCCGCATTGGACCGCCCGACGTCATAGGTCAGCTGCGTCTCGATCTGGCCGCTCAAGCCCTTGGCCGCATCGCGCAGGACGTAGGCATTATCCTTGATACCCTTCGCCATGCCGTCGATCATGTCCGGCATCCATTTTTCGTATTCACGCAGCGGGCCGACATCCGGACGGGAAAAGTGGATGTACTCCGCGATCTTGTCTGCGATATTTTTGGCCGCAGTCGCCAGCTTTCCGGCGTTTTCTTTAATGCCGTTCGCCATGCCTTTTACGATGTCTCCGCCCCAGTTGTTGGATTCATCGACCAGCCCCGAAAGGTTTGTGCCTAAAAGGTTTCCGGCTACAGAGAGTGCCGCACTGGCGATGCCCGCATATACGCCCCCGTTGCTATAACCGGTGGCAAAGCTCGTAACGCCACCCACCAGCAGTCCAAAAACGTCGATGTTGTCAAAAAAGCTGTCGCTTGCGCGGTAGCCCTTTTTGAGGTCCGAAAACCAGTTTCCAAGAGGGCTTTTTGTCAGGTTGCTCGCCGCCTGTTCCAGACCACCAAGCTTGGTGTCGAGGTCAAGGATAAACTGCGAGAAACTGCCCACCGTGCCCTGAATACCGACGATTTCCTCTTTCAGGCCGCTCGTTTTTTCCTGCACATCGGTCACAACGCCGTCAACGTATGTCGTCGTCCGCTCGACCGTCTGGGCTATTCCGTCGATGATGGCCGTATAAGAGTCGGTCACAACATCGGTCGTGGATGTGACGGTGTCTTTCAGTTCGCCGGTCGTTTCATCTAGGACCTGCTCGATTTTTTTGGTCGTAGTGGTGGTCCGATCAAGCGCACCAACCACGCCATCGACGCCGTAGATTTTCTCGGTCTTAGTTCCAACCGATGTTTTAGATGCCGCTTGGACGCCCTCGATGGTGGTTTTGCTGGACTGCTCCACGCCGTCAAGCAAAGTGACGACCTGCTTGTAGTTTTTCTGGATGCCGTCCACCATTTCCGTCCATGTCCGGGTGACGGTTTGGGCCGTTTCCTCGGTGGTCCCTTTTAGCTGCTTTGTGGTTCCGTCATAGACGTTATAGGTATTATCAGCGGTCTCGGTGACCTGCTTGATTGCACCTACGATGTTTCCGGTCCCCTCTAACAGCTCTGTCGAGGTTTCGGTGACGCTGTTTGCAAGCTTTTTCTGGTCGGCAGCGGCCTTCTTTTGTGTTTTTGAAGTTGTGGTCGGAACTACGGTTGGGCTGGTATCTTCCGTTTTTTGCGGATGCAAACGGTCATACTGTTTCCCTTGGTTAAATTTTCCGCTATTAAAATCTTCAAGAGCTTGTTCGTGCCGTTTGTCGTTTTTTTCTTGAGCAGCAATATTATCTTTTTGATCCTGAACCGCTTGTTTGAATTCGTCAAAAGAAGAATAATATTTTCGACCATTTAAAAAATAACTTGCTTTTAAGCTAAGTTCACTCAAAGCGCTTAAGCAGCTGTTTATAGATTGTTTAAGTGCATCAACTGGCCCAATACAAGACGTTACAGCATCAATCATCCCATACCAGCCATCCGTTTTATATGCTTCAGCTGCTGCAACTGTCAGATCATTTGTTTTTGAAACGACTTTTCCAAGCGCCGTGGTCAAATCTTCTGTAAGTAATCCAGCCAGCTGGGTGGCGTTATCCTTTAGGGTATTCCATTGGCCGTTGATGGTTTCGCTCTGCGTCTCCATTGCGCCAAAATAGCGTCCACCTTCTGATGCGGCCGCTTCGAGCGCAGCGGTCAACAAATCATAGGTGACAGTCATTTTCTGGACTTCAGCGGTGGATTTGCCAGTGTAGTCGGCCAGAACGCCATAAACGTCGATACCCGCGTAGGCAAACTGCTTGATGTCTGCCGCAGTAGCTTCTCCGGCGTTTTTGATTTGCTGTAGATTTTGCGCCATGCGGCTTAACTCGTCGTTTCCGCCGCCGGTCGCAGAAACCGCGTCGCCTAACGCAAGAATGGTTTTGCGGGAGGATTCCGCATTAACGCCGGTCGAAATCAAATACTGATTTGCTTTGACAAGGTTCTGCGTATCAAAAGGCGTTTTTGCCGCATCCGCTTTTATTTCATCGAGCAGCTCAATGGCCTTGCTCTCGTTTCCGAGCATGTTGGTAAAGGCCACCTGATACTGCTGAATCTGTGCGTTATACTCAACGCCAGTTTCTATGGCTTTTTTGCTTGCATCAACAGCAGCTTTTCCAATTTCTTTGAACGCAGAAGCAGCCAAAGAACCCTTTGCAACGGATTTTGCAATTCCGTCAAAAGATGTTGCGTCAATTTTGGTGTTGCTTAACCCTTCCGCTGCATCGGTCGCATCCTTGGCCTTTTCGGCAAATTCTCCAAGTCCGTTTTCGGCATCATACAGGCGGCTTTTTAGATTTCCTAGAGTGGTGGTCGTGCGATTGATTGCGGTCTGATACTGAGATGTTCTCAGCGCGGCATTTTCTACTTTATCAGTTATTTTGCTCAGGATATTTTGCTGCGCTTTTAACGCATCTTCCTGATTTTGGATTTGCTTTTTTAGAACAGAAGCAACAGCTGATGCTCTTTCTTGCGCAGTAGAATTTCGTCCAAGATTTGCAGTTACAGCCTGAAGTTCAGCAGAATATTCTTTCTGCTTCTGAACAATTTGCTGCATTTGCTTTCTATAGGCAGCTTCACCCTCAACACTGATTTTTGGGCCGATATCCGTTTTTGCCAAGCGCTACCACCTCCTTATCTGATTTTTGCAAGCTCGTCAAGCTCGGCGTAAACTTTTTGATTTGCACCGTTCTCGATTTGCATGCACGCCATATAATCCAGCATCCGGCCAAGAGGGCAAGCCAAAACCTCGCGCTCTGTCATGCCCAATTTCCGGCCGTAATACAAAAACCATGTGGTATTGAGCCGGATCACATGGCGGTTTCGCCGTTTTTTGAGCTATTGTCCGGTGCGACCTCCACATCACGCGAGGAACCGCCCCGAAGGGCCAAAGCAACGTCTGCCCAGATATCGATGATCTCCGTACCGGACAAAATCACATTCAGCGTCTCGTTCGGGGGAAGGTCGGCGATTTCCTCCACCTTTTCGCCGGAAAAAGCAGCGCTTGCGGCAAGATAGCATTTGCCAGCTTCCGCCAGCGGACGAAGCGCGGTCAGGATCGTGTGCATCATTTCGCTCAGCTCACCCTTTTCGGCGTGATCCGTAACGCTTTTTCCGATGGCGTCAATGGAGCCGAAAGCCTTTTCGAGGTCCTCGGACGCGCCGATGGTCAGACACAGCGGGAACTTTTTACCCTTGATGTTGGTCCATACGATGTACTTGTCGTTCATTTGTTATTCGCCTCCCAGAGCTTTCTTGATAAAGGCCACTGCCGCGCTTTCGGTCGTGAACAAGGTCTTCGGGATGATCTTCCAGCGGTTCTTCGCGCTGTCGTCCCGCATAATGGTGAAGTCGATGTCCTGAGTCTGCCAGTCGATCTGATCTTCCTGCGTGGTGGCGTCGTCACCGGGCACTTTGCAGCGGCATTTTGCCAGGACCATGGCGCCCCAGTAGCTCTTGCCGTCCCGCTGGACCTTTTTCACGGCGCCGATGCCGATGTAGGGCGGCTCCATCTCCGCACCATACTCCAGCGTCTCAACGCTGTTGCTGCTGTCCACCTGCACCGGGTTGCCCGCTTTCAGGCCCATGAGGAAGGCTTCGTCGTCCGGGGTCAGGCCGTCAACGGTCATCGTGCCGGAACCGTCGGTAAAAGCAGAGCCGGTTTCAGTCTCGGCCAAGCGATCGTCCGCGTAAAAATTATTGTCGTCGCTGGTCGAGATGTCGGTGCTCATGCTCACCGAGCGGCCCAGCTTGCGGACGCCGGTGTAAGTAACGTTCCCGCCGTCGGCTGCATAGAGCGCGACGTGGATGTTGGAAAAGCCGGTGGTTACAAAACTTTTCGGATTTTCGGGCATAGGTTTTTCCTCCCAATAAAAAAGAAGAAGGTGTCCACTGTGGACACCTTCTGTGAGTGTTATTCGTCAACGAGAGCGGCAATCGAGGAATCAATCGCCATATCCATCGCTTTTTCGGCCTTTTTGCGGATTTTCCGCACAGCCGGTGCAATGAAAGGCGTTTTATTGCGGTAAAATGTGCCGCTTTCGATGCTTCGAGCAATCATTGCATTGGGTTGACCGTTTGGATAGGTTTTGGTTTTGGTTTCGTTGTAACCCGCAAAGCCTATTTTTGTGTTCCAAGAGCCATCCTCTTTCTTCATTGTAGAAATGCCAAGGCCATCATGAAGACCTTTTGCCTGTTCTTCCGTCAGGCCGTCCAACATTACACCATGGTCTTTGTCATAATCTGACAAATAATAATACTTGGCATCTTGCGGAAGGCTATGAACCGTGACATCATCAATCGCTTCATCGATAGCGTCAGCGGCAATTTTTGCGCCTTCATAAATGGCGTGTTTGATAATAGCGTCGCCTTTTTCCTGAAGACGTTCCAGCTTAGTCAGATATTTTTCCGACCCTTTTGCTCGGATTTTAGCCACAACCAGTCACCTCCCAACTCCATTCGTAGTGCCAGATTCCAAGATCTGCTTCGTGCTGGATACTGTTCAGCCGCCAAGCGATGTGCTCAGACGCATCAAAGGATTTTTCCAGCTCGCCGCACCACGGGTCCAGCTCCTGCGTTGTAAAAAGGTCCGTTGTGCCGGTCACTGCCCGCTCGATGTGCTGGCCGTCTGCCTCGAGGTCGTTGGTCCCGTCCTCCTGCCAGACAAAATAGCGCTTGGATTTGAGCCGTCCTCCGTGGCTTACCTGATCGGTCACGGCAGTATGTGCGGCAACGATGCATTCATCCCACGTCATCCGGTTCATCTCCTTTCAAGCGGGCATCAAAATCTTCTTCGACGGCCCGCAAACTAATATCCAGCGCGGGCGGATAGCTGCCCTCGACGACTTGCACGGTATCCACGCGGTATCGCTGGCCGTCCTCCGTCTGTGCAACGTCCTGACTACTGATGGACACGCTGGGGCGCGGGATGCGAACGACGCGGACGATCTCCGCAAGGTTTTGACGACTGAGGTACAGGCGGTTGATGCCCAACCGCTGCTCCTCATAGCGGGCAAACGCCTTTTGGGTAAGCTCCAACTTGGGCTGATACCCGACTTTTGCAACGTCCTTGACGGCAAAAATCCGAACCACGCCCGAATTAAAGTTCTGGCTAATGTCCTTCGTTGGCCGCGTCGGAAGCTTTCTCGGCATAGGCCTTCACCCGCCTTTCGTTCTGGGCCGCAAGAATCAGATGACGATAGTTGTTTTCAAAAATATCCGCCGCGCCGTCGCGGGCATAGCGGATATAATCCATCAACAGTGACCGATGAGGTCCGGGCAGGGTGTAATCCTGCGCGGACCCGATCTTGCTGTCAAGATAGGTCATTCCACCAAGGGCAAGGTCCCAAATCTTGCTGTCGGTCGCGTCATCGTCCCATGTGATGTCGAGATAGTTTTTGATGTCCGGGAGCAGCTCGGCCCGGATGCCATCCCATGCGGTCTGCATAGATTACTCCTTGGTGACGGTGATGGTATAGGCCTTTTTGGTCGTGCCGTCCTCAGCCGTCACATTGATGGTCACCGTATTGGAGCCTTCCGACCACGTTGCAGCCTTGCCGTTTTCGATGGTCTTGCTGCCAATCTTAACCTCGACGGTCGCACCCGCAGACGCCGGAGTGGCCGTGATGACGTTGGACGCGGAAGTGGTCGTTGCGGTGTAGCTTGCGGTGCTTGCGCTAAACGCCGGAGACAGGCTCAGGTTGCCCAGCTTCAGCGCGGCCAGATTGGCGTCCGTGGACGGGGTGGGCGAGGTGACCGTCTCGACCTTATAGGTCAGCGGGCGGAGGCCGGAGATGTCGAGGTTGAGGAAGGCGTTGTTGTCCACCGGGAAACCGTTTGCATACAGCTTGATGAGGTAGACACGCTCATCCTCGAGGAAGCGATAGGAATCGTCATATTCCAGACGACCGCCCTTGTTCATACCGACGGCGGCAAAATACAGGCGGCCAACACCAAACACAGCCTGACCGCGCGGCAGGGCCGAAACGGGAATGATGGTAGCGGGGTACGGAAGCACGTTGTTTCGGTAGGTCCCATCCGGCGTTCGGATGGTCGTTGCGGGCATGACTTTCTGGTAGTAGTCCTGCGGATTGACCAGCAGGATGAGATCATCCGGGTTGCGGTCCTTGCCGTTCGGCGTGACGGCCAGAAGAGAAATCAGGTTGCCCATGGTGGTCGGCTCGAAGTCCGTCACCTTGATTTTTGCCTTTTCCGGGTATGCACCGCCCACAACGGTGGCGCTGTCGCTGACGTCGCGAATCATACCAATAGGCTCGTCGTTGCCGTCGCCCATGACGATGCCGTATTCCAGACCGTTGGCCAGTGCTTCCGCCAGAATCGCGCGGATGTAGCGGTCCAGCCATTCCGGACCAAGGTCAAGCTGAGCTTTGCAAATGGGAATAAAGGCTGACAGCTTGTACAAGCCGACGTCCACTTCCTTAAAGCCCGAGGTCAACTCTTCAACGATCTTTGCGCACAGCTTGCCCCATGCGGCCTTGTGGCGGCCATCGGTGTTCAGCATCATCCGGATCGCGCCGCCGGTCGGGGTGAACTGGATCTTGTTCAGCAGCGGATGCTTTTCGGTCAGGTCCTCCATGACGCGGGAGATGATGGTCTGCGGGAAAACGACATTGACGTTTTCAAGGGCCTGTTTGGGGTTGCCGCTCTTCAGAGCATCGCCGATCTTCTGGTAATATTCTTTTTCTTCGGTGGTCAGCTGGCGCACGCCGCGTGCATACAAGGCAGAGTTGTCAAAACTCTGCCGCAGATCGTTCAGCTGGGCCTCATACTCAGCGCTGTTGATCTCGCCGATGACCTGGCACATCTCTGCAAAAACGCTGGACAGCTCGTCGGGCTTGTTGTCCTTGATGGCATCGCCGAGCTTCTGCCGCAGGTCAGAGAGCTTCTGGTTTTTCTGGTACATGTCCTTCAGATTCATGTTGTTTTCTCCTTTTTAGAGTATGATAAAAGGCGTGTCCACAGTGGACACGCCTTTACGGTTTGGTCAAAGCTTGGCAAACAAGCTCATCAAATTGTTTTTTTGGGGTTCGTGTGGTTCGCCGGACGGTTTCGGGGGAACGGGAGCGGGCTTTACCAGCATCTGCCGGATGATCGTATCCCGCACGCTCTGCGCTGCTTCCTCGCCGCGCTGGCCTTTTTGGATGCTGGTTGCAAGGCCCATCTCCAAAATTTCCTCGGGGTTGTACCACGTCTTGCTGTTGATGAGGTCCCGCGCAGCCTGTTCCTGCATCCCGGTATTGGTAAAGGCCCGCAGTCCGATCTCGGTGAGCTTGTCCAGCTCATCCGCCGTTTCCCGCAGGTCCTCCGCATAGCCGCACCCGCCGCCGACGACGGGGTGAAAATAAAACGCGCTCACGTTGTTGGCGACACGCTGCGTACCAGCCAGAAACGGGTAAATCGCCGCGCTGGCTACAAAGCCGTCTGCGTAAGTCGTGACCTGTGCGTTTTTGTTCCGGATGGCGTTGTAGATTGCAAATCCTTCCGAAACTTCGCCGCCGTAGCTGTCAATATGGACGTTGATCTCGGCCAGATTTCCGGCCTGTTCCAGCTGGTTGGCAAGGTGGTAGGCGCTGACGTCGTTTTCGATGCATCGATAACTTGTAATGTCACCGAAGATGTAAATGTTAGCTTCTTCGCCGCTCTGCTGGATATCAAAATACGGTTTAGGCATTTTCTTGGCCCTCCTTTTGATTTGATTCGGTCGCGGCATTTCGGGCAACCGCTTCGACCGTTGCAATATTTTTGGTCATCCAATGGATGTTTGCCCACTCTTCGGGGATGCTCGAGTCTCCAACCTTTTCGCGCAGCTCATTGATGCTCCACGCGGCACTCTCAACGATTTTTTCAATGTTAGAAGCATTGGTCAGGATGTCAAAGTGCTGGATGGTCGATGTATCCACATTGATTCGGTCGCCTTTCTGCCAGACGCGCCGACCATAGAGCTTTCGGTTCAGCTCCTCGCTGATCTGCGCCGCCAGCGGGTCGATGCAGGTCGTTAACCAGTGGTTTACACTGTCCTTAATGCCAGCCACGTCGCCCTGCACCAAAACAGGTGGGATGCCAAACCCGCGCGCGGTAAATGTAAAGATGTCATCCACGAGCGCCCGGATGTCGCGGGTATTGCCGCTTTTTCCGGAATTTTCAAACGGCGACATTTCATAGCCGTCAAACTCGGTCAGAATGCCGAAATCATTTTGCAAAAATGGCTTGTACTGCTCGTTTATCATCTTTGCAAAATTTTCTTCAAAGTCGTCTGTTCCTTCGGTCGTCTGGGCAACGTGGATTTTCATGTGTTGGCCGGAGTTCCAGTTGTAGTTTTTGATGCTCAATTCCAGCAGCTTGTTATAGCTGTCATACATGGCATCAACCACGGCTTTTGCGTCAGCACTGTTAAGGACAAGGTGGACGACTTCGCTTTCCCTCATGTCGCGGGTGTACGATTCGTCGCCGATCTGGATTTGACGGTAGATGTTTTCCTGAGCCGGGAAGTATTCCGGCTTGGTCCAGCTGTCCGCAACCACAAGATTGGGACTTCCCCTTACAGGCGTCGCGACGATCAACGCTTCATTATTTTTGTAGAGTCGGTAAATGACCTTCTGCCAAAACGCCGTGCTGTTTTCGTTCAGATTCGGCTCGACGTTGAGCATGTAATAGTAATCTTTTTTGACCGGCTGCCCGCGCTCGAAGGTCTTAAACTCACAGTTGGCGATTGCCTTCGCAATGAGATTCACGCAGCTGTTAAACGCCAGCTCCCGAAGCCGGTATTCCTCCCAGCAGCTGATCCAGTCGGACAACCTGACCTTTGTTTCCTTCGCATTGAGAGGGATTTCTTCCGAGTGCTGGGCCGGGAGCTTCAGGTCACCGGGAGGTTTTCCATCTGACCGAAAAAAGGCGCTCACTTTTTCAAAAAAGGACATGTTTTCGACTCCTTACCAGCAAATCGCCCCAAAGCGCGGCATTTTGACCTGTCCGGTCCCGAGTTCGCTTTCGATGACCATAGACGCCACCAAAGCCATAAACGGGTCGGTCTTTCGGCTTTTTGCTTCGATTTTTGCGTAAACAAAGTTTCCGGTATCCACGCCCTGCGCGCGGCTGCTTCGGACACGTTTTGTGTTGTTGACGGCCCAGCGCAGTTGCGGTACATCGCCCCATGTAAACAAACCGCGGTCAAAGCAGTCTTGGATTACCGGGTCAACCTGCATGATATCGCTGGGCCGGATGAGCTTGACGCGGGCCTTGTCCTTTGCATCAAATCCGATGCTTTGCAGGGCCTCGGCCATCATCGTATACCGGAAATTATCCAGCGCGATCTTTTTGATGTTGTAGATGCGCCCGCAAGCTCGGATATAATCCGTAAGCAGATACGGCGAGATGCTCACATCATCCACATAGGTGCAGACCCCAAGGTCGCACCATGCTTTCCATGGGGCCTTAATGCGGGTCAAAGTCTTGCTTTGGGCGCATATCCATGCGTGGTTGATGTCAAACCGCTTGTCTCCGCGCCGGAAGTGCAGATTGACAGCGGCCCAGTCGTTTAACTCGGCGTAGTCGATGCCCACAGTGCAGCTCCACCCGGCCATATCGGGCAGAGAAACATTCGTGGCCCGCACTTTTTCGTAATCGGTGACCGCAATTTCCTTTGCACCGTCCCGGATGCCCATGCGCTTTGTGACAAAGTCGCCGTTCTGCTCGGGGTGCTCTTTCCAGTCGCGGTACTCGTCCCGGATCTCCTGCATCAGGTTTGGCAGATACGGGAGTGATGGGTTTGCCATGCTCCAGTTGTTTTCATCGTCCACCTGATCTTTGGAGTTCAGACAGCAGATGAATGGTAAAAAGCCCTCGTCGGCTTCGCCCTCGAACAAAATGCGCCGGCCGCGCGCCAAGTAATCGTCAAGTGGTCCGTCGCTGACGTCACCGTTGGAAGTAAAAAAGCCCACGCGCGGCTCGGCAACTTTGCCCTGGCCGGTGACAAAGACTTTGATGTTGTCATAGTTTTGGTACTGATGCACCTCGTTAAAGATGACCGCGCCGGAACGCATACCGTCTCGGCCCTTCGGGTTGTTGGTGCGGCCCTTGACCTCGCCAAGGTTCTTTCGACCTCGCAAAATCTCTTTTGTGTGGTAAAAATGTTTGGAAAGCTTCGCTTCATACTTCGGATTTTCCAGTGCTTCGACGATATCCTTGACGGGGGTGACAGCCTGTTCTTCGTTGTTGGCGCAGATGTCCACATTGTAATGCCGGACCGGATTATAAGGGCTGATCAGCGCCGCCGACGCCATGGCGATCACGCCGTCTTTGCCCGCGCCACGGCCAACCATGGCAAAGAGCGTCTTGAAGCGCGGCAGTCCATCGGCGCGGTAGGTGCACAGCCACAGCCCCAGCGCGAAAGTCTGCCACGGAAAAAGACGCTCATACGGAAAATACCGGGCGAGTCGGAAATATCTCCGCATTCGCTCGGTATCCACATGAACATCTTCGGTTTCAAAAATGCGCCGGACCATTGCCACCAGTGCGTGCTGCTCTTTACATGCTCTGTATGTTTCATTCTCCACCTGCTCGATGTACTCTAGAATCTCAGGGGGGATGTTACAGCTCATCGTCCTCGTCTACCTTGGCCGCCATAAACTTAAACGTCTGGACGATCTTCAGCAGCGTCGAAACGGTGGAGTTGGCCGCGCTTGCTGTTTGGTTATAGATCTGGATGGCAGGATTTGCGATTTCCATTTCGGCACCCTTTGGCGTGACTTTTGTGATGGTCAGGCCTTTTTTCATGCCCTCCTCTGCCTTTGCCAAAAGTTCTATCAGAATAAGATAGCGGTCGAGCGTTGAGCGGTACAAAAAGTTTGTATCGCAGTTTGCTGCTTTCGCCGCGTCCTCGATTTCCTTCAACTCTTTGCTGTACTTTTTGCAAGCCGCAGTAAGAGAGGGCGGTTTCGCCGTTTTCACCATGGAATCATCCTTTCGTCAAAATTTGTGCAACATCACAACGATTCCCGCGTGCACGTGCGCGCGAGAGGAAAGC
>ERZ1026894.319-NODE-319-length-37261-cov-27.386389_pt1 | contig 37261 bp, 26 predicted proteins | sample MGYA00380177_ERZ1026894 | MGnify/ENA primary metagenome ERZ1026894 (study PRJEB33269, sample SAMEA4719813) | human gut metagenome | biome: human-associated habitat; feature: organic feature; material: feces | place: Cameroon | collected 2013-10 ... | reverse complement strand
TGTAGTACAACAGTAAGACGATTACTCATGCCCATAGGGGTGCTGAGTAGTTACAAGAAATCGCTTTGTCGATTGCAAAATCCGTAGTAATGGTTCCTATGGACGCACTGGTCTTGTTGCCACATCTTATATAATTCCAACCGTTGTTCCAGTAGCTGTTGTTGAAGTTTTTAATTGACCATGTGTCTGTACCAATTTTTGCAGTCCATGTCTCGTTGTAGGCTTGTACTTTGTTGTTGTCTTTATTGTCATCAGGAAAGGTCAACGTTTTGTAAGCCTGTCCAAAGCTGACATTAGCAATAAATGCCAATACAGCGATCATTGAAATGCGTAAAATTTTATTCATAAACGTAAGATTTAAAAGATTATAAATGTGTGTAATTTAACTCTTTTGCAAATATAGTAAAAAAACGAATAGGTTGTTCTAAAAAAGTGATTAAATTTCGATTAAAATGTAAAAAGGTCGAAAAAAGGACATAAAACATCCCTTTTTCGACCATGAAGGATAGGCAATTCTTTATTTTATCACTTTATCTGTTACGGTTTTGCCATTGCTGTAGGTTATCTTTCTGATGCAGATACCTTTTGCAGGAGCATTGAGACGAGAGCCGTTGAGGGCATAATACGTGATGGAAGCCACTTCGCCCTTGTCGAGAGGCGTCTGACTGATGCCTGTAGATATCGTAGCAGGATAATACTCATCAACTGCGTCAATGGCATCAGCATTTTCTGACTTCATGATGTTCTCTACCAACGAGTTGGCATATACCTCTATGTTGGTATAGTAACCCTTCTTGTCGAGCGAGTAGGTGAGGGCATCACTTGCATCGTTAGGATTCAGACTGTTGGCTTTTTCCCATTCATCAGGAATGCCATCCCCATCGCTATCGAAACCAGCAGGACGAGAGCCTGTACCGAAGTTGGCTTCTGTATAGCCCTTCACATCTGATACCTTATCTATAATACCAGGCGAGTTGGTGATGCTTCCCTTATAGGTGGCAGTACCCGTCTTGGCCTCTTCCATGTATCGCGCATCTATTTCGTCGCGGTAGAGGGATGCTCCTACATAAGCCAAAACCTTTTCAAAAGCATCGGCAGCTGAGTGGGTGGTGACGATACCTGTAGGAGCAGGTTGCTCCATCTTGATCTTGACACACGACTTGCCGCTGATGGTGGTATGAGCCACAGCATCGCCATAGAAGTTTTTGGCATCGGGACTGTAGTATTCACCGTTCAGGCTTGGAACGCCCTTGTCATAGCTGACACCTTTCCAGTCTTTATTAGCAGTTTTCGAGCCTTTGGTGGTCTCGGTCGTATTACCATTAATATAATAACGACTGGTCATGTCGTATAATTCTGGATGATTTTTGTCGGAGTTGCTCTGTGTAGAAAGTGTGACAAGGGTGATACGGTCTTGGCTTCCTCGCTCTTTACCTGTGCTCACATCTACTTTGAGTCCATTGAGAGTTGTACCTTTCAAACTATGGCTGGGACCAGCCTTGTAGTAGTTGTTGACGATATTGATCTGTCCGCCACCAGGACCGCCATAGCAGGTTCCTTGTGCATTATACATCACGCAGTTGCGGAAGTCTACGTTCTCAGCCTGTACGGTGTTCTTCCATTGGTAGGTGTCGTATTCTTTGTTGCTGGTATAGCCCGTCCATCCATATCGTGCACCATTGAATCGAGGACCACGGTTCATGAGATGAGCTACGAAGTTGTGGTGGAAACTTGCCAACTTACCGCCCCAGATACCGCCATAGCCATGTGCTCCTTTGGAGTGACCGGGATTGGTGAGGCTCTCTGCCACGGTGCACCATTGCATGGTGAAGTTGTTGTTGTCGTAGAACGAAGCCACCTCGTCAATACTCCAACTGAAAGAGCAGTGGTCGAAGATGATGCCAGTCTTGTTGCGCTGCCATGTGGCATCAGCACCGTCGTTGATGTTCTTCTCCTGTCCACGGCGAATGCGAATGAAACGGATGATGTTGTTGCTGCCCGGTTGAACGGTGTAATAGCGCAGGGTGATGCCTGGCGAAGGAGCTGTCTGTCCGAGGATAGTGATGTTATCAGCTATCTTCAAGTCAGACTTCAAGGCGATGACGCCAGCCACATCGAAGACGATGATTCTTTTGCCTGACTTGACTGCCTCTCTGAAAGAGCCTGTTCCGCTGTCGTTGAGATTCGTTACGTGTACGATTTTGCCACCTCTACCTCCAGTAACAAATCTACCATGACCTTCGGCTCCTGGGAAAGCAGGAGCCTGTGCCATGGTAGATATGCTGATGAGTGAGGCTGCAATGATAGATAATGATTTCTTCATTTGTTAGCCTGATTGTTTTTATAGAGTTACTTGATAAGACCTTGTTGTTCCATTTCGAGACTTGCCCAGATGAAAGGACCTACGCCCTTGGCATCGTTGTCGCGGATAGGCTCGCTCATGTAGTATTCGAAACTGCCATCACGCTTGTAGTTGGGCTTCTTGACGTATGGACCAGGACCAGGGCCTAAGCCGCTGACAGCACAGCAGCGTGTCAGACTGATGGTCTTGTCGGGGTTTACCTTGATAAACTGTTTCAAGATTCCGTTGTATGCCTTCACGCCAGCCTTGAGATAATCCTCAGAGAGGTAGCCCTTGCGATAGCCCTTGAGCAACACATAGGCAAACATGGAGGAGGCGGTGCTCTCCAGGTAGTTCTTGTCGCTCTTTACATCGAGGACGTCATACCATACGCCTGTCTTCTTATCCTGATACTTCACGACGCTTCGCATGGCTTTGTTGAGCAGGTCGATGACTTCTTGGCGACGGGCATAGTTCTCTGGCATGGCATCGAGACACTCGGTCATTGCCATCACATACCATCCCAAGGCTCTCGCCCAGCAGTGCTGGCTCTTACCGTCTTCCTTGTTCGCCCAGAACTGCTGATGGGTCTCGTCCCAAGCATGTTTCCAGAGCTGAGTCTTCTCGTCGTAGGTGCGATAGTCGGTCTTCACCATTTGGTCGACAGCATCGTTGAGATATTTCTCTGCCTTCTTGGGCTTCATGGTCTGTACGGCATAGTTGCAGTAGAAAGGCAGACCCATGAAGATACCGTCGAGCCAAACCTGGTTGGCATAGATAGCCTTGTGCCAGTAAACACCTTCCTTGGTGCGAGGCTGGTTCTGCAACTGTTTAAATAGCGTCTTCAGTGCCTTCTCTGTTCCCTTAGAGGGGAAGAGGTTGTGCATGCGCAAGATGAACTTGGCGGTGCGCACATTGTCGAGGTTGAAGTCTTCGTATTTGTAGCCAGTGATGTTGCCTTGTTCGTCGATCATCTTGGCAGGATATTCCTTTAGGTAGTCGAGGATGGCGCTGTTGCCGTCTTTGTAGTGCTCGTAGGTGTCGAGCATTCCCTCCATCTCGATACCCATCACATAGCTCCACTTAGGCTTGCTGCTGAAGTCGAGCAGGTAAGAGTGAGGTACGCGCTTCATCTCACTGTAGGTAAGCCATTCGCTATAGTTCTTGTAGGGTTGGTCCTCCTTGTTGAGTACGAGGGAGCCATTGATGACGAGGTTGTCGAACTTCACGTTGCGGGTCTTGCCAGTAATCTTGACAGGTTCTTTCACCACACCGTCGAACTTACAGTTCTTGATGTTGATATCGTATACATTCTCCAAAGAGTCGCGGCCTATAATCAGCACGCCGTAGTCGCTCTTCTGACAGGTCACGTTCTCTACATTCACATTGTTCACGATAGGTTCAAAACCACGATAGCATATCTCTTTTCTCTCGTAGTCGAGGTTGATCTTCACTACAGCCTCCTTGCACTGACCTACGACGACATTGCGCATATTGATGTTCTGTACCTGTCCGCCACGGCAGTTGTTGGTCTTGATACGTAGGATGCGCTCCAAGTGTGGAGAGTCCATGACGCAGTTTTCGGCATATACATTCTCGCAACCACCCGAAATCTCAGAACCGATAACCACACCGCCATGACCGTCTTCCATCTTGCAGTTGCGGATGATGATGTTCTTGGAAGGCTGATTCCAAAGGCGTCCGTCGTTGTTGCGGCCACTCTTGATAGCGATACAGTCGTCGCCGGTATGGAAGATACAGTTCTGGATGAGTACGTTCTCGCAAGCCTCTGGGTCGCAACCGTCACCGTTAGGTCCTTCGTTCCATACATACACACCGTCTACCGTGATGTTCTTGGAGAGCAGTGGATGGATGACCCAGAAAGGCGAGTTAATCATCTTGACATCCTTGATGAGGATGCGCTCGCAGCGTACCATGTTGACCAACTGAGGACGCAAGCCATAGCCCATGCCGAACTTACGCTCGTCGAAAGGTACACCATCTTCTGCCATCTTCAGCAGTTTGCTGCGTGAACCCAACTTCTGACTCTCTTTGGTCACACCCTCCTTGAAACCGAAACGAGGGCTGCCATTCCACTGCCAGAAGGTGTCGTTGTTGCCACCTCCATCGATGGTGCCTTTACCCGTGATGGCTATGTCGGTAGCTTTGTAGGCGTAGATGCATGGAGAGTAGTTCCAGCAAGCCAAGCCTTCCCAGGATGTGCGTACCAAGGGGTAGAGCTTAGGCTCGAAGGCGAAGTGCAGTGTGGCACCTTCTTCGAGTACGAGGTTGACATGGCTTTTCAACTCAATGGCTCCTGTGTTCCAGGTTCCCTTGGGGATGATCACCTTGCCTCCACCTTTCTTAGAAACAAGAGAGATGACTCTGTTGATGGCCTTTTGGTTTTGTGAAGCCGTGGCTGTAGTCTTTGCACCAAAAGATGTGATAATGAACTGGCGTTCGGCAATTTTTGGCAACTGGATGCTTTGCTCGATACGCTTGTACTCATTGTCGTCCCATCCTGCAGCAGAGGCGCAAGCTGGCAATAGGAGAGCGAGCAATAATGTCTTTAAGTATCTCATAATTTGCTTTAAAATAGATAATGATTAATACTGTAGTTGTTATTTCGCTACAAAGATAGTGATATTATTTTATAATGTAAACGTACACAATGTTAAAAAAAGAATTTTCATCTCAAAAAACTTGCATTTGTCAAGAATAAAGTTTAAATTTGCTGCCAGTTATATTTAGATTTCAATTTTCTTATTGAAATCGTTTATGAGGTTGGTGCATCCTGCATCAACCTCTTTTTGCTTTTCATATATGTTATTCAAGTTTCGCAAGTTAAAGGAGTTCAGTTCAGGAGTTAAAGGAGTTAAGGAGTTCATTTCAGGAGTTAAAGGAGTTAAGGAGTTATCGCTCCCTATGGTCGCTGAGGAGTTAAGACAATAGTCTTTTTGGCGTAGTTTTTGAGCAGCAAGACATACGTCTTAACTCCTTTAACTTCCTGATATACGAAAGTTCTGTATATGATTATAAGGAGATTATTCACCCATCCTTGCACTGGGAGGGCGTGGCATCTTGCCCGCCCATGATTCTCATGATATTACCTAAAAGCTGTTGTCTTAATCAAAACTTTCTTTGCTTGTGGGCGGGCAAGATGCCACGCCCTCCCCAGTGCAATATTCCTCTTAAGCAAACATCTAATTGTTAAAAAATGTGTGTATGATGATAAAAAAGGCATCTTATTTGGTGGTTTTTGAAAAAAAAACTATCTTTGCAGTGATTTTTAACATTCCTAACACAATAAACGCAGAATAGCCTATAGAAGAGATTTCTACTTTAAGAAACTAAATAAGGTTAGAAAAATGAGTAAACTCGAAACAATGACCGACGAACAGCTTGCCTTAGCTTATGTTGAGGGAGATAATCGGGCTTTTGATTTATTGCTATCTCGTAATGAACTCAAATTGTTTTCCTACATCATGTTTGTGGTGCGTGACCAAGAGAAGGCAAATGATGTCTTCCAAGAAACCTTTGTCAAGGTTATCAGCACACTACAGCATCGCAAGTATGTTGCCAATGGTAAGTTTTTATCTTGGTGTATGCGCATTGCCCATAATGTGATGATGGATATGTATCGTGACAACAAGTTGCAGAACATAGTTGAGACTCCCGATGATAATGACTTGTCGAAAATGAGAGATGAATATATCGTTTTCGACAATGCAGAGAGTAGTATTGTACGTGGACAGGTGTTGTCGGATGTTAAGAAGATGGTAAACCTACTTCCTCCTACACAGAGAGAGGTGGTGTTTATGCGTTTTTACCAAAAACTCTCTTTTAAAGAAATCGCAGAACTTACCAATGTAAGCATCAATACCAGCCTTGGTAGGATGCGCTATGCGCTCCTTAACCTACGTCGTATGGCTAAGGAGCATGATGTTTTGGCTAATATTACAATGCTTTAAGTCCATGAATGGTGGCCAATGGGTCAGCACTCTTGAACACATAGCTTCCGCTTACCAAGATATCGGCACCCGCCTTGACAAGTCTGGGCGCGGTTTCGGCTTGCACACCACCGTCGATTTCTATGAGGGCTTTAGAGCCTGATACCTTGATGAGCTGGCGGAGGCGTGCCAACTTGTTGATGGTATTCTCAATGAATTTCTGACCACCAAAGCCTGGGTTGACGCTCATCAGTAGCACCATGTCTACATCACAGATAATGTCTTCGAGCACGCTGACGGGAGTAGAGGGATTGAGGGTTACTCCTGCTTTCATGCCTGCATCGTGTATCTGCTGAATGGTGCGGTGCAGATGGGTACATGCTTCGTAGTGTACATTCATCATCATGGCACCAGCCTTAGCTGTCTGTTCGATATATTGTTCGGGATGTACAATCATGAAATGCACATCCAGAGGCTTGGTACAAATCTTTGCCACAGCCTCAATGACAGGGAAGCCAAAAGAAATGTTAGGAACAAACACTCCGTCCATGACGTCGAGGTGAAGCCAGTCGGCTTCACTCTTGTTGATCATCTCTATGTCGCTCTTCAGGTCGATGAAGTTGGCTGATAGTAGAGATGGTGATATGATAGGTTTCATTCTTTATTTTTTTGTTTTAGTTGAGGCAGAAAGCCTCATAACGTCCGTTCATTTTGATAGCGCGATAGGTATAAGCTATCTGCTTAATCATGTTGATGGTCTTTTTAGACGGTCTCTGTTCTTCAGAAGTAGAATATTGCTTCATAGGCGTTTTTATATAAAATGTAGGGTTTTGTTCTTGTTACTGATAATATAACGCAACCTCTGTCTTTTTATTATATATCCATCGAAGAATATTCATAAAAAAACATTCACAGAGGCAAGTCACCTTACGTCTGTGAATGTTGTAGGATTGTATTCCACTTTGTAGGAAGGGGAATTTATTGTTTTATTTACTTACCTTTTTAGTCTTTCCATCGGCATACTTGACGATGTAGATTTGTCCGCGTTGCATCTCCTTGCTGTTGATGCGACGGCCCAGACAGTCGTAAATTCCAGTTACTTGAAGGTCATCAGTAGTTGGAGTTGTGATACCTGTTGATGTAAACTGCAACTCAACACTATTGGATGGACTGCTTTCCCCAAAGCTTCCTGTGGCGCTTACCGCATAGGTGTTGGTGCCATCCAATGGAGCAGGGTCAACATAGTCGGTCGTTGTACTGGTGGCAATCTTGATGCCGTTTCGATATACGTTATATCCTGTAATATTGTTGGAACTGCTGCCTAAGATTTCGAGGTTGTCAATCTGCCAGTAGTAGCTCAACCCCATGTTGTCGGTATCATAGCAGTGGAAGCGAATCTGCATTTCTGAAGACTGATACTCTGACAGGTCAAGGGTAACCTTGGTATATTTGCCCGCAAACGATGCGTCTTCGTCTGTACAAGCATTGAAAATAGGTGTCCATGACTTTCCGTTGTCTTTGCTTACTTCCACATTATAATATTGAGGGTTTGTGGGTGTCTTTCCTGCAGCCGTTGTACGAGAATAGAAGCTCAGCGTCTTGCCGTAAGCGAAGGTCTTAGATGTGAAATATTCATCTTGGTGAATATCTTCCCATGCGTAATACACAGTAGCAGCATAGCTTCCCTCGTATGGGCGGTATGTGCCCTTGTTTGGGTCGCCTTTCTGCCATCTCCATCCACGATCGCCCGATGTGGTGATGACCCATTCGTTGGGGTTTGCTGTATTCTCAAAGTCATCGTAGAGGAGAGTCTCGCCAGCCGAAGCTGCAGTCCATGACAAATGAATGCCGTCGTCCTGTATGCTTCCTGTCAGTTGCGATGGAGCAGTAACGATGTTCGACAGCTGTGTGATAGTCAGTGTTGCCTCCGTGCTGGCAGTCTTCACCATGATGGTAGCCGTTCTATTTTGTGGCTTATCGTTGTCGCTGTTTGCGGTGAAGGTCACCTCTGCATTTCCAGAACCTTCAGTTGGGCTTACCGTGATCCATGCAGGAAGGTTCTCTAATGTCCATGTTTCGTCAGAAGCTATTGTTATGGTAGCTGAACTATTGGCGCCTCCTGCCAGACTTATCTCTTTCTTGCTCAGAGAGAGGTGGTTGGTAGATTCGTGCAGATAGAACGAGATGGTGCTTCCGCAAGTAGAAATGTTGCTGATGGCAAAAGGTGCCTCCTTTCCATTGCTATAGAAGGGCTTGGCTGTTGCCTCGCCACCAAAAGCAGTTCTTCCACTCTCGGTACTGAAGAAAGCCTTAGTGATATCGCCATCCGATGTGGTGGTTCCGTTAGGACGGAAGATGTACTGTTCGTCGAGTCGGGTAGTGCCATTATAGTTGACGTTGCCTCCAGTGTAGGCAGGGTTGATTCTGTAAATAAGCAGTCCCGAACCAGGAAGACTCTTGTCGAAACCTTCCTTTTTGCGATATTCCACTACGAAGTATTCATCGCTTCCTACTGGTTTGATTTTATAAGCAATGTTTTCTTTGCTGCTGCCACCTATGGGATTCAAGGTGTAGGTACCAGCTTCGGAAATCTCTGGTATCTCGTCAATCCATTTACAGTAGCGATACTTGGTGTAGGCTGTCATGTTTTGTGCTACGAGCTGATTGTCTGACATCAAGTCCCATATTCCTACAGGGTTGAGGCTTCCGGAAGCATGATACAGATCGTAGGTACCCAATGAGTGAGACATCTCATGGCAAAGGACTCCGGTGTTGAGGGCGATGCCTTCGAAGTTTTCATAACCATTAGCCTCGTCGAAAACCATGATGTAGCCCACCAACTTCTTACCTTTTATATAGATAGCCTTTTCATCAGGCAAAGCCAAGTCCTTGCGTTGTGGCCAGAGGATGCCTCGCTTGTTGCTCAGTTCTGATTGTCCGCTGAAGATGATGCACAGGTTATCTATGTAGCCATCGTCGTTCTTGTCGATGTCGGTAGCGTCAGCCACGTCTTTCTCTATATAGTTGGCTATTTCTCTTACCAATGCCTGCATGCGTGCTTCACCCTCGGTGTCTGAGTTGTAGCCAGAGGGACGCAATGTGGCATCATACTTCTGGTAGTATGCTCTTTCGTATTGAGTTTTGTAAGACACGATCTTGGTGTCAGTAGTAACAGGATAGAAGGAACTCTTCCATTCCAGCTGGTTGTAGGAAGCCTGTCGGAAATAGTTGTATACCGAGTTGTCGGTAGTGTTGCTGCCGTTGAACAGGTTCTGATAGGTGTCTATCGTATGTTCAAAAATACTGGCATCCTCATCGGCAAAGCGTACAAAGCATACGGTGTTGCCTACGGTTCCAGTGTTTTTGTTGAAAGCTCCAACCTGCAAAGCAAAGAGGAGACAAAGAATGGTTAATGCTAAAGACTTCTTCATAGTCGTACTTGTTGGATTGAAAAAAGTGCCATACCCATGGGACGTTTCGCCCATGCGATGTGGCACTTTATGAAATAAAATTATTAGAGGGCTACCTTGATCGCCTTGCCGTTGATGCTGACGATGTACAGACCCTTTGCAGCCTGAACATGAGCATTGGCAGAGTTGGCATGGAAGTTAGCTACTACAGCACCACCCAAGTTGGCTACTGTTACAGCGTCGCCCTGTGAAAGTCCAGAGATAGAAATCTCATTACCTGCTGTGCTTACCTTCACACTCTGAGCTGTTACAGCATTGATGCCTGTAGAACCTTCTACCTTTGTGACGGTAGTCTTGTAGATGCTTGTGCCAGTAAACTTGCTATATAAAGCAGAACTCATGGTTACATATACAGCTTCTTGTGCTGTAAGAAATGTAATTTTACCGTCAGCAACCGTGTAGTCGGTGCCTTCTGTCAGAGCAGTTTTGTCTGACTTGTAAACAGCAAATTGGGTGTTCAAAGTGGCACTTGTCTGTGATGAGAGGTCGAGTACATCTCCTACCTTGTAAGATTCTGCTATGACATAGTCATTCTGTGGAGCATAAGTGAAAAACTTAGCAACGCTTGGAGCAGGGAGCGTAGCCAATGTGAAGTTATTCTTAGTGATGTTCAAAGACTTCATTTGGGCACTTGGCAGTTTGATTTCTGTCAACTGGTTGCCTATCAGAAAAAGTGTTGCATTTTTAGCATCATTTATTCCTGATGCATCTATGTTTGTCAGCTTGTTATTGTTAAGACTGAACCTAGGTGCAGATGCTGTGTTATTACCAATCTTAACAGAGTTAAGTTCCATGTTAAGGGCGTATACATTTCTGAGGGCTGGATTGGTGGATAAATCCAATTCTCCAGCAAATTTGTTCTCGCTGATTGTAAGATTCTGTAATGCCTGATTTTTAGTGATGTCTATTGCTGTCAGGAGATTATTTTTAATGTCCAAAGTTGTCAATTTGGTACACTTGCTGATGTCAATGCTTGTCAACTGATTGTTGCTGATGGTCAGCTTAGTCAACTCTGTGTTCTTGGTCAAGTCGATCGATGTCAACTTGTTGGTATTGGCAGTCAAGTCTTTCAATGTTGTTGCCTTCGTAACATCCAATGACAATACTTGAGCGCCATCTACTCTTGATGAACATTCGAAATAAACGATGTTATCGCCATAGATTTTTACTTTTCCTTCACCTGATACAGTACCATAGACGTTTACTTGATTATAGTCATCGTAAGCAGGAATCACTTCAGAAGTGACTTTCTCTCCATTACCCCAGTCTATCTGTACTGTTCCTTCTACCCCCAGTCCGATAGTAAGAGTTCTGGTATTACCATCTACCTCTGCTTGCAATTCAATGGCAGGTTCTGTCTGTGCGAAGGTTGTCATTGTGCTGATGACAGCCAACAAAAGTGTAAAGAATTTCTTCATACTTGTGGTGCTTTATGTTGATAAATATAAAAGTTTGTGGTCATTTATTTAATGACCTTCTTGATGTTGTTACCCTGCTTGACAATGTACAAGCCCTGCTTCTGACCCTTCAAGGTATTACCTACCTTAACGCCATCAATAGTATATACTTCCTGTGCGGCTGTACCCTGTGTCTGTATGTTGGCAATGCCTGCAGTCTCCTGCTTGGGAGTGGTCACCTTGATGCCGTGGATGTAGACTTCATGGGTGGTTGTATTTTGGAAATAAACGTAAACAGGTTTATCTGACTTGATGGTAATGTTGTCGTTATTAGCTGTTTTTGATTCCAGTCCTTTTACTGTCGTATTGCCCGCCCCTGCAAATTTTTTAAATCCAATTATGTAAACTTGTCGTACGCCATAATTAGTAAAATTAATCTCAGGATTATCGGTACTTAAAAGACGGCATGCTACTTGATTATCGCATGAAACATTCATGCTGAATGTTGAGCAAGAAGGCAGGCAAAGTGCTATGCCACCACCATTGGCTTGACCCGCAGCACTTGCTGCAGGTAAGATGATAGCTCCTTTCTTGTAACCATCTGCACCCAACTCACCGCCTTTTCCGAATCCAATCGCATCTGGATCAACTGTAGTCGGAGGATATGTTGGCACTTGGTCTGCATAAACCATCTGAATAATTTTGCCTTCTGGGTCTACTTTGTAGGCATCTTCATTGCAGACACCGACATACTGGTCAACAATATTCTGGCTGTTGAACCACAACCAGCCATTTTCGTCGACTACTGAAGCAGGGAAAAGATTGTACTCCTGTGCTTGAACTCCGATTGCGCTGAGTAACAGCGTCCATGCTAAGTAAATTTTTCTCATAAAGATGATGTTTTTTGTTAAGGAATGTTCTTTCGTCAGCATCTTGCTGACGAAAGAACTATTATCCGTTGTTTATACTGAGTGTTTTATTACAGCTATATATGAATAGTGCTCTTTCTATTGTTCTGTCCAGTCTGGGTTCTGGGCAATGCCGTGATACTTGATCTCGCTCCAAGGAATGGGCAGATAGTATTGTTTCTTGTCGAAGACTCTCACACGTTTAGGGAAACGGTTTACGTTGCTGATGGTGTACTTGGTGCTTATCACCTCGTTGTTTACCACAGTCTTGTCTACGCGCATCGCCTTCAGAGGATTGGTTTCACCATTCATCTTCTGTTCAGCCACGCCCCATCTGAAGAGATCCCAGTAGGTGGTTTCCTCGAAAGCCATTTCCACACGACGCTCGTTCTTGATGTCGTCGAGTGTAGGATTCTCAATGTCTGGCATGTGAACACGCTGACGAGTCTTGTTGACATACACCTTAGCCAAGTCTGTATCTCCTAAGTCGTAGCAAACCTCAGCATAGTCGAGAAGAGCTTCTGCAAATCGCCAGATGATGTAGTTCTGCTTGCTGGCATAAGTATCGTTGTTGTCGATAGTCTGGCTTGGATCAACAAACTTGCCCATGTAATAACCTGTCAAGGTTACGGCAGCCGAAGTGGAAGTACCATAAGGCGTGAGGTCGACACCGGCATTACGGTTTGTATAATGAATGTCCATCACGTGGTTGCGGTAGGTACATCCATCATACAGGATGTTGGCATAGAAACGATAGTCTCTGTTGTCGTATGGATGCTGTGCATCGTAGGTCTTGCCAGGCTGCATGCCATACTCGTCTACATGGTTCTGAGTTGGAGTATAGGCAGCGGTAACACCAGTGAAGAAAGGTGAAGCCGCATCTCTGTCGAGCTTGTGACCAAACTTGTTGGCGAAGTCGCCATCGTCAGAGTGTTGTACCTCAAAGATAGACTCCTGCGAGTTCTTGGTGAGGAAGATCTTGCGGTAAGCATCGCGAATCTCGTCCTGTGTGGTTCCTGTGATAGGGATGAGACTATACTGGTTCAGTTCGAAGAGATCTTCGTAAGCCTTCTTTGCTTTTTCCAGCATATTGTGTGACTGGTCGTCAGCAAAACCTAAGTAGGTCAATTCCTCACCCTTGTTCTGGAATACCTTACTGGCAGCCCAGAGGTAAGTCTTCGCCTTGAGCATGAGGGCAGCACCCTTGGTGGCACGTCCTGTCTCGGTAGTAGCATGAGCCTGGGGAAGATACTTGGCAGCTTCATCGGCCTCAGCCACGATGAAGTCTACCATCTGCTGATAGCTTGCACGTGGGAACTTCTCTTCTTTGATGAGTGGATTATAAGTGTGGTCGATGAGGGTTACACCACCAAACATTCTCCACAGCATATAATAGTAATAGCCTCGCATGAAGTGCGCCTCACCGATGATGCGGTTCTTCTGGTCGCCATTGCTGATATTACCTAAATTTTCCAGCAAGGTGTTGATAGACTGAATCTGTGTGAAGTAGTTGCTCCATACATTGGCAGCCCATTTGGTAATCTCCTGGCTGTTGCCTTTCAGTAAGTCGCCATAGCCGGCGTTGTAGTAAGAGCTTTTACCCACGCTAATCTGGTCGCCAAACCAAGGCATATAATATCTTGATTTGCTCTTTACCAATGAAATGCTGGGAACATAAGTGCTGAAGCCATTACTCATGCATCTATACCAGGAGCTCTCGTACTCGTCGAGGAGCTGAGGATTGCCCCATACCGACTTTTCGGAAATCTCGTTGAGAGGAGCATCCCTGAACAGGCTGTCGCAACTCGTCAGCACACCGGTGGTGGCTGCGAGTGTAATGATGGTTATGATTCTATTGAATTGTATTTTCATACTTTCTGTGTTCTATATATATTATAATGTGGGCTCGTTAGAAACCTAAGTTGAGAGTTACACCGTAAGAACGCTGGATAGGGTAGCCACGGAGTGACTCCGGGTCCATGCTCTTCAGACTGCTGATGGTGAAGAGGTTGCTTCCTTGCAAAGCGATGCTGAGCGAAGAAAGGCTCATCTTCTTGACAATGCTGCCTGGGAAGTTGTAACCCAAGTTGAGTACCTTTAAGCGCACAAAGTTACAGTCTTCTATCCAGAATGTAGACTTCTTGCGGTTATTGTCGTTGGATGTAGCAAGCTTCACACGAGGATATTTGCCAGAAGGATTGCTCTCTGACCAACTGTCGGTAAGGTGATACTTCTGATACTTAGGCAGGGTTTTGTTCTCCAATGTATAGTAGTCGGTAATGTTCTGCTTGTATCCAGACTCGCCCTGGAAGATGGCATTGAGGAAGAAACCTTTATACTGCATTCCTATACGGAAGCTGAAGTCCATATCTGGGCGTGAAGAGTTCTTGACGTAGATATAGTCCTTGGAGTCGAGAACACCATCCTCATTCTGGTCGATGTATTTGATGTCACCAGGAGCTAAGGTAGTATTGCCTTGTCCATCTTGGTCGAGTGGCCAGTTGTTGATTTCTTCCTGGCTCTGGAACAGACCTGCAGCCTGATACATCTGCCATACCATGCTACTGGTTCCCTTGCGACGAAGGTTAGGAAGCTGACTGCTTTCATCGCCGAAGTCGAGATATTTGTCGTTGCTTTTTGACAGGTTGAGCGACATATTGTATTTAAACTTGCCAATGGTATTCTTATGGCTGATGGTGAAGTCCCATCCCCATGCTTTCAACTTGCTGAAGTTCTCAGAGGGATAAGCACCGTCGGTACCTGTTGATGGAGGGAAGAGATAGTCGGGTGCAGCTGTGATCTTGTCTGTCTCGTAACGTACGAAGTAGTCGAAGGAAACACCGATGCGGCCATCCCAGAATCCCATGTCCAAACCGAAGTTATAGTCGTGGGTCTTTCCCCATGACAGATCGGTGTTAGGATAGCTCATGAGGGTGAATCCTGGACGGTAAACTCCTGTAGCTGAACCCTTGCTGCCGAAACTATATCCATAGTTAGGAGACTCGGTGTAGTTCTTCAGATATGAGTATGCACCCACCAAACCATCGTTTCCTAACCATCCTGTTGAGGCTCTCAACTTCAGGTTAGAGATGACACCCTGCTTCCAAGTTTTGAAGAATTCCTCATTAGAGACAACCCATGAACCAGAGAAAGAAGGGAAGAAACCCCAACGGTTGGAGGGAGAGAAGTTGGTAGAACCATCAATACGGAAACTGAACTCAGCAAAGTACTTGTTGGAGAAGCTATAGTTAAGACGGCCGATCGTAGAAGCACGCTCGTTGATAGTTTCATCACCATTGAGCTTTGAACTCTTGGCTGTTCCCATGGTCTCGGGTACTGAGGTCTTGTCGAGGTTCTTGCCTGTCATATACTGGTTGTTGAGACGCTGGTAGTTCATGACCAGTGTGGCACCTACGGTATGCTTTGCAGCAAAAGTGTTGTTGTAGTTGATACCCGCCTCGTAGAGCTGACCTTTATAGAAACGATCGGTCTGCTCTAACGTAGTCTTTGCCTTAGGATAAACGGTATTCTTGTCGATGGCAAACTCTCCGGTGTTGGCATCGTAAGTATAGAGTGTTACAGGAGTGCTGTATTTTTTCTCGATGCGATGGTTGTCATCGAAGGTACCACGAACATAGGCATTCAGCCCCTTCACCCATGGGATGTCCCAACGCAGGTTGACATTCACAGTACCTATTCTTGACAGATCTTTGATGTATCCGCCCAAGCCACGAAGGTTGATGAGTGGGTTGCTACCATCGATACTTGCCAACTCGCCATTGGTAAACTCGTAAACCTGGAGGGGAGAGTAGTCATAAGCTGCATCGAGGGTTGTGTAGCTGCTGTTCTTAGCATTTGAGTTAGAGCCCGTATAGTCGACAGACAAGACGAGACCCTTGGTGAGTGTGGCATCCAACTTCATAGAGTAGTTGATGCGGTCGCGACCAACACCACTATAGAGACCTTTAGAGTTGGCATAACCTAACGAGAGATAGTATTTTACGTAAGAGTTGCCTCCACTTGCAGAAACAGCATGTGTGGTAGAGTAGCCTGTCTTGTCGAGATAGTCTAAGAGGTTGCTATCGCCATAGAGGTTGGGGTTGGCATGAGTACGGATTTCTTCCAACTGTTCATCAGTATAAGGAGTCAGGGTACTGGAAGGAGTGTTGGCTATCGCCTGGTTGCGAAGTTTGGCAAACTCGTAGGCATTGAGGAACTCTGGCAGCTTGGTAGCTTCCTGAAGGTTGTACTGACCACGGTAGTTGATGCGCAACTTCTGGTTGCCCTCAGCACGCTTGGTCTGAACAAGGATAACACCATTGGCAGCACGTGCACCATAGACGGCAGCAGCGGCAGCGTCTTTCAATACGGTGATACTCTCGATGTCATCGGGGTTGAGGTCGGAAAGACGAGTCTCGCCATCGGAAGTAGTCGTACCGAATCTTGGCACACCATCGATAACGAGCAATGGTGCAGAGTTGATACCACGGATGTGGAGGGCAGCCTCCTTGGCAGTACTTGGGTCACCCGTAGAAGCCATGACCTGCAAACCAGCCACTTGTCCGGTAAGGGCATTGTCGAGGTTGGCTGTAGGCATCATGAGTAGGTCGTCAGCCTTGATAGTCTCAATAGAACCCGTGATAGATGATTTCTTCTGAAGACCATAACCTATAACGACAAATTCATCGAGGTGCTGTGCGTCTTCTTCCAGTTTTACTTCTATCTGTTTTCCTGCCTGTGCGCTTATCTCCTTGGTCTTATAACCCAGGAATGAAATGACTAACTTACCCTGGTGGGCTGGGATGGAGAAGTTACCATCCACATCGGTGCTGGCACCAATCTTGGTGTCTTTCCACCTTACATAGGCACCTGTGACAGGCTCACCAGCCTGGTCGATAACCTTACCCTTGATGAAGCCTTGGGCATTTGCAAATTGGCATACCCACATAAAAGTAAGCATGAGTGCCCACTTCATGTAGTTGTGCAGTGTTTTGTTCTCTCTCATAAAAATATTTATTTTCAAAAATATAACTTGTTCTGGGGAGAATTCGGGAAGAATTCTTTTTGAGGAATTCGGGGAGTTAAAGGAGTTAAGGAGTTAAGACAACAGCTTTACTGCTGAGTATGCTTCCAAAAAGACTGTTGGCTTTAACTTCTGAGCGAAGCGGTATCTTCTTTAACTCCTTTAACTTCTGACCTTGCTAAACTTGAATTACTTATTGTTCAGCAACTTCTCCATGAGGAGTATCTGATAAGAATAGAAGTCGCGGGTGCTGCCAGTAGCGGTAGCACGATAAGCACGATACTTGTTGAGTACACGCTGCAGGCTTCCTGTCATCAGGGCACCAGTCTCAGCATCGCTGAGCATGCTTCCACCATAATTGATACGTACGAAGCTGTCGGTCATGTCGTTGGCATTGCAAATCTGCTGTGACATCTCGAGGTCGTTCTGCCACAACTGGTCGTCGGTGAGACCCTTGGTCTTCTTGCCAGTCTCGGGCTGCAAGCCAGTGCGCTGCATCATCAAGCTGATGGCGTTAGACTGCAGAGCCTGCTCGGCATAAGAAAGTTTACCTCCCACAGGTGCCTTGAAGAGCATGTTGGTCAGGTCGCTCATATAACCTTCGATGGTGTAGTTCGTATTGGCATTTACCATTCCGCCTTCCTTGATGCGATAGAGCGCTGTAGGGCTGAACAGCGAAGAGATGGTACGCTTGCAGATGTTTTTGTTCGCATCGAGGCTCAGTTCCATCTTGTTCAGCAGGGCATGAGGTGTGAGCCAACTGTCGTAGCTGCGCATCTGAGCAAGCAACCATGTGAGGGCTTCCTTCTGACGTGCCTTGTTGATGTAGTTCATGCTCTGAGCCTGTCCGTCACCCTGTCGGATCTCTGTATATTCGATGCCACCGATATAAGATGCCACATGGTTGATATAGCGGGTGTACTGCTTGGTAACCTCACGATAGAGTTTCTCCAAGTCGTCGTATCGCTCACCCTTCTGCATGGTCCAGTTCTCGAAGTTCTTCATCAGAATCTTCATGTTGCTGATGCCATAGTTGCTGGCTTTGATATGGTCGTTACCCAGGTCCTCGGTGAGGTCAGTAGGGTCTACGGTTCCTAAAACCTGTTGAGCACCAAACTGGAATTTCTTATCGTTGGCTTTTTCGGCAATCCATTTGTTAAGAGTAGCCACTTCCTCCTCAGGAGTATTGGCGCCCTTGATGATTCTGTAACCCCAGTTGATGGCATACTTGTCGTATACACCAATGATAGGAGGAGTAAGGCGCACACCTTTCTCTAAGTCGCCTGGTTGAGCGATGTAGTTGTTGCGGGCATAGTCCATGATACTTGGTGTGGTGCCATACTGCTGTGTGAACTTGGGATCTCTCAGCTGCTCAACGTCGAAAGCATAGCTGGCACCCATGTTGTGCATCAAGCCCAGGGTATGACCAATCTCGTGGGCTGCTGCGTATCGGATAGATTCGCGCATCACATCATCATCGAAGATGTTCTTGCGAACTCGCTTGTCTACAGCTGCTGTCTGGATGAAGCGCCAGTTGTGCAACAGAGATACGATGTTGTGATACCAGATGACGTCGGCAGTAAGAATCTCTCCGGTACGAGGGTCTTTATGACTTGGACCCATGGCATTGGCAGTAGATGTGACTGCATACTTGAAGCAGTTGTAGCGCATATCGTCTGGATCGAAGTCTGGATCGTTCTTGGGATAGTCTTTAGCAATGATGGCATTCTTGAAGCCTGCCTGCTCGAAAGCCTGGTTCCAGTCTTCTATACCCGTCTTGATGGTTGCTCTCCACTTCTCAGGGAAGGCAGAGTCGACATAGAACACGATAGGTTTCTGTGGCTCTACCAGTTCGCCGGCAAAGTACTTGTCCATATCCTCGGGTTTGGGTTGCAGGCGCCATCTGTTGATGTAGGTCTTGCTCTCCACCTTGTCCTTGGAAGAACTGTAGATGTTCTTGTTGTTATTGAAGAAACCCACTCGGTTGTCCTGGTATCTCATAGGCATAGGATCCTCGGGTAGGACGAAGAGCGAACGGTGAACCTTCACAGAGTAAGGCTTCTTGATCATACCTGTGGTGTTGAACGACAGGGTGCTCTCTATCTCAATATTCTTAGGGAAAGTCTTCACGAAGTCGATGCTGGAGGCATCGGCAGAGAAAGTACCCTTGATGGCATTGGCATCGCCGAAGAGTTTAGAAAAAATAGATACTTCCTTTAGTGGTGAGATATAAGCCTCGTTGGTACCGAAGAAAGAAGTCACGTCAATAACGACATTGCCATTATTGCGTGCAGCAATCTTGAAACCTTTCATACGAGGGTTCAAGAAATTCTTGTCGAAAGAAGCAGCGATAGGGTCGTTCTTGTCAACGACATTATTACTTTGTATGAGATTGATATATACGTTTCGTTCATCCTTTGAGAACTGTATGAGCAAAGGAGTGTTGATCATCTGTCCAGCCACAAAATCCTGTGTGTCGCTGGTGGCTGCCATTCTGTTTGCTAAGATATACTGGCGGTGGAAGGCTGAGTCGGGCAACTCAAAGTAGAGTTTACCACTTTTGTTGTTGTAGATAACAGTAAACAAACCTGTATCTATCTTTCCGCCTTTGGTGACTTTAGCATAATCATTCTTTGTTGAATCTGCCTTTGCTGTCAGTAAGTTAAGGCTCTTTTTCTTGCTCTTTGCTTGGGTGTTCAGTGATGGGGGGGCAAAGCATATACTTACCGCCAACACAAATGTGGATAATCTCATAATAATTTTTTTTCTTTTCGTTTTATTCTGTACGTTAATGTTTTGTGCGCAAAGTTACGTATAAAAAATGAAAAAACAACCATAATAAGCGGAAAAATGTCGATTTGTTGCATAATAAGTGTAAAAAGTGTGCGAATTGATAGACAATGTGACTCAACTTTCGCAAATGTAGAAGTTAAAGGAGTTAAAGGAGTTAAGGAGTCAAAGGAGTTAGGAAGTTAAAGAAGTTAAGGAGTTAAGACGTATATCTTGCTGCTTAAAAACTACGCCAAAAAGACTATTGTCTTAACTTCCTAACTCCTTTAACTTCTAAACTTGCAATTATATATATAATAAGGTGTAGGCGTTTAACGAAGATGAATAAAGAATCGAAAGTGATAAAAAATAACGAAAAAGCAATATTTTTCAACAAAAAGTTTGCAAATTGAAATAAAAAGTGTAAATTTGCAATCAGAAACAAGAAAGAATTCATAGAGTATAATTGATAGACCAAAGAATCAATATAAAAATATAAGATTATGATGACATTCGTATCTACAACAGCATGGTGGTGGCGTATCTCAAGATTGAAACAGTCGTGAGTCGAACAGCCGTATGTGGATATGAAGTTCCATAGAGAGATAATAAAGGCCTGCCGTAACTTGCGACAGGTCTTTTTTCTTTAAGGTCTGTGCAGGTAAAAGGAGGTAAAACCGAAAGATAACAACCCCAAAAATAGGAGACAAAACTTATGGAAATGAAGAACATTTTGAACCGAATGTTGAATCATGAGGAACTTTCCCGCAAAGAGACCAAGGATATCATCGTAGGTATAACGAAGAGTGAGTTCCCTGAAGAACAGATAACAGCCCTGCTCACTGGTCTGCAGATGCGAGGCGTAACAGTGGACGAGCTGTTGGGTTTTCGTGATGGTATCTTGGCAACAGGTGTTCCTGCCATCCTCGACTGCGACCGTTATATCGATGTAGTGGGAACGGGAGGTGATCGTAAGAATACGTTTAATATCTCTACTACTTCCTGTTTTGTCATTGCAGGCGCGGGTTATAAGGTTGCCAAGCATGGTAACTATGCTGCCACTTCGGTAAGCGGTGCTTCTAATGTCATCAAAAATCATGGTGTGCAGTTTACCGACGACCTCGACAAGCTCAACCGCTCCATCAACGAGGCCGGCATCGTTTATCTTCATGCTCAGTTGTTTGCCAAGGCTATGAAGTTTGTTGGTCCCATCCGCAAAGCCCTACAGTTTCCTACCGTTTTCAATCTCTTAGGTCCGCTTGTTAACCCCAGCCAGCCCAAGTGCCAACTCTTAGGAGTGGCAAACCTCGACCAGATGCGCCTCTACAACCAAGTGTATCAGAAGATAGGAATCGACTATGGCATCGTCAACAGTATAGATGGATATGATGAGATTTCGCTGACCAGTGACTTCAAGGTAACAACCAACGACTATGAGCGTATCTTCAAACCTCAAGACTTAGGATTTGAGATAGCCAAACCCGAGGAAGTGAGAGGAGGAGCCACAGAGGAAGAGGCCAAGGAAATCTTTGATGCCGTATTAGAGAACCGCGCCCTTCCTGCACAGAAGAATATCGTTCTTGCCAATGCCGCCTTCGGTATCCAGGTAATGGAGAAGGGTAAGAAGACGATTGAGGAATGTGTGGAGATTGCTCGTGAAAGTATTGACTCGGGTAAGGCACTTGCTACCTTCCGTAAATTCGTGGAACTGAATAGTTAAAGGTAAAAAAGTAAAAAATGGCTGATATATTAGAAGAAATCGTAGCTCACAAACGTATAGAGATAGAGCAACGTAAACACTTCATCGCTCCTCGCCAGATGATTACGCTGATGGAGCAAAAGATGAAAGACGATGATGGACATACGCCTGGTGGAAGTATGCGCGAGGCTTTGATGACCTCGTCGACTGGTATCATTGCTGAGTTTAAGCGCAAGTCGCCCAGCAAGGGATGGATCAAGGAAGAAGGCAAGGCCAGCATCATCCCCCTAAGTTATCAGCAGCATGGAGCCTCGGCACTGAGCATCCTTACCGATACCGACTATTTCGGAGGCTATGATGAGTATATTCAGGAGGCACGTCACGTGGGCGTCGACTTGCCCATTCTGTATAAGAACTTTGTCATCGATGAATATCAACTTCTGCAAGCTCGATACTGTGGTGCCTCGGCAGTACTCCTCATTGCAGCCTGTCTCACCAAAGAAGAGTGTCGCCAACTCTTGCGTATGTCCCATCAATTAGGACTGGAGGTGCTGTTGGAAATGCACAACGACAGAGATTTTGAATATGCTGAGTTGGAACCTGATATGTACGGTATCAACAACCGCAACCTGGGTACCTTTATCACCGATGTGGAGAATAGTTTCCGACTGGCAGAACAGTTGCCTACCGATGTCTGCCGAGTGAGTGAGAGTGGTATCTCGCATCCCGATGTAGTGAAACGACTTCGACAGGAAGCTGCTTTCCGCGGATTCCTGATGGGAGAGCTGTTTATGAAGCAAGCTGATCCTGGCAAAGCTCTGGGTGAGTTTATTGCTAATTTGTAATTTCAAAAGTATAACCGTCTTTAAAGAGAATCATGATCATAAAGGTATGTGGCATGCGCGATGCCGACAACATTCGCGACATTTCAGCACTGGGAGTAGACATGATAGGACTCATCTTTTATCCTCAGTCTCCGCGTTACGTGCAGATGCTTAGCAGTGGGGCTGGCATTATTCCCGACTATGCACCCGATATGGGAAAGACATCACTCAGGGTGGGTGTCTTCGTCGATGATATGCCTCAGAACATAGTGACAAGAGTCTATAATTACAAACTCGACTATATTCAGTTGCACGGCAATGAGCCTCGCGAGACTTTGGAGAATCTGCGTGCCACAATAGTCCCAGATATCAACCCCAATATCAAGATTATTAAGGCCATCAGCGTAAGCTCGGCTGAGGACATCAAAAAATATAAGGAATACGTAGGAGCTGCCGACCTCTTCCTCTTCGACACCAAATGCAAGACTGTAGGTGGAAGTGGTGAGCAGTTTGATTGGCAGGTGTTGCAGGCTTATGATGGCGATGTGCCATTCCTCCTGAGCGGTGGCATCGGACCCGATGATGCTGAGCGGATCAAGAACTTTCATCATCCCAAGTGTATAGGTATCGATCTCAACTCGAAGTTAGAAATCGAGCCTGCACTCAAAGATGTGGAGAAACTCAAGCAATTCCTTGTAAAGGTAAAAAAGTAAAAAGGTAAAAAAAGCAGACAATGAACAAGATAAATCAACTATTTGAAAGTAGTAAAGACCGCAAGCTGCTGAGCTTGTATTTCTGTGCCGGTTGTCCCACCCTCGAAGGCACGGGCGATGTCATCAAGGCAATGGAACGCCATGGCATCGACATGATAGAAGTGGGAATTCCTTTCAGTGACCCTTTGGCCGATGGGCCTGTCATTCAGAGTGCTGGAACTCGGGCTCTGAAGAATGGTATGACGGTGAAGACTCTTTTCAATCAGTTGAAAGCCATCAAGGATGATGTGAAACTCCCTCTCGTTCTTATGGGGTATCTCAATCCCATTATGCACTTTGGCATAGAGAACTTCTTCCAGCATTGTGTGGAAGCAGGAGTTAGTGGAACGATCATTCCTGACCTTCCTTTCGACGATTATCTCAAAGTGGTGAAGCCTATAGCCGACAAGTATGACATTCGTGTCATCATGATGATAACACCCGAAACCAGTGAGGAGCGAATTCGCTTTATAGACGAGCATACTGATGGTTTTATCTATATGGTTAGTTCGGCAAGTATCACTGGTGCGCAAAGTAGTTTTGGAGATGCCAAGCTCGCTTATTTCAATCATATCAACAGTATGCAGCTTCGCAATCCACGTATGATAGGCTTTGGTATCAGTAACTATCAAACTCTCTCCAGTGCCCAGGATAATGCGGCAGGAGCCATCATAGGAAGCAAGTTTGTAACACTGCTCAATGAGACGCTTGACCCAGATAAGGCACTCGAGCAGCTCTTTGAGGCGCTGAAAAAATAAGTGAAGAGTGAAGAACGAAGAGTGAAGAATTCATCAGTTTCGTTTGTGGCACAAGGGCGAAAGTCTAATTTAATATTTAACATTTAACTCACGATGTATCAAGTTGACGATAAAGGATTTTTCGGAAAATTCGGTGGCGCATACGTGCCCGAGATATTATATAAATGTGTAACAGAACTCCAGGATGCTTATAAGCCCATCATTGAGAGTGAGGAGTTTAAGAAAGAATACTATCAGTTACTTAAAGATTATGTAGGTCGTCCTTCACCCCTCTATTATGCAAAGCGCATGAGCGAGAAATATGGTTGCCAACTCTATCTGAAACGAGAGGACCTCAACCATACTGGAGCCCACAAGATTAACAACACCATCGGACAGATTCTGATGGCCAAGAAGATGGGCAAGACACGTATCATCGCAGAGACAGGAGCTGGTCAGCACGGTGTGGCAACAGCCACCGTTTGTGCGCTGATGGATATGAAGTGCGAAATCTTTATGGGAGCTACGGATGTGGAGCGTCAGCACACCAATGTGGAGCGTATGAAGATGTTGGGTGCCAAGGTGAATCCTGTTCGCACGGGCAATATGACCTTGAGTGATGCCTGTTCGGAGGCTATCCGTGACTGGTGTTGTCATCCGCAAGACACCTTTTATATCGTAGGTTCCACTATGGGACCACACCCTTACCCAGATATCGTGGCAAAGATGCAGAGTGTCATCTCTGAAGAACTGAAATGGCAGTTGCAGGAGAAAGTAGGACGCGACTATCCCGACTATCTCATAGCCTGTGTGGGAGGTGGTAGCAATGCGGCTGGTACTATCTATCATTATATCGATGATGAGCGTGTGCAGATCTACTTGGCTGAGGCTGCAGGTCATGGCATCGATACCAACTATACTGCTGCCACCATGCACTGTGGAACAGAAGGTATCATACATGGAGCAAGAACACTCGTGATGCAGACCGAAGACGGACAGATAGAGGAGGCATTCACCATCAGTGCCGGTCTCGATTATCCAGGCATCGGACCGATGCATGCCGACCTTGCCACCCGTGGACGTAGCCATGTCCTTGCTATCAAGGACGATGAAGCCATCTATGCTGGCTATGAACTGACTCGCATGGAGGGCATTATCCCCGCCATCGAGAGTGCTCATGCTGTGGCAGCACTGAAAAAGATGCAGTTTAAGAAAGACGACATCGTGGTCCTCACCGTGTCTGGACGTGGTGACAAGGACGTAGAAACCTATTTGTCTCATAAAGAAATGGCTGGAGAATATGGCAACTTTTAATTACACTACCCACACACGTACGATTCTTGCCGACCTCTATACACCGGTAGGAGTCTATATGCGACTAAGAGATATCTATCCTCAGTCAGCCCTCTTGGAGAGTTCCGACTATCATGGTACGGATAACTCACGTTCCTTCATTGGTGTACATCCTGTCGCCAGCATCGCCGTGGCTCATGGCGTCGTGACGGCTACCTACCCCGATGGACGAGAAGAGCAACAGCAGTTGCCTGCCTTCGGAGATGGCAAAGGCGAAGCTTGTAAAATCGCTATCTCGCAAGCCATTAACCACTTTATTCAAAATTTCCATGTAGAGGGTGAGGGAAATGGTTATTGCGGGTTGTATGGTTTTACCACCTTTAATGCCGTGCGCTATTTCGAGAATATCCCTGTCAAGGATACGACCATGGAGAAGAATGATGCCCCTGACATCTATTACATCCTGTATAAGGACATTATTGTCTTCGACCACTATAACAATACGATGCAGCTCATCACCTTAGGGGAGGAGGCTGAGCTTGACGATATGATGAAAGCCATCAATAAGGGCAATGTGAAGCCTTATGACTTCCATCCCGTAGGTGATACCACCTCAACCCTTACCGATGAGGAGCATAAGGCTAATATACGTCGCTGTATACAGCATTGTCTTAGAGGTGATGTGTTCCAAATAGTGGTAAGTCGCAGGTTTGTGCAGAAGTATGAGGGTGACGATTTCAAACTCTATAGAGCCTTGCGTAGCATTAATCCGTCGCCTTATCTCTTCTATTTCGACTTTGGGGGATTCCGTATCTTCGGTTCTTCTCCTGAGACTCACAACCGCATCGTTGGCGATAAAACCTATATTGACCCAATAGCAGGTACTACCAAGCGTACGGGTAACATGGAGCAAGACCGACAGGCTGCTGAGTTTCTGCGCAACGACCCCAAGGAGAACGCAGAACACGTGATGCTTGTCGACTTGGCACGCAACGACCTCAGTCGTAACAGCCACGATGTACAGGTAGACTTCTATAAAGATATGCAGTTTTACAGTCATGTCATCCACTTGGTGAGTCGTGTGAGTGGAACACTGGAACCAAAAGCCGATCGTATCAAGGCGTTTATTGATACCTTCCCTGCAGGTACGTTGAGTGGTGCTCCCAAGGTGCGTGCCATGCAGATTATCTCAGAACTGGAGCCTCATAATCGTGGCGCTTATGGTGGCTGTATTGGATTCATAGGGCTTAATGGCGACCTCAACCAGGCCATTGTCATCCGCACCTTCATCAGTAGAAATGGCGAACTATGGTTCCAGGCTGGTAGTGGAGTTGTGGCTAAGAGCAATGATCAGTATGAGTTGGAAGAGTGCAATAATAAGTTAGGTGCACTGACCAAGGCGATACATATTGCAGAGAAACTGTAGGAAGAGCAGAGAAAGTTGAGTAAATATTAAAAAAGGCATTAAACAATAAAAATGAAAATCGTTATCATAGACAATTATGACTCCTTTACCTACAACCTTGCACATCTTGTGAAGGCTTTAGGTGCAGAAGTCACCGTATACAGAAATGATCAGTTTCAGCTGCGCGAACTCGATCATTTCGATAAGATTATCTTAAGCCCCGGACCTGGTGTACCTTCTGAGGCAGGTCTACTGATGAGTGTCATCAAGACCTATGCGGGCAGAAAACCTATGTTGGGCGTCTGTTTGGGACATCAGGCTATAGGTGAGGCTTTTGGTGCTAAGCTTACCAACCTCTCTGAGGTGTATCATGGTGTGGCTACACCCTGCACACAGTTTGGCAACGACCCTATCTTTGCAGGTATGCCCAAGTGTATCGAGATTGGTCGATATCATTCTTGGGTCGTAGACCGCACGGGTTTTCCTGACTGTCTGGATGTGACAGCAGTGAGCGATGATGGTTGTATCATGGGCTTATGTCATAAGAACTACGACATTCATGGTATACAATTTCATCCAGAGAGTGTGTTGACACCAGAGGGAAAAACTATCATCAAGAACTGGTTGGAAATGTAAATGCTCATACCATACCTATATAAGAAGGGTGCCATACGTGTTGATATAAGCACGTATGGCACCCTTCTTATGTTGTCTTTATAGCCTTTTCTTTTATTCTTTTTTGCTGATATTGACATTTTTGCAGATGGTGTTTTCTATCACATCCGTTCTGAATGCCATCTTCTTATCATTGCAGGTAATGTTCTCGAAGGTGAAGTGGGTGAGGCGATATTTGTCGCTGGTGCCTACATCGAAAAAGTTGTCGCAATCCATACGGATGTTTCGCATCGTGATGTTGTTGCACAGGCTCTGTGGCATGTCTGCTCTTTCGCCAGGTTTGAAGAACTGAGTCCAAGGGCGAATGGTGAGGAAACTTCCTGTCGTTCCAGTGATATTATCGACCGTGACATACTCGTAATGTTGAGGTGTGTCGGGACGCAGTTTGAGCCATAACACACGTTTGGCATTCTTGACGGTGATGTTGCGAAGTATGATGTTGCGGTCGTTCACACTCTCGCTGCCCAATGTGAGGCATCCATGTACTTTGCCGTATACACAGTTTTGTATTAACACATTATATACAGGACCATTATCAGCAAGTTGGTCAGCCCAGGTTCCCTTACCGCCCTTGATAGCGATGGCATCGTCGTTGACATGCATATAGCAACCATCTACCAAGATGTCGTGGCAGACGTCGATATCGATGGCATCGCTGCTTGGAGCTTTCACCCCCTGAGTAGGTGCATAGATAGAGCAATCGAGGAATCGCACATGGTCGCAGCGGTAGATGTGGTTAGTCCAGAAAGGACTATTCTGTAGGTGCACATCTTGCAGTGTGACATGAGAAGAGTTGCTGATGTATACCAGTCGTGGGCGTTGAGCATCCTTGTTGGTACACTGGCTGTTCCACTGTCGTCGTATCCAGAACTCTTCCCAGTAGTGGCGTCCATTGCCATCGATGATGCCTTTGCCTGCTATGGTGAAGCCATCGCAGCGGTCGGCGTTGATGAAAGCCGAGAAGTATTTGCAAGTTTCTCCCTCCATGCGTGTTAGAAGGATGGGGAAGTGAGCTATGCGGTCGCTGGCTTTCAACTTACTGCCTTCAGAGAGCAATAGGTGGGTCTTAGGACGGAAGAAGAGGGCACCGCTGAGATAGGTTCCTTTAGGAACGACGATAACACCTCCTCCTTGTTGGGCTGCGAGGTCGATGACCTCTTGGATGGCTGTGGTCTGCAGTAACGTGCTGTCTGTCTTTACCCCATAATCGGTGATGACATACTGTTTGCCCAATGAGTCAACATTCACCTTTTGTGCCTGTAGGAACCAAGTGTCCATCTTAGTGCCGTCGGGCCATAGCTCTGTCTTAGCCTTCTTGGGGTGTTTCTGCTTCTTGGCTGCCGAGGTGCTTAGTGGCATGAGTGCCACCAAGCAGATGCATACATATAGAGATATTCTCATGTATTTTACCATTTTACTTTTTTACCTTTTTACTTTTTTACCTTTAAAAGTTTATAGTATTCAGTAGCTCCCAAGAGTAAGCATCCAGTGCCATAGTCTTCGAAGTCAGGAACAGAAGTATAGGTTACAGGCTGGCCAGCAGAAGGCTCTTTGCCAGTGCCCTGGTTGTAGCCGATGAAACCATCTTCGTGAACCGATGCTGCCAAGGCCTTCCATGCTTTGTCCATGGCTTTTTGATAGGTGGCAGCAGGCAGAATGCCGTGTCGCACGCCCCATGCCATGCCATAGAGGAAGAGTCCTGTGCCTGTCATCTCTGGGCCACCATAGTTGGCTGGGCATACAAGGCTCACGTTCCAGTAGCCATCCTCGCGTTGGCATTTCAGCAGTGCCTTGCTCATGTTGATGAAATCTTTCTTCAGATACTGGTAATTCTTGTCGTTGGTGGGTAACGTCTCCATCACGCGAACCAGGGCAGCATATACCCATCCATTGCCACGGCTCCAATAGCAGTTGCTGCCGTCTTTCTCCTTGTAGGGAGGAACATAGTCTTTGTCTCTCCACCATAGACCTTCCTTCTCATTGAATAGGCCACCAGCCAGCGTGTCGCGTGTCCACTTATAGGAGTTCATGGCATAGTCGAGGTACTTTTTCTCACCTGTCACCTTCGCATACTTGGCATATACAGGCATTGCCATCTGAATGGCGTCGATCCAGGTCCAGTAAGAAAAGCGGTTGGATGCCATCTGATGATCGAGGTTTGTCTTTACATGACTCAAGTCTTTCTTTCCTCCGCTCTGTACGTAGCGGTCGATGTAAATCTGTAGGCAGCACTGGTTGTCGGCATTGTCGTTAGTCTCTCCGCTGCGAGCTTGCCATTTGTGATGGTTGGCCCAGCGGTCTGTATAGTCGGCATATTGCTGTTGTGGGTCAATCTCGTAGAGTGCCATCAGTCCTTCGTAGTATACGGCGCGTGTCCAGAGGTTGCTGGTACGTACTCGTTTCACAAAAGTATCGAGTGTAGGGTCGCTGTACTTTGCCATGAAATAGTTGTTGGTGCGATGAGCCACTTCCATGATTTCCTTTTGCAGGGCTGTTTCGTTTTGGAGTGCATTCTGTGCTGAGGCAAGGTTTATGCCTAAGAGCATGCAGAGTGATGTTAAGATCAGTTTTTTCATTTGTTGAGTTGTTTATTTGTTTTGTTATTGTTTCTATAATAAAGAAGTTATCTTAATTTTGAAGTTAAAAAAGTTGTCTTAATTTGGAAGTTAAAGAAGTTATCACTCTCATCGGTCGTTATAAGTTAAAGCCAATAGCTTTTTTGTATATATTCAGCAGTAAAGCATATGTCTTAACTTCTTAACTCCTTAACTCTCTTTATCCTTACTAGTTTATTTTACTTCCACTAACCTAACCGAGCTGTTGAGACCGCTGGGCATGGGCAGCCACTTATCGTAGGTGGTTTTCTTATAGTTGATGTCAACGATATTGATTTCCTTCATCTTGCGCCATTTTATGCCCTGTCGGTCGAGCTCTGCTATGTGGTTGGCAGGTAGGTTGGTTACCTCTATACGAATGGTGTTCTTACCCTTCGAGAGAGCATCTTGGCAGTGGAGGATGTAAGGCACAGCCCATGCACAACCGATATAACGACCATTGATATAAACGCGGACACTTTCGCGCACGTCGCCTAAGTCGATATTCCATTGTTTCTTGGCTTCTTCCTTCGACAGCTTGAAGGTTGTTTCGTAGACACCCGTTCCCATGGTCGCCTTTGTCTTATCGCTGAGATTCTCCCAGGTTTTGAGACCCTGCAGGCTGAAGGTTTCTTCCACTTTGGGAGCTTCTTCAATGAACGAGAGCTTCCATGTGTTGGCAGTGAGGTCGATAGATGCACCCTGGTTTACAACTTGAGGTTCAGCCTTTGCTTGATGCAGCTTTTTGTCGTGCTGCCATGGAGCCGACTCTTTTAGTGCACTGAGGAGGATTCTGCTCTCTCCACTCTTCAGATGTATGTCCAGTACATTATCGTTGAGCTTAGCAGCATGATAAGTGCCTGTCATCGGATTGTACCACAAGGCTGCGTCCTCGCCTGTGGCCAACGGCACCTGTGCCTTGATGTCGTGGTCGGTAAGGTTGGCGATGAAGTAATGATGTCCAAATGGGTTGTTGCGTCTTATCAGTTTCAGTCCGTACAGACTTCTCATCAGTTCTGGGGTGGCAGCCTGTGTCATAGCCGCAGTGTTGTCGCCCTTGATAATCTTGGCTCCTTGCGCCTTCAGTTGAGAGATGTGCTGTATCACATCACTGGGCATAATATTATTGCCAGGGATGACGAGAGCCTTATATCGCGTACCCGCAGCTGTTTCTATCATACCATTCTTATAAGTACACGTGCGTAGGTATTGATCGCTGATGTAGTCGCAGTCGAATCCAGCCTTGTCGATGTCGAGGATGCACTTGATAAACTCGGGTGCCTTCTTTGCCATGCCATGAATATCAAACATCATCAGCCATTTCTTGGTGTTGGTGCGCCACATATCTCGCACGGGCAGATATACTAAGAAGTCGTTGTCGGGTTGTCCCCACTGCAGGTAGGTCTGGCAGTTGGTGATATATTTCATCAACTCAGGAGCATCTCGCCAGATACTGTTGGTGGGGCTCATGTCAATAGACGCATAGAATTTCCATCCTGGCCATGGGTCGTTCTTGGGTGAATAGGCTGTACCATGGAAGAACATGCGGTTGACACCTGCGCAGAACATCAAGTCCATGTCAGGTTTCATCTGACTCAGAGACGTGCGAAAATGTTCTGTTAGCCAGGTAAAAGTTTCGCTCGATGTATATTTCTTGCCGGTGATGTGGGCAGCAGAAGGCGCATATTTCAGCATACTGAGGTCGCTGAAGTTGGGACGCGTCTTTCCTGGGTCCTTTCGTAGGCCCTTGATACCGAAGTCGGTAAGTCCGAAGCCTTCTATCTCAGGGATGTCAACGGCAGCATAGCAGTCGATGAGGTTGGCTGGTGATCCATGCGCCTGATTGCGTGTGATGGCTCCGTGGCGGTGTGCCCATGCTGTCCATTGTTCAGTGAAGTTGTGTAGCAGCATGTCGCCTAAGGTCTCTCGGTAGTCGCTTACCACGATGGCATCTCCATCGAGAAATTCAGGAAACTTGTCTTGCAGTTTATAGCCGTGCATCTTCTCAAACACGCTGAGAAGTGAAGGAGTCCAGTTGGCGCCATACACCTCATAACTATCATTAAAGAAGGTGTGAGGAAAAGGAGTTCCCGAGGCAGTGAAGGCACTGTCGATATGTGCCAGATAGTGAGCCACGGCAGTAGAGTCAAAATGGTCGATGACATAGCCCTCTCCACCAGGTGCTGCTCGTTTCACCCTCTGTCGTGTGCGGCTCTCATAGAGTGCGATGACCCGTTTCTTCCTGTTTGTGCCAGCCACAGGGTATGCCTTGATGACTTTCAGTTTGGCGACGTCGCGTTCTTTCTCGGGTATAGCGAAGTTGATGTCCATGAGTTTCTTCTTGACATCTACGATGGTATCTATGAAGACAGCTTTACAGGCAGCTTCGTTGATAGGAACCCAAGGTCCACCAAAAGGCCAGCCTGTGCCAGTAGCCATATCCGTCTCTATTCCGAGTTGCTCATTCTTCTTTTCTACAAACTGGAGCATATCCATCCATTTGGGTGAGAGATAAGGTATGTCGTTCTTATCATTACCCTGTACGCCATAGAGGGGAGTGATTTCTACAGCCCCAATGCCAGCTTTGGCATATTGGTGAAGGTTCCAATTGAGGTTTTCTTTGTCAACAGCAGAACCCATCCACCACCACCTGATGCCAGGTCGTGCCTGCTGTGTGGGGATTGGTAGGAACTGAGCCTGCATGTTAGCTACTGCGAACCATGTGCATGTGAGGCATGCAAAGAAAATCTTTTTTCGTTGTTGTCTGTTCATGATGTTTATAATAGCTTTAAGTTTTGTCAAATATCAAGTGATGGTCAAACAATGAGCATACAATGATAATGCAAAGATAGGGATAATTGTGGAACAAAAGCATAAAGTATTGTTCATAATGCGGTAAAATTGTACAAATGAGCTGTTGGCATGCAGGAAGAATCGATTTTTTTATATATCTTTGTACACCATGTTTTGGAGATGATGAAGCGTATCTACTCTGGCAACATGAATCTATCTCTTGTAGTAAAACAAATCATCAACCCATCATTCGAATGATAAAGAAACCATTAACCTATATGAAACAAACTCAATTAAAAACCATCGTAATTGTATCGGCTTGTCTGATGGCAAGCCTTACTGCCTCGGCGCAGGGAATCCTACAGCGTCGTGCCAACTATCAGCCCGACGGGAGAGGCTTTGTCTGTGTGAATGGCAACAATCGTTACACCCGTGCGCTGTATGGAAGTGTGGATGAATGGCGCCTGGAGACCAGTGACCGACCTATATTCGCTATCTATAAAAAGAATTCACATCGCAACATACGATTTAAAGTGAACTGGGACGGGCAGGAGTTTCAGCTCGACTCGGCAGAATACTGTAAGGCACGCTATGAGGCGGGACGCCGCGACTATCTCTTGAAAGATAAGCGATGGGGCAAAGGGGTATTGCATCTCTCAGTCTTGGCTTATCCCGAACGGGAAGGTGCAATTTGGAAATTCACTGTTGAGAATCGAGGAACGTCGAAGATTCGTGTCGAGGGAATGATTTGCGAAACCAAGGTGAGCAAGTTTAAGAGAAATGGTGACATCGGTAAATTTGATGGACCTGAGGCCTTCGATGCGCCTACCCATCCACAGATGCTTACGTCCGTTGTAGGAAGTATGCCCCAGAAAGGAACTGCAGAACTGTATTTCTCTGTAGACAACACCGTCTTGTCGACAGGCAAAAACTCGGAGATGGCAAAGCGCTATCAGGCTGCTGAACAGTGGCGTTCTGAGTTGGCTTCTTCTGTCATCTTCAATACTCCCGATGCTTATCTGAATCCGATAGGAGGAACCATGGTCATGGCAGCTGATGGTGCTTGGAACGGACAGGTGTGGGCGCATGGTGCTGTGGGATGGAGAATGCCTTTGCCTGGTTGGAGAGCAGCTTATATGGGTGATTTCTTAGGTATGCCAGATCGTCAGCGCATCCATTTTGACGCCTATGCGAAAAGCCAGGTCACCGATGTGCCCGTGACTCGGCCTCATCTCATGGATGAGAAACACAATCTCTCGCGTGGTACTTACGAATGGGGAACACCGATGTACAGCAATGGATACATCTGTCGTAATCCTGAGAACAATAAACAGTTCCATCATTATGACATGAACTTGGTGTATATTGATGAGCTATTGTGGCATTTTCAGTTTGATGCCGATACCATCTATATGCGCAAGATGTGGCCTGTCATCAAGAGCCACCTTGCCTGGGAGAAGAACACCTGGGATCCTGATGGTGATGGCTTGTATGATGCCTATTGTTGCATCTGGGCCAGCGACGCATTGCAGTATAACAGCGGTGGGGTAACCCATTCTTCTGCCTACAACTATAGGGCTAATCTCTTAGCGGCACGCATCGCTGAAATCATCGGTGAAGATGCTGCACCCTATCGTGAAGAGGCCGACAAGATACTGAAATCCATGAATAGCCGACTGTGGCTGAAAGATTATGGTCACTGGGCTGAATACCAGGACTTCATGGGATTGAAACGCGTACACAAGGATGCTGCGTTATGGAGTATCTATACACCGATAGACTGTGGCGTGGGAACGGGTGCGCAGAACTATTTAGCCACCCAGTATGTGGATAGACATATCCCACATATACCTTATATATATAATGGTCAGGAATATCAGACGGTGAGCACATCCGACTGGTCGCCTTACGAATGGAGTATTAACAATGTGGCGATGGCAGAGGTGATGCATACTGTGCTGGCTTATTATCAGGCAGGAAGAGTGGAGGAGGCTTACCATCTGTTGAAGGCCAATGTGCTCGACTTTATGTATTTAGGTAGTAGTCCAGGCAACTTTGGACAACTCTCAATGATGGACCGTGCCACTGGCGAGGGCTATCGCGACTTCTCTGATGTGACGGGCATCTCGTCGCGTGCGTTTATCGAGGGACTTTACGGTATTACACCTCAAGCTTTGGAAGGCAAGTGCATCATTCGACCAGGTTTTCCCGCAGTGTGGGACAGTGCATCGGTGCATACGCCTTATCTGGATTACTCGTTCAGGAGAGTGGGTGACAAGGATGTCTTCGATATTAAACAAAACTTCGCACGTCCTTTGACCATTGTGATCCGACAGAATCTCGGTGGCGGAAAATATCAAGATACGGAACTTACTGCCGAGCAAGAGCAACATGTAGAATTGGTAAGGGTAAAGTCGGTGGACAGCAATGTGGTGAAGAAACAATGTTACACTCTGGCAGATGCTGTGGCTGAACAATCTGCGCAGGAATGGGGCTCTTTGAAGAGAGTAGGCAACGACTTCGATGACTTGGATGGAAAGCAATGCAGAATGGTAAACATGGATGCAGTATTCAACTCGAAAGTCACCGATATTTTTACAAACGAGTATCTCACACCTCGTTCTCCCTATACCACTCTCTGTGTACCTACGCAGGGTATGGGTGACTGGTGCTCTACTAAGAAAAAGGCAAAGATAGACGATACGAAGTTCCGTAGCATGGTGAAGAATGGAACCTTTGAAGCTTTGCCTACTTTGTCGTTCCGAACACCTGAAGTAGGTAAGAATATAGCTTATACCAGTCTGTGGGACAATTATCCTGATAGCATCACCATCCCTCTGAAAGGTAAGGCTTCTCATGCCTATCTACTCATGGCAGGCTCTACCAACCCGATGCAGTTTGCTATAGAGAATGCTGTGGTGCGTGTGGAGTATGCTGATGGAACGTCAGATGAATTGATGTTGGCGCCTCCTGTCAACTGGTGTCCTATAGAGCAAGACTTTGTGGAGAACGCTAAGGCTTTTGCCATGCCTGCTGTTCGACCATATCGCATAGGACTCAATACCGGTATTGTGAGCCGTCATCTTTTCCGCGACTCTCACTATCAAGAGGCTGCCACTGCTGGCGATCTTCCCGATATGAAGTTGGCGATGTGTGCCTTGCCAGGTGGCGCAGCCACAATGCTCGACATGCCTCTCAATGCCCAAAAGAAACTCCGTAAGCTCACGCTTCGTACTTTGAGCAACGAGGTGGTTATCGGACTGATGGGCGTTACACTGCAGAAGTAAAGCAGCGTAAAGAAATCATTTGAATATTCAATAGGTTTATATATAGAGAGAACTTCTATAAGCTGTGAAGTTAAGGATGTTTGATTTTAGTATGATAAAAGGGCTGTGTCTATGGGAATTCCCGTCGACACAGCCCTATGACTTTGTTATGTTGTGTAGTAGAAGATTACTTAACCATGATCTTCTTGACAGAACCGTCGCTCATCTTCACGATGTTTAAGCCCTTGCTGAGGCGAGCATTGCGAACACCATTCACGCTGTAGATAGCTTCAGCCTTGGTGTTTGTGTTGTTGTAGATGTCTTCAATACCAGTAGGAGTAGTTTTCTCCAAGTAAACCTTAATAGTATTGATAATGTTTTCAAGCGAATTCTTGTCAGTTTCGTATGTACTATAGTTAGCTGCCGCTGTTTCAGTCAATATTTCTTTCAACAGATCGAGTAAGTTGTTAGAGACCTTCTTGTTGTTTGTGAAAGTGTTGGCTTCGTTGTAAAGTTTCGTGTAAGCGCTATAAACTTCTTTCTGTTTTGGAGAAATGAAGAGGAAGTCGCTGTTAGTTACAGAAGCAGTATATTTTCCATTATTAACGCTGAAATATTGTGTTACCAAACCGTCCTTCTTAGATAACTTATACGAATAGCCTTTGTTATCTGTACTTCCTGCTATTATTTTGTAGGTTGTGGCTGCGTCCTTGTTAACTCCTGCATGCCATGTAGCTCCCCAATTCAAAAAACTCCAAAGATTAATATGAAAATCACCGCAGCTGAACTGATTCTTAGAAAGTGTCCAGAGTGCAGCGTTGTCGATATTTTTCTCAGCAGGTGTGTTGTCGGTTGTTACGAAAATGCCTGCACCTACATTATACACATAAATTTGCTGTTCTTCGCCTGTTACTTCTTCGCCTCTCCACCAGCTATTGGCTTCTGCTGGAGCATAGGTGGTGTTGTCTGCTTCTTGTGCGTTTACTACTGTTACTCCTACTGTCAAAACAGCTGCGAGCATCATGCTTTTGGCGTATTTAGCCATAGTGTAAATTTGTTTCATTTCTTAAATTATGTATTATGATTCTTATTTTAAATGATGATAAATATTTTTTTAAAATAGGAAGATAAACATGGATGTGTATGATTACCTTGTATACAATCTTGTTTTCACCTTTTATTTACGGTTTGCAAAGTTACGAAAAAAACGCTAATTAAGGAGAAAGTTTTGGAGAAAAGAGAAAAAATGGTGTGCAAAATTGATATGAATCATGAAAAAAGGCTTCCGAAGAAACCTTCGAAAGCCTTTGAATGAGGGTGTGTCATAATTGGCTATGGTCATTTATGGTGCACCCTCCTTCTGTA
>ERZ1026894.310-NODE-310-length-37618-cov-10.894258_pt1 | contig 37618 bp, 51 predicted proteins | sample MGYA00380177_ERZ1026894 | MGnify/ENA primary metagenome ERZ1026894 (study PRJEB33269, sample SAMEA4719813) | human gut metagenome | biome: human-associated habitat; feature: organic feature; material: feces | place: Cameroon | collected 2013-10 ... | reverse complement strand
TGCAAATTTACCATTTCTATTTCAGTTTCGGTTTGCCGCTGCAAATCTAAGGTATATGCAAAGGTAAGGAAAAAGTTGAATATGTCGGAATTTTTATCACATATGCACATCGAGCCTCTTGGGCAGAGAAGTGGGGATGCGGATGTAGCCCGACGCCCATTCGCCGCTCCATGACGCCTCATAATATAGGTGGTAGCGTCCAGGACGCAGTGCCTGCAGGCAGGAGAAGTGAATGTCGCGGTCGGTGTGGCATATTTCTGCCAACTTGTCGTCGGCCTTGCGCTCGATGATTTTTATGTCGTTGTCAATCACCGTTATGGCGCAGTTCACTTGGCAGTCGGGTGTGTCGAGATGCACACCGTGACGTGTCCATTCAAGCCGCCCATCGCTGTCGGTTGTCATCACGATGCCGTCTTCGCCGCTTGGCTCGTTGGCAACGCCGCGCGCAAACAGTGTCTGAGCCTCGCCTTTGTCGGCAGGACGCGCCATCAGTGCCACCAACGCTATCGCCACGGCGAATGCGATGACGTAAAACTCAAGCGAACCGATGAATGCAAGCAGTATCATTTACTTGTGGATTTATTGTCGGGACAGGTGTATTGTCCTTTGCCGTGGGTGCGCCTGCCGAATGCGACGGCGTGATGCGGGCAGGTGTGGTAGCAGGCAAGGCAGTTGAGGCAGTCGCCGTGCCATTGCGGCTTATGGCTGGAGATTGTGATGTTGGCGGTGGGGCAGGCGGCGGCGCATCGGCCGCAACCCACACAGGCGTCGGTTGTGGCAAACGGTGTGTCGTCGACGTGGCGCATGAACCATGGGTAGATTATGCGCGATTTCAGCCATGCGACGCTGCCGTGGTGTGTGAAGTCGCCCTTCTCCATCGCCTCGATTCGCCGACACAGGATGCCGACGGCCTGCGGGGCGGCGGATAGTTTGCGCTGCTCCACGTCAGACTTGTCTACGTCGAATCCGGGGAAGATGACGTAGGTGTTGGGCATCTGCACGGAGTATGCCGCATCGGCAGTCATGCCTTTCGCCTCCATCACCTCGCGCCATTGCCTGGCGGCAAGTCCGCAATCGTCGCCGCACGTTGCCACCATGCAGCAGTATTGTGGACAGCCGTTGACGCGCAGACGGGTGAGAAAGTCGGCAAAGCCTTTGGGCAGTCCCCACGAGTGTATGGGGAAGACGAAAACGAGCTTGTCGCCGTCGATGCTGACCGACGGCTCTGCGGCGCGTAGCAGCGGGCGGAGGTCGACGACGTTGTCGACGAGACGTTCCGCCAGCAACTGTGCCACACGCCGGCTGTTGCCCGTGCATGAGAAATAGGCTATCATCAGTGTACGGTCACGAGGGTTGCGCCGAAGCCGTATTCGCGGAACGAGGCGTCCTGCGCCTCGCAGTTCTTGTATTTGCGTTTAAGCTCGTCGAGCACCGCCTTGCGCAGCACGCCCTCGCCCTTGCCGTGGATAAACACGATTTTCTGACCATGGCGGTTGGCGTTTTCATCCATCACACGGCGGAACTCGCGCAGCTGCACGTCGAGCATCTCGCTGTTTGTCAGCCCGGCAGTCGAGTCGAGCAATTCGTCGATGTGCAGGTCTACTTCGACAATATCGCCTTTCTTATGCTGCTGTTCGGGCTGATGCTTTACCACGGGACGGCGAGCCTTGTCGGCGGCTTTCTTCTCGCGCATGGCGCGCTCCAGCTCTCCGCTGTCAATCACCATCTGGCGTTGTGGCACGTCGTTTTTCACAATGTCGTAGGCGATCACGGGATTGTCGAAGTACATGTTGTCGTGGAAGCAGTGTGTCTTATAGAATTTTGTGGCGTCAAGACGGAACTCCACGGCGGCTGGGTTCTTCAGGCGGAACGCCTTGTCGCTCTTGAATGCCACATACTGCACAGCCACGCGCTCGCGTTCCGGCAAATCCTCATGGCGCAGCTCCTCGAGATGCACCTGTATGTTAGGCTCCACGATGCCCGAGAAGCGGCATGCCCATTCGCGGCTGTCGCCACGCGTGGCATATACCACATATAAATAATAGTTGCTGTCGTTGACCAGATAGGCGTCGAAAGTTGTGGTGTTAAGATGCTTCGCCTCGCCCGGCTCATAGCCGAGCACCACGTTGAGCACATCGCCGTCGGCGGTTTCCACCACCGGCACGTTGTTTTCCGACACTTGCGGCCTGGGCTGCGGCTTTGCCACCGCCGGAGCTTCATATTTGCTCGGCTCGTTGCTGCCGAACTTCTTTTTCGGCACGATTCCGCCGTCGGGGTCCACTACCACGCATTCGCGGATAAGAACCGGCGTTTCAAAGCCGTCGGGCTCTTCAACGTATGCAATCTTGTCGTCTATTTTTGTAACTTTTCCGCCACCAACAGCGTTGAGGTAGCGCACGATGTCTCCAACTTTCATAACTTTTTCTCTTTAATGTGTACAAAATTAAGCAATCTTCGCCAAGAAATTTGAAAAAATGACGTAAAAATTTGCACAGCAGAAAAAAACGGCATATCTTTGCACCGCTTTTGGGACGATGAGTCTCATTGGTTAGGATTGTCTTATGGTGTAATGGTAGCACTGCAGTTTTTGGTTCTGCCTGTCCTGGTTCGAATCCGGGTAAGACAACAAGGGTAGTTTGACTATCAGTAAGTTACGATGGATGTGCGGTGGATTTGCACAACATTTGCACAACACGAACAAAAAAGGGGGACGGTTCTCACGAATCATCCCCCTTTGTCATTAACCAATAACACTAACATAAACTAAAAAGAATCATTTTATCCTTCCGTCATCCTTCGGAGTTATCTCAAAGGATGCCTTTGTCAGCCTCTGTCCCGGGGACATCGTGCCGACAAGCACGAGGCGGAAAGCCTTGTATGGTGTGCCTTGTATTCCGGTGATGTATCTCTCAACGCTTGACGCCACAGGCGTCCATCGCTTGTAGTCCATCGTTCCATACAAGGCGGTCTTTATCTTGTCTCCGCGGGAGATCATCGTGTTGACCGTCTTCAGTGCGTCTCCGTCACCGAATGTTATCGGACGTGACACTGCGGCAACAACAACATCGTCTCCGTTCTCCTGCGACAGGTCTATAATGTCCGACCTTGTACTCCCCATAATCTTTGACGGTACGGACACCTGCACTACGCTGTTTGGGTAAGAGTTGGCGATAGCGACAACCTTGCCTGTGCGCACCTCTCCCCATTGCTTGCTCCGGAGCGAGTAGGTAGGGGCGAAGACATTGCTCGGGTTGCAGATGAGAATCCGTTGCCTTACGTAGTCGTATGCTATACGGCTTCCGCTGAGAAACCCTTTGAACGATTCAAACGAGATTCTGTCGGGCGCCAAGAGTTTCGTAAAGCCGGGGAGTACAGACGGGCTGAACCATTCACCGTCCAAAGCCTTGGACAGACACTGCGTTTGGGAGCCTTGAAGCACCATCAGTCCTCTGTCGGAAGAGAAGAGGATTGCATCGTCTATCTGCGTTATGCTGTCGGCATTGTTGACAACATCCCTTGTCACTGGAGTTACTGACGCGATGCCTCCGTTCTCGTTGGTCTGCAACGCCCATATCCCTTCATCGGTGAATGCGTATAGGGGATACTGACCGAACTGCCCTTCAGACAAAGCCTGCGTTGTGGAAGACAGCCCTATGATTTCACCGAAGCCAACCGTGTTTATGCCTGCCACAGGGAAGTAGAACGGCATATTTACCGCAGATGTATAGACTTTGTTGGGCTCCTTGAACACCTTGTCGGTGGTCACCGGATCAGTCCCCGTTGCCGCAGTTTCCCAAAACTTGTCAGTCTTGTCCCAATTGCATTTCTCATCCCAGAAAGGGAACACATAGAACGCTCCGTTGAGGAAATCGTGCTGCTTCATCTCCACCTGCATATAGACAGGCTCGTTTGGGGTGGTACTCACTCCGTTCTTTATCCTCTTGGCAATCATCTTGGTAGCGAATGTGTTGGGATAGAACCCATAGAGTCCTATGTTCTCAGGATATAATCCGTCATTCTCAGGAGCCACAATGAATTGCCCCGATGAGTTGTGCAGCTCATACCATACGGAGAATGAGTACTGCACACTGCCGTCATATCGTTGTGCCGCTGATGGATTCCATCCCCCAAAGAACTTTCGGCTGATGTTGGAGATGTTCAGCCTTGAATTGTATACAAACGCCTGCTTGGGCAACAACGATTCGTGGCTGTTGTAGTCATCGGTCATGACCTCCTTGTTGACCAACGATGAGAGATAGGAGTCTTGTATGTCAATCTCCCTCATAGCCGTATATTCCTTCAGCTCCGATATGGGAATAGACTTGAGCAGATAAAACAAAGACTTATTCTCCACATCCTTTTTTATCTCATCATTGGTAAACTTAGGCAGGGTGAAATACCACGTGTTGGACAAGGGGAACGTGTTGTAATGAATGCGGAATCCTGATGTGTCGGGAGAGAATATGCCGTAGTTAATACGGGTGTCTGATGTTTTATACTTTGCCTTGTGGCAGTGTTCGTCATCTATCTTGTCGTATCCGCTTTGCTTGTATGTGTAAATAGGTGCGCTGATGAAAATATCGACACTCTTTATGATGTCGCTGAAATCCTCCAAAGCAGACGCATCGGACAACGCATTGCACAAAAGTCGGCAAGGTGTGCAACTTATGTTTATTTTCGTTTCAGTGTTGCCCACACCCAATTCGGGTGCGATAAGATACATAGGCTCAAAGGTACTTGGAGTCATAAGGATAGGAGCCGAGTGCATCGTAAGTGTCGTGCCGTCATAAAGCCGGTATGCGTATCTCACAAAGAAAGGGAATATGAACTGCCCATACTTGGTGTTGTTGGCTATGATCATATTCGCTATTACGCACAACTGCTGTTCCAAATCCCTTTGGTTCTCCTCCTTCATCCAATCCAGGTTCTGTGCCGTATCCCACTTCGTTTTGAATGTCAGTTTATTGGGGAGACTCTTGCTCTCGTCCAACGACCAACCCTTTATGTAAGTGGACTCTTGCAAACCGAAACGCAGGTTCGGTTCTGGGAGATGAGTGCCGAGATTCTTATAGACGAACAGACCAGTGTCCTTGTCTTCTTTCCAAAGGAAATAGCGCATTTCGTTTTCGGAGTAGGCGATGAGCGTGTTGCCCACACTCACGATCTTGGGGAGACCGGCTACATATCCTATCTCCTTGAAACCGCTGTCGCCGTCCTCCGCTGTCGGTGACATCTGATAGTACAGTTTGTTGTCCTTGAAGAAAATGTAGTGTTCGCTCTCCGAAGTCACGGAATGCACGAAGAGTAGTCGGTACTTGTCGTTGACGTTCCACAGGCATTCACCTTTGCCGACCACCTTCAATTCACCCTCCTCCGGGATAAGGTTCACAAGGTGCGACATCACTCCGTCTTGTGCGCTATAGTCTGAAGGAGCATTGGAAATGCCCACAAATTCAATGTCTTTGTTCATCATACAGATTGTTTCTCGTTATCAACGGCAGAGCCGTTCCAATGTTGTCCACCTCCACAGCGGAGCCCACGGGCAGGTGAGCCTCCCTCTTTCCGCACAGAGCGATGATCTTCTTCGCCAAGTCGTAGAAATTGGCGCGGAGGAAATTGCTCCCGAAGTTGACCTTGCGGCACACCCCACGGAATTTCCCTTTCACATTGCGCTCGGTGACATAAAGATAATATTCACCGCCCGCGTTCCACACATTGATGGCATCGCCGGGATGCAGACCGAGAGTCTTGCTGACTCTTGACGTTATGTCTATCTGCCCGTTCTCACGGAAGTATATGTCCGGTTTCCTTGTTTCCGCCATTCTCATTGTCTACAAATTTTGAAGTAATAAAAATCCTTGCATCGGCATCGCTCGACCCTCTTCCTCACAGCCTTGCCACACTCCAAACCATAGTCATAATAGATGCGGTTGACGGAAGGACACGTTGCGTTGAAACCGATGGTGTTATGCTGAAAGTTTTTCTGCAACGGAGCGAAGGGGGTGTCCTTGCCCACAAGGTCGGGATGGTTAACGCAGAACCCATACTCCCGTCCATCCGAGAACATATGAATCTTATTCTCATCCACAATATCAGCCATCACTATCTCCGCCAAGCGCGGAGATAATGTGACTGAGTTATCTGTATCATCCAACACGACATACAGCCTGTTAAGCATCTTGTCAAGAATCCGTCCAATCATCGTTTTGTATTTGGGTAAATCAATCTACTGCGGAAACTTATGGTTTCGATGTATGAGAACGACAAGTTTCCAGTTTTCAAATCACGCATATGCCGTTCCGCGTCAGCTTTGTTATCAAAAATGAAACTGCAAATCTCATATTTTCCGGTTCCTTTGGTGTTGACTATGTTGGCATAGTACTTATAACCCAGGAGGTATGATATTATTCGTTGAATCAAAGACATTTCCATAAATAAACTTTTTACTAAGGTAATAATTAATCGCCTATCAGACAACTTTTTTTGTTAATCTTAAAGCTTCGTTTTCCATAATACATAGTTTGATACGAAGATAATAATATCCAATGACTTAACAAAACCGAAACGGATTATTTGTGTATCTATTTCTCGTAGTTGAACAAATTTACAGGTTCAAGGCGTCTGTAATATTCCTCCACTTGATGTTCGGGAACAAACAATTTTTCCGTGACGTGGAGGTGGGATGTTGCTGACAAAGAAGAAATGTGCCGTCTTCCGAACACCTCGCAGAAGCCTTCAGGCATAGAGTATTCGGATATTACCACAAGTTCCGTTTGCTGTTTTGCCCACTCATAGAACTCATTGTGGTTGAAGCCTGACGAATATCCATCGGTGCCACGATAAGGAATGTCGCAATAAACCACGCTGTTTTCGGGGATTCGGACTTCTCTGTAGTCTTTATAGGTCGGTTTGATTGTGTTGATTCGGTCACGAATCTCCATCAGTGAATTAATGCGGTTTAGCCTCTGAAGGTTGTCAAGGCTCTGAAGGTTGTCAAGGCTCTGAAGGTTGTCAAGGATCTGAAAGTTGTCAAGGCTCTGAAAGTTGTCAAGGCTCTGAAAGTTGTCAAGGCAGCAATTCAGTTTCTGCAACGCATAGACCTCCGCATGTGGCTTCAGCGGCATCCATTCGCGCATCTTGTTGTAGTTTTCTTCGGTTGGAAATTGCCACTGCGAATAGCCGAAATAGTGGCTAGCCATATTGTTCCCCAACCGGCGATCTACCTCTGCCTGTGACAGTCCACTCTCTTTTAAGGCATCACAGAGATACTGCCTCAGCTCGTCACTCGTCAGCTTTATCTGTTCCTTGATTCGCGTCATCACATACTGTAATGGCATCCGGTCGCCGCGTTGCGCAAGATACCATCTGATATAGGCGGCTTTGTACTCGTCTTTGTGTGCAATGATGTCGGTTCTTGTGCCATCGGTATTGACCCCCATCGCTCTGAAGACAGAAAGGTCGTTGTACACGCGCGCCCAATACAATGCCCGTTTCCACGGCTCGATTTCTTTCGAGTACAGATAATTACAAAGTCTGTTTCCGAAACTCCAACACACCGCGATGTATGGGTCGGTTTCTTTCAGTCTGAAGAAATCTTCGCGACTAATCCACCGAACTTCATCCTTGTATACGCCATTGGCGGCGCCGAGGAAAAGACGCAGACCGTGCCCATCAATGTCGTTGGCATAGATATTCTTCCACTTGCCACTGAGAAGGGCGGCATGCGTCATCGCACATCCACCGCAAAAAAGGTCTACAAAATTTGATGCAGACGGAAGACGTTCTATCAGACTTTCCGCAATCCTATTCTTGCTACCTTTATAAGGTACGCCAAAACTTGTTTTCTTCATCTATCTCAAATTATCGGTTACTCGTTCAAACCGCTTGCACGCAGGGCGCATCTGCGATGCGTTGTATGAAGGCCACTTGCATCTGCCTTTTGCGGCGACCTCATATCTGTAGTTGGCGCACACTCCGCAGCAGCGGAACTTGTCCGCCTGTGCCACGCTGATACCCTTCAACTCTCTAATGGCAGCGTCAATGCAAGCCTCCAATGCCGCCCGCTTGCGTTTGTTTACTTCGTTCACCTGCGCTGCCACGCTTTTCTCCTCAATGGCGATGCACGCTTTTTGTATCGCTACAAGGTTGTTTATGCTTGGCGGAGTTATCTTCAACGGCACTTCCGCACACGCAGCTGCAAGGCGTTCTGTATACTCCTCGGCAAACTCAATCGCCATAAGCGAGAGAAACCGCACCACCTCACTCTGTGCGTTTATGTCGGAATCGTCGACATCGTAATTGAGAGAGCGGATAAATTCCTCCACGTTAAGGCGAAGCAACGAGAACACCTTCTTCGTGTCCTCGAAGAAGCGGTATTCGAGGAACTGCATCAATTGCAGTTCCGCACCGAACATTCCTCCTGTCAATTCTTTTTTGAGGTCACGAATAGCGTTGCCAAGGTCGCAACTGACACGCTTGTAGATTAGATTGCCGTCCTTGTCGGTTTTGAAATTGAAGCACAGATAGCGGAGCCGTTCCGCCTCACGGATCGTGAGCAGTGCGATGAAGAGTGGTTTAAGCACGAGGTTTCTGACCTCGCAAGGTTGGAGCGGTTTTGGTGGCAGCTCCGAAGCCACGGCAGTGCGTCTTGCAGTCGCTGCCGTCAGTCTGATAGGGAATAGTATCATTGACATTCGTTGATAAATCGTTCTTGTTGTTTGTCGTAAAATTCTTTGTTTATCTCACAGCCGACAAAATCAAAGCCGAGATTATATGCGGCTATCCTTGACGAGCCACTGCCTAAATGCGTGTCAAGAATCTTGTCACCTTGCTTTGCAAAGGTGGTAAGGAGATATTCGTATAATGCCACTGGCTTCTGAGTTGGGTGGATACGCTTTTGCCTAAATAGATGGCTGAACAGTTTCGCTGGCGCATTGAACGATGTCCACAAGTATTCACACGCAGAAAAGTTCTTCCAAGGCTGTCGCTTGTCCCACACGACAAAACATCTGCAAGGCGGCAGATTGAAATAATTGCCACCGCAGACTATCTGATTCTTTGACACTCGGAATAGTTCTTTGAAATATTCATCAGTAGGCGGAATATCCCACTCCATCGGCATTGTGTTCAATGCCCTTATACACTTCTTGCCTCCTGTAATGCCTGCGCCACTCGCTTTAAGACCATAAGGAGGATCAACAATGGCTAAATCAAAAGCCTTGTCGGGGAGAGTCCGCATATACTCTATGCAGTCAATGTTGTACGCTATATTCATTGGGAAAAAGAAAGGGAGGAAACCGATGCTTCCTCCCTGTTGTCCTCTGGGGCTAAAGTTTTTTATCTACAATAGTAGAAATTTTAGTAGAAATTTTGAATCGATTTTCGTTTAAATCCACAGCCTCTAAGAGGCTGACTCCTTCGGACACCACAAAGATAGTGCAGAGAGTATCGTAGACAAAAAACTTTAACCTAATTAACAGAGGGAGGTTAATAATGTTAAATAAAATCGTAAATGGCGATGTCGCCTTGTGGGTTCTGCTTGTTCTTCTTGTTGCGCCTCCACGCATAGGCGAACGGCATAATTTTTTCGTACCATCGCGCGTCATCCATCATCGAGCCTACGTATTGTTGCAGCTCGGGCTTGTAGTCGAACTCCACAATCTGCGCCCAGTCGCCCTTGCGGTTGCCACCGAAGAAGTGTATCCCCTTGTTGACTGTATGGAAATCTTGATGTGTCTTCCACCCTTGGCAGAACGCCTTGAAGTAAGCAACGTTGTGGTTTTGCTTGTCTGGGTCTTCGAGAATCAGACGAACAAAGGCAGGTTGATTGTCGCGGAGTATCAGCTTGTCCAATTGCACCAAGACATCAATAAACTTGACCTTGTGTGTACACTCATAAAGTCCGTGTGCAAAGTAAGGTTCGCCCTGCTTGGTGAAGCGTATGCGCAAGTCGAAGCATCGTGCGCCATCGTTCCACTGCTGCTCGATCGTCTTGCGCTGACACCGAGCGAACGGAATCATAAACCATCCGTACCACTTCTGCGGTCGGAGATAAGTCATTGAATTGTGTGTGCCGATTATCGGCGTTTCTTGTTTCTGTTCCATTTTATTCAATCAATTTTAAATTCAAAAAGTAATAGTTGAGAGGAATGGATTTGCACCATTGACCTGCTGTCGAGGGGATTGAGCCGACAACTCCGCACCTCTTATTGGTTGTCATCATGTGTGCCGCTGTTCCTTGCTGCCGCTCTACTGCCTGAGCTACCTCTCAATGTGGCAAGCACCACCACTTGGTTTTGCGTATGATGCTTGCCGAGCTTAACTAACTCATACTTATTTTATCGAATATCATAGATTCATCCTCCTTATTTCGTTTATTTGGTTAATGACTTCACCGACTGAATTGTCGGCAGAAAACTTGTGGATAAGCGTGCAGCAGTTCGCTATGTACAGCACTCCGTCAATAAGTCTGACGGACAGGCTTGCACACACTTCCTCGCTTCTTCTCTGCGCCCTCCGTCTCTGCTGGCGGAGGAGCCACATTCTGTATCGTTTTATCATCTTTGAGTTTTTAATATTACAAGAAAACTTTGTTGTAAAGTTCGGCAAATTGCTTGCCGAATTGTTCGGCGCGTTCGGGTGTTTTAAAGCAAAGGCGAGAACCGAAATACGCAAACAAATTCGTAGGCGTGTAAATCGTATCCACGCACACGAACCTCGCAGTATCCTCGTCATACTTGAACCACGGAAACCACTTGTCTTGTTCCCAATCCGAATAATTTGGTACAAACTCATCTTCCTTGTTCCATGCCTCTGCGATGGTGAACAGTTTATTCAGTGCAATCAACGCTTCAAGATGCTTGGGGTTGATGTCGGTCACAAGTCTTTTGACATCTCCGGACTTGGGAATGTATGCTACATTGGGTTTCAATCCAAGTGCTTTTCTTGCGCTCTCAAAATCCGTAATGTGTTCGTTCACTTCAATACATTCAACTTCTTCAAGGATGAAATCAAACGGCGATAAATATTCATCACCGTCACAATTTTCGTTGTGGTAGCTGAGGTATCTCATCAACTCTCTTCCAGCTTCTTTACGTGATTCGTGGACGGCTTGCATAACAGTCTGCTCGCTTCCATCCGCGTTTTTAATTCTGTACTTTTTCATTTTTTTATTGATTTAGAAATTCTAAAAGTTCTTCCGCTTGGCTGAGGGCGAAATCTGAGTCGGAGCCTTCGTCGTATTCCGAGACAGTCACCCAGCCGTACCATTTTCTCACCTGCACCGCATAGGTGGTGATGCTTGACTGCACGATCGGCAGTCGGTCGCTGTGCGTGAAGCACGCATAGATTCTCGGTCTTATTCTGTATCTCATTCCTCGCCTCCTTTCGGTTTTTTGTGCGCTTCAGCATCAGCGGACATAACTGCATTTATCTTGTCGCGCTCCTCTGCTGTAATGTGCCTCTGTGCATAGAGGCAAGCAAACACACATAAGTTGTGACCGAGTCCTTTATCTTTGAGCATCATCAAATAGATGAGACGCGCTATAGCGTATGATGTCCCCGCAGCATGAGCCCATATCTCGTCCTCTTTATTATTTGCCAAGATTACCACTGCTGTACGATTCTGCTGGTCCTCATTACGCCAATATTTACTACGGTTGATGATTTCTTCTGCTTCTTTCATTGTCTTTTAAATTTTTATTAGAGTTAAATAAACTTTATTTCTCACCTTCTTTCTTCAGTTCAGCGATTAGAGCGTCAGCGATCATGACTGCATCTTTTACACCGCGTTCGAGGCCCTTGCCGTAATATTCAAGAAGAATCGTGTGCGGTAATATATCCTTTGCTATCTCATACCTGCGCTTCTCCCAGTCTGGAGTGCGCAATGTCTTGGCGATGCTAACCACCGCCTCCGCCTGTCTTTGTTCCAATACGTTCATTGTCTTTTAGTTTTGTTAGATTATGTCAAAAATGTCAAGTTGCACAGGAACGGCATCTGCCGCCTTCTCCACCTGAGATGAGAAGAGATTCTTGAAGATATAGAACATACACGCCACAGGGATCGAGTTGCCCGCAAGTTTGTATTGTTGCGATTCGCTGATGTGCTTCCTCTGGCCCCTCTTCGTATAGGAATATTTGTATTTCTGAATCTTGTCAATGTCCTCCTCGCTCACGTCCTGCAGACGGAAGCATTCCCTTGGAGTGAGTCTGCGGATTCTGCATCGTTGAATAGGAGCCAACGGCTCCACTACCGCATTTTCCTCTCCTGTAGTCAGTGTGCCGACAATGTCGCCCTTGTCACCTTGCACACGTCCTCTGCGTGTGGTGCTTCCCGGGCGAGAGATGTTCACCGCCCCATATTCGCCAACCTCCTCGTAACCTTTCTGCGTGTTGGCTTTGATGCGAACAGGCTCGACAAGCAAGTTGTCTTTCTGCACGCTCGTAAGGGTGTTGGACACCCCGTCTGTTCTTGGTTCGTAGTTTTGCATAAATTTCCGTTGTTGTATTAGTTTGTGGGATTCCCAGTCCTTTCTCACCTTCTTCCCATACTCGGTTCGTTTTGGAGTCATAACGTTAGGCTCGTTACTCGGTTCTTCTTTCATCTCGATTATTTTTGGGATAAGCCCCCCCCCCGACGGGGTGGTGACGGCAGGAGAGATACCATCCGTTATGTATATTCTATATGCCCGATGACGACCGCTCTCCACGGCCATCACTCTGTCTGTCTTCTTCATTGCTTGAATCTTCGCTTACAAAATACATACAATTGGCATTCACCCTCGCCTTGATGGTTCCGGCTATGTCGCTGACGCTTTGGTTGTAGGTGTCTATCCATAGCCCCCCCCCCTATTGATTTTATGGAGCATCCGCTGAAGGCGTTTGCCCCCTGTCGCTTGTTTCTTCATCGCTTATGCCTTTTTGGTTCCAATCCTCTACGATAACCACCCCCCCCCCTATATCCGTGGTTGCGGAGTGCTCTCGCAATACCTTGTGAGGATATGGGATTCTCGCTCACATATCCTCCCTTAGCCAGCATTATCACCTTGTCCGTTCCGTCATCCATTGTCGTCCGCTATTGTGATTATACTTCCGTGGTTCAGCATCATCGTTGGCGAGATTCCGTCAGTACCGATGACGATACCGCTAATCTGGCTCTTCGGATAAAGCCGCCCAACTCTATTTATCTTTCCTTGATGTAGTTGTCGTCGTTCCTCATCACTCCCGCCTGTATTGTCTTCGCTATACCCCCCCCTCGGTGTATTCAAACTTGTGGTTTGTGGTGGTTTCGGCGTTCCACTTGAGGCGGTTGAGTATTGTTTCCGTCTTCAAGTAGTACTTCTCATTGAGCTGCTTGCCATCGTGGTAGGTTTCCAGCACATCCTTCAGCCGCTTCTCGAGCGGAAAAGGCTTCGGGAATTGGAAATAAATCCTCTCCGGGAACAGTGTAGGGTATATCTTCATTGCCGAGCGGTGGATGCTGACACAGAACACACGCACTCGGTTCTGCGGCACTCCATAGTCTTTGGCGTTCATCTTCTGCCAAAAGTTCACATATCCCTCGTCCTCGCAGAAGCGGAGCCACTTGTTGAATTCCGGCATAAACTTCTTCGACACAAGGTTTGCCACATTCTCCATCAGCATAAACGTGGGGTGCTTGGCAATGATGGCACGCTTGCACTCCCACAGCAGGGAGGATGTCGTTCCGCTGCCCTCCGTCAGACCTTTCTGAAGACCGGCATTGCTGACGCTTTGGCAAGGAAATGAGTAAGTGAATAGGTCAAAGTCAGGCACTTTGCTCCAATCAATCTTGCAGATGTCACCGTAATTCTTATCCTTGTCGTCCTCCCATACCGCATTGTGCGCCTGAATAGCGTGGTAGTCAATCTCCGACCACCCCACAAGCTCAAATTCCAGATTGGGGGAATGTTTGCTCAGTCTGCGCAGAGCCATCATTTGGGAGCCGTAGCCGGCGAACGCCTCAAATACTTTTATCTTCATCGTTCATTCGTTGAGCCGAAACCGCCATCGCTACGGTCACTCTCGGCATTGTACAATTCATTATCGCTCACTTCCTCGACACCCTCGTAGTTGACGGGTGTCAGTACAAACTGCGCCACCTTCATCCCCGGATGAATCACCTCTATGCTTCTTCCGACATTGATGAGATGTATGTATATCTCGCCTTGATAATCCTCGTCCACCACACACGCTCCGACAACGAGCGTTCCTTTTGGGATGTTTGCCTTTGGCGTCAGACCGGCGCGCCGCATAGCGTCTGTGGATGTCGCCACGCTGGAGCGGTTCATCGCAATCAGCGCGTAGCCGTGCGGCACTTCCGCCCTTATTCCGCTCGGCACAAGGATGTCAGTCCCCGGTGTCAGCCGCGCTGTGAAGCCGTTCGGCACATAGAAGTCCAGCCCTGCCGAGCATTCTGTGCCGCGTGTTGGGGTTTTCACCTCCCTTATCTTGCTTATCTTCATCGTTTCTGTTTTTTAATTACGACCGTCCGTGGGTCAATCCTCACCAATTTCCCACCCTCGTCACGCTTGCGCAGGATGGGGATCATCTCTATAGCCTTCTGCCTGCTTGTTTGCAGGGAAGCATAGGAATCGTCTGTATTGTTCATTCTCATCAGTACAGTCTGTTGTGTTCGTAAATTCTGATAATCCGTATCACATCCCTCTTCGATAGGCCGAACCTCTTGGCGAGGACGGAAACGGGGGTGGACAACATATGCGCCTTGTAGACCGCCTTGTGGTCGGGGTATCTGCCATCAAGGTAGTCCACCGCAAGCCGCTGCCTGCCCGAATAGTGCGCTATGGCATCGCGAAAGAAATAATCAACCGCCTCGCCCATCACACGGAGAGCCATAGCCTCCTCCTCCGGTGTGTAGTAACTTTCTTTCTTCATTCCGTAGTAGTATTTTCGCCTGCCTCTGGAGATTGACAAGGCGAAGGTTGTTCTTGTCGTGGGGAATATCCACCACCGCCCTCGCGCACCGCATCAGCAGTCTGTAGTTGTTGGTTGAGATAGTCTTCATAAGCTCTTGCCTGTCCTTGCAGGTCGTTGATTGTGTGCAGGCATCGGATGATGTCGTTGAGTTCCCCCTCGTCGAGATGCGCCCAGTCGTTGGCTATCGGTCTGAGAGCCGCCTCCGCCACGAGCAGCGCAGTGAGGAACCCGCTGTTCACACGTTTGTCTTTCTGTATTTGCTCTTTCATAATTTTTTTTAGAATGGGAGTTCCTGACGGCTTGCCGTCACCATCGTAGACGTTGGCATATCGGCAAGGTCGGAGAACCTTGTGTATTGCTTCTCATAGGCAGCGATGAACGAAGTCGTTCCGGTGTTTCGTCCTTTCGCCACGATGATCTCCGCCGTTCCGTTCGTGCTGACGTTGACGAACCTGTCCTTGTAGGCAAGGTTCTTGCCCTCCGTCTTGTAGTACTCCGGGCGGTAGACGAATATCACGTTGTCGGCATTAGACTCAATCTCACCGGAGCCACGCAGACGGGCGAGGGAAGGGTAGGGGTTCATACGGTCGCGGCTGAGCTGTGAGAGCAGGATGATGCTCACGTCAATCTCGCCTGCGAGCCTTTTCAGCGTGGCGCAGATGTCGCCAATCTCCTGTACACGGTTGTCAATCTTGCCCATTGAGATGAGCTGAAGGTAGTCGATAACGAAGAGTTTAGCCTTCTTGCGGAAGGCAAGCTGACGAATCCACGCACATATCTTCGACACGCTCTGCGCCTTTCTATTGAACCACATAGGCAGCGATCCCGTCCTCTCCACGGCGGAGCCCACACGGTTGTAGTCGTCAGCATCAAGCCGCTTGTAGAGGATGTCCGAGGAAGACACCTGCGCATCGCCCGACACCATACGTGCCGCAAGCTGCATCACCGACATCTCCAGCGTCACCACCCCCACACCGACACCCGCGGTGGCGGCATTAAGGGCGAACGTCAGCGCAAGGGAAGTCTTGCCCATAGATGTCTCTCCGGCTATTATGGTCAGGTCGGTAGTGTGCAGACCGCCACGCTCGTCTATCCCCTTCAGTCCCACGGGAATCTCAGGAGCGTTGTGTGTCCGCGACTGATTCTCGAATACATTGCGCATCACCTCGTTGCAGGCCTCCTCGGCCGTCACCATCTCCGTGGTGTTAGACACAAGGCAGTTGGCGATCTCCGTGTTGAGCTGTTGGAGGGTTGTCTCCGAAGGCTCGAGCGGCTGCATAAGTTTCTGCTGTGCCTCCATAATCGCGGCAAGCGTGCGCCTTCTCACAAGCAAGTCCGTCAGCAGCTCGTCCGCCCCATTGGTGGAAGTCACGGGACGAGCACACTGCTCGGAGAATGCGAGGAATGCCGCCTTGTCCACCGTCATCAGCCGTGCCGTCACCGCCATCATATCGGCATCGCCTCCGTTGTTGCGGATGTACAGCATCGCCTCCCATATCGTGCGGTTCTCTGGGACGGTGAACACATCGGGGTCAAGGACATCGGCAAGGCGGTAGAACTCACCGCTGTTGGTGACGCAGGCACTAAGCAGATTGGCTTCCGCTTCCGGATTGCACAGGCTGTTCATTCTCTGGTGGTTTATAGGATTCCTTGAAGTTCTTCATTCTCTCAAAAATCTCCTCCTCAAAGCGCGGAATGCCGATGAAGAAAGGCTTGCCGTTGCCTACGTCCTGCATATAGTGCCGACCGAAGGCGGTGAAAATCTCATCATCGTAGCCGAGGTCGTCTATGTGCGGAGCCATAAGGTCGTAGAGAAACTCGTTCCACGCCGGCGGCTGGGCAAGTTCTCCGTTGGCTCTACGGATGTTTAGCAGCGAATCAGCGTGTCTCTTCGCGTCCTGCAAGGTTTTGAAGTCCTGCCCACGCTCAATCCATCCACGCTTGATGGTGTGAATCTGCACGGCAAGTCTGTCACGGGGTAGGTTGTACTTGTAGCACATAGCCTCCACCCACATATCCTCGCCCATCAAGACATCCTCAATCTCCGACACAGGAATGATCTCCGTTGCCGTCGGCGATGTCGGTTTTTCTCTTTCTTTTGCTACGACGTAGTCGTAGTTTTCTTTCTCTTCAAGGTCTTTTTCTTCTTGGGTAGTAGGGGGTGTGGGGGGAGAAGGGGTTTCTTCTTTTTCGGAAAAACAATTCAAATCAATTGTTTTATTTGTTTTTATTTGTTTTTTTTGTTTTTCAATTGTTTCTGAATTGTTTTCGATTTGTTTTTTTGCCGCATTGCGGTTCCCTTTTGGAGCCCCACGCTTGCTGGGGATGTCCATACCGTCTACAATCTGACTATAGATGGCAGTCAGAAGGAAGTCCACCTCGAAGGATAAACCGTCCGGCATAGACTGCTCCTCCACGATTGTCCGAATCGCTGAATATGCTTCCGCCTGCTGCTCGGGTTTGAGCTTGGATATAGCGTTCATCCATTCTGTCTTGAATACAAAATCCATATTGCTTACTCCTTATTGTCAATAGACACTGAATGGTCGTTCAGTTGTCTGTGGTAGGTCAATCGTTTCTCTTTGATAAGTCTGCGTAGAGCCGCAAGCGTCTCTTCACGTACAGCGTTGTGTATGGCTGTGAACGACACGAGCGCAGGAGGATTCAGTTTCTCCTGCATCTGTGCTATCATCTTCAATAGTGCGGAATCGTCAATCATAACTTGATTTTTATTGGGAGGTTCGCTGATGTCCACGCAAGAAGCATAGCGTCACGCTCCTCCTGGTTGCTCCGCTTGGCGGTATAGCCGGTGATGGCGCATATCTCCTCGTGGGTGATTTTGCGGTCTTTGCCTTTCCATATCTTGCGCAGAGGCGGTTGAAGCCGTACATCAAGGCTGAAGTGCCGCGCTATGTCGGCAATGTCGATGCCTATCTGATGGTTGCGCCCCACGTGGTAGCCTTTCTTCGCCGCCACCGCCTTGCTGTCGGAAGGCAGTGAATGGAAGTTGTGGGCAGTAGCCCAAGAAGCCTCCACCACCACAGCGACCGTCAACGTGGGATATTCGTTGCTCACCCTGCGGAGGTCGTCCAACAGCGCGGGAAGCGTCATTGTGGTCGCTTCAATCCTTTTTGTTCTTGGCGAGAGTGTAGCGACACCGCTTGCCTCCACGTCAGGGTCGATACCGATGATAATGTCGTATGTCATAGATACTCCTTTCTTTTGTTTATTTCCGCTTCCGCTTGACGAATCATATATTCCTCCTCTGGAGTGGGGATGTACCAACCTTCGGTGGCCGCCCAGTTGCGGAAGCGTTCTATTGCCGTTGTCATATCCTCCGTTGACAAGTCTCTGCTTGATTTCAGTGTCCTCACGTTCTGTTTCAGCCGTGCGTCGTAGCGTCCGGTGACGAACAAATCTGCGTTGCAGTGCGCCTTGAAGTAATACCGCTTCACATAGTCCAGCGTGTTGCCCGTCTCCATAGCCACGATGCCGATGCAGACGTGCAGGTAGCGGTTCTGTGGGTCGCTACGTTGCTTCCTTTCGGTCAGTTCGACCGAGGGCGAACGCTTGGCAATCAACGACTGCAGGCGCGCCTTCGCACGCTCACAATCGTAGGGATTGGAAAGGTCGAACAACATAGCCGTTAGAATGGAAGATCATCAGCGGATGCTGACGGAGCCGCCTCAATCTGTTCCGGGGTAGGCTGGGATGGCATAGGCTTCAGCTCTGAGAAGTCGCCTATGTAATAATTCTCACCTTCCACCTGCTGGTTTTTCGGTACGCTCACCTTCATTGAGTGCGTGTATGTGCGCTCTCCGAATGTGGAGGGGGTTTTCCTCTCCCACAGACCGACATTGAGGAATACGTGTTCAGTGCCGTCTTTACAAATAACTTTTTTGAAAAAACTCTTTGGGACCTTGGTTAGGTCGATGCTTCCTGTGTAGTTGCTCATAATGCTGTGATTCTTATTGATGGTTTTACTTTTGTTGTCTTGATGTACTCTCTATAGTCTTCAGGATGTTCCTCCTTGAATCTCTTGGAGTCGAATGTTTCTTTGGTGGTGGGGTCGATGTAGGTAAGCCGCATATTGTCGGAAATCTGTTGCATACTAATATGGTTTTTTGGATATGTCAATTTTTTTCCCAGATGATGCGATATACACAGGCTTGCCAGTGTGCTCTCTAACTTGTTTCGCAAACATCGCAGCATCTGAGTTCGTGGCTGACAGATGCACAAGTACAATACTGCTGCATTCCGACAAGTCTTGTCGGTCAAGGGTACGAAGTGTTTCCGATAATTCCATGTGAGAGTTCATAAGCCTTGGGCGCATAGCTTCTTGCATAAGCCCGCTCACAATGTTCTCTTGCAATATCTCGTCCGAATAATTCGCCTCAATCAATATCGTATTCAAGCCGTCAATAACATACGGGAATGCAATTGTATCAGTGACAAAAAGCATTTTGCCTATCTCTGCGTGTCCGATGATGAATGCAAAGCATGGCACGTCGTGTTTGACATCTAACGGAATCACTCTGAATCCGCCAACGGCATAGCCGTGCCGCGCTCGAATCTCTCGAGTGAAAGGTTTTCCGTAAAGTCCCTTTGCACGGAGAGTGTCGGCAGATGCAAAAACTGTCACCCCAGAAGTCGCCAAAGAAGTCGCGTGTCCCGCGTGATCATTGTGACTATGCGTAACAAACGCTCCCACAACATTGCTTAATCGCCAACCAAGCGCGCGCTTGATTCTTGACAGACGTACTCCGCTCTCAATTATCAATGACTCATTCCTTGTTTCAAGGACATAGCAATTGCCGTTTGACGAGCTTCCGAGGATTTTCAGTTTCATGTACAAAAATGATTAAATGATGATATTCTGCTTTGTCGGTAATTAATACGGCGCTTCTTCTGATGTCGGTTCTTGCGTTTGAGAAGCATCAGTGCTTGATGATGTTTCGGAAACATCATCAAATTCAACCGCCGTAGTGTCTATTATCTGTACATCGCTATGTTGTGCGGCGTCACGTTGTATAGATGCTTTATCGCTATCGGCATCGTCTTCCTTGCCGTCGTACAGCCACGCATCATCAGATGAGTTGATTATCGCCTTGCACGCACGTCCTATGACAGTTTTTTTCGCCATCTCTTCAGCAAAGTTCTTATGTGCTGGACTATTGCCTTTCATCGTACCTTGCTCCCACGCTGCTCGTATCTGCTGCATTGACATAATGGTGACTTGCGTCGTTCCGTCTGCAAGCGTCACAAGTGCGTATGCTCCCTTTATTTTGGAGTTGTCAATGTTCTCGAGTTTCTGCGAGTGTTTGACGATTGCCACTTTCGCAGTCTTTGGATCAATCTCATACAGGAAATCATCACCATCATAAATGACATTAGCTACAGGTTCGGACACCATTCCACCCGCGCGTTTGGCAAGTGCGATTGTGCCAAAATAACTACGTTGGAATATCAGCTTGTTCCCATACACAATGAAATATCCTTGTTTCTTCGACACGCTCAATCCTTGCAAGACCATATCAAGAAGGCTGTTTGCAATGGACTCTTTTGTGCATATCTCCAATGCCTTGTGGTGTTCCTTATCTTCGACTTCTTGAAGCGCAAGCCACGCACTCTTCATGTGGTTCTCAACAGAGTAGTTTTTCGGTAGAATCATGCTGCCGTCTTTTTGGAATTGCTCGATTCGCAACAATACTTGTTCGCTGATGTTTCCAAACTTTTGGATGCTGGTTTTTTCGTCTTTCTTTTCCATTTCTGTTTAGTTTAATTAGTCTTCGTTGTTTTGATAAATAAAAATGAATGCGCCACTCTGTGGTTGATTCTTTTTCCGTTTCCGTGGCAAGGGTGGATAGGGTTTATTGATATTTTTCATCTCTCTCAATTTTAAGCGTGGAGCATTGAGAGTCCACGATTAGGTTGATAATCTGTGATTGAGTAGGCAAAATGCTGGTAACGCTTTCTCGGTTGTCAATCACAATCGGAGCGGAACATTTTTTCTCTCTACAAATGGTGTTGATAATGTCTATTCCAGCATTCACCTTCTTCGCGTCGTTCAAATCCGAGAAAGGTACACCATTCACCATCGCTTCACAGGTTTCTACTTCTTCGCCATTGACTTGTTTTTCGAACATTTTGAATTTGACGATTTCAAACATTCTGTTTATGCGTTCTTCAATATGTTCGATTTGCGCCTTGCGGAATTGCTGAATTGTATATTCTGTTTTTTCAAGCTCGGCGAGAGCGTTTTGTTGGGTGCGGTATTCGTCCTCGAGTTCGGCGATACGCTTTAGCGTTCTGCCAATGATGTCACGGACTTGCATCTGCGTTTTAAGTTCGGCAATTTTGCCGAGCAATTCTTGCTTGCGCTTATATACTGCATCAGTATCTACAATGCCTGCCTCTGCTTCTTTCGTGCGGATCTTATCGCTTAATGCTTGCAGATCTTCGCGCATTGCCTTGATGTCCGTTTGTTCGGCAACAATACGTTGGTAATCTGGTTCTATCGGTTCAACTCGGAATCTGTCGGAGTTCTCTATCTCGGCAATATCTGCGTCGTAGGCAAATACCTTGTCGTTCGCGCTCTTCAGTTCGGATTCTTTGGCGGTGATTGCGGCTTTGTTTTCGAGCCCTTTTTGTTTGTTGTCCTCGAGCTTGTCGGCGTGATTCGAGTTGAACGCATTCCGCATCTGCTCTATACGAGCATCAATGTCGTCAGCTTTGAGCTTCTGTCCGCAAGTTGGGCAGACGAACATATCACGGTCGGGCGCCACAAACTGCTCGTTCTTCAGTGCGTACCACTCGTTGAGTAATTCAGCGTGACGTGTCTTCAGCGTCTGTAAATCGTGTTCAAGGCGCGGAATCGTTATCGACATCAATTGACGCTCGTTGCGGAGCGTTTTCGCTTGCGCCTGTACAGCCTCATAAGCGCGCTTTTTCTCGTAATATTCGCGGTGTGCATTATTTATAATCTCGTTCTCGGCATCCGCTTTAGCACTCGCCTTCTTGATGTAGTCCTGCTTCATTCTCGAAACGTCGATTAAGCGCATCTCGTTTGCTTTGTTTATATCGGCGATTTCAGTATCAATCGCGCTTACTTTGCTTTGCAGCTTGTCGATTTCTTGCTCTATAGCATCCCAATCGCGCGCCTCGGGCATTGACCGATTACACTCATCGATTCGCGCTGGAATGCTCTCTACGCTGTCTTTTACTCTGCGTTTTTTGACAACGATTTCACGCTTGTATTCGTCAAGCGTTTTGCCCGTCAGATTACGGAGTAATGCGGCGAAATCTTCATTTCTACCAACGATGTCTTCTTCGTCGATATTGCCAGCGAGGTCAAACAGCATTGCTCGCTGTACGTCTTTTTTCTGCGCGGTGAAATACCACGGATTGGTAATGAGTTTGAATAGCTGCTCGTCGCAGATACCGCTGATTTTAGCATTGTATTCGGTCACAGATGTAGGCACGTCATTCCAATAGCATTCCAATAGGTTTCCCGAATATGTTTCTTCTGCACTGCCACGCTTCTTTGTCCATTTCTCTACAAGACATTTGCGAAGTGTGATTTCTTCTCCGTTGATGCGTAAAACACCTGTGACTTCGTGCGGAATGCGTGGAATCACATTGCCTTGTTCGTCGTAGGTCTTAATGCCGAAATCTTTGCGATCGTCACTTGATTTCCCGAACAGCAACCATCTGAACGCGTCAAACACCGTCGTTTTTCCGCTGGCATTCGCGCCGCGAATGTCTGTTTTTCTACCGAAATCAATTTCAAGGGAGCGAATACCTTTGAAATTGGTGAGTGATAATTTGGTTAGGATTATTTCTTTCATTTTAAAAAAAGATTTTGAAATTAGTTATCTGTGAGTTAAGCAATAGGTGTTCGCCTCCGCTCTTAGTTCTTCGTTCGTGCGTTGGCGGTCGCCTCGACGTAAAATATGTCGCCAAGTTGCGATTGCACCGCAATCAGACGCTCGGTGAATGTCTTGTCTGCCATATCTATATAAGTTTTCTGTCTGTTAGCATACATAGTACTTTCGTGGAGGCGAGGAACGACACCAACGCCCCAGCCTTGATGAGAGCGAACGGCAATAGTGCCGCACTCTCGTCCTCGTTGCATAGGAGGACGATGCTGACTCCCATCCACACGGTCATCAGCAGGTAGATGATTAGTTTCTTCATATATTTTGTTTTTTTATAATTGTCTGATGAAAAGGAGGCTATCCTCGCAGACCGCCTCCGAGAAAAAACATTGCCAATAAATGATAAAAAAAGTATAGTCGGCACGGAGGAGTTGAACCTCACGACAAACGGAGAGACGCGTAAGTGTTTGTTAATAATAAAGCCGTCCGCCGCCACCTGTACGTGCCGTGGTGCCTCCCATATCCTCACGGACGGAGAGGCGATGAAATGCTATCATTAAAAAAAAGAAGTTAGTGGCAGAGGGGGGAATCGAACCCCCTGCAAAAAACAAATATCAACTAAACTCAATTACTAAACTCAATCATACTCTACTAAATGGGAAATGCGGAACCACCGCGCTCTGCCTTGTGCCTCCTGCGTCCTCACGGATTCGGAGGCGATAATTAAATTATGAGTAAAAGTTGCTTTCATAAAGGGAATAGGAGCGGTGGGAGGAATCGAACCTCCACTCGGCACCTTGCCACCGCTCGGAATATATAGAGTGAGCAGTCAATTGCTCTGTAAGAGTGCTGCTCGCTAATTGGTTGCATTACACTGCGGCGTCATAGGCTCGCCGCGTAGCCTCAGCACCTGTTGCATAGTCGGTGCTGACCACATCCGCAACGCCAACTCACACACTCGGCTGGAATGCTTATTGTGTGCGACTCGTTGCGGTCGTTATGCTTGTTGTCAATACGTCAATGTGCTCTTGCCTCTAAGAGGCGTTGTAGGCAGGATGGGAATTGAACCCATCCGTATACCATACTGCCTTATTCGTAGATGAATGCGTCGGAGCATTCGTGCCCGACCATATCACAGAAGAACTGAGCTTCTTGAAGAAGGTGCGTATATGTGGGACCGTCCAATATCGGCGAGATTGCCCACTCGCCGGAGATGTAGCGGTTGCACTCGACCAACAAGTCGTAGGTCTTACCGTCTACGCCTGTCACCTTAGTAGTGACCTCCGCATCTTGTTCGGCATCTTGTTCGGCTTGTGCTATCGCTTCCTTGCATTGTCGGATAGCATCGTTCAGCGACTCCAACTTGATTCCTATCGGCTTGCGGCTCTCGAGGATTCTGACATTCTCCTCATACTCGTCCGCCCATTCAATCAGGGCTTTTGCGGCAGCCTCGTCTGCGTCTTTCACTTTCGGTGCGCTCTCTCTGAGAGCAGCTTCTGCGGCTTTGTAGGCTTCGAGCCGCAGAAGCCCAGACCGTGGGGCGGTATATTCTTCTTACATCTTCTTCCATAACTAAGACCATTCATAAGTGTTGCTGTATCCATTGATGACTTCGTCCAAGTCCCCTTCATTCGCTATCACTACATCGCCCAGCTCACCATCGCAGGCGGTGATGTCAACGATGCTGACCCCGTAGGCGTCCTCTCCGTTCTCGGGTTCCGTGTAGGTTGCCGCACGGTAACGCCTGTTCTCAGCCCACATATTGTAGAATACGGAGATGGCTAAGCCGTTTATCTCTGTCCAAAACTCCCATTTTTCGTATGGGTGGGAGAACGCATCCGAATAGGACTCGTCTACTTCTTTTTTGAATTCTTCTGCGATTTGCGCGATATCCGCTTTGCTCAGTAGGACGCTCTTTAATTCTGTTGTCTGCATTGCTCTATATGTTATTGGTTAGTTAGCGACTGAATGTCTTGTCAAGGTCGCTCTTCTTGATTCTGATTACGTTGCCGTTCCGTCCTGCGTGGAGCCATCCACCGCGGATGCGGTTGTGGATTGTTCCCACGCTGACGCCCACGTATTCGGCTGCCTCCTTGATGGTGAGCAGGGCGTCTTCCTCGTGCGGCTTTACCGCCTCGAGCAGGCATTCGCCCCAAGCGAGGAAAGCCTGTCGCAGTTGCTCGGTGGTCACCGAGATGGTGACGTTCTGTCCGGACTGCAGGATGCTGTTGATGTCGAGCGTGTTCATTTTGTTCTTGTTATATAAGAAGTCAACTCCTTTGATGATTGGCGGATTGAGAATTTTTTACCGCTTCGTTTTGATAACGCCCAGGCGGTACCTCTTACGGACGTTGGCCCATAGTCTCTCATCGAGATCGTCATCTTCTCACCCACCTCCAATGTGTCGAGGGTGTCGGTTAGACATATTTTTCTGATTTTTCTCATCTAATTCGTTTTATATTAGTATCTTTGTGGTCTGAAAATGTATTCAAGCGTTGTTTTATCGCTTTGAATACATCGCAAAGATAACAACAAAAATTGGTATAAACTACAAATTTACCAATTAAATTTGGTATTTATACAAATTTAACACTTATGCCGTTGGAAAAAGTTGATAATAAAGTTGGTAGATTAGCCGTGGCTTATGAATACCTTAAAAGTATTGGCAAGGCTCATAAGCAGCAAGATATTGCCGAGCAAATGAGTACAGACAAGGCCAATGTGTCGCGGGCGATGAATGGAGATGCGCGATATTTGACCAATCGGTTTCTTTCACGATTTAATATGGCTTATGGTAATATTTTCAATCTTGATTGGCTTCTGCGCGGAGTAGGCGATATGTGCTGTAGCGATATATCAGACGAGGAATTGCAGAGGCAGGTGGACGAGGCTAACGCAAGGGGTCAACATATCGATGACAACTCCAGCCACAACACGCAGACAATGACGGAGAACAATGATGTCGTTATCGGAATGTTGCGAGACCAACTCGCTGAGAAGAACGAGGAAATCAAGTTCCTCCGCTCCTTGATTGCGGAAATGAATCAAAATAAATAATATTATGAGAAGGTTTTTTGTAGGGATGCACCTAATAGACTTGAAGATCGTGGAGGCACTGCACCTGCATAAGGATATGCACCTTTGCAGGAGAGTCGTGGGGTGGTCTCCTTTTGTGGGAGCCGCAATGATGATGGGGCATCTGTCCGCCCTTGTTTGTGGTTATCATTGGTCGCTTGCCAATGTCATAGGCAAGAGTTCCTTGATAGTGTTCTTTCTGCTCTTGTGCCTTTCGGTGACGTTCGGATATTGCTGGATTCACAGAGCATTCCTCCTGTACAATTTCGTGGTAAATATTGTGTTGGAGGTTCAAAAGATTGTGCCTTTCGGAGACATTCTTGCTCCGTCGAGATGGATAATGCTCGGAGTGGGAGCCTCGTTGTTCCTGATTTATGTTAGATACAAATGGATTTTCAGATATAAAAAGAAGAAGTAAAATGGATAAGACAAGGACTGCTCTTTGCAGTATTGCAGTAGGCTGTGCGTTGCTGATAGGATGCGCTTACGTTGTGGTGTGCGCACATAATGGTCGGTATCTTAGGGTTAGCGATGAGGTCGTTTATGATACTTGGAGAGACAAGTATGTGCTTTTCACTGACTATGGGAGTACGGGATGGATCGAAATCGGGAAATGAAAGAGATTATGAAGAAACTGATGATTGCGTTGGCTATGCTGTTGGGTCTTGCTTCCTGCCATAAGTGGGACGGCAAGACGCTGTATTATTCCTCCGTGGATGAGTTGGTGCATATTGATCCTAATTGTGGTAATATCGTGCGGTACGATGACGGCCGTATATTTCCGATAGAGAGAGCGTCCCTGGCGGACGCTGATGCCTTAAATCTGTGTCCTATCTGCGTTGATGAGGAGACCAAGCAAGAGATATTGGCGGCAAAACGTAGCAGGATGAAGATTATAAAGTCGGAGAATGATTCTTCAGCGTGGTGGTCTGAGACAACCTATGTTGGCGATGAAAACTAAGGCATTGTTGGCGATTTTGCTTGCTCTGGCATCTTGCGGAGAGGAGAACCGCACACAGAAGCAGGTTGATGACGCATACGTGCAAGGTTATGAGGAGGGCAAGAAGGCTGGCTATGAGCAGGGCTATGAAGAAGGATATGAGGAAGGCCACGATGAAGGCTATCGAGAGAAGACAGAAGAAATAGAAAATATATACCAAGACATCTATGATGACTACGATTATTAAGACAGCATTGGCGTTGATGGTTGCGGCTTGCTCCATCTCCGCCTGCGCCCCGGAGCGGACGCAGAGCCAGGCAGAGAAGGTATATGTGTGCCACGGACCCAAATCCAAGAGATACCATAGAACACCCAACTGCAAGGGTCTATGCCGTTGCTCCACCGACATAAGGCAGATGACAAGACAGGAGGCGGAGGCGAAGCACTACACCCCCTGCAGGATTTGCTACAAAAAAAGGGAGGCATAATCTGTCTCCCTTGTCTCGGTAATACCCATACATAAGCCGCCATGGGCTAATAACTCTCCATCCATTCGGAGTATGCGTCACATCCGCTGAGGCAGTCAGCCACATAGCCGGCGGTGTCCTGCTCGCACAGATACTCCCACACCGCCTTAGCCTCGGTCTGCCCGTCTCCTCGGTCGTAGGCTGTGGCGAACTCCTCCCACTCAGGGGACGCCTCCACCTTTGCCCATAGTGACGGCTCGTCCCAAGCGACCACTTGCATAAGCGAGATAAAGGAGTTGTCCCGCTGATATTCCTTGTCTGTTGTCTCTACGCTGGTCTGTGTGTGGTTGGTTGCGTAGATTGCGTGGCTGCCGAAGCCGCACATAAACATCGCTCCTGAGAGGAGAGCCGCTGAGATATATTGTCTTGTTGTCATTGTCTTGTTGTTTTATTCGGTTGTTACTTTGTTTAGATCAATGTCGGGGGTGACGGCGCGCTTCTTTCCGCTGCGTGTGGTGTAGCGTATCTTGCCCGTCTCATCGTCCACCCACTTGACAAGGGTGATTACCCCGGCATCCGCGTTGCTCTTGCTGACGCTGACTTCCTTGCGGTTCACACCGTCACTCACCACGATGTAGTACTTGACGTTTCCTTTTTTCGTTTCGCCCTGATGTATGCGGGGCGACACCATCGTGATAGTCTGAGACTCTACCCATTTCGCGCTTGCGGTGGATGCCATCAGCAGTGCCACCGCCAAAAAGATTGCTTTCATAATTTGTTGTTTAGTCGGTTAATATTTAAGTAGTTAAATGTCGCTCTTTTTACTATCTTTACGCTTGACGAACAAGCCTATCGCCCATACGGGGAAGGCTGCCGCCGCATATATTGCGGTAAGGTCTTGCGTGTCGGTCACTGCCGCCATCAAGGTGGCGGAGAACAGAGACAGGGATGCTGAAGTTAAAAATCGTATCATAGTTCTTTGATTTTTGAATTACGCCCCAAAGGTAATATGTATAACTTTACCAAACAAATAAAAAGTAAAGAAAATGTATTACGTTAACATTGTTTAGTAATTGGTATACGCATTACTATATATATAATGAGTACCTTTGTGTTATAAACATACAGATATATGGACAATCTTGACACTATCTTAAAGACCAAGGGACTGACCAAGACGGCATTGGCTGACCGCCTTGGCATCAGGAAACAGAACCTTAACGGACTACTCAAAAATCCAACGCTCTCCACCATCAGGAGGATAGCGGACGCACTTGACATCAATCCGAGAGAGCTGTTTGCCGCAGGAGCGGACGAGGTGACGGCACTGATTGAGTGTGACGGAGAGTTGTACGTGGCGCATGATCTGCGCACACTCCGCCAATTGGTCGGAGATTTGGAAATTCTGAAATCTGAGAGAGATGGGGCGCAAGGGTAGACCTTTCGGCACGGAGGTGGTCACCCCACCGGAGGTAAGGAGGATATTTGACGAGCTGGGGGCTCAGCTCCTCGCCACACGCAGGGCAAGACATCTGTCAATAGCCGCACTCTCGGAGTTGGCAAGCGTGTCGGGTCTGACAATCAGACGTGGCGAACACCCTGCAGACTATCCGCGTTACCTTGGGCTCCTCTCACTCGCCAAGATATGCAACGCTCTCGGCTGTGACATCGTCATCGTGCCACGAAGGAGGTAACTCCCATTGTGTGGGAACAAAAAAAGAGGCTGCACTATGTGCAACCCCTTTTCGGTGTGTGGTGGTGTGGTCTTGCTATCTTGGGATCAAGACCAACGAGCAGTCAAGAGCCTCGCATAGGCTTAGTATCGTATTAAGACTTGCATTAAGGTTGCCACTTTCAATCCGTGCTATATTGGAGCGAGCAACACCGCTCTTCTCGCTGAGGGCGACTTGTGACATCTCTTTGCTCGTCCTCGCTTGTTTTAGTGCCTTGCATAGGCGCATACGTGCCTCTGCCTTGCAGACAAGCATATCGTTGTTCAATTCCATTTTTTGTTGCTCAGATTAAAATTCTACATCCCAATCTTTATCAAGGAGTAAGTAACCACGTGTGTGTGTCACCCCTGGTTCCGGGTAATCTACGATAGCGTACATTTTCTTTATTTCAGCGTTTTCGTAGTCGTCTTCTTGCAGTAAATAAAAGTGTTCTTTCGCCTCGTTTATTGCGCTCTCTTCGTCTATAGCCACCAAGTCCAAATTTTCTGACAGTAACGCATATATTAGATAGTAAATATCTTCTTGCTTATCGCACTCTATCATATCGCCGCCATCCAAGCAGTACCAAGCATCTGTATATTCACGCACATTATACCCACAGATGTTTTCGGGTAACTCAATTTCATCGTAAAAATCAGTACCAAGCGTTTGTTTTAGTTTTTTGAGTTGTGCGGGTGTAAAGTAGGTAGGTTCGTGACCATTTTTGTTATTATAATCATCAGTATCGACAATGTATTGCAGGCTGTGGTAATCAAGTTCTTGAAATAGTTCTGCAAGTTTGTCCAAATCCATAACCAAGTGTTGGTCTCTCATTGTGTCGTAATGCGATGTGATTGTGATAGTTGTTTTCATTGTTTTTTTTGCGGACTTTAACGACCTGCTCGGGTCGGTTGAGTTAGTGTTTTATTTTGATTTCTGACGCAAAGATAATACATAATGTAGTATATATGCAACACTTTGCCCAACAAAATGCACAACGTTAACACTTTTTAGCAAATACGGGCAAAGAACAAGGTGTGACACATATTGCCACACCTTACTATATAATATATACCCATTTTGCACAAATCTGCACAAAGTGTGCAAAAAAAACTATGTGTTGCCGAAAAATGGTGTCACTCTCCCTATGCGGTTGTGGCTGTCTGACGCCTTGACAGCGTCAGCCAACGCAGTGTCACGCATGGCGGCGTAGTAGTCAAGTCTGTCACTGCCGATAAGCGCAAGCCATCCACACACAATTGTCAACACTACGTAGTCATGGGCGAGAGTCTTAATGAGTGCCACTTGTGATGACGAGGTGTCGCCATCCATCTGCATTGCCAACGTGTACACATCCGGTGTATGCGCTATGTCATCCGTGGCGATGTCGCCACCGATAGGTGTAGCCGTGTAGCCGTGCAGGTGTTCCGCCAACACCGCAAAGGCAGTGTCGGCGAATCGGATAGTCCTCCGTGCATTCTCGTCCTCGCAGATGTCGTTGTATATGTGCTTGACGTGTGCCGTTTCTGCGCTCGGCAGGGTGTCGGCAATCACGCTCAATATGCTCTGTGCATCATACTCTATCTCGTCGCGCATAAGCGCAATTGTCACTTGTCGTTGTCCTTTTTTCATTTTCTTCCTGTTTTTTCCGTGTATTTTACTCTTTTTCGCGCATCTAAGTCGCTGACAATCGCTTCTGCAAGGGTAGCCCCTTGCTCCGCGTAAAATTTCGCACTCTCAGGAGCCAGACGCCCCAGATAATCCGCCAATATGCTTGCAATGACATACGCCATAGTGTTTGCTCGTATGTTTCGCTCGCCTTGCGGTGCAAGATTGTCGGGGAGAGCAAGGGTGATGATGGAGCCGTCATCGCTGGCGGTGACACTATCCACCCACTCTCCACAGATGGTGACGAGAGATGTCACAGCCGTGTCATACATCGTCGCCAAAAACTGTGCGTCATCGTCAGTGGCAAACACCTTGTCGTAGGTGCTTGGATCATCTGCGCCGACACTCCTGCCGCCGACATAGACTGTCTCGGCAGACACCATCTGCAATGCCTTCAGCTTGCTTAGTTGGATTTCAATTTCTTTCATATTATTTCTCGCTTAAAAGTTGGATACTCAGATTGTTAACCAAGTTCATTATGTTACTTTTCGCGGTCGCAGGCTCTGCTGTCGCTCGTGCATCAAGGGCGAGTTTGAGCAACCTCACGTATAGGTTGCACAAGTCTCTGTCATCCAAGTTGGTAATTGCGCGCGCAAAGTTTTGTTTTTGTGACCACACAAGGCTCGCCACAAAGTTGCCGATGTCGCCACCATTGGCAAAGGTCTCAGCCTTGCGCTGTAGCTTTGCCTCCTCCTTTTTGCTAAGGACAGGAGCTTTGCTTGCGTCGATTGCCGCAAGACGCTCCCTCCATGCTCTCTCTCTCCGTTGTTTATCCATAGTTAATTTTTATTGATTATATCCAAAGGTAAGTGCTTAATTTTGAGATATTAAGATAAAAAATAATTAACTATGATAGGTAGCATTATAGGAGGAGCGATGAAGCTCGGTGGGAGCATCTTTGGCGGCATCAAGGCGAGCCGAGAGGCGAAAAAACAGCAGAAAATGCTTGACGCTCAAAAGGCTGAAAATCAAGCGTGGTATAATAGGCGGTACAATGAGGACGGCACTCAGCGTGCCGATGCCCAACGCTTGCTGACCAACACGCAAGACCTGCTCAGGAGGCAGACAAAGGCGGCACAGGGAGCCAATGCGGTGACGGGCGCAAGCACGGAGGCGGTGGCGGCGCAAAAGGCGGCGAACAATCAAGCACTTGCCGAAGCGACAAGCACCATTGCCGCTGCATCTGATGCTCGCAAGGACAACATCGAGCAGCAGTACCAAACCAACAACAACGCTTTGGCGGACAAGCAAATGCAAATCAGCCGACAGAAACAAAACGCTATCACGCAGGCAGTGCAGGGCGTGGCAGGTACGGCTGATAGCATAGGCGGCATCAATGACAGATTTGACAAGGACAACGACAAGACGAAGTGATATGGATAAAAAAAAAGACATCATAGGGGGTAGCGAAGCCCCCGTAATCACCGACAAAAAAGTGACTACGACAATACCGACAACGTCAATTGGTGCGACTGCTCCATCGCAGAGCGAGGACGAGTACAACGAGAATCCGCAGACACCGCCACAGACGACACCGCAAGCACCTCCTACTACGCCTGCCCCGGCTGTCACGACAACGTCAACAATACAGACGCCGCAGTATAATGACATCGACAGGCGCAATCAAGCGGACTTGGCTGCTCAGACGACCACAGCACCGACAGCCAACGAAACTATGATATTGCAGTTTGACGAGGCTGGCAAGCCTGTCCTTGGCAAGGCGGATGTTGCGACACCGAAAATAACCCCAAAAACTACCGATACGGCTCCTGCGACCGATGCCACACCGGCAACGGATGGTGAGGAGTTCCGCTCTTATAGAGATATCCTCGCCAAGTACGCACCTCTAACGAGTGACGAGGAGAAAAAGAAGCAGATGCGGCGCGAGAAGCGGAATGCCATCATCGGTGCTCTCGGTGATGGTCTCTCTGCATTGTCCAATTTGTATTTTACAACAAAGGGCGCGCCCGACCAAGGGCTAAAGCCTGGTATGACCGATGCCGCGAAAAAGCGTATGGACGATCTCCGCGCTAAGTGGCAAGCAGAAAAGGACAAATATCAAGACTTTATGCTCAAAGGTTTGGAGATGGATAGAGAGCAGGGCAACTTCCTCAAATCTTACAAGTTACAGTTAAACGCCGACAAGAGAGCCGACGCAGCGGAGAAGCGCAGTGCAGAGGAGTTTAAGAAAAAGCTCCCGCTGCTCGAAAAGCAGCTACAAGCCGCTGAAGAAGAACTGAAAAAACTTATCCGAGAGAACAAAATTGGCGATGCTACATGGGAAAAAAGTGTGGAGGTTGCCAAGGAAGAACTGGCTTGGAAAAAATACGTGCTTGATTTTATGAAAACGCACAAGGGCTATACTCCTAAGGAGTACAACGAGTACCTTGCTACCGAGCGTTACCGCAGCCGCACGTTGGCAAACAACAGCGGCAATGGTGGCGGAGACAAGGGTGCTGATGACACCTACTATATCGCTGACATAGTTAACGGCAAGTCGTTCAACGCATCGAAAGATCAAGTTATAAAAACATATCGCTGGTTGCAGTCGCGCAATTTCGTCAGTGGCAAAGCCAAAACACCGGCAGATATGGTGTCAGAGATACAGAGCTACTATACTGGTGGCCCCGGCGGCAATCTGTTAGGTGGCGGAAACAAACATTACGGACGTGTCGACGACAAAAAAGGAGGTTCAAAGACAGACGCATTGCTCGGTGGCAGTAGTAGTGGTATTACAGGACTTTATGACAATTTTTAAAAAACAAAAAAAATGGGCAAAGACAGCGCACTCAAATTATATAACGCTCTCAAATCGCAAGGTAAATATACCAAATCTTTTGCCGAGTTTCAAGGCATCCTTGGTGACAAGCAACGGAGCCAGAAACTATATACCGCATTGAGCAATGATGGACTATACACCAAGACGTTCAGCGATTTCTCCAACCAGTTCGGCAGTGGCAGTGAGACACCACACACCACACGCACACAGACCACGACACCCAAAAAGCGTGATGTAGTGGCGGACACCATCAATATGCTACGCACTCCGTCTTCGCAGTATACACGGCCGCAACCGAGCAAGGCGGCAGGCACGTTTGAGATGCCGTCAAAATATGACATCTATCACAATATGCCTGATGCCGTAAAGCGTCACCAGACACCGACACCGCTCAAGCCGGAGGCGGTAATGCCGTCAGTGCCAAGCAATGCGGCAGAGAGCGTATGGGCGGCAGCCGACAAAGCGGAGAGCGCAGATGTGCGCGAAAAGGTCGACGAGGGGTGGTCGTGGCGTAAGATTATGCAGGCACTAAGCAGCGGAGCATCTGTCACGGGCGGACTTGGAGATGACAATGCCCAAGCCCTTGAGACAACGTCAGTGGCACACCTAAAGACGCACGATCTGCAAAAGTTGTCAGACCAGGCGTGGGCGGCACTCGGCTCAAAACAGCAGCAATCAATCATCAACGACACATACAGCTATCTCAAGGAGCAGTACCCCGATGCCGATGACAAGGCTTTGGTAGATGCGGCACGCAAGATGGCAAGGGCAAAGAGCGATGAGCAGATGTACAACCTTGCTGTGGATAAAAATATGCCTAAGAGTGTTGGCGAGTTTTTCTTGCGCAAGGCAGCGGCAGCAAGCTCTTTCGGCAGTCTATCCAAAGGGTATGCGTCAATGATGGCAGGCACAAGGGGTGATATGGAGGCGGAGGACACCGCCTTGCAGAAATATGGCGCGAAACACAAAGTGGCGGACATAGCAGGCAGTGTGGCAGGCTTTGCCATTGATCCGTTGACGTATGCCTCAGGAGCGGTAGGCGGAGCGGCAACTAAAGGGGCGTTGTGGGCAGGAGGCAAGGTCTTGTCAGAGGCGGCAGCACGCAAGATGTCGCAGACACTCGGAGGCAAACTGCTCCTCGGAGCGGTAAGCGGAGCGGCTAACTTCGGCACGTTCGAGGCAGGCGGAGAGGCTCTCAACCAATACAAGTGGGGCGGCACTCTCGATGTAGACCCTGAGACAGGCCGATATGTCGTAGGCGATTTCTCGGTAGGCAAGATTGCTTCCCAGATGGGACACGGGCTCACGATGGGTGGGCTTACGGGAGCATTCGGTACGTGGCTTGGCAATGTCAGCACCAAAGCGGCACAAGCCACGTCAAGTACCTTGGGCAAACTTGGTGTGCGCACAGGCGAGCTTGGTGTGGGTCTTGTCGGAGAGGGTACTATATTCGCCACGCCAGAGTTCATCTCCACGTATGGCGAATACAACGATGTCATCAAGTCTGTATCTGATAAAAATTCCCCCAACTATATTGCCGACGACAAGGAGCGGAGCAAGTATATTGCAGAGCTAAAGGCGAAGAGAGGAGAGCGGATGATGGATATATGGCAAGACAATCTTGCTATGATTGCAGGTTTCAAGGCACAGCACGCAATCAAGTCAGCAGGACGCACCATCTCCGAGCTGGCGGCATCACGCAGAGGCAAGGTCGGCTTTGTGGAGCGTATGGGCATGATGCTTGACGGGCATCCAAGCCTCGCCCTGAGCAAGGATGAGCAGGCAGAGTTGGACAAGCACGGATATGGCGACTTGACACAGATGGTCAAGGAGTACAAGGCGTATGCTCAAAAGGACGGCGATTTGCCATACAATAAAATCACGCAGTTGCTCAACGACAAAAACGTAAGCGAGGCGGCACGTGCAAAGATGTACTACTATGTCACAGGACACTCCTTGCCAATGTCGGCAGTGATTGCGTCAAACGTCATTGACAATGGCGATAAGACATATACCGTGCAGTCCTTGGGTGACAACGGAGTGATCACAAGCAGGACTTATGGGAGCCGCAAAAGAGCGGACTATGAAAAGGCTCGCATAGACAGACAAGCAGAGCTCAACGGAGTGGCGATGGCGGAGCAGATGTTTGACAATATGGACAAAGCCGAGCGGCTAAAGGCTGTCTGCACAAGTCTCGCCCAAGACAAGGGAGTATCACCGGAGACACTGCTATGGCTGACACGCAAAGACCCAAAGCAGATGACTGCGGCAGAAAAGCGGTGGGTGAAAGAGATAGAGGATGCCGCCAATGAGGATGCTCCGCAGGGCGAAAACGCCATAGTGAGACACATCAAGAGTGTCATTCTTGACGAGTATGGTGTTGATGTAGACAAGGCGTTGCGCAAGGCAGCGGACAGCCGCACCGAGGCGGAGAAATCCGCCATCTCGGCTTACAACAACGAATTGGCGCAGGCGGTAGCAGAGCGCAAAAACGCCATTAGCCAAGGCGAGACTACTGACGCATACAGAAGGGGCTACGAGGCAGACACGCAAGGTATGCGTGACGCTTACGTGGCGCAGATGTATGAGCCGAGCGAGGACAATGCCGAGACGCTCAAAGGAGTGGAGGCGCAAATCACGGAGAGTGCCAAGTATCAAGCGGCATTGGAGAGAGACGAGCTAAAGCAGATGACACACAAGGACGGCTCCACACACCTTGCCACGCTGAAGGAAAAAGACAAGGACGGAAACGGCAAGCAAGTGTACATCGTAGACGGCGACATTGTGATGAAGGAAGACGGGAGCGGCATTGACGCAGACGCAAGCAGCAAGAGCGTCATCATATACGACCCGGCTACTGGAGAGAAAAAGATGGTGTCACCGACTGCGGTTGACGGCATAGAGTCGCTTGGCGAGGTCAAGACAGCAGAGCAGAGAGAGGCGGAGATTAATGCACAAATGCAGGACGCCATTCAGCGAAGCAAGGATTGGCTGGAGGGCAATGTAGCCAATCCTGTCGGTATGCAGATACAATTGGGTGACGGACGTATCGCCACAATAGGGGCGATGCACGAAGACGGCAGCTCAGCAATAGCCACGCTTCCTGACGGCACTCAGTTTCTGGTGTCAAAAGACGTATTGCAGAGGATCGTCAACAACGGGCATTATGCGGATTACAAAGCGAGGAGAGATGCCGAGGCAAGCAGGCGAGATGCAGAGCAAAGCACCGAGAGCGCACCGGAGACAGCCACGGAAGGCGGACAGCCATTGCCGGAGGAGGTTGCCCCTAAAGAGGAGGAGCGCAGAGAGTATGCACAAGGTGATGAATTTGAGGTCATTGTAGATGGACAGAAGATGCACGCAGAGATAGTGTCACCAAAGGACGCAGACGGCAGGTTCGTTGTCAATGTGGACGATGGAGAGTCTATGCGCTCTCTGTATGTCACCCCGGAGGAGTTGGCTGCTATGGAATACAGGGAGGAGCCTTCGCCAAAGGTGGAAGAAACAAGGCTTGCATCCGAGGATTCCTCGGAAAAGGCATTGGAGAGAGGAGCGCAACCTACAGAAGAACACACACCGACTGCGCTTGAGCGTATTCCGAGAGACGAAAAAGGCAACGCTCAATTCCACGATGTTGACACCGAGACCGCTTGGGATGGTCTCGTGGAGATGTCGGGCAACGAGGAAACCGCACGCAAGGTGGCAGAAGCATCGCTTGCCAATGCCGAAAAGAGGCTGAAGGCGGCAAAGGCACTGAAGGAGAAAGGCGACACCCCGGAAGAATTGTTGCGGTCAATCAAGGAAAACGAGGCGGTGGTGGCGGAAGCAGAGAAAGAGGTTGACGCTTGGAAAGCCATCGTAGGCGAGAAGTCACGCAGAGAGGAAGCCGCCAAGGCGGAAGCGGAGCGCATAGCGACCGAGAAGGCGGAGGCGGAAAGGAAAGCCGCTGAGGAGCGTGAACGTGCCGAGGCGGAGGAGAAGGCTCGCATTGAGGCAGAGAAGAAAGAGGCAGAGAGGATTGCCGCAGAAAAGGCGGAGGAAGAAGCTCGTGTTGAAGCAGAAAGGAAAGCCGAAGAAGAGCGCATCGCCAAGCAGAAGGCTGAGGAGGCGGAATCCGACAAGGAGGAAGCGGAGAAGCGAATGGACGA